>Ga0307373_10001306_pt1 | contig 46681 bp, 43 predicted proteins | sample OX2MG_FD_202534 | JGI IMG/M metagenome (GOLD analysis project Ga0307373, IMG submission 202534) | Soil microbial communities from Risofladan, Vaasa, Finland - OX-2 | ecosystem: Environmental > Terrestrial > Soil > Coastal area > Acid sulfate soil | place: Finland: Risofladan, Vaasa | collected...
CTCCTGATGATCGCGGGCCGTTACGAGGGTATCGACGATCGCGTCCGCACTATCGCCGACCAGGAACTTTCGATCGGCGACTATGTGCTGAGCGGCGGCGAACTTGCCGCGATGGTCATAATCGAAGCGGTCGCGCGGCTGATTCCCGGCGTGCTCGGCAATCCGGAATCACTCAACGAGGAGTCCTTCAGCCAGGGTCTGCTCGAATATCCCCACTTCACGCGGCCGGAGGACTTCCGCGGGATGCGCGTGCCCGAGGTGCTGCTGAGCGGCGACCATCAGAAGATTCGCGCCTGGCGCGAGGCCGAGTCGCGCGCGCGCACGGCGAATCGCCGCCCCGACCTGCTCCCAGCCGCGAAGCCGCGCCCAAAGCCCTGACGACATGGCCGACCTCTTCGTCGCACTGATTCACTGTCCCGTCCTCGACCGCAACGGCCGGATAGTCACCTCCGCGATAACCTCGCTCGATATCCACGACATCGCCCGGTCGTCGCGCACCTTCGGCGTGCGCGCCTTTTTCGTGGTCCATCCGATTGCGGCGCAGCGCGAATTCGCCGCGAGCCTTATCGAGCACTGGCGAATCGGCTACGGACGCAAGTTCGACGGGCGGCGCGTCGAGGCGCTGGACCGGGTCGAGATCGTGGCCGAGCTTGACGACGCGATCGCATCGGCTACCCGGCTTGCGGGCGCGCGGCCGCTGCTCGTCCATACTTCGGCGCGCTCGGAGGGCGGTCTCGATTCGAACGAGCTTCGCGCCCGGCTCGAAGCGGAAGAGGGGCCTCCGCTGATGGCGATGCTGGGGACCGGTTTCGGGATGGCGCCCGCGATGCGCGAACGCGCCGACCTAGCGATGGCTCCGATTCGGGGCGTCGATAACTATAATCATCTGTCGGTGCGGGCCGCCGCGAGTATCATCCTCGACCGGCTGCGCGGGCGATGATACAAACCGGCCGCGTCGCCCGGCGCCTCAGCGGCTGCGATACGCGCGATGGCAATTGAATGAAAGAGAAAACTGTCTCAGCAATAAGTTACCTCGCGGACGTGATGGTGCTTAGCGGCGCGATCTTCCTCACCATCGGCACCGACGTCATGATTGCGACCGCTGGCGTGATCGGCTCGCCGATACAGCCGCTCGGTACGGTCATCTCCGTGCTGGGCACGACGCTCCTGACCAGCGGCCTGATAGTCAACCGCCGCCGCCGTCACATGCGCTCCGAACAGGATGGCCGATCGCGCGAATAGAACGCCGAGCGAATCGCATAGCGGACGCGGCCGATCGGTCGCGATGAGCGGCTAATGGATACAGCCCGGCTGGTTCTTGACCGTAAAGGTGTTGTTGAACCAGAGATCGGTGCCGCAGTTTTTGTTTTCGTCGATCGCGTCGTACGTCGGGCTATTGGTCGCGGTCACTCCAATCACACGGTTGTAGGAATTGCCCACGTTGATCGCGATCCCATAACTCGGCGTACCGACGCCCGCCGACACGTTGCTCGGATCAGTGCTTACCGAGGTAATGATGTTGTCGCTGCTCTGATGAGACCCGGCCGGACATGTCTTTCCCAACTCTCCGTACTTGTAACATCCGAGGTAAACGCCCGCCCAGGTATTTTTCGAGAGCGTGAAGTCGGCCAGCGTGTTATATGATGCTCCCGAGAGCCAGACCCCATAGCCGGCGTTGCTGCTGGCTTCGACCACGGCCAGAAACCCCCCTTTGGTTCCGTTCAACTTCACTCCCGACCCTTGATTTGCGTCGGCGAACAGATTCGTCAGGTAGGGTGCAACTGCCGATGGCAACGCCACGATGCCGTTTTTCTCGTTGAATTGCGCGGTCAGATTCAGCCCGAACGCTCCGGGGCCGTTGAACCTGATCCCGGCGTGGTTGCTATCAGCTTCCACATCGTCGACCACCGCGTTCGCTCCGTCGACCTCCATGCCGATCTGAAACTGACTGATTGCGTTCGCGCTCGCGCTGGTGCTTCCGCTTCCAATCACGCTCACGCCGGTCGTCCCCGGCAAAATCCAGATCCCAATGCCGGAAAGGGTGGAAGATTGTCCCGGCTGGCCAGTGATGGTGAAGCCACCGAGGTCGAGCGTGACGTTGGATGCGCTAATGTGGATGCAATCGCCGGGAGTTGACAACGTAAGACTGTTGCTAAGTATGTAGGTTCCTTCGGACTTGATCCCGCACGGACAAGATGAAATCGCCCGACTCGGACAGGTCTCGAGAGCCTGAGCGACGCCACCGGCACCTACCAGGATCATCGCCAGCATGGCCAGCACGAGGACATCGATGCGGCGGAATCGGCGCGAGCGGGGTAGCGCAACAGCGATATTCCGTGCCATCGCTTTTTCTTCAGCCTGGGCCGCAAGGTCTATCAGGCCGTCTAGGGACGACCAGACATCATTTGGAGACGACCAGCGACCTTGCCCGGCGGCGGAACATCCCGAGGCTTATTCTCCCACAGTGGGATAACAGAAGTGTCGGTGATTCTTCAAGCACCCAAAAAATGCTTTAAGCGTCCGCGTGCGGACCGACCCGCCCGGTGTCCACCGGAAGATGGTTGCCCGTTTTCCCCTGACATCCTTTGGACGGGGGTTGAGTCGAGCCGGCCAATTGACTAGATTTAGGGGCTCACTTGAAAGGTTAGGAGTCCCATGAGCACCTTAATCAGGAAGATCGAGGAGCGCGGCTTGCGCAAAGACCTCCCGGAGTTTCGCGTCGGCGACACGGTGCGGCTTCAGGTTAAGGTGGTCGAAGGCGAGAAGGAGCGAATCCAGTCCTTCGAGGGCGTGGTTATCAAGATAAACCGCGCCGGCGTTCGCACGAACTTCACGGTCCGCAAGATTTCCTACGGAATCGGCGTCGAGCGAATCTTTCCGCTGCATTCGCTGCGAATCGAGAAGATTCAGGTGCTGAGCCGCGGCCGCGTGCGCCGAGCCCGCCTTTATTATCTGCGCGGGCGCAAGGGCAAGGCCGCCCGCGTCGCCGCCGCCAGATAGATCACCCCTCACGCTTTTTTATGGTCGCGGCCGTTCGTTGGGTCCGGCCATCCGCCGGACCATCGGTCGGCGTGGACGACTTCGCTAATCGGCCGGCGGACTACCGGACCGAACTTGGCGCGCGGATATCCGATCGGCATCAGCGCGTAAGTGCGCACACCGTCCGGCAGGCCCAGCACTTCCCTGACCTCATCTTCCAGCAGCATGTGATTGGTGGTCATCACGGTGCCCAATCCCAGGGCGCGGCAGGCAAGGATGATGTTCTGGACGGCGGGATAGATGCTGGCGCCCTGGCGCCGTTCGACATAGGCGATCTCGTCGGGAAGCTTCGCCTGCACTTCCGGCGGCAGTGCGTTGGGCGGCGGCAACTCTTCGCGCTTCAGACAGGCCACCAGCAGAACCGGGGCGTCGGCCATGTGGTCCCACAGATAGGATCCTGAAGACATGAGGCGCCGATACTGCTCCTCGGTCATGTGCGCCGGACGCCCGCGCGCGGCGTAAAACGCGCTGACGATATTGGCGGCCTTGCGATAGATCGCGCCGAGCTTTTGGCGCTGCTCCGGGTCGCGCACAACGACGAAGGCCCACGGCTGCGCATTACCTGCCGAAGGCGCGCGGATAGCGGCGTCGAGAATTCGATCAAGTATCTCGTCGGGTACGGGGTCGGGCTTGAAGCGCCGCAGCGCGCGCGACGAATATATCGCCTCGAAGAGTCCGATTTCCGCCATCGCCAGACCTCCGCGAGAATCCGCTCGGGGACGCTTCAATCGGAGGCGGGCGGACGAGGCATCCGGACCGCGCCCTGCAGGAACGCCCCCTCGAACACGGCCACGCTTGCAGCCTCGATATTGCCGGTAACGCGAGCCGTCGGTCCCAGCACGACCACGCGCGAAAGCACGTCGCCGCGCAACTCGCCCAGCACGACCACGCGGGGCGCGCGGATGCGGCCTTCGACCTTGCCGTCGGCATTGATCACGACGATTTCGCTCGAGGTCGCCTCGCCGTTGAAACGGCCGTCGATCCTGACTGGCTCATGAAACACCAGCCGTCCCGAAATTTTGACGTCACGCGCCACGGCGACGCGGGTGCGCTGCTCAATCCAGGCGCGGCCAGGCAGGAGCGGAATAGTCAGAGCCGGGTCCGGCGGGATGTTGGCTGCGGGGCTCTCCGGACTGCTTTCGCGTATCGGCTCGTACTTCTCAGGGACCATCGACAAAACCTTGACTGACCAGTGCCACTCTCAAGCGTATCATGGGGCCGGAAAGACATGGCAGGCGACGGCGTGACCACCTTTGCCGAACTCCAGTCGCGGCTCAACACTTCTGCAGTAATCATTCGCATACGCACATCGCGGATGGAAGCTGCATCCGGCCGGCGGATTGAGCGGACTCGGGACCTCGCCGGGCAGTTTGATTCGTTCGGCGCCGGCGGGGCGGTCGATCGCGGGGACTGCGGATAGCAGCGCTCGGGTATAGGGATGACGCGGATTCGAGTAGAGCTCGTCGCGCGTGGCGACCTCGACGATCCGGCCGAGGTACATGATCGCGGTGCGGCGGCTGATGTGCTCGACCACGCGCAGGTCGTGCGCGATAAAGAGGTAGGTGAGCCCGAGTTGCTCCTGAAGGTCCTGCAGCAGGTTGATTATCTGCGCCTGAATGGAGACATCGAGCGCCGAGACCGGCTCGTCGAGCACGAGGAACGCGGGTTCGACCGCAAGCGCGCGCGCGATTCCTATCCGCTGGCGCTGGCCGCCCGAGAATTCGTGAGGATAACGATCGAGAGCGTCGGGGCCGAGGCCAACCATCTCGAGCAGCCGGACTATCCGCTCTTCTTTTTCGCGGCCGCGGGCGAGGCGATGGATTTCGATACCCTCGCCGACGATCGCCCGCACCCGCATCCGCGGATTCAGCGAGGCGTAGGGATCCTGAAACACGAGCTGCATCCGACGGCGCAGCGCTCGCAGCTCGCCGCGTCCAAGCGCGGCCAGATCGCGGCCCTCGAAGATGACGCGGCCGGCGGTCGGTTCGAGCAGGCGCAGCACGAGCCGGCCAAGCGTCGATTTGCCAGAGCCGGATTCACCGACGAGGCCCAGAGTTTCGCCGTGCTGAATTTCCAAATCGACGCCGTCGACGGCCTTGATGAAGAGCCGGTTGCCGCCGAGAAATCCCGAGCCGCCGGCGGGAAACTCCTTGCGCAGCGCCTCGGTGCGAAGGAGCGGGCCGGCGGCGGAGCCGGACGCGGCGGCGGTCTCGATGCGCGGGTCAGACACGGATGCAGGCGACGCAATGGTTGGGGCCGCGCGGCGCGAGCGGCGGCTCGACGCGGGCGCAGTCGTCAATAGCGAGCGGGCATCGCGGATGGAACCGGCATCCGGAGGGCGGCGCGAGCGCGTTCGGGATAGCGCCGGGGATGGCGCGCAGGCGGGTGTGGCGATGGGCGCCGATGCCGGGAATCGAGTCGAGCAGTCCGCGCGTGTACGGATTGAGGGGATTGCGGAAGAGCTCTGCGGCGGGCGCCTGTTCCATCACTCGCGCGGCGTAGAGGATCGTCACGTCGTCGGCGTACTGCGCGACGATTCCAAGGTCGTGCGTGACGAGGATGACGGCGAGTCCGAAGCGCTGCTGGAGTTCGCGGATCAGGTCGAGTATCTGCGCCTGGATAGTGACGTCGAGCGCGGTGGTGGGCTCGTCGGCGATGAGCAGTTTGGGGTGGCACGCGAGCGCCATCGCGATCATCACGCGCTGGCGCATCCCGCCCGACAACTGATGCGGGTAGTCGCCAATCCGATGCTCGGGGTCGGCGATTCCGACCATCCGGAGCGCTTCGATCGTGCGGTCGCGGGTCTCGCGGCGCGAGGTTCGCTGATGGAGCCTGATGGCCTCGCCGATTTGGCTGCCGATAGTGAAGACCGGGTTGAGCGAGGTCATCGGTTCCTGAAAAATCATTGCGATTTGGGCGCCGCGAATCGCCCGCATCGCGGGCTCGCTGATTCCGAGCAGGTCGCGGCTCTCGAAAATTATCGAACCGCCGACCACGCGCGCGTTCTCCGACAGCAGGCGCATGATCGAAAGAACCGTTGCGGTCTTGCCCGAGCCCGATTCGCCGACGAGACCCATCAGCTTGCCCGGATCGACCGTGAAGCTGACGCCGTCGACGGCGCGAACCTCACCGGCCTCGGTGAAGAACGAGGTGCGGAGGTCTTTTACTTCGAGTAGCGGCGCCACGGAAGCTTCAGGGTATCATCCGCCGCGCCGCTCTCTCCATACGACGGCGCCTCGGATGCGCGGGTCGCGCGGCGCTCCCGAATCAGGCATGGATACGAGGGCGGCGATTCGCCCATGGAACGGCCTGTTCGAGCTGGGCGGCGAGGCGAAGGAGAATATCCTCGCGCCCGTAAGCGGCGACGAATTGCACGCCGACCGGAAGTCCTTCCTTCGACATATGCATCGGCAGTGAGATCGCGGGCTGCCCGGTGACATTCCACGGCGCCGTGAACGGGATTAGCTGATTGATACGGCGGCCGGGGGCGAACGCGTCGCGGTCGCCGGCCATCGGCTGGAACGTGCCGAGCATCGGCGGCGGCGCGGCAAGCGTCGACGTGACCAGGATATCGAAACCGCCGGTCCACCATTCGGCGGCGGCCCGCGTGAAGGTGTTAATCCAGTCGCACGCGGCGATGTAATCGATCGTCGGAATCCGCCGGCCGCGTTCGATCAGCGCCCAGGTCCAGCGATCGAAGTCCTCGGGGCCGACCGCGCGCGCGAGCATCTTTTCAACGATCGGAACGAGCGCGGCTTCGTGGCATGCGACGATTTTTCCGAAGTGCGAGGCGAACGCGGAATCGTCGAGCGCGGCGGGCGACCCGGCCTCGACCGAATGGCCGAGCGATTCGAGGATCCGCGCGGTATCGCGCACTGCGGCGACGCATTCGTTGTCGAGTCCGGAATGGAAGGCGGGTGCGCGATCCATGAAACCGATACGCAGGCGGCCAGGCGCGAGCGCAAGCTCGGCGCGAAAGGAGCGCGGCGGAGGCGGCGCGGTGTACGGATCGCCGGGCATCCATCCGGCGATCGCGTCGAGGGCCGCGGCGGTATCGCGCACGGTGCGAGTCAGGACGCCTTCTTCACACAGGCCGTGCCAGAAATCGGCATAGGCGGGGCCGAGCGAAGTGCGTCCGCGCGACGGCTTGAGTCCGACGAGGCCGCATTTGCTGGCCGGGATGCGAATCGAGCCGCCGGCGTCGTTGCCGTGCGCGATCGCGACGATTCGCGAAGCGACTGCGGCGCCGGCGCCGCCGCTCGAGCCGCCCGCCGAGCGCTCGGGGTCCCACGGATTACGCGTCGCGCCCCATGCGCGCGTCTCGGTCGAGATCGACGTGCCCCATTCGGGAACGGTGGTGCGGGCGAGCGTGATCAGGCCGGCGGCTTCAAACTTTGCCGCGACGTATGACGTGAAGGTCGCGCAAAGGCCGGCATCCTTGAACGGCTTCCATCCCCAACTGAAGGGCTCGCCGGCGCTGGTCTGGACGAGGTCCTTCATTAGAAAAGGCACGCCGCCCAGCGGTTTGGTTCGGAGCGTCGCGAGATCGGCGGCTTCGGCGCGCGCCTTCTCGAAGCGCGGGTAGATGATGCAGTTGAGGTGCGGATTGAGCCGCTCGATGCGCGCGATTGCGGCGTCGACCAGTTCGAGCGGCGTCACCTCGCCGCGCGCAATTGCCTCGGCCTGCGCGGTCGCGTCGCGCGAGAGGATCTCATCCCCGGGATTATTTGTAGTCGCCATCGGATTCCGCTTCCTCGATTTTTCCGCGAGCCTATAGCCGCGCCATCTCCGCGAGCGCCTTCGCAGTCTCGACCGGCTTCGAGAACATCAGTTCGTGCCCGCTCTTGATCGAGCGGATCGCGGGATCGCGCAGACGTCCGGAAAGATGCGGATGCCACAGTTTCGGATCGTCGAGAACCAGATCATCTTCGCAGACCAGGTAACCGGTCGGAATGTCGAGCCGATGGAACTCCTTCATCGGAACCGGATCGCCCATCGGCAGAGTGGGTTCGGGAACCAGCGCGGCAAGGACGAAGTCCTGGAGATCGCGCGAGCCATCCTGAAGAAACTTGTCGCGGAAGCGCTGGGGCTCGACCGTGACGACCGGCAAGCCCTCGGCGAACCCGTGCATCTGGGCAAGCGCCTCAGGTTTCATCATCGCGCCGAGATCATCGCCGATCGAAACACCGTCGAGCGGGACCAGCGCGCTCACGAAAATCAGCCGCTTGATATGAGAGGCAATCTTCTGCCCGACGCCCGAGATCGTGAGCCCGCCGAGGCTGTGTCCCGCCAGCGTGACGTTGCGGAGATCGCGGTCGAGGATGAACTTCGTGACGCTGTCGACGTACATCGCGCGGGTTACTTTGGCGGGGTCGTGATGGTTGTCGCCGTGGCCGGGAAGGTCGAGCGCGAAAACCCGGTCGCCGCCGGCTTCGAGTTGGCGCTTCACCGCGGCCCAGCACCAGGCACCGTGCCACGCGCCGTGTATCAGAACGAATGTCTCAGCCATCAGCGGACCTCCGGCGAATGATCGCCGCTTGAACTTGTAACGCGATGGCGGTGCGGGTGTAAATCAGGCGCGTTGCCGGGATCGAGGCGGTCGCGCAGATGGTCGCCAAGGAAATTGAAGGACATCACGGTCAGAAAGATGAAAAGGCCGGGCGTGAGAATCCACGGATAGCGCGAGAGGCTCTGCACGTCCTGCGCCTGCGCAAGAAGATTGCCCCAGCTCGCGGCGGGCTCCTGGATTCCGAGGCCGAGCAGCGACAGCGCGCTCTCGCCGAGGATGAAACCCGGAATCGAGAGCGTGGCGGCGACGGTCGCGTAACCAAGCAGTGACGGAATCACATGGCGGTAGAGAATGCGCGCGCGTGAAGCGCCGAGCGCCCGCGCCGCCTCGACATAGGGGCGAGTGCGGACGGAGGCCGCCATGCCGCGGATAATCCGCGCGAAGCCGGCCCAACTGATGAAGCTCATGATCGAGACGATCAGGAAAAATGTCAGCACGGTGCCCACGCCCGACGGAATGACGGCTGCGAGCGCGAGCAGGAAATAGAATGAGGGCAGCGACATTTCGATCTCGGTCCAGCGCATGATCAGGTTGTCGGTCACGCCGCCGACGTAGCCCGAGAACGCGCCGATCGTGATCCCGAGCGAGAAGCTGATCGCGACGCCGACCAGGCCGACGCACATGCTGACCCGCGCGCCGTAGGCGATGCGCGAGAACAGATCGCGCCCGAGCGCGTCGCTGCCAAGGATGAAGAACGGATCGGCGGCGGACTCGGTGGTGAAGAGATGGCCGCGATGGAAAAAGCGTATCCATGTTTTGCGCGAGCGATCCTCGACGTAGATTCGCGCGGCGGGGTCGGCGAGCTTCATCGGATAGGCGAACAGCAAGGCGTGATTCCATTGCGACGGCGGACTCAGATGAAGCCGCATCGGCGAACAATCGGGCAGATCCCGATATTGAAACGCCGGATCGTAAGGGGCGAAAAACGGCGCGGCGGCGGCAAGAATGTAGAACGCGAGCAGGCAGATTGCCGACAGCCGGACGGTCCATGCGGCCCGGCGCCATTCGCGCGCAAGTCCCGCGCCGAAGCCGGCCGCGCGGTGAGTGGCGGACGGGGGTTGCAGCGCCATCGCGATATTGGCGGGCGGGTTCATCCTTGCGACCCGAGCGAAGAGAAATCGACCCGCGGATCGACGGCGACCAGCGCCAGATCGGCGGCCAGGTTGCCGATCAGCAGCAGCACCGTGCCGGTCAGCACCGATCCCATTACGAGGTAGATATCGAGCGAGCGCACCGCGTCGAGCAGCAGCAGCCCAAGCCCCTGCAGGTTCATGACGGCTTCGACCAGGGCGGCGCCGCCGAGCAGATCGGCAAGGCCGTAGCCGGCCAGCGTGACGAACGGATTGAGCGCGTTGCGCAGCACGTGCTTGTAGATTACCGTGCGCTCGGAGAGTCCCTTGGCGCGCGCCGTGCGCACGAATTCGGAATTTTTGATCTCGAGAATCTGCGATCGCATCAGGCGCATCAGCGAGGCCATCCCGGCCGTGCCCAGCACGATCACCGGCAGGATCAAATGGTTGATGCGATCGGCGATGCGGCTCCACTCGTCGAGGCTCGAATAGTAGACCGAGAAGCTGCCACCGATCGGGAACCATCCGGTGCGCAGCGCGAGATACATCATCAGGAAGGCGAGAAAGAAATTCGGCACCGACATTCCGAAAAACGCCAGGAACGAGAGCATGCGGTCCCAGATCGAATTCTGGTTGACGGCCACGATGATTCCGATCGGGATCGCTATTACCCAGGCAAACAGCATGCTCGAAAGCGCGAGGATTACGGTATTGAGCGCGCGCGACGCAATCAGGCTGGTGACGCTCACGCGATAGGTAAGCGAGACGCCAAGGTTCAGATGGAGCACCTGCCAGAGCCATCGCCAGTAGCGCACGATCAGCGGCTGGTCGAGTCCGAACTCGGCTCTCATCTCGCGCACCACGGCGGGCGAAATCTGCGGGTTGAGCCGCAGCGAGGAGAGGAAATCTCCGGGCACCAGCGAGATCACGAAGAACGACAGGAACGTGATCCCGATGATGAGCGGAATCATGTTGAGCAGGCGCCTTAAGAGATACTTTGCCATCGCTTGAACCGGATCATCGCGGGCGCACGATCGCCGGGCCGCGTCATCGCGCGCGGAACTGGACCCACTCGGGCTTGTCGAGGCCCCATACGGTGGGACGGAAATTTTCGAGCGAGTCGCGCCACGCCTCGTAACGCAACTGGCGGACGGTTTCGATTATCGGAAGCTGGTCGTGCAGAATCTGCTGGATTTGCCAGTAATAGGGCGCGCGCTTGAGCGGGTCCATCTCGGCGGTGCCCTGATCCAGCAGGCGGTCGATGTCGGCCTCCCACGCAGTGGCGGGCTTGGGCTGGTTGGGATTCCAGATGTGCAGGTTGGCCGAGGAGCGCAGAAAGTTGGCGCTGTTGTTGGGCTCGACGCCGCCGCCGCTGAAGCCGATCAGCACCGCGTCCCAATCGAAAGTGGTATCGAGCTTGTCGACCAGCGTGGTGAATTCGAGCGGACGATAATCCACCTTGATACCGAGCGTCGCCAGGTCCTGCTTGAAGATGGCGCACATCTGATCGCGCGTGGCGATTCCGGTATTGGTGGTGAGATCGAATTCGAGCGGATTGCCGTCGGGGTCCGTGCGCACGCCCGGCCGCTTCATCCGATAGCCGGCGGCGTCAAGGATTTGCGCCGCCTCCTTCAGATCGTAATCGTAATCCTTCAGATTCGGATTATAAAAAATCTTGTTGGCCGGCGACACGTCCGAGACCGCGGGCACGGCGAGTCCGTGAAAGCACAGATTGATCATGCCCTGCTTGTCGATCGCGTGGGCGAGCGCGCGCATGAAGTTGAGATCGGTGAACCATTTGAGGCGCGGATCGACGCGCGCGCCGTGGACGTAATGGCGCGGGTTGCGATTGAAGGCGAAGAACAGCGACCCGGTGTCGACGCCGATATCCTGCACCGTGATTCCGAGATGCGCCGCGCGCTCCTTGAGATCGACCACCTCTTCCGGACGCGGCACGTAGACATCGGTCTGGCCGGAGAGAAAGCGCAGGTAGGCGGCGTTCTGATCCTGCACGATCAGCAGCGTCTGGCCGTGCAGCCTCGGAAGCTCAGCGCCGCCGCGGTCGCGCATCCAATAGTCAGTGTTGCGATCGAATTGGACGAACTGGCTCGGCACGTAGCGCGCCATGCGATAGGGCCCAATGCCCACGATGTTGGCGGGCGGCGTATCGATTCCCCACGTGTGATTGAACGATCCCGCCTGGTAGGCCGCTTCGAGAATATGCGCCGGCAATATTTCGAAGCCGATCGAATAGAGCAGCGGCGCGAACGGCCGCGGCATCGTCATCACGACCGTGTAGTCGTCGGGCGCTTCAACTTTGATCGGCTTGCCGTCGACCGAAAGGATCGGCTGCATGCTGTTGGGCACGCGCGGATCGTAAATCACGCGCATCGTGAAGAGCACATCGCGCGCGGTGAAAGGCGCGCCGTCGGACCATTTCACATCGTGGCGCAGATGGAACGTTACCACCGCGCCGCCGCCGGTTACCTCCCAGCTCGCGGCGAGATCGGGCTCGGGCAGCGTGCTGATCGGATCGAGCTTGACCAGCCCGGTGAAGAGATTGCCGACGACGTCGCCCGAAGCGCCGTCGGTCACGAGGATCGGATTGAAGGTGCGCGGATCGCTGACGGTCGCCTCGTAAAGGATCTGGCCCTGCTCGTGCTGCTCGGGCGGCTGGCGCACGCGGCATCCGCCCGCGGCGAAAATCGACACGGCGGCGATGAGCATGAGCGCGCGGCGAATCGTCAAGCGCTCAACCCTCGCTGCCGTGAATAATCGCGGCCGCGCCGATCGTCACTTCGCGGGTCGCCGGGCCCGGCGTGAGCACGAAGAGCGAGGCCGCAAGCGCGGGGTTGAGCTCGGGCGAATCGTAGCGCACGGTCAATTTGCTCGACGGGAATTCGGCCGCCACAGTGTGCGGGAAATTTATCGCGCCGGCCATCCGGTAATCGCTATAGCGCACTTGGCAGATAATCGCGCCGCCGGCCTCGCGTTCGCGCACCATCGCAAGCTCGCCGTTGACGAAACCCAGCTCGCGGCTTTCGCCGCCCGGGCCGATCGATGAGAGCACGGTCATGCCCTCGCGATTGCTCTCGCTCTGATTCGGCGCGGCGGTGATCTCGGCCGGCGCGAGTCCCATCAGCAGGTCGACGGCCGAGGCGGGCGCGAGCGGAATATTGACGTAGCGATCGAGCGTGGCGGCGTTGGCCGCGCCGATCATGATGGTATTTTTCGACGGATCGAAAATCTGAATGCGCGCGCCGTCCGCCGCGAGCAGCATCGTGGTGCCAAACGGCGACAGTGCCTCGACGCGGATGCTCGCGGGACGCATCAGCGCAACCTGCTCGTGAGTGCGGAAGTGGCGGCCGTCGGCGGAGCTGAAATCCATGATCGCGCCGGATCGCATCGCATGCAGCGACCCGTCGCGCGCGGCCAGCGCGGCGGTCAGGTTCGCCACGGCGGGCGATTCGGCGACGGGCGCCGCCGCTCCATGCGAACGGATAAGCGCACATCCGGCGACCGAAATCGCGAGCGCAAAGGCCAGCGCGGATGCGGCGCCCAAGCTCCTCGCGCGGCGCAATTGCCTAGTGGCTGGCGGCGCTGCTGCCGACATTGCGAAGCGCCGCGACTTTACCCTTGAGGCGCGCGATCTGCTCTTCGTCGTCGGATCGCTTCAGCGCGTCTTCGTATTGGCGCTCGGCCTCATTGGGGCGTCCGAGCTTCTCGTAGGTATCGCCCAGATGCTCGGTGATAGTCGGATCGTCGCCGGTCAGGTTGACGGCCCGCTCGAGCTGCTCGGCCGCGCGCCGATACTCACCCTTCTGGTAGTAGACCCAGCCCAGGCTGTCGACGTAAAAGCCGTCGTCGGGCTCGATCACCAGTGCGCGCTTCACGAGCTGTTCGGCTTCGTCGAGGCGCTCGCCCGAATCGGCATAGGTGTAGCCGAGATAGTTGAGCGCCTGGGCGTTGCCGGGGTTGAGCGTAATCGCCTTGCGCATCTCGTCGATACCGGCCTGCTTCTGCTTGGTCTCGTCGTAAAGCGCGCCGAGCGTGAAATGATACTTGTCGTTATTGGGATCGATGGCGACGAGCTTCTTGGCCAGATCGATCGCGGTCGCGTCGTCCTTTTTCTCCTGGTAGACGCCGACCATGAAGGCGAGGATGTCGGGATCGTTAGGCTTCTTTTTCTGCGCGAGCTTGAGCGCGTCGAGCGCCTGGTCGTAGTCGTTCCGCTTGTCGTAGATATAGGCGAGCTGGAGTTGCGCAAGCACGTAATGCGAGTCGGTGTCGGGAATGCGGTTGAACTGCGCAACCGCGCGATCGAATTCGTCGGTCTCGCTGTAGGCGGCGCCCAGATAATAGCGGACGCGGAAGTTGTCCGGGTCGGCGCCGAGCACGAGGTTGAATTCAGTGGCGGCCTGGTCGAAATCGCCGCGCTCGAAATACAGCAGTCCGATTTTGGTCCGCGTATCGCTCGCACTGATCACGATCGGCGGCGGCGGCGGCACCACCGAGGCGCCGGCCGGCGACTCGCCCGAGGTCTGCCGGGCAAAGTCGATTTCGGCGAGCCGCTTGCGCGCCTCGTCATTGTTGGGATTGATCTGGAGAACTTTCTTGTAGAGTTCGACCGCGTCGTCGCGGCGGCCTTCCTGCTCGCGCAGGCCGGCAAGATCGATCAGCGCCAGTTCGGATTGCGAATTAAGCTCGATCGCATGGTCGTAGTAGTGCTCGGCCTCGGCATAGCGCTTGGCGGCCGCCATCACGCGGCCGGCGTAATAGTAGCCAAGAAACGAGTCGGGATCGGCGGCGATCAACAGCTCGAAGGTCTTGCGCGCGCGCTCGTAATCGCCGCTCTGCGCGTAGAGCGTGCCGAGGAATAGGTAGGCTTCCTGATTCTTGGGGCGGAGCTTGATTACGGCCTTGTACTGCCCTTCGGCTGCGCTGTTGTCGCCGAGCGAGGAGTCCAGCCCGGCGAGCAGAAGCCGGGCCTGGGCCGAGGCCGGGTCGATCCGCACCGCCTGGTCGGCCTGCGCGGCGGCATCCTTGAGGTCGCCATTGCGGACCAGAAGATTGGCCAGCGTGATACGGAGCGCGGCGTTATCGGGATCGTAACCGACAGCTTCCTGCAGCGCCTTGAGGGCTTCCTGATGGTCGCCGCGCTCAGTCGCGACTTCCGCCTGCAGGAACGCGCCCATCGCCTTCGCCTGCGGCGGAATCTCGACCGCGGCGGCGCCTCCGAACGGCCGGCCGCCGAGCGAACTGATCGCGTCTGGCGCGGGCGCGTCCGCCCCTGCCATCCGAGCGCATCCGGGCGACGCGGTAGCGAGCGCAATCGCAACGATCGCGGCGAGCAGCGCCGGAAGGGCCGCCGCGCCATTCGCGCGCCTGTTTGGACTCGATTCGGCGGAGGACGAATCAGCGCAAGTGGCGATGCTCGATCGGTTCGAGCGTAAGGTCATATTCGAACATGAATTCATCAAGGAGTTGCGGCCACTCGTGCCGCGCCCCTAGTCTTGCTTGGCAGCCGTATCGCGCGCAATCCCCTGAGACCGCTGGAACAGCCCCCGGCGGCGTTCCGGCCGGCCGAATAACGCGCTATTTATCTAAGCATCGGGCTCGAAGCGGGTACGGCGCCAGCCACGGATGGAGGACGCGACGCGATGTTTGATTCAGACAATCCGTATCTCAAGGGCAACTTTGCCCCGTGGCGCGAAGAGGGCGAGGCGTTTGATCTCGAGGTGACCGGCAGCATCCCGCCCGAACTCAATGGCACGCTCTATCGAATCGGGCCGAATCCGCACTTCGCACCGATCGGGCGCTATCACTGGTTCGACGGCGACGGGATGGTGCACGCCTTCATCCTGCGCGACCGCCGCGCCGCCTATCGGAATCGTTACGTAAGAACCGAGGGCCTGGTTGCGGAGATGAAGGCCGGACGCGCCCTTTACGGCGGACTGCTGAATCCCACCGTCGAAGCGCCGCCCGGCATGCCGCCATTCAAGAATGTCGCCAACACCAATATCGTGAGATTCGCCGACCGTCTCCTGGCGCTGTGGGAGGCCGGTCTGCCCCACGAACTCGAACCTGCGACGCTCGCAACGCGCGGGACGTTCGACTTCGGCGGCTCGCTCAGCGGCCCGATGACGGCGCATCCAAAGCTCGATCCGCTGACCGGCGAACTTCACTTCTTCGGCTATCAGCCGTTTCCGCCCTACGTCACCTACTATCGCGCGGACATTCGCGGGAATCTCGTCGAACAGCGCGCGATCGATACCGGCCTGCCGACCATGATGCACGACTTCGTCGTGACCGCGCATCACGCACTCTTCTTCGTATGCCCGGTGGTCTTTCACCTCGAAAATATGGCGGCGGGCAAGCCGATGCTTACTTGGGAACCCAATCACGGCACGCGGATCGGCATGATGGATCGGCGGCCGGGCGGCGAAGTCCGATGGTTCGAGACCGACCCGTGCTACATCTTCCATTTTCTCAATGGCTACGAGGATGGAAACTCAATCGTCGTGGACGCCTGCCGCCTCGATCACCTCGACCTGAGCGGCGGCGTGTTCGACGCGACCCCGATGGCGAATCGGTTCACGTTCGACCTCGGTTCGGGCGCCGTCCGCCGCGAGCAAATCGATGACCGGCCGGGCGACTTCCCGCGTCTCAACGACAATCTCACCGGCCGCGCGCATCGCTACGGCTACTTCGCGGGCAGCTCCACCGATCCGCGTGACGCGCGCATCTTCAACTCGCTGATCAAGCGCGATTACGTCCGCCACGCGAGCGACGTCGCTCAACTTGGCGATCACATGACGCCGGGCGAGCCGGTCTTCGTCCCGCGCCGCAACGCGGAGTCCGAGGACGACGGATGGGTCCTTTGTGTCTGGTACGACGCCGCGCTGAATCGCAGCGAGATGGTCGTGCACGACGCGCGGCACTTTGCGGCCGATCCAATCGCACGGGTCAAACTCGAGCATCGCGTGCCGTTCGGCTTTCACGGCAACTGGCTCCCGTCGCGCAAGTGATATCGCCGCTTGAAGCATCGCGATCAGATTCAGGCCTATCCGCGAGTGAGCGCGACTCCAGATAATCGCGGCGCGCGGCCGCATCGCGGACGCCTCGGCCTGCTCGGATTGATCGCGGTTATCTACCTGGTCGTAAGCGGCGGCGCCTACGGAATGGAGGATGCCGTGCGGATGGCGGGTCCGCGACTCGCGCTGCTGCTATGCATCATCGTTCCGCTCACGCTCAGCCTGCCAACGGCGTTGATGGCGGCGGAGCTGACCGCGCTGATGCCGGTAGAGGGCGGCTTTTACGTCTGGGTGAAGGAGGCGTTCGGGCCGTTCGCCGGCTTTCTCGAAGCTTACCTTACGCTGCTCTATACCGCGGTTGACATGGCTATCTATCCGGTTCTTTTCACCGCCTACCTTTCATTCCTGTACCCGCTTGGCCTCGGTGAGCAGATAGCCGTCGGGATCGCGTTGGTCTGGTGCGCGGGATTGCTCAACGCGTTCGGTATCCGGGTCGCAGGCAACGCCGCGATTGTCATGACCGCGATCCTGCTGGCGCCCTTCATCGCGATGGTCACGGTCGGGTTCGGGCGAATCGCGCATTGGCGACTTCCGACCGGGCATCTGTTCGGCCACGATTTCGCAGGCGCGCTCGGAGCGGGGCTCACCGTCGTTATCTGGAACTTCAGCGGATGGGAAAACGCGAGCGTAGTCGCGGGCGAAACTGAGAATGCGGGGCGCAACTACGTCCGTGCGATCGCGGCAACGATACCGCTGGTCGCGCTCGGCTACCTGATACCGCTCGCGGTATCGCTGTCGGGATCGGCGGGCGGTCCGCAATGGACCGCGGGATGGTTCTCGCACGTCGGGCGCGAAATCGGCGGCGCGTGGCTGGGAGCGGCGGTGGCGATCGGCGGCACGGTCTCGGCCTTCGCGGTCTTCGAGGCCGGGATGCTGTGGGTGTCGCGGATGCCGTTCGTGCTCGCCAAGGACGGCTATTTGCCACGCGGACTGGCGACGGTCGCTGCCTCCACGGGCTCGCCGAACCGCTCGATCTTCTGGTGCTGCGTGGTCTACTCGATGCTGGTGCCGTTGGGGTTCGTGACGCTCGTCGTGCTCGACGTATTCTTCTACATGTTCGCGCTGGTGCTCGAGATGGGAGCGTTAATTCGGCTGCGCGCGATGTATCCCGAGCGCCGCGGACGATTTCGAATCGGCGGCGGACGCGCCGGGCTCTACCTGGTTGCGCTCGCGCCGACGCTCACGTGGCTCGCGACTTTCGGACTGGTGGTCGCGCGCGGCGGAATCCGGATCGACTTCATTATCGGTATCGCGCTGGCCGCGACGGTGTGGCCGGTCTACCTGCTCTGCCGGCGCGTCTGGGGCGGCCCCGTCGAAACGGCGGACCTGCCCGCCACCAGCATCGTCGCCGATTAACTATCGCGCCGATGACCGGAGCAAGCGGAAGCGATCATTGAGGACTCAATCGTTGCGTCCCGGATTGGTCACTGTTTCAGAGATCAGTTGTTTCACGTCCGTGGGTTTCTTGGCGACTACGTAAGCCCATCGTCCGTATGTCCGGTCGGCGTTGACCGCTTCGATCCACTTATGCGCGGCCTGGGCCTTCACCTCCTGTAGTTCGTCGTAGCCCTTCACTTCGAGAATCAGATGCGTCGGCGGTTCGGTTTTCAGGCGGATGATGAAGTCCGGTACGTAGTCGTGCGTCTCGCCGTTATGAAAGTATGGGATCGCGAATCCCAGCCCGGCATTCTTCACGAACGCATCGGCCATCGGATGAGTATCGATGAAGTACGCTGCCGACTCCTCCCACTTCCTGGTATCGGCGACGACGTAGTTGACGTGGCTCCGCACCACCTCGCGCACTTCGCGGCTGGTCCAAAAATCGACCTCGCCAGTTGAGCCCGGCCCGCGCCGTGTCTCGTAGATCGGAACGATGGGTGCCTCGCCTTGCGATACGTCCGGCTTGATCGCGTCCCTCAGATGCTCGATCACCCATCCGTAGTAGGGCGAGCAGAACACGTCGATCGTTTGTGCGGGCGGGAGCGACCGAACCTTCTCGCCAAGGTATCGCTCCACGATTTGCCGCGTCTGCGGAAACAGCACATGCGCCGGCGCTTCGCACTCCGGCCGATTGACGTACTCACGCGTCAGTTCCGCCGCCATGTCGAAAACCAGTTCCTGAAACCTGCGGCCCGAACGATATGGATTCAGATCAACCCTTTCGAGCTTTCCTGGCCCCGAAAGCGACGCCCTTCCTTCGTTGCTCGGGACGTTCGCTTTGACTTCGACTTCCGGCGGTATCTTCGTCGGATCGATGGTCAATGTCGGTGCAGCGCTCCAGTCGATCGTCACGCGGTTGCGGATCGCCTGCCGGTATCCATCCACTCGCGGATACTTGATCTCGAACGCTGCCTTTTCGGGCAGCGAGTGTATATGGTGGCGTTTCACCGACGGACGCGCGCCGCCCTTGTTTTCTTTGAACGGGATAATCTCGAACGGGACGCCAAAGACCTTCGCGACTTCCTCGGTTAGCTTGCCATCCTCGCCAACCTCGTAGCTCGCCCGGCGCAGCCCGCGCCCTACCACCTGCTCGCACAATAGCTGCGACATGAACGGCCGCAGCCCGACGATATGCGTGACGGTGTTGCAGTCCCATCCTTCCGTCAGCATCCCGACGCTCACGATGCATCGCACGTCGCGTCCCGGCGGATGCAACTGACGTTCGAGTTTGGCAGCAAGTTGCTCGAAGCCCTCCGGGTAGATCGCGCGGCCCTGCCGATCTTTCGGCCATTAGGTCTTGCCCACGGTGTCGAGCGTGAGCCGCATCCACGCGCTCTCGTCGCTCTTGGCCTCGCCGGTATCAGTCTCCGCCACGACCTTCGAGTCGACGCGGATCGTATTCTTATGCTCTTCCGTGTTGACAAAGCCTGCGATCTTCGCCGGCGGGATTCCCGAGGGTGGATCGTTCTCACCTAGCCACTTGTAAATCACCTCGGCTATCTTCGTGTTCTTGCACACGATGATAAACACCGGCGGGCGCGGGTCTCCTACGCGGTCGCGTTCCCATTCCGCGCGCAACTCCTCCCATAGTCCCGCCAGCATCAGGATCGGCGTGGCCGCGTACTTGAGGACGGCTTCGGGCTTGGGGTTAGCCTTCCTGCCGCCGCGTTCACTCGGAGTGAGTTTCGTCAGAATCCATCGCCAGATGTTGAAGTAGCTCGGGACCGGGTCTCCGGTCGTGTCGCGGACGACAAGCTGCGGAATCTTGGTCAGGCCCGACTCGATCGCATCGGTAAGTCCGAAGTCCGACACCACCCACGGGAATGTCCGATTCGTCTGCTGTCCGACGCGGCCCAGGAAGTATGGCGTCGCCGACAAATCGACGCAGAAGTTCATGCCGCGCAGCTTGTGAATCCGATCGAGTCCCTCAACCCACACCGTCGCTTCTTTCCTATCCGCGAGCCAACTTGCGCGTTCGTCTTCGTCCAGGAAATCCCAGGCGTCGGGGCGTTCGTTCAAGATACGGTACGCGTGATGCGCTTCGTCATTGAACAACAGGATGTTCTGCTTGCCGCCGACTTCCTTTCCGATCACGCGATTGACCACCGCAGTGTCGCTTTCGACGTAGTCCTCCGCCTCGATCTCAACTTTTACAAGGTTACCCTCCGCGTCATGCATGCGATCTGTGACGCGTAGCTTGCCGGCCGCTTCCATCGCGGCCAAGGCTGCCGGAGTGAGATAGCGCCTGCCTCGCGCCTTGGTCGTCTTCGAGCCGATCACGACAGTCTCGCGTCTCACGACGCGAACGCCTGCCTTGATCACTCGCGCGCCTGTACCCCCGGTCTGGACGCTCTGCGGCTCGAACACGTGCCAATTGGTCACCACGACGCGACCCTTGGTCAGGTCGGCCATCAGATGTTCGGGTACCAGGTCGCGCGTCCGGTAGAGACTTGCCTCGCCAGCCTCAGGATGAAGCTCGCCGAGGCGATTGCGGATCGTCACGTTCGGGCACACGATCAATACCGTGTCCGAGAAGCGGCCGTCGCTGCGGTCGTTGACCTTGTTGAGGATGCTCCACGCCGCCACCATCCCCATCACAGTCGTCTTGCCCGCCCCCGTCGCCATCTTGCACGCATAGCGTCGAAACGCCCTGATGCCCTTGGCCTTGGCGTCGTCACCCGGCTCGTCGAGCGGCACTTCGATTCCCTGACGGAAGTCGGCGCGCGCCTCGTTAAGGAAGATGATCGCTTCGGCCGCTTCGATCTGCGTGAAGAAGAGCCGATGTTGTCGGCCGTCGCGCTGCCAGTAGTTGAGCAGGTCGAGTGTCGTCCGCGTCACGCCCGGATAGTTCTGGCTGCGCCATTGCTTGACGCGCTCGCGGATCAGGTTGACGAGCCTGAGCTCCTCCCACGTGCCGCGCGCGTCATGCTCACTGTCGCTCGCCGGCGCCTTGGGGTCGCGATAGAAGTAGCCTGCTGGCCGCCGCCCCGAACGTTTTTCCGGCGATGCGCCCTCCTCGATATTCCAGTGCAGTGCGGGCTCGTGGTAGGGCGAGTTGAGTATCGGCTCTGGCACTTCGTAGTTGTTCATCGCGCTCCGCCTCCTCCCCCGTTGTTCGACACGGGGGAGGACTGAGGAGGGGGTGCCTTGACTCCGCCTCCTCCCCCATTTTTTGCCACGGGGGAGGACCGAGGAGGGGGTGCCTGGATCTCTTCCCAAATCTTCTCGATCACGCCCTCGATATTCTCGATCACTTCCTGATTCAAGAACCGCACGACGCGATAACCTCGCCTGTTTAGCTCGCGGGTTCGCCATCGGTCGTAGTCCGCCCTTGCAGCGTGCGAGTCGCCGTCCAACTCGACTACTATGCGCGCCTCGGCACAGCAGAAATCGGCGATAAAGCCGAACAGGGGATGCTGGCGGCGAAAGCGCACCCCGCCGATCGACTTACGTCGCAGGTGCGACCAAAGTTTTCGTTCCCCCGCGGTTGCCTCGCGGCGCATCTCGCGGGCGCGCTCGCGAGCAATCCCGTCGAGGAGTCCGCGGCGATATCGGCTGCGCATCCCGCACCCCCTCCTTTAATCCTCCCCCGTGTCAAGCAACGGGGGAGGAATCAGAGAGCGGCTTCACCACCATCAGTTCGTTGCCACGATCGTCTATTACCTTGACTGCGATCTGCCCGTGTTCGCCCGCCTCGAACGGCGCGCTAATCGTGCCCGCCAGATGATCCCACACCGCCTCGTCGTAAGTGCCCCGCAACGCCTTCTTGAGGTTGTCCCAGGCGCTGGTACGCGGGAAAAACGCCTGTGACACGTGAAAGCACAACCCATTGTAATCCGTATCGAGCAGCCACGCCGGTACGTTGTCGCCGGACTCGTGATGCGCGTGCATCTCGATCGGATCGAATACGTCAAGCCCCGCCAGTTCAACCTCATACTTAAGTCCTCCCCCATTTTTTGCCATGGGGGAGGATTTAGGAGGGGGTGCCTGCCCGATCTTGCGCAACTTCACGTCAGGCAGCCCGCACACGCTGAAAATCTGGCTCGAGCGCATCGTCTTCAGCAGGTCGCCCATCATCAGGTCGGGCGTCGCCTGCACGTAGGTCGCCGCGATACTCATCACGGCGTCGCAATTATCGATCAGGTTGCGCGCGTTAGGCTGGATCGCGAAGCCGATCACGTACAGATGCGCATAGCCCTTTGCGGCAGCCTCGCGCGCCGCTTCATAGACCAGCTTCTCGCTGACCGCGCCGTTCTCGGGTCCGAACACGAACGCGACTGACGCTCCGCCTCCTCCCCCGTTGTTCGACACGGGGGAGGACTGAGGAGGGGGTGCCTTGATTTCTCTTCCTCCCCGGCTCTCTGACGCATGGGACGCTTCAGGAGGGGGTGCCTGATCTCCGTTGGCGACGATCGCCTCGGCCGATAACGCGAGCGTCTTGGCGGGCGGACGTACATTCTTGAGCGTGACCTTTTTGCCGGCGCCGACTTGCAGCACCGGAGACTTGCGCAGCACTTCGAGCATCCGATCGACGAACGAGCCGTGGTCTTCGCCGATGCTGGCGCCGACTTCTGCGCTCGCGCCAGCATCGTAATCAACCGGCGTCGGGATCGTCGCCTCGACGCAGAACGGCCCGGTGACGCGCGTGATGCTGTTGGTGACCTCGGGCCGATCGACCAATATCTCCTCGTCGGGTGGCTCATCGTTGGCAATGGACCTAAGGGTGACATGCGGAACGATTCCGCCGACTTCTTCTCCCTTCTGGTTCTGCTTTCGTTCGTAAACGAAACCGGCGGTCGGCCCGCGTCCCTCGTCCTTGAGCTTGTAGTACGGAAACGTCGCGGTGAGTAGGCGCTGGCGCGCGAGCGCGAGCGGAACGCGGCTGGTATCGATAGTTATCCAGCGCCGTCCCCATTGCTCTGCAACATAGGCGGTCGTGCCGCTGCCGCACGTCGGGTCGAGCACTAGATCGCCGGGGTCGGTGGTCATTAGGATGCAACGCTTAATTATCTCGGGATTAGTCTGGACGACGTATATGGGATCTGGCGCGCCCCCCAAGCCGTCCCACCAGTTCGAGAGTGCCGTGAACCCAAAATCACCGACGTACCGTTTGAAACCTAGCTGCCCATCGCCGACGATGAGACGATTTGCCGCCGCAAGCCGCTCCATTCCGGAAGGACTTCCGTCGTCTGTCATGGCGCTATGCTTCCAACAGTTGCCACGCGCAATGCCTGGGTCGAACGCTCTGCCACGGAAGTTGAAGATAATGCTCTGAGTACGTCGCTGGCCGCCGCTTGTGACATTCTCCGATTTAAAGATCCGAGCGCCCGGAAAGTCTCTGAGCGCAAGCTCCGGCTGTGCCGCGTAGTCGACCCCGCGACCCCATTCTTTGGAGAGCTGACTAAGCGTCAACTCGCGAGCGTCCGGAAGCTCAACGTACCGAAAGGTCCTTGCAAGCTCGGGGTCGACGTCCGTTTTCACAAAAAGCTGATGATAACGACCGCGCAATCGCCCTACCTCCTTGGCGAACCAGACAAGGTAGTCGTTCACTGGATCAAGAAGCGTCCCTTTCTGCCCACCCTTCTTTTTGACAGGAATCGTGACGACGAAGTTCTCTTCGCCGAACACTTCGCCGGCAATCTGATGTACGAGGTGTAAATTCTCGTCGCTGATCTGCACGAACACACTACCGCTCGGCGATAGCAACTCGCGCGCGAGCAATAGCCTATCGCGCATGTAGGTCAAATATGAATGCAGCCCCAGCTCCCACGTGTCGCGGTACGCCTTCACCATCTCGGGCTCGCGCGTCATGTCCTCGTCGTCGTTGTGGCTCACGTCGCGCTTGCGCACGAACGGCTGGAAGTTCGACCCGAACTTCACTCCATAAGGCGGGTCGATATAGATCATCTGCACCTGCCCGCCCAACCCCTCGTAATGGAGCAGCGAGTTCATCACCGCCAGCGAGTCGCCCAGGATCATCCGGTTGACCCACTTGTCCCGGTACTCGTAGGCCTTGAGCACCTGGTCGGTGATCGAACGCCCGGGATCCCCGAACAGGTTGAGCCCGAGCTGCGGGTCGAGCTTATGGCCCTTGAGCGTCTCGATGATGCCCTTGGTCGAGAGCCGCTCATGAACGAACAGCGGCAGCGTTGGCACGTCGAACGAGAGGCGCTCCGCCTTGCCCGCCCAATTCAGAAACGGCCCGCTCATCGCCTTGAGCCGCTCGGCCGCCTCCTTGGCATCGTCGAGCGACTTCGCCTCGAGGATTTCGCGGATCAGCGCCTCGCCCGCTTCGCGCGCATGGTTCTGCCCGTCCCATTCGAGCACCGGCGAGATTGACGAATCGTAGCGATAGCGCGCAGGCGGCTTGCGCTTCTTGAATTGCGCCTGCGTCCCGACGTCGGGGCGCAGCGGGCTTTCCGCCTCGGGATGCCGATACGTCTCGGCGGTCTTCGTCGTCCTGCCTGAGTTTTTCGATCGTGCCACCTGACGCTCCGAGCCTTCGAGTGGAAGCGATGCTACGCAATTGACCAACCTTTTAGGAAGGGCGGACGAAAGCCTGTCGCGCCGGTCAACGCTCCATCGGATCGTTCGGGCGGCGGGGGCGCGGCGGCTTGTAGACGTGGAAGAATGAAAACGCCGCGATCACGAGCGCGTGCGTGATCGCGCCCGACACAATCAGATTCTTGATTTCGGCGAGCGGCACCGTGACGACTTCGATCTCTTCGGTGCTGTCGAGCTTGCGGCGGCGGGTCACCTTATGCACGTCGCGGGCGACAAACGAGTAGCAGTAGTTCGGCTGGATCGCGGGATTTGGATGGACGCGGCCAATCTCGACCACCCGTTCGGAATCGAATCCGGTCTCCTCGCGCATCTCGCGCCGTGCCGCTTCGAGCGGGCTCGCGTCGTCAGGGTCGACCATTCCGCCGGGAATCTCCAGGGTGAAATCCTCGATACCGTGGCGGTACTGGCGGATCATCACGACTTCGCGCGCGGCCGTGAGCGGAATGATATTGATCCAGGCGGGCGCCTCGAGCACGTAAAAGTTTCGCTGGCCGCGGCGCGGATGCGACCGCTCGTGACGGTGAAGGTCGAAGATCGGCGTCGCGTAGACGCGCTCGCTCGCGACCGTTTTCCAGCGGCGCACTTTCGATGCCATCGTGAATTCGCGCCGCCGGCTAGAAGAGCCGCCGGTATTCGATCGCGGGACAGCGGTCCATCACAACTGTCATCCCGGCACTCTGGGCGCGCGCGGCCGCGGCAAGGTTGACGACGCCGAGCTGGCACCACAGGACGCGAGCGCCCTTGGCGATCGCCTCTTCGGCAATCCGAGGCAGATTTTCGGGGCGGCGGAAGACGTCGACTATCTCGACCGGATCGGGAATCGACGCGAGATCGGGATAGGCGCGCTCGCCCAGCACATCGCGGAGTGCATCGGGCCCAAGCTGCGGATTGACCGGGATCACCCGGAATCCATGGTCTTTCAGCAACATCGCGATTTTCAGGCTGTCGCGCGCGGGATTGTCGGAGCATCCGACGACCGCGACCGTCGTGGGACGCGACAGAATCGCGCGGATTTCGTCGTCGGAAGGATTGTGGAACTCCATCGCGCTGGCGTCTCCTGCTTAGTCCACCCTTAGTCCACCGCCAGGAGGCGATCCGCGACGACCGGGATAAGCGCATGAATCTGGTCGCGGCATTGGGCGAATACGCGGTCGCCCTGTTCGAACGGATCCTCGATATCGCCAGCTTCGCCGGCAAAATCGCGGATCGTGAAGACCGGGAGCGCGACCGCTCCCGGAAAGCGCTCGACCAGCTCGCGCGCCTGCTGCCGGGTCATCGCGATTACCAGGTCGGCCTCCTCGAGCAGCTCCGGATGACGCTTCAGGTCGGTCGAGGTCGCCTCTTCGCCCAGATCGATACCGATGTCGCGCAGCGTCATCCGCGTATCGAGCGAGACCAGCGCGCCGTCACGCGCGTAGGGTGCGATACCGGCCGAGCGGATCGCGACCCGGCCGTGCACGCCGCGCGCGGTCAGCTCGCGGCGCAGCAGATGCTCCGCCATCACGCTGCGCGCGGTGTTCGCCGCGCAGATTATCAGCACGCAACGGAAGCGCGGCCCGTTATGAGCCGCGCTTTCCGGTGAACGGTTGGAGCCGGACACGAGAGGCTTAGCGGCCCGCCGTCATCACGTCGGCCATGCTCTCTTTCTTGGTCACGCCCTTGGCGAGTTCTTCCTTGAGCTTCGCACCGAGCGCGCTGGGCTCCCAGAAGGTTCCCTGCGGCGCCCTGACCTGTCCGACCGAATGCCATCCCTGGACGAGCCACACGATGCCGAGGCCGACCCGGAAGACTTCGCCGTGGACGTCCTTCGCGTCGTCGCTGCCGAGCCACGCGACCAGCGGAGCGACGTGGGCCGGGCTGAAGCGATCGTACTCGCCGGCCTTGACCGCGGGCATCGTGGCGGCAGTTTGCGGGGTCGCATCGATTGTCAGGCGCGAGCGCGCGATCGGCGCGATTGCATTGGCGGTGACGCCGTAGCGGCTCATCTCGCGATCGACGATTACGGCGAAGGTGGCGACGGCGGCCTTGGCGGTGCCGTAGTTGCCCTGGCCGGCATTGCCGAGCAGGCCCGAATCGGAACTGGTGTTGATCAGGCGGCCGCCGAGCATGTTGCCGCTCTTATGCTGCTCGCGCCAGTAGGCGCAGGCATGGCGCGCCATGTTGAAGGTGCCCTTCAGATGGACCCCGAGAACCGCTTCCCAGTCCTCTTCGCTCATGTTGAAAATCATGCGGTCGCGCAGGATGCCGGCGTTGTTGACCACGATGTTGAGCTTGCCGAAATTGTCGAGCGCGCACTCGATGATGCGCTTGGAAGTCTTGAAATCGGTGACGCTCTCGAAGTTGGCGACCGCCTCGCCGCCGGCGCTGCGAATCTCCTTGACCACGTCTTCGGCCGGAGAGCGTGATTGGCCGGTGCCGTCGAAGTGGCCGCCCAGATCGTTGACCACGACCTTGGCGCCATGCTTGGCCATCAGCAGGGCCTCTTCGCGTCCGATGCCTCGACCGGCGCCGGTTACGATCGCAACCTTTCCGTCCAGTAATGCCATTGTCGTTTGTACCTTCTCCCGCGTATTTCGCTCGCGCCGGCTTTCGGCCCGAATCCAGGGTTCGACGGCCGTCACCCCGGTTTTCGACAATCCTCGAGCGGCCATCGGTAATGGCTCGCATGAGTTCCGGGGCATAAAGGGCGCGAACGCTCTGACCGCAGATTTATCGCTTATTGCGCACGCGCCGCAAGCACACCCATGAGCCTCCACAATCCGCCGTTGGCGGTGCCGACGAAGATGCGCCCCGCCAGAGTCGTGTCGGCGGCGATCGCGGTGACGCGGCCAGCGGCGTTGAAGGTCGGTCCGACCAGTACACCGTCAAAGTTGGCTTGGGCATTGGCGATTGGCTTGGGGCCAACCGCCTGCCAGGTGGTCTGCGCGAATGCCGCGAACGTCAGACTGAAAACAGCCGCTGTTGTGGCCAGACCGGCCAAGCTTCCTCGCAACCGAGCACCATGGTGCATCGAAATCTCCCCCGCGAGCGCCGTGACTTATCGGGCCTATGGTTGTTGCCACTCCGCCGGCCGTCAGTTGCCCGGGCTCTTCCGGTCGATTAACGGAAGCTGGTCGCAGAGTCCCTGCGGCGTGCAGACATGCGGCGGTTCCGGGCAATCGGCATCGCTCCGACACGGCAGCTGAACGGGTGTGCCGGTCAGACCGACGAACGGATGCCCCCCCCTCCACAGGTTGTTGTGCCGTTGACCATGTGCGAAAACGCTGTTCCAGGCGGGCAGTCCGCTTGGCTTCTGGGCGGGGGGTTGGCACAGATCCAACCGGCCTTTGGATCTCCCGCTGGTTTTAGCCAGACATATCCTGGGCAGGGGCCCATTTTGCGCAATGTCGCTGCATCGGGGGTCACAAAGCCCTGGGGCACATAAAGATTGCGCGGGCCGCTCGCGGTTTGCGCGAGCGCCGGGATAGCTGTCCCGATTCCGGACGCCAGAATCGCCGCGAGTAAAATCAGACCGAGCGTCGCGCTAAGTTTTCGATTCATGACTTTCTTCCACCTCGTCGAGAGTGGATCGACCCTACACCGTCGTCGCATTTGGAAAAAAAGTCTTTTTGTCATCCCGACCGGTGGCGCATCAAACTAGCTCGTCATCCCGACCGGAGGCTGCCGGAGTGGAGGGACCGCGCCTCGTCCGCGAGGCGCCGCCGCCGATAGCCGTGCTTGTATCGCGGGCGGCGATACGAGGGTTCCGTTGATGCGCGCCGAGGACGGCGCGCGATCCCTCGACTACGCTCGGGATGACGAAGAAAAGGGCCGGGATGACAGAGAAACCGGCGGGCTCATCTGACAACCCGGACCCATAGTCCGACAGGCAGGATGGAGCTAAGCACGCTCATGCCCTATTGACTGACGCGTGCGTTCCTGATTGAAGCGATGCGCGGATAACGCCTGTTTGCGTGAGCGCAAGCGGATCGTTACTGTGCGTAGATTGGGGATATAGGGCCGGGGTGCGGGGGAGCATCAGCCGGCAAGGCCGATTTTCCCCGCCATATTTGGATTTTGGAAGGTTGGGTGATGGATAATCAGTTCAGCATCATCGTAATGATCCAGCAGGGATACTATGCGACGTACCCTCTGCTGCTTATCTCAATGGTCTGCCTGGCCGTGATTTTCGAGCGCGTATGGGCGCTATGGGGCGTGGGATCCCAGGCGGGCAAGGTCGCGGACCGGCTGGTAACGCCGCTGCGCGAGGGCAAGTTCAACGAGGCGCTCGAGAAGACGGCGACGGGCAAGACCGCGGCCGACCGAATCTACCATTCGCTGATCGAGGGCGCGCGGTCGCTCGATCGGGAGCGGCTGAGCGATATCGACGAGGAGCGGCGGTTCCAGGAGCTGGTGCAGTTGCGCCGCTATATCTGGGTGCTGGCGACCTCGGGCGCGTCGGCGCCGTTTATCGGGCTGTTCGGCACGGTGGTCGGAATCCTGGTCGCGTTCCAATCGATGGCGGTGATGGGAACGGGCGGGTTTTCGGTGGTCGCGGCGGGAATTTCGGAGGCGCTTATTTCGACCGCGCTCGGGCTTGCGGTCGCGATAATCGCGGTCATTTTCTACAACTATTTTTCGGTCAAGATTGAGAACATCAACGCCGCGATCCATATCAATGCGTCGCGGCTGATCGATGCCGCGATGCAGGGGAGGCAGGCCGTTGGCAGTTAGCGGCCCCTCGGGCGGCGGGGGCGCGATGTTCTGGCAGATCAATATCACGCCGCTGACCGACATCTTCCTGGTCCTGCTGATCATTTTCATGGTGACGACCTCGGTCACTATCGAGGCGGCGTCGCACGTCGAGTTGCCGCTCGCGTCGAATACCGCGCCCGAAAACAAGGGCGTGATCGTGACCTATACGGCGCAGCACGAAATCTTCGTCAACTCGAAGGACGTGACCGAGCGCGACCTGGAGCCGGCGCTCAGCGACGCGCTCGACAGGGTCGATTCGAAGGTGGTGATTTTCCAGGGCGATCAGCAGGTGCTGCTGGGCGACATGATGCGGATACTGGATATCGCGAAGGTGGCGGGCGCGCGGCAGATTGCGATCGCGGCGAAGCACGCGAATCCGTCGCAGACCGGCTGGTCGGCGGGAGGCTGAGCCAGGGATTCTGATTTTTTCCCGGAGGCGGGCGATGGCGATCAGCAACAACCAGCGCGGCAGCGTGTTTGCCGAGATCAATATCACGCCGCTCACCGATATCTTTTTAGTCCTGCTGATCATCTTCATGGTCGCGACCGCGATCACGATCGAATCGGCGGCGCACGTCGATCTGCCCAAGGTCGAAGCGCCCACCACGGAACAAAAACCCAAGGGCGTGCTGGTGACCTACACGGCCGAGCACGCGATCTTCGTCAATCAGCATCCGGTTGCGCCAGCCGATCTGCCGAGCGTGCTGCATGACGCGCTGGACAAATCGCCCGAGAAGCTGATCGTGTTTCAGGGCGATCCGGCGGTAATTCTGGCCGACATGGTGCATATCCTGGATATCGCGAAGACGGCTGGCGCGCAGCAGATTGCGGTCTCGGTCGCAGAGACCGCGGCGCCAGGTGAGCCAGACAATTCGGGCGTGCCGAGCGGAGGGCTGCCCGGCGGAGACGCGCAACCATGAGTTCATGGCGGCGCGTAACGGAATTAGCGCCGGGCTTTGAAAAATCGGGAGCTTGGCCGGCGGACGGGATGGGGAACCCGCAGCGCCGCGGCAAAATCGGGGTAACAATCACTTGACCTTGCCAGTCGAATTGACGCTGCTTGCGCTCTCGGTAGTGGGAGTGGCGCTGCTGCTTTTCTGGCTCAAAAGCCGGATCGTGGCGCCGGACGACGAGGAAGATACGCCGGGGATGCGGCGGACGCTGCGCGCCGGGTTGGTCTTCGTGCTGGGACCGTTTCCGCTCTCGATCGCGCTGCATGTGCTGGTGCTGCTGTTCCTGATCTTCGCGGTTCACATGCAGCAGGGCGAAGGGTTGATACCGATAAGCCTCGCGGGCGGAGGCGGTGGCGGCGGACCACATCCGCAGACCGAGAACACCGACCTGCCCGATACGCCGATGCCGGAGATGGCGGCCATTCCGGTCGAGCGGCCGGTGCAGGTCGGCACGGTGCAGCGCGAGGCGGTCAGCATGGCGAACAACTACGTGCGATCGGTGAGCAGCGGAATCGGGACGGGGCGCGGCGGCGGCATGGGCGCAGGCTACGGCGAGGGCGTGGGCCAGGGTTTCGGCGGATTTATCGGCGGACTCAGAAAGACCGGGCTTGATGTCGTGATCGTGATCGACGGGACCGGCTCGATGAAGCGGGTTATCGACGACGTGAAGGCGAAGATGCGCCAGCTCACGTTCGCGATCCATCGGCTGGTGCCGATCGCGCGGATCGGAATCGTGGTTTTCGGCGGGCGCGGCGAGCCGATTCAGGTGCAGCCGCTGACGCTCTCCAACGAGCAGCTTACCGCGTTTCTCGACCGGATCGTCGCCCACAACGGCGGCGAATGGCAGGAAAACACCTTGGGCGCGGTCCAGATGGCGGTCAATAATATGGGATGGCGCTCGTACGCCAAGAAGGTGATCGTGCTGGTGGGAGACACGCCGCCCTTTAAAGAAGATTATCAGCCGACGATGGATTTGATTCGCCAGTTCCGCGGTGAGAACGGCACGTTCAACACGGTCGACCTGACGGTCGAGGAGCATGAACGCTTCGTCAAGGAGTGGTACGGCTTCGTGCCCGCGAACACCGATACGACGCTGCCCGAGTTCTATATGGAGACGCAGACGGCCTACAAGGCGATGGCTGAACAGGGTGGCGGCGTATGGCGCAGCCTGACCAAGGATCAACAGATCAATCAGCAGGTGCTGATCCTGGCCTTCGGACAGGAATGGCAGAACAACGTCGCGGCGTTCGGGCGCGGCATGACGCGCAGCGATCAGTAGCGGCGCGCCTGAAAATGATCGCGATATCGGGGCGCGAAGCGTCGTTGCGGATGCGCACGGGGAGCGTCTTGGCATGCGCGGCGCTGATGGTCGCGGCGATCGCAGCCGCGGCCGCGATTGCCGGATCGCTCAGCGGATGCGCAACCGCGTCGCCGGTAGCGTCGCCGGCCGGGCCGCCGCCCAAGCCCAACATGATGGACGGCCGCTTCAGCCATACGGCGACGCTGCTCAACGACGGGACGGTGCTGGTCGCGGGCGGCGTGCTTAGCGATTCGCCCTCCGGAGACATCGCCGAAATTTTCGATCCGGCGCGGTCGAGCTTTATCGAGGTCGAGACGATGACGACGGCGCGCGCGTACCATACCGCGACGCTGCTCAAGAACGGGCAGGTGCTGGTCGCGGGCGGGGCGGACGTTCATGGGCGGCCGCTGGATACGGTCGAGCTTTACGATCCGGCCCGGCAGACGTTCACCGCCAATACGGTACTGATGCCGAAGACCGCGACCGACATGGTCGAGCCGCGCTTCAACCATACCGGGACGATCCTGCCCGACGGACAGGTGCTGATCGCGGGCGGCCAGAGCGACATCAACAATGTGAACGTGCTGGATACGGCGGAGCTTTACGACCCGGCCACGGGCAAGTTCAGCCCGACGGGCAACGTGACGCGCATCTACGACCCCGAGGAGCAGCAGTTCAGGATGCTCGGGGAGATGACAGCGCCGCGCGCGTTCCATCGCGCGACCGCGCTGGCGGACGGCCGGGTGCTGCTGACCGGCGGGATAGGCGGCGACGGCAACGCGGTAGCGACCGCGGAGATTTATGATCCGCAGACGGGCAAGTTCACCGCGACCGGCCCGATGAACGCGCGGCGCAAGGAACACACGGCGACCCTGCTGGCGGATGGGCGCGTGCTGGTGGCAGGCGGCGCGGATCAGAACGGGCATGTGCTCGCTTCGGCCGAGATTTTCGATCCGGCGACCAACAAATTCACGGCGATCGCGAATTTGAACGATCCGCGCTACGAGCAGGCCGCGGCGCTGCTGCCGAGCGGGCAGGTGCTGCTGGTCGGCGGCTCCGACGGTTCGGGGATTCTGGATACGGCCGAGCTTTTCGATCCGGCGCGCAACGGCTTCGTATGCGTGGGCGGAGTCGGCGCCACGCCGCCGCGATGCACCGCGAGCATGAACGACTATCGCGTTTACGAAACCGCGACGCCGCTGCAAAACGGCGAGGTCGTGGTGATCGGCGGCTACAACTTCAGTATCGGCGTGGGCGGAAGTCCGATGGGCGCGGCGAGCATGGGCAGCTCGACGGTGCCTTTTCATGTGATGGACAGCGCGGAGATTTACAATCCAGCTTCGGGGACGTTCGTATCGATGATGCAAATGGCGGGCGTCGCCGCTCCGCGCCATTGACGGCTGAAGAATCCGGGCTCCGTCGACTTGCGCAACGCTCGCTCGGGATGACAATCAGCGGGTTTCGGTTAAAAGATTCGCCGAGATTCGTTAGTGGCCGCCGGAGCTCGAGGAGGAGCCGGGGCGACGCAGCAGCATGAAGCCCGGAATCAGGACGAACATCATGACCGCGAGGATGCGGTAGATGTCGTTGAAGGACAGGATGGTAGCCTGCGCCTGAATCGCCCCGTAGAGCATCGCGAGCCCCTGATGCTGTCCGCTGATGATTTGCGGCATGTACTGGAAGCGGGGAGCGCCGGGCATCTGCGGCATGTGACCGCTGAGGCGCCAGGCGTCGAAGACGGAAAAATGCTCGACCAGATGCGACTGGTAAATCTGCTGGTAATGGACCAGCGCTGAGGTCATGAAGGCGATACCGGCGGCGGCGCCGGTGTTGCGCACCATGTTGTAGAGACTGGCGGCGTACCCCATCCGCTCGCGCTCGACGCAGGCGAGAGTCGAGGCCGAGACGGTAGGAAAGATCATGCCCATCCCGAGGCCCATCACGATACTGGGCATCACGGCGGTGCCGGCGCTAATCCCGAGGTCCCATCCGGACATGAGCCAGAGCCCGATGGTCATCAGGACGAAGCCGGCGCCGATCAACGGGCGGACGTCGACGCGGCGGCGGGCGAGCTGCCCAATGAGCAGCATCGAGGCCATGGTGCAAAGTCCGCGCGGGGCCAGAACGAGGCCGGCCTTCCACGCTGTGTAGCCCATCAGCTCCTGCAGGAAGACCGGCATCAGGAAGCCGGTTCCATACAGCACGAAGCCCATCGGAACGATAAGGCACAGCGAAACGATGAAGGCGCCCTTCTTGAGGATGCGCAGGTCGAGGATCGGGTCGGGGATGGAGAGTTCGTTTACCACGAGCACGACCATCGTCAGCGCCGAAAAGAGGCTCATCCAGACGACCCACCATGAGGCGAACCAATCGGCACGCTCGCCGCGGTCAAGCACGATCTGCAAGGAGCCGAGGCCGAGCACGAGACAGAAGATGCCGAGGTAATCGACCTTGCCGCCGCGGATGCGCCGTTCGCGCAGGTAGGGCGGGTCATGGACGAAAGCGGAGACCATCAGGAAGGCGATGATGCCGATGGGAATATTGATGTAGAAGTTCCAGCGCCAGTTCCAGTTATCGGTGATCCAGCCGCCGAGCGTGGGACCCATGATTGGCGCGACCATCAGGCCGACGCCCCAGGTGGCCATCGCGAGCTGCTGCTCGGCGGGCGGAAAAGTCTCCATCAGGATGGCCTGGGACGAGGGGACCATCGCGGCGCCCGCGGCGCCCTGGAGCAGGCGGAACATGACCATCTGGGCGAGCGATTGGGCCGCGCCGCATAGAGCGGAAGCCGCGACGAAGACGGCGACCGAAGTCATGAAGTAGTGCTTGCGGCCGAAGCGCGACGAAATCCATCCGGTCATCGGAATCATGATGCCGTTGGCGACCAGATAGCTGGTCAGGACCCAGGCGACTTCGTCGACGCTGGCCGAGAAGCTGCCCTGCATATGCGGCATCGAGACGTTGATGATCGAAGTGTCGAGGACTTCGAGCGTCGTCCCGAGCATCACGGCCAGCGCGACGAGCCACTTATGGGTGGGCAGTGCGGGCTCGGCCTGCGCAAGCGAAATTGAAGGAGCGGCTTCCATCCGGGCGGAGCTATTCGAGATGCGGACCGCCGACGGGAGGGTTGCCACGCCGGAGCCAGAGGAAGGCGGGACTTGCGATCAGCATCAGCGCGGCGAGAATCCGATAGAGGTCGTTGAAGGAGAGGATGGCGGCCTGCCCGGTCACCATCAGGTAGAGCATCCCGAAGCCCTGCTTCTGACCTTCGGCGGCTTGCGTGAGAATATGGAGCGAGGGCGCGCCGGGCATCTGCCCACGGAACTGGCCGAGGCGCCACATATCGAAGATGGTGAGATGCTCCACAAGAGTCGATTGATGCACTTGCTCAAAGTGTACCAGCATCGAGGTAAGATACGAGATGCCGGCTGCAGCGCCGGTATTGCGCATCAGATTGTAGAGGCTGGCGGCATAGCCCATCCGCTCACGCGGGATTCCTGAAAGAGTGACGGCCGAGAGCACCGGAAAGAGCATCCCGAGTCCGGCGCCGAGAAAGATGCTGTCGCGGATGACGACGTACATGCTGACCTGCAGGTTCCACTGCGCCATCCGCCACAGTGCGGCGGCGCACAGCAGGAAGCCCAGGCCAATCATGGGGCGGGTTTCGATCCGGCGGCGTGCGAGCTGCCCGACCATCATCATCGAGGTCATGGCGGCCAACGCGCGCGGGGCCATCACGGAGCCAGCCTTCCACGCCGTGTAGCCCATCAGTTCCTGAAGGAAGATCGGGTTGAGCAGGCCGGTGCCGAAGAGCGTCGCGCTCATGACGACGACCAGCAGGATACCAATCGAGAAATTCGAGCTGGCAAGCAGGCGGAGATCGAGAATGGGGTCGCGGATGCGAAGTTCGTTAATCGTGAGCATCACGAGCGCGGCGATGCTTGCGATCGATGCGTAGATAACCCAGTTCGAGGCGAACCAATCGGCGCGCTCGCCGCGGTCGAGGACTATTTGAAGGAGGCCGAGGCCGACCACGAGGCAGAGAATGCCGAGGTAATCGACGCGGACCGATTTGGCGCGCCGCTCACGCATATAGGGCGGATCGTGAACGAAGGCGTAGACCATCGTGAAGGCGACGATACCGACCGGAATATTGATGTAGAAATTCCAGCGCCAGTTCCAGTTATCGGTGATCCATCCGCCCAGCGTGGGACCGAGGATGGGCGCGACCATCAGGCCGACGCCCCAGGTGGCCATCGCCATCTGCTGCTCTTCGGGCGGGAAGGTTTCCATCAGGATAGCCTGCGACGACGGGATCATCGCGGCGCCGGCGACGCCTTGGATCAGGCGGAAAATAACCATCTGGGCGAGCGAGCGGGCCGCGCCGCACATCGCCGAGGCGACGATGAAGGCCGAGACCGAAGTGAGAAAATAACGCTTGCGGCCGATCCGCGACGAAATCCATCCGGTCATCGGAATCATGACGCCGTTGGCGACCAGGTAGCTGGTGACGACCCATGCGATCTCATCGACGCTGGCGGAAAAGCTGCCCTGCATATGGGGCAGAGAGACGTTGACGATCGAGGTGTCGAGCACCTCGAGGGTCGTTCCAAGCATCACGGCCAGCGCAATCAGCCACTTGTGCGAGGCTTGCGGATGGCTGGCGGATACGCCGGCGGCGGAGGCAGCTTCCATGACCGATCAGTCCCCCGTTAGCTGCCTTATCATTAAGGTGCCATTGCTTTCCACAGGATGCATGGCGCGCCTGTTTGTTTCCGGCGGCCCGCGAATGATGACATCGCGAGCGGCTGACGTTACGCTTCTGTGATGCGCTTCGCGGCGATAGACGTTGGCTCGAACTCGGTCCACATGGTCATCGCCGATGTGCAGCGCGACGGTTACTTCGAGGTGATCGATCAGACCAAGGAGATGGTGCGGCTGGGCCGCCATGCATTTTCGAGCGGACGGCTGGAGCGGCCCGCGATGAATCTTGCGATCCGCGCGCTGCGCAACTTTGTGCGATTGGCGCGGGTGCGGCGGGTCGAACGAATCCGGGCGGTCGCGACCAGCGCGGTGCGCGAGGCGCGAAATCGCGACGCGTTCATCGAACGAATCCGGCGCGAGACGGGGCTGCGGGTCGCGGTCATTTCGGGCGCCGAGGAGGCGCGGCTAATCTTCAGCGCGGCGCGCCACGCGCTCGGACTCGAAGGCGGACCGCATCTGCTGGTCGACGTGGGGGGCGGAAGCGTCGAGCTGGTGTTGGTGCGCGACGGCGAGCCGCTTTGGATGGTGAGCCTGCCGCTGGGCGTCGCGCGCATCAGCGAGGAATTCCTGCGGTCGGACCCGCCGACCGAAGGCCAGGTGCGCCGGCTCGAAGAACATCTCGAGGAGCAATTGAGCGGGCCGCTTCGCAAGGCGCGCCGCGCTCAGGTGGTGAACGCGATCGGAACTTCGGGAACGATCAACGCGATGGTCTCGATGGCGTATGCGGCGCGGGGCGAGGAGCCCGAGCGCCTGCACGGGCTCTCCGCCTCGGCTGCGGAAGTGGCGGCGCTCAGGCGGCAGATAGTGGCGACTCCGATGGCGCAGCGGGCCGACCTTGCGGGAGCGGACGCCAAGCGCGTCGATCTGATACCGGCGGCCGCGATCCTGGCCGACCATGTGCTCCAGCATTCGGGAGCGCCGAGGCTGATCGCATGCACGTGGGCATTGCGTGAGGGGCTGCTGCTCAGCATGGCGGGCGAGCCGCACGCCAACGGGCGCGAGCGGACGCGGCGGCGATCGGTGCGCGCGCTGGCGCGGCGCTTTGGGGCGCTCGACGATCATGGGCGGCAGGTGAGCCGCCTGTCACTCAAGATTTTTGACGAGACCGCCGAGGCGCTCGAACTCGATGAGCCGGCCCGCGAACTGCTCGAGCATGCCGCGATCTTGCACGACGTGGGCCATGCAATCCATCACCATCGCCACAACCGCCATACCTATTATCTGATCAAAAGCGCCGAGCTGCTGGGCTTCTCGCCGCTCGAAATCGAGGTTATCGCACAGGCCGCGCGCGCCCATCGCAAGCAGGCCGCACGGCTCGATTCGCCCGAGTTTCGGGCGCTTAGTCCGTCCAAGCGCCATACCGTTCGGGGCCTGGCCGCGATCCTCCGGCTGGCGGACGCACTGGACCGGAGCCACTTCGGTGTGGTTAAAGATATGAACATTAGCTGTTCGGCGGGGCGCCTGGCTGTGGCTGTGGACTCCGGTAGCGGGCAGGCCGACCTCGAGTTATGGACCTGCGAGACAAGGACGGATCTCCTTTCGAAACTCTTGAACAGGACGGTGACGGTGCGTCCGCTGAGGCGCAGAGCCTCGCGCCGGACACCGTCGACGCCCCGGACGGCGGGCAATCGCGTCAAAGCGGCGCACCGGTAAGCGGACGGCGGCGGGCGATGCTCAGCTCGCCGCATCCCTACCCTGGGCGCCTGATCGCGGTCGAGGGAATCGACGGGTCGGGCAAATCGACCCAGCTTCGGCTGCTCGAAAGATGGTTGCGTGCGCGCGGCCATCCGGTGCACTTCACGGAGTGGAATTCGTCGCCGCTGGTGCGCCGCTCGATGAAGCGCGGCAAGAGCAAGAACCTGCTCACGCCCACGACCTTCAGCCTGTTGCACGCGGTCGATTTTGCCGATCGTTTCACCTACCAGATTCTGCCGCAGCTAAAGGCCGGGATGATCGTTCTGGCCGACCGCTACGTCTACACCGCGTTCGCCCGCGATGTCGCGCGCGGCGTGCATCCGGATTGGGTGCGCGGCGTCTACCGGTTCGCGCCGCGGCCCGATCTGACGCTCTACTTTCGCGTGCCGATCGACGTTTCGCTCGACCGGCTGCTCTCGGGAAGAGCGAAACTCAAGTATTATGAGGCCGGGATGGATTTGGGAATGTCTTCCGACCCGGCCGAGAGCTTCCGGCTGTTTCAGAGCCGGGTGCTCGAAATCTACGATGAGCTGACGCGCGAGTTCGGCCTGCGCATCATCGATGCGCGCGGGGACATTCCGATGCAGCAGAAGACGTTTCGCCGGATGGTGGGCGAAGTGCTGCGCGACTACGACACTCAGCGTTTACGGAACAATCATGGCCAAGCCTCCCTCATCCGCTAAGGCGTGGCATGGGCACGGCCTGCCCTACGTGGCGGAGCGGCCGCTGCCAGGCCATCTGATAGTTATCGAGGGCACTGACGGAGTCGGGCGATCGACCCAGATTGAACTGTTGCGGGAATGGCTCGAACTCGAGGGCTACGCGGTCAGCAACACCGGATGGACCCGATCGCCACTGCTCTCGGCGACCATCAGCGAGGCCAAGGCGGGCCATCAGCTAACGCCGCGCACCTTCAGCCTGCTCTATGCGGCCGACTTCGCCGACCGGCTCGAACATGAGATTCTGCCCGCGCTGCAGGCGGGATTTATCGTGATCGCCGACCGCTACATGTACACCGCCTTCGTGCGCAACGCCGTGATGGGCATCGACCCCGAGTGGACGCACGAGCTGTTCGGAATGGCGCTCGAACCGGACCTGGTGCTCTATCTGAATATCGATCTCGAGAGCCTGGTGCCGCGCGTCGTCCAGGGCAAAGGCATGGACTACTGGGAGTCCGGGATGCATCTGGCGCTCAGCAGCGACATCTTCGATTCGTTCCTGAGCTACCAGCAGCGGATGATTGGCGAGTACGCGCTGCTCGCCAGCGAACTGGATTTCACGACCGTCGACGCGCGTCATCCGATCGAGGAGATCCAGCGCGAGCTGCGGGAACACGTGGCCGAGTATCTGAAACGCGCGCGCGCCGTGGCGAAGGCATCCGAAGGAATTCCGCCGGCCGCAAGGAAAATCTGACTCCCGTGCTGAACAACGGCCGACCGCGGAGCCTTCCCCCACTGGTGCTTTCGCCTGACGATCCCGCCGCCGACGCGGCTGCGGCCGTGGTCGCCTATCACGCCCGCGCGATCGCCGCCGAGCGCGAGGCCGCGATTATCGGCGATATCGAGGCTATCCATCGGATGCGGGTGGCGACGCGGCGATTGCGCGCCGCACTGAAGCTGCTGAACGGCGTTCTTCCGCGGGAGGTGCTCGATACCGCGCCGCGCGAGCTGGCCAAGCTCGCCAACGTGATCGGCGCCGTCCGCGACCGCGACGTGATGCTGCAAACGGTACAGCGCCGCGCGCGAAGACTCGACCCGCAGTTCATCGAGGCGCTCGCCCCGATCAACGACGCGATTCGCACCGAGCGCGCGCTCGCGCATACCAAGGTCCTGCGCCTGCTGACTTCCCAGCGCTATCGCGCGCTAATCGATCGGCTGAGCGCAATCGCGCCCCGGCGCGGCAATCATGACGATGAGATAACGCTCGGCGCGGTCGCCGCTGGATTGATCCGGCCGATCGTCAAAGCGACGTTCAAAGCGGGCGCCCGGCTCGACGGCAGATGTCCGCCCGAAGCGCTCCATCGATTACGGATTCGCGCCAAGCGGATGCGCTATGCGCTCGAAGGGATGCGCGCACTCGGCGGCAAGGGGCTGCGCAAGACGGTGACCCGTCTCGAAGCGCTGCAGGAAGAGCTCGGCGCCTATCACGATACCGACGCCGCAATATCGTGGCTGCGCTCCTATATCACCGCGCCCGACCCGCGCGATCCGTTCACCGTGGCGGCGGCCGGCGCCCTGATCCATTCCCTGCAACGGCGCTCGCGAAAACTCAGGGAACGATGCCTGCGCGAATGGCGCCACCTCGATTTGCGCACGCTCGCACACGATACGCTCGACGAACTCGTGCACGAAAGCCGGGAATTCGCGGTCGCGCAGGCGGCACAAGCCGCGCCCGATTCCGACCTTGCGCCGGAGACTGAAGAGCCGTCCGAGACCGATCCGATATGATGCTCTATATCCTGAGGCACGGGGTGGCCGAGGATGCTCCGCCGGGCGTTGACGACGGTGAGCGCCGCCTCACGCCGCGCGGGCGCGAGAAGCTGCGCGGCGTCGCAGCGGGGATTCGCGCGATGCGTCTGCAGCTCGACGTGGTGCTGACGAGCCCCATGGCGCGCGCCGCCGAAACCGCCGAGATCGTCGCGGCGGCCTACGGCAATCGCCCCGCTCCGCAGATCGTTCCGGCCCTCGCGCAGGGCGTGGCGCCGATCGAGAGTATCTCGGCGCTCAAGAGCTTCGAGAATCACGACCATGTGATGATCGTCGGGCATGAGCCCGGGTTGAGCGCGGTCGCCGCGATTCTGCTCGCCGGCGCGCCGCGCGGGCTCAGCCTCGATCTCAAAAAGGGCGGCCTGGTCGGGCTCCGGCTTCCCGACGGCTTCGAGCGCGCCGGCGCGCAACTGTGCTGGATGTTCACGTCGCGCCAGCTCCGCCGAATCGGCAAGTAGCCGCGTCTTCTCCCGATGCGCCGGCAGCCCTGGCCGGTATCCGTTTCATCCGAATTCGCCCCAAACGCATTCGCGCCCGCGATCGTCCTGCGGCCAGCCTCCCGGCTCCGCGGCTAGATATCTTGCCGATAGCACGTACCGGCAATAGATATTCGGAACTGAAGGAGGTCCATCGACCGGCAACTCGAAACTCCCGGAATCGCCGGCGTCAAATTGTCACGTTCGGTTTTGGCAGGCTGTAAAAGAAACTTCCAATAGGAGGAGGCGCGAGGCTTATGGCTATCATTCGCAGGCTTGTGGTCTTGCTGGTCGTGCTCTGTATGGGAGTGGCGATGCAATCCATCGCAGCCTTTGCACAGAGCAGTGATCAGACAATTCCACCGGGAACCGTAATCACCAAAAGCAACTGGCAGCAGTATCAGCAGTTCTTCACCGATGGAGAAAAGTATTTCTGGAATGGCGCGGGATTCTGGAAGATGCCCGACGACGTCGAGATTCACGTCGGCCAGCCGCATCATTTCACTTTTCCGCCCCCGTTTGTCGAAGCCAACGAAAAGTATGGCGAGCAGACCCGGCTGGTGAAGCTGGCCGACGGGCGCTACCGGCTCGAGAATTACATCGCCGGATTTCCGTTCCCTAACCCGAGCGGCCCCGATATCGGAACCGAGATTGCGGCTAATGTGACCTACCGGCTGCAAGCGTACATGTTCGCCGCTTTCCCCGACATGTACCCGGGCGGAAAGCTGCCCGGCGGATTTTACGTCAAGGATCGTTATGGTAATTGGGCCAATACCAAGGTCGACGTGATCTATCGCCAGCTCGCGTATCTCTGGCAGCCTGGCCAGCCGCGGTCTTATCCGGAGGCCGCAGGCGCGTGGTACACCGAGTGGCTGATGGTCGAGCAGCCCGAGCAGTCGCGATACACCGCCGACTTGACGATCTTCTTCCAGGACAATCTGCGTGAGGAAGAAAATTACGTCTTCATTCCGGCGCTCCGCCGCTCGCTGCGGCTTTCGGTGTCCGCCCGATGCGCCCCGCTATTCGGCAGCGACATGACCCATGACGATCAACGGATCGGATGGAACGGCGGCGTGGGCAAGTTCGAAGCCAAGCTCCTGCGCGTACAGCCCCTCCTGACGCTCCAGGATATGCAAAAGGCCGCGGGCGTGTTCCCCGGTGAGTACGATGGGATGCTCGGATGGGCGAAGCCATCGTGGGGCGACTGGGAAGTCCGTCCAGTATGGGTTATCGATGTCGGCCGCATACCGGACATGTCCGCCGGATACTGCTACGGCCGACGGGTGATGTATATCGACAAGCAGTATTATCAGACCCAGGCCGAAGACCTTTACGACGCGAGCCAAAAGCTATGGAAAGTGGTATGGATCGGCCTGACTCCCGGCTTGATCGACAATGGCGAGGGCGGCCCTCAGATGGGCTCGGGCGCCCTTGAAGAGGTTTACTGGGACGTCCAGAACGATCACGTGAGCTACGTCACCAGCATGAGCCCCGAGGGCTATTCGCTTATCACCGATGAGCGAATTCCCAAGCAGTACGACAACATCCCGAAGTACTCGACTCCGGGCGGGCTGATGCAGTTGATGCGCTAGCTCGAAGTCACAAGCGGACTCGCGGGCGGGATGCGGTGTTCCCAGTCGGACGCCGCCTCCCGCCCGATCACCGAAGCACAGATTACCTGGCCGGCGCTCCCGGCCTTCTCAAGTGACTGGCGCTATCCCACATTCGCCGGATCCATTCGATGCGAGCGCCCCTTGGATTAAGCGACCGCCGCGGCGACCAACTTTCGAAACTCTTCCTCGTTGAAAGCCCGCAGGGTTTCGGTGCGAACATTACCCTGTGCGCCAATAGTCAGCGAAAGCTGAGCGACCGCCTCGTCGCTGGGTGCATCAATGATAAACATGCTGTCGTAATGGCCCATTAGAACAAAGAATTCCTTGATCTTTACCTTATGCCGGGCGGCGGCGGCCTTGATCGCATCAACCCGATCCGGTGAGCCCTTGAGATGGTCCATGCCCTGGTGCGTGAAATGGAAGAGAATCACATAGTGAGCCATTTTCTTTTCCTCCGAATCAAATGCCTTTTAGCTGGAATTTCCATATATGCCTTTTGAGATCCGGTTCAAACTCGCACAGACGCCAGATTCAGGTCTATGCCATTCGCGCGCCCGCGCGCCGATCGTCACGACGAGGTGTCGCTTTTGAGTCCTCGCTCGGCTTCGAGACGGGCCGCATCCGACCTCAGCGCGCGAGCGAAGCCGCCGCGCCCTCCAGAATCGTGCCCTCGAAAAAACCCGGATTCACCGCCGTCCAGAAGCGCACCGGATTCTCGAACACGAACGCCCTTAGATCTTCATGCGTTATCAGGCCTTGCTCAACCAGCTCGTAGGCCTCCTCGGCCGAATCCTTCATATCCGGCACGTCCCAGTGGCCGATGTCCGAACCATAAAACGCCCCAAGCCGCGATCCGAAGGGAGCGCCGCGAGTGTCGAAGGCGAGCGCATTCATCGGATCGTCGCCCTCGCATCCGAAGTAGAAGCGGCCGGTGAAAAGATCGCGGATATCTTCCGGACTGCGTATTCCGCTCTGCGCCCATTCGTCGACCGCATCGGGCGCCGCCGACCGCTTCATCCATCGCACATGCGCCGCGACAATTTCGCCGGCCCGGCCCTGAGCCATCCGGCCGCCGTGCGCCGCGGCGAGCCGCTCGAATAGCGCGCCGTCGATCGAATCGGGATTGTAGTTCTCCATCGCCTCGCGATTACGCTTGTGCCAGTGCGCGATCAGATCGCAATAGAGATTGCGCGCCCAAGCCACGCCGCCCTCCAGAAAGGCGAACCGCAAATCCGGAAAGCGCACCGGCACGCCGCCCATCAGGAGGCTCCGGCAAATCGCCTCGGCCGACGCCGCGAAGTTTCCAAGATGGTTCGCGAGATAGCTCGAGGGCGAGGTCCGGCTGCCCCATCCATAGCCCAGCGAGTGGAACGTCGGCGCGACCTTGAGTTCCGCGCACTTGGCCCACACCGGGTCGTAATCGTGTTCGCTGTCGATTCCGAACGTGTCGAGCCAATAACTGTGGCGGCCCGCTTCGGACGAGATTCGCATCGCGGCTTCAATTGGCCGGCGCACGTAGCCCGCCATCATCACCACACGAATCCCGAGTTGTCCGACCGCGTAATCAAGCTCGGCGATTGCCTCGGCCGGCGTATGCATCGAGATTGTCGCAACCGGAAGCAGGCGGTCGGTGAGACCCTGGTACATATCGGCCTTCATCCGGTTGAGCGCGCGCGCACAGGCCTGGCGCAACTCCGCGTCGGCCATGTTGACTATCAGGAGCCCCAGCGTCGGATACACGACCGACATGTCGAGCCCCATCTCGTCGAGCCGCGCGCGCATCAGATGCGGCATCATCGCGGTCGCAAGGTCGGCCGTGTTGCGGGCCGGGCACGACCACCACGGCCCACGCATCGTCCGCGCTCCCCGGTAGTCGGCGCCGGCCGGTGAACGCCATCCGCCATAGATCACTGCGTCGGCGACCTCATTGCCGAATCGCTCGGACAGCCGCGCCCCTGCGACCGACTTCAGATAGTCGAGAAAGACCGGAAGCATCTCGACCATGTGGCCGTCGGAATCGAGTATCGGATGGCCGACGCGCTCGCGGATTGCGGCGGATTTGGAAATCGAATTGGTCTTCATCGATTAAGCATCCAATTGGGCAAGCGGACGCGTGCAACGTCCGGCATTGTGATGATCGCCTCAACTATATGGGTGGCGTTCGATAGTGAGAAGTTGCGGGCAGCCGCGCGATTGTCATGCTCCGACACAAGCCGCGGCGAGCGCATCGGTCATGGCGGCAAACGCGAAATCCAGCTCGGCGGCCGTTATCGTGAGCGGCGGCGCAAGGCGCACGACGCGCTCGGCATTGAGCGTCCAGTTGATCACGACGCCGCGGGCAAGCGCCCCGGCGACAAAGCGATGCGCGATTGAGGTTTGCGCAAACTCGATCCCGATCAGCATCCCGATGCCGCGAATCGCGATTATCTCGGGCGCCACAAGCGCGCCGCCGATGCGCGTCCGGAACTGATCGCCAACCGTGGCAGCGCGCTCCCAAAGCCGCTCGCCGACAATGACTTCGAGCGACGCAAGCCCGGTCGCGCATGACAGCGGATGGCCGCCGAAGGTCGTGATATGGCCGAGCGGCGGATCGTGGGCAAGTTCGCCGATCAGAGCGTCACCGCCGCAAAACGCGCCCAGCGGAAGTCCGCCGCCCAGCGCCTTGGCCAGCACGACGATATCGGGCGTCACGCCAAAATGCTCGAGCGCAAAAAGCCGCCCGGTGCGTCCGAACCCGGTCAGCACCTCGTCGAAAATCAAAAGCGCCCCGGCCCGATCGCAGCGCGCGCGAAGCGCCCGTATGAAAGCGCCGCTCGGCACCCGGACGCCGCCCTCGGCCTGTACCGGTTCGATAACCACCGCGGCGACTGTCGCATCGATAGCGGCGAGCGCATCCAAATCGTCCCACGGCAGATGGCGCACCGGCCCCGGCAGCGCTCCGAACGGCGCCCGAAAAGCCGGATTCCCCATCAACGCGAGCGCGCCCATCGTGTCGCCGTGATACGCGCCCTCAAACGCGACGAACGCGTCGCGCCCGGTGTGCTTGCGCGCGAGCTTGAGCGCGCCCTCGATCGCCTCGGCACCGCTGTTGGTGAAATAGACCCGATCGATCCCGGCGGGCATCAACTCGACCAGCCGGCGCGCGAGCATCGCCTGTGCCTCGATCACATACTCGCCGTAGACCATCACATGCAGGTGGCGGCGCGCCTGCCGCTCGAGCGCCTCGAGCACCGCGGGATCTCCGTGGCCGATCGCCGTAACGCCAATCCCGGCTATCAGATCGAGGTATCGCCGCCCATCGGCCGCATAGAGCCACGACCCCTCGGCGCGAACGATCTCGAGGCCGATCGGCGCGGGTGAGGTCTGCGCCAGATAGCGCCGGAAGATCGCGCCCTCCTCGCTCATCGCAGATCCTCGAGTAAATCGAAAAAGGCGCCGCCCCCATGGCGCCAATCGACCGGCGGCGACTGCATCTCACCGGGCGCGCAAACGTATGACACGCCGAGCGCACCGAGTTGCGCGGCAATTTCCGCGAAGCGCACCTCCTCAGCGTCGAGCGCCACCGCTTCGAGATGTCCTGCCAATGCTCCCATGCGAGCGCCAATCGCACTCGCGTCGCCGATGGCGCTTACATAAACCGTGCGCCCTCCGGGCGAGAGGCGGAAGTCCGCGTCGCGATCGTAAACGACGGTCCATCCGAGGTCCGCGCTCTCCCAAAGCGCGGCGTCCGCGGGATACGCGAGCGCGCGCCATCGCGCGCGCTCGCGTATCCCGCGGATCTGCGCCGCCGCATCCAACGCGAGGCGCGTCGGCGCGGGCATCGCGCCGGCCAGCGCGTCGAGCGCGCGGGCGAGGCGCGCGCCAAAGGCGCGCGCCTCGCCCGC
>Ga0307373_10001309_pt1 | contig 46649 bp, 47 predicted proteins | sample OX2MG_FD_202534 | JGI IMG/M metagenome (GOLD analysis project Ga0307373, IMG submission 202534) | Soil microbial communities from Risofladan, Vaasa, Finland - OX-2 | ecosystem: Environmental > Terrestrial > Soil > Coastal area > Acid sulfate soil | place: Finland: Risofladan, Vaasa | collected...
AAGTTTCGCGAGTGCCTCGCGGAGATGGAGGTTCCTGAATCCGTTCGGCCGAAGGTCGAGCGCGGTCTGGCGGCCCTCGCGGGTCTTCGGACCTGAGGTAGACGAGCATGGGCGGCGCCGCATACGAGTTCACCGTCGAGCTGGACGAGTCCATGCTCGACGCCGAGACCAGCCTTCGGGCGCTGCTCCAGAGTGAGGGCTTCGGGGTGCTGACCGAGATCGACGTGCAGGCAACTTTGCAGAGCAAGCTGCAGGAAGCCTTCAGGCCCTACCGGATCCTCGGTGCCTGCAATCCGGTCCTAGCCCACCGAGCCTTGCGGGCTGAGCCGGGGGTCGGGGTCTTCCTTCCCTGCAACGTTGTGGTGGAGGAGGCCGGCGAGGGGCGAACCCGGCTTCGGTTCATGGAGCCGACCGCGGCGCTCAGCTTGATCGACAACGACACCCTGAAGGCCGTGGCGGAAGAGGCCTCGGCGCGGCTTCATCGCGTGGCTGACTCTCTGCGCTCGGGTTCGCACCCCTAGACCAGCCACCACCAGCGTCCGCAAGGCCGCGGCTCAGACGGCGTCGACGGTTGGCGACCCCGCCGCCGTGACTTCGAACGAGGCCCACATCCCCGCCTCCATGTGACCGGGTACGAGGCAGGTGAGCCGGAAGCTGCCGACCCGGTCAGGGGTGAAAGTGAAGGAGTTCGACTCGCCGCGCGCCATTCCGAGCAGAGGTGAGGGGGTCGATGCGCCCGGGAAGGCGAGCTGGTCGGTCTGGGTTCCCTGGATGATGGCGCAGGAGTGATGCTGGAGGCCCTCGTTCTGGCAGTTGACATGTACGGTCCAGGTGACGGGGACGGCGATCTGCAGCCTGCCCTTGCCGAGGCCGTTGATGTTGAAACCGTTGAGGCTGGGCCCGGACGCGAGCTGGAAGTCGAGGGTGACAACCTGGCCGCTGGGGTCGTCGACATGGAGGATTCCGGCGAGGTTCGGGTTCGCGGTCGGCGAAGCCGAGGAGATCACGAACGGCGCCGGCGCGGTCTGGCCGGCGCAGGCCGTCGAGGCGATGCCGCCAACCAGCAGGACCGATACCGCGATGGTCCTGGCGCGACGTCCGCTGCGCGAACCAGGGTCCCTTCTAACGATCGCGGCGGTAGCGCATCCAGAGCCAGCCGCTGATCACCACGACCGTCCCCAGCGGGATTACGAGGGTGAGGATGCCACCCACAGTCATTGCCGACACGAAGCCTTCCTCCTCCTGGAGGAACTGGCGGCTGCTCCCCAGCAGCCGGAGGTTCTGGTCCGAGACCCGCTGCAGGTCCTGCATCGCGGAGAGGCGTCGGCACGCGTGCCAGACCATGGCGAAGAAACATCGCCGACATCAGCGGCACCTCGGTCAGCTCGTCGAGAGGCTGCAGTCCAAGGCCCACGTCCACGACCAGTCCCGCTCCGGTGAGGACGATGATCGCCGAGAGGAGAAGGATCGTCGGCTGCATCCGCCAGACGCGGTAGCCGTAGAGGATGGTGAGGCTGACCCAGATGAAGTGGAAGGGCACCGTCTCCCAGCGCCCCCAGACCACCATCGCGACGAGGTTGACGAGGGCGAAGCCAACCCACCCCGCGTCCACCCAGGGGAAGCCCTGGAGGGGCCAGTTCCGGCGTTCAGCCGATCGCGACGCGATGACCCTCTCCCCGCAGCATCTCGATCGAGCCCTGTCCAAGCTTGGCGCGCAGCCGCCTGACGTAGACGTCAACCACGTTGGTGCCGGGATCGAAGCGATATCCCCAGACCCTTTCCAACAGCAGCTCGTTGCTCAGCGTCTGACCGCGACTTCGCATCAGCTCCCGAAGCAGCAGGAACTCCCGCTCCGACAGCGGCACCGAGCCGGCGCCCGAGTCGGCGCGCCGGGCCACCAGGTCGAGCGTCAGCGGGCCCCAGCGAAGAGTGACGCCCTCCGCGCGGGTCCGCAGCCGGGTTTGGACCCTGGCCAGCAGCTCCTCGAAGGCGAACGGCTTGGTGACGTAGTCCTGGGAAACTCACCTAGGCCCAGCGAGCGGACCTTGTTGGCGGTGTCGCCGAGGGCCGAGAGGACGATCACCTGCTGATCCGGCTTTGCCCTCATGAGCTCCGCCAGGAGGTCGCGACCGTCAAGCTCGGGCATCAGTAGGTCGAGGATGACCAGGTCGTAGCCGCCTTCGAGGGCGGCGCGCAACCCGGCCCTCGGATCGCACTGCTGGTCCACCGCGAAGCCGATCCCGGCAAGCCCACGGGTCAGGAAGTCGACGATCCGCTGCTCATCGTCGATGACCAGGAGCCGGGGCACGGCGGGATTGGCCGATTCCCACTCCGGCGCCGCTCGGGTTCCCACGCTGCTTCCCGCCATCGCCGTGGATCATGGTCACGACGGCCCCTTCGCGGTTCGTTTTCGAGGCTGACTCCGCCGGTCCGCGATCATAGGGGGGTGCCGGTCAACCAGAGAGAGCGGATCCGGATGAGCACCGCCGAGCTGGCGTCGTTCCTGGCCTCGCACGGCACCATGACGGTCGCGACGCTCGGCCCGCGGGGACGGCCCCACCTGATGCCGGTCCACTACTACGTCGAGCCCGATGGGCGACCGGCGACCTGGACCTACGCCAAGTCCCAGAAAGTCCGGAACCTCGAGCGCGACCCTCGCACCACCCTCCAGGTGGAGGACGGCATCGAGTACGCCGAACTGCGCGGGGCGATGCTGGAAGCGGACGTGGAAATCGTCCGCGACCCCGCTGAGGTCGCCGAGATGGGCCTCAAGGTCGTCGCCGGCTACGAGGGCCCGGGATCGCCTCCTAGCTTGGCAACCGACGACATGCGAGCACGCGTGCTCGCCCAGGCGTCGAAACGGGTCGGACTGCGCTTCACGGTGACCCGGGCGGTGACCTGGGACCATCGCAAGCTGGGCGAGACAGTCCCGGGCGATTGACCGAGGCCGGTCCGGCGGGCGCCGACGGCCGCCAGCTGCTCTACCTCTGGACCCGGATCGGGCTCCAGTCGTTCGGTGGGGGGCAGGCGGTGCAGCTCCTCGCCTACGAAGAGCTGGTGGATAAAAGGCGGTGGCTCCGGCCCGAGGAATGGGCGGAGGCATGGGGCGTCTGCCAGATGGTGCCCGGCGTCAACGTGGTCGCCGTGGCAGCGCTGACCGGCTCGCGATTGGCCGGCTGGTGGGGGGTCGCGGGAGCGGTCTCGGGCCTGATGGTCCCCAGCGTGATCATCACCCTGCTGATGACCCTCGCCTTCAACCTGATCCGCGACGTCCACTGGGTGCGGGCGGCGCTGCAGGGGATCGTCTTCGCGGCGGCCGGTGGCAGCGTGATGATCGGCTACCGGCTCATCCGGCCGATCCTGGCAGCCTCCGGCGCCGAGTCGGCATGGCTGCTCTGGTTCGGCGGGCTGGTCGTGCTAACGGCCTCGCTGCTGGCGCTCTCGGGCGTGGTCCCGCTGATCGCCGTCCTGCTGGGGGCCGGCGCCGTCGCCGCCGTCCTCAGCGGGTTCGTCAGGCGGCCGCAGGAACCGCCGGCGTGATCGACGCGCCCACCCTGGCGTGGCTCCTGCTGCGGGCGTCCCTGCTCTCCTCGGGCGGCCTCGGCAACCTGCCGCTCCTGCACCAGGACCTGCTCTCCCGGCACTGGGCGAGCGATCGCGACTTCGCCACCGCGCTCGTCATCGGCCAGGTGGCGCCGGGCCCGAACGGCCTCTGGGTGGTCGCCCTCGGCTACCTGATCTATGGGCTGCCGGGCGCCGCGATGGCCACCTTTGCCGTCACCGCCCCGCCGCTGCTGGTTGTCCCCGTGGGACGCCTTCACCGCCGCTACGCCGACAACCGCGTCGTCCGGGGATTCGTTCGCGGCTTGACCCTCGCGCTCGCGGGCAGCGTGCCGGTCATCTTCACCCGCGTCGCCTACAGCAGCTACGGCCTCAATTGGGCGGACGCCGGGATCATGGTGGGCGCAATCGCGCTCATCGCCACCCGCCGGGTGCCGATCATCGCCGTCCTGGCCCTCGGGGCGGCAGCCGGCGTCGCCGCCTATCGCTGACCCGGGGCTGCGCTCAGCCCTGCTTCCCCTCCGATTGGCCGGGAGGCGCAGCCTCGATCTCGGCCAGGTGGGCGCGGTTGATCTCGAGGAAGCGGGCCAGGGTTCCGAACCCGGTCACGTGACCTCCGCCGGTGCCGACCAGCTCCATCGCACGGCGCCCGTTGGCAGCACACGCCTCGAGGTCGATACCGGTCGAGATGCCGGAGGACTCGAAGAGGTAGACCAGGTCCTCGGTCGGGACGTTTCCCATCTCGGTCGTGTGGATCGGCATCGCGATCCCCCCGCCGATGCCCGCCGCCGAGCCGTCGAAACCGCTCGCGCCCGCCTCGTATCCGGCGAAGGCGTTGCCGAGCGCAGTGCCGGCCAGCGTGTGGAGATGGAGACCGAGCCTGAAGTCCGGCCAGCGGTCGAGGACGGCCGAGACGCGCTCTCGGACCAGCGACGGCCAGGCCAGCCCGATACTGTCGGAGAGGTGGATGCCGCGGATCCCGAGCTGGTGTCCACGCTCGGCGATGTGGAAGATCGACTCCATCGGCACCAGCCCGTCGTAGGGGCAGACGAAGGAGATCGCCATGCCGAGGGCGACCTCGGTGCCGCTGCGCGCTGCAGCCTCAACGGAGCGCTCGATGTCGTCGAGGTTCTCCTCGATAGTCATGTTCGAGTTGAGCTTCTGATAGGTCTCGCTGGCGGCGACCAGGCAGGAGATCTTGGGGACCCCCGCGGCGATCGCGCGCTGGGCGCCACGGAAGTTCGGGACCAGCGCTCGCAGCGTGGTCCCACCCAGGTCGAGGCCGAGGACGCGCTCGGTGACCGCCTCGGCGTCGGCCAGCTGCGGGATGACGCGCGGGTGGACGAAGCCCGTGATCTCGATCTCGGGAACGCCCGTTGCGGCCACGGCCTGGATGAAGGCCACCTTCTCGTCGGTGGTGGGCTGGCGAAGGCCGGGCTCGTAGAGGAGCGTCTGCAGGCCATCGCGCGGAAAGACCTCCGCGATTCGAACCGAACGGGCACCACCGGCTGCGCTCATCGTCCTTCTCCTTCCGGGACGGCGCCCGGTGAATTCTTCTCCGCGTAGCGTTCGTCTAGGGCCGTCCAGCCGGCCAGGTCGACGATCTGGTCTCTCTCCGCGAAGCTCGCCAGGTGTTCGCGAACGGCGGCCGAGGAGCCGTCCCGCAGCAGGGTCGCGGCGGTCAGGCGCATGGCGTGGATGGCCGCCCGCTGCAGGTCGGAGGGTACGATCATCAGCCGGTAGCCCATGGCGGCGAGCTCCGCCGCGGGGATGAGGGGGGTCTTCCCGCCCTCGAACATGTTGACCAGCAGCGGCTTGCTGAAGGAGTGCGCGATGGTCTCGATCTCCTCCCGGCTGGTCGGCGCCTCGATGAAGATGATGTCGGCGCCCGCCTCGGCGTAGAGACGGCTGCGGCGGATGGCCTCCTCCAGCCCGGCCTGACCGCGGGCGTCGGTGCGGGCGATGATGAGCATCTCGCGCCGGGTGTCGACGGCCGCCCGGAGCTTCTGCACCATCTCCTGCGCGCTGATGAGCTGCTGCCCGGCGTAGTGCCCGCACTTCTTGGGTGCGACCTGGTCCTCGAGGTGGATCGCCGCCGCGCCCAGGCGTTCGAACTCGCGCACCGTGCGGGTGACGTTGACCGCGTTGCCATAGCCGGTGTCGGCGTCGGCGATGACCGGCAGGTCGGTCGCATCGATCACCTCGCGGAGGCGGACCAGCACCTCGGTCATCGTCATCAACCCGAGGTCGGGCACGCCCGAACTGCGGGCGACCGCTCCCCCGCTGCAGTAGATCGCCTCGAAACCCGCGGCGGCTGCGATCCGAGCCGAGAGTCCGTCGTAGACACCGGGCACAACCAGGATGCCGCCGGCCTCGATCCGGGCTCGGAGCCTTGAGCCGGCGCTCACAGCTTCTTCGCCAGGGCCGCCACGGGCAGCTCGTCGAGGTGTTTCACAACCTCGACCAGGCCGGGCCTGCCGCCCAGGCCGGCGAACTTGCCCTCGACCTCCTCCCAGGTGGACGGGCCGTCATAGTCGGTCCGTTCCAGGGAGCGGCTGCTGCCGTCGCGGAGCCTCACCTCGATCCGAACGCCCTGGTGGGCGGGGAACGCCCGCGACAGGCCGGCGTCCTCCTCGACCTCGACGCGCTGCAGGAGGGCCTGCACGTCGGCGCGGCTGACGCGCTCGGTCGCGTACTGCACCGGAGTCATCTCGCCGTCGATCAGGGCCGAGGCGACCAGGTACGGCAGCGAGTGGTCCGCCTCCTCCTTGGTTCGAACCTTCTTCTTGTCGCCGGCACCCGGACCGATGATCTCGTAGCTGACGTCGAAGACGTGGAGGTCGATCCGCTCGATCGCGTCAGCGCGCAGGCCCTCGCGACGCAGCTCGAGGATGGCGTCGATGGTCGACTGCGCGTGGCCCTCGGCGTTGTAGCGCTTGATGAAGGTCAGCTGCACGGCCTCCAGTTCCTCCTTCGACCAGTCGAGCTCGAACCGTCCAGCGATGGAGTCCATGAAGCCCTTGCTGCCCTCGAAGACCTCCATCGGCCCGGTCACGCCCCGGCGGGCGAGGAAGGCTGCGTGGATGGCGCCGAAGGCCGCGTTCGGGTAGGCGAGCGCCTTCCAGTTGGAGAGCGCCCCGGTGCGTGTCACCCGGAGGGCGTTGAAGGCGGTTCCCGAGATGGCGATCGCGTTCGCGGTTCTCTCCTCGTCGAGCCCGAGCACCCGGGCCACGCCGGCCGCGGCCGCGTAGGTGCCCTGGGTCGAGTGATCGAAGCCCTTGGCCCGGACGGGGGCCTCCTGGCTCAGCCGGAGCTGGACCTGGTAGGCGACCGCCAGCGCGGTGAGCATCTCCTCGCCGGAGGCGCCGGCGTACTCCGCCGCGGCCAGCACGGGCGCCAGGTTGTCGCTTGGGTGGCAGGCCTCGCCGCGACCGAGGAAGGTGTCATTGAAGTCGAGGTAGCGGACGGCCGCCCCGTTGTGGAAGGCTGCGCGGTCGGGACTCGTTCGGCCGCCGCCGACCAGGGTCGCCAGGGGGTTGCCGCCGAAGTCCACCGTGTGCTCGCGAATGGCCCTGACCGGGGGCGCCTCCAGCGCGCCGTAGGCGCAGCCGAGCCCGTCGAGCACGCGCATCTTGAGCGCCTCGCGCGACGAGGCGGAGACGTCCTGCCACCGCGCCCGGCCGGCAAACGCGGCCAGCTCGGCGACCATCGTCACAGGACGCCCTCCTCTCGCAATGCGGCGATCTCCGCGGGACCGATCCCAAGCTCGGTCAGCACCTCGTCGGTGTGCGCCCCCATCGCCGGGCCCGTGCTGCGGATCCGACCCGGCGTCGCGCTCAGCCGGGGGACCACGTTGGCCAGCCGCATGGTGCCGAAATCCGGATCCTCCACCTCCACCAGGTCCTCGCGGGCCGCAAAGTGAGGGTCGGCGAAGATGGTCGGGATGTCGTTGATCGGACCGACGGCGACCTCGGCCGAGTTCATCGTCGCGATCACCTCCGATCGCGGATGGAGCGCCATCCAGGCGCCGATCTCGGCGTCCAGCGCCTCCACGTTCTCGATCCGGAGCTCGTTGCTGGAAAAGCGGGGGTCGGTCGCCAGCTCCGGCCGCCCCATGGCGGAGCAGAGCCGCTCCCAGATCGTCTGGGTGCTGCCGGAGAGCGAGACCCACTGGCCGTCTCCGCAGCGGTAGGTGTTCCGCGGCGCGACGTGTGCGCTGCGGTTGCCGATCCGCCCCTGGGCCACGCCGAGCTGGTCGTAGTCGATCAGTGCCGGCTCCAGGAGGCGGAAGAGCGGCTCGTAGAGCGAGAGGTCTATCACCTGCCCGCGGCCGTTGTTGTTGGCGCGACCGAAGAGGGCGACCATCACCGCATAGGCGCCGGTGAGGCCGGCGATGCCGTCCCCGAGCGGGAGGTTGGCCAGGGTTGGCGGTCCGTCCGCCTCGCCGACGACGTGGGAGAAGCCGCTGAATCCCTCGGCCAGCGTTCCGAAGCCGGGCTGGGAGCTGTAGGGACCGGTCTGGCCGTAGCCGGTGACGCGCAGGATCACGAGCTTGGGGTTCAGCGCCAGCAGTTCATCCGGCCCAAGCCCCCAGCGCTCCAGCGTCCCGGGTCGGAAGTTCTCGATCAGAACGTCCGCGGTCTCGATCAGGCGCCGGAAGATCTCGGCGCCCTTCGGCCGGCGGAGGTCGAGGGTGATCGAGCGCTTGTTGCGGGAGAGCGACTTCCACATAAGAGGGATGCCGTTGCGCTTGGTACCCCACCGCCGCTGGTGGTCCCCGATCTTCGGCTGCTCGATCTTGATCACGTCGGCGCCGAACTCACCGAGGTAGGAAGCGGACCATGGCGCGGCCATCAGGGTCGCCGCGTCGATGACCCTGACGCCGTCGAGTGGAAGCCGGGCGGGCTCGGACATGTGCGAAATGGAACTCCACGGACCGATCCACCAGGTGGACCTCGCTGACGAAATAAGCGCGGAAGAACGGTGTCAGCCGCCAGTGGCATCATACAAAGTCCGAGCTACGGAGTGGTTGGTCCACGTGGTGGTATGGTTTTTCGGGCATGGGCGCACCTCCCGGACAGCTGGACGGCCTGCGCGTCCTCGAGCTCGGTTCCCTGATCGCCGGCCCGTTCTGCACCCGGCAGCTGGCCGACATGGGGGCCCGCGTGCTCAAGGTCGAGCCCCCCGTGACGGGTGACCCGCTGCGCACCTGGAGCCTTGTCACGGACGAGGGATCGCTGTGGTCGATGGTCCAGTCGAGGGGCAAGGAGTCGGTGGCGATCGACCTCCAGACCATCGCCGGCCAGCGGCTGGTACGCCGCCTGGCCGACCGGGTGGACGTGGTGGTGGAGAACTTCCGGCCGGGCCGCCTCGAGTCCTGGGGCCTCGGGCCGGAAGAGCTGCGGGCCTCCAACCCGCGGCTGATCATGGTCCGCATCTCAGGCTTCGGGCAGGACGGTCCCTACCGGGATCGCCCCGGCTACGGCAGCACCGGCGAGTCGATGGGCGGCCTCCGCTACGTGACCGGCTTCCCGGACCGGCCTCCACTGAAGATGGGGGTCAGCATCGGCGACGCCATCGCCGCGCTCTACGCGACCATCGGCACCCTCGCCGCGCTTCGGCGTCGCGAGGCGACCGGACGCGGCGAGGTGGTGGACGTTGCGCTCCACGAGGCCGTCTTCAGCCTCCTGGAGGGCATCCTTCCCGAGTACGGGTTCAACGGGACGGTCCGCGAACGCCGGGGTAATGCGCTTCCAGGTTCGGCGCCCTCCAACAGCTACCCGACCGCGGATGGCCGCTACATCACGATCGGCGCCAACGGAGAGTCGATCTTCGCCCGCTTCGCCGCCGCCATCGGCAGACCGGAGCTCCCCGACGATCCACGGTTCGCCGACAACCAGGCTCGGCGGTCCAATTCCGGAGTCCTGGACGAGATCATCACCGCCTGGACCTCGAGCCATTCGGTGGAGGAGATCTGGGAGCTCCTGAACGGCGCCGACGTCCCGGCCGCGCCCGTTTACAGCATCGCGGAAATCGTCCGGGACCCGCAGTTCCAGGCGCGGGGGATGATCCTCGAAGCGGAGGGGCCGGGCACCGTCGGGCCCGTCCTGATGCCCGGTTTCGTCCCCCATTTCAGCGAGGCGCCCAGCTCCGCGAGGTGGCTTGGCCCGAGGGTCGGCGAGCACACAGCGTCGGTCCTCGGCGGGGAGCTCAAGCTGTCCGCCGACGACCTCGCGGCCCTGGAAGCGGATGGCGTGATCGGGCTTGACCCCGGGCCATCGACGTGAGCGAGGCCGGCGCCGGCGAGTCAGTCCGGAGCGTATCCCGCGCCCTGCAGATCCTCGGCGCGTTCGACGACGAGCACGCCATCTGCACCTTGGCCGAACTGCTGGAGCGCGCCAATCTGCCCAAGACCACCGCACTGCGACTCATACAGACCCTGGTGCGCGGCGGATTCCTCTTCCGCCGCACGGACGGCGGCCTCTGCCTGGGCCCCGTCCTGATCCGCCTCTCGCGGGCGGTGGCCGTGGCCTGGCGCCTGCCGCTTGCGGTGGACGCGACCATGGAGGCGGTCCGAGCCCGCACCCGGGAGACGGTGAACCTCTACGTCCTGGAGGGCATGGCCCGCGTCTGCGTGGCCCAAAAGCAGGGCCCCCAGCACATTCGCTTCGTGATCCCGGTCGGCGTCCGCCTGCCCCTCTGGGCGGGAGCAGCGGGCAAGCTGCTCCTCGCCCACCAGGACCGCGACTTCTTCGAGTCGGTGCTCGCGGCCGCCGGACGCGAGGAGGATTTCAGCGCCGGCCTGGCCGTCGAGCTCGCTCAGATCCGGGGCCAAGGTTACTCGGTCAGCCGGGACGAGCGGGAGCGGGGAGCCTCCTCGGTGGCCGCTCCGATCCCCAACGGCCGTGGCGGGGTGACCTCTACGCTGGCCATCTCCGGACCCACGTCCCGCTTCACCGATGACCGCGTCGCCGAGTTCGGGGAGGTTCTGAAGGAGGCGGTGAAGGAGATAGCCGCCGCCTTCGCGGGCTCGGTCGAGAGTTTCTCTCCCGGCCTTCCGGCCGCCGACCTCGAGCCCGGCCCATGAGGGACGGCAGGGGGGCGTCCTCGCGGTGGTCGGTCCTGGCCCTGGCTCTTGCCGTCCAGACCGCCATCTCGATGGTGGGCGCCTCGCTGGCCGTGCTGCTGCCATTCGTCCGTTCGGAGTTCCACCTGACCTTCGCCGAAGCAGGACTGGTGGTCAACTTCTCGTTCGTCGGCGGGTTCGCAACGATCGCCATGGCGGGCCTCGCCGTGGACACGCTCGGCGACCGCTTCGTCCTGGTCGTCGGCGGCATCCTGACCGGCGTCGCTGGGTGGCTGGTCGCCATTGCGCCAAACCTCTGGGTGCTGCTGGCCGTCCTCTTCGTCATGGGCGTCGGCGTCGCCACGGTGACGCCCGCGGGAAGCGTCGCCGTCCGCCGCGCCTTCCCTCTGCGGCTGCGCGGCATGGTCATGAGCATTCGCCAGACCGGCATCCCCTTCGGCTACTTCTTCGCGGCTCTCGCCCTGCCGACGATCGCGCTCGGGCACGGCTGGAGAGCCGCCGTGGCCGTGGCCGGGATCGTGTCGGTCATCGTGGCGCTGGGGGTCCGGCTGCTCTACCGGGTCGGGCCTCGCGCCGTGCGCGCTGAGAGCGAGAGCCGCGGCTTCCGCGGCGTCTTCAACCGGGACAGCGCCATTGCCAGCGGCGCCGGCGTGCTGCTGGTGGCCGCCCAGATGAGCCTTCTCACCTACCTCGTCTCCTACCTCCAGCGGGACCAGGGCCTGTCCATCACGACCGCCGCCGCGGTCCTGGCCGTGGCCCAGCTGAGCGGCGCCGGCGGCCGGATCCTCTGGGGAGTGGTGAGCGACCGGCTGCTGGGAGGCAGTCGCCGCACGGCTCTCCTCTTCTCCGCCGGCACCGGCGCCGCCGGCGGCATCGTCCTGGCGCTATTGCCGCACGGGTCGCCGCTGGCCCTGCTGGTGGCCGCGATCCTCGTCGCGGCGGCGGGTGCGGTGGGCTGGAACGGCGTCCAGATCTCCTTCCTGTCCGAGCTCGCCCGGCCTGGCACCGAGGGCCGAAACGTGGGGATCGGCCTGATGATCCAGCAGCCGGGCATCCTCGGAGGGCCGTTCCTCTTCGGGCTGGTCGCCGACGTCACCGGCTCCTTCCGGCTGTCCTGGATCCTGCTCGCCGGCTTCCTTGGCACCGCAATGCTGATCTTGTCCGCCGTCCAGGAACCCGTCACGACCGCCGAGGACGAGCCGGGCTAGGGTTCGAGGCAGGAACTCTCGATGACAACCTTCGCCGCCGCGCCTGACGGACTTTGACGAGGGCGTCCTCGGCGCCATCGGCCTGATAGCGATCCGGCCGACCTATTCGTGGACCGCGAGCAGCGCGCGGCAGTCAGCGTGCCCCGCTCGGCTCAGCTTTGCCGGCAGGCTGCTCGCCCCTGCCGGGCAACAGAACGAAAGAGGCTCCGTGCGGCACGGCCACCGGAGGCCTCGCTTCTCGATGTTCCGGACCTCTACCTGAGGTTTAACCGCCGGCGGCGGTGACCTTCGTGGTCTGGTCGGCTGGAACGTGGGGGACGACGTTGGTGACGAGCGCGTCGGCGTTGTACTGAACGGTGTCCCAGTCGCCGAAGACGTTGTGGTACTGGTCGAAGTCCTCGGCACCGGAGGCGCCTTGGAAGTTGATCTTCGTACCAGCGTTCAGGAGCAGGAGCAGGAGCAGGAGCAGGACGCAGGACGCAGGACGCGTAGGTGTCACGCTTGGTGCCGGGCGCCAGGAAGTACTCGCTGGCGTCGGCGGGGCCGGGACCTCGACGGCGTACTCAATCGTGTTGCCCGCGTCGCCCGATACGCGGGGTACGTTGAGGTGACCCATCTCCTTCATGTTGCAAATGCCGAGCGGAAACTGGGCTGAGTCCACTCGGCGATGGGGAGTCACGAGGTCAGATTTCAGGCTGGAATTAACTGCCCGTTGATCAACTCGTGGGATGCACGCGTGCAAGACCGGTCGAGAGCACTCTCCCGTCCGCGGCCGCATTGCACTGGCCATAGACGAAATTGATGTAATTGGTCATGCCGAGTTGCAAGCTGAGACCCACGACGGCCATGGCCAGCACCGATGCCGTGACCGGACCGACGGCGATCGAAAAATTACTGCCGTCACCCGTTGCGTTCCCGCTTAGGACCCCATCTGCTCAGCCCGTGCGATCACCCGGCGCGCACGCTCCGCTACGGGGTAGTCGACGAAGTCGCCGTCGATCTGAATTGACGCCGAGCCCTGCCGGTTGGCCTCCTCGAATGCTGATAGCAGCCGCCGGGCTCGTTCCACCTCCTCCGCCGAGGGGCTGAAGATGCGGTTGACAATATCCACCTGGGTGGGATGGATGCAGGCCTTGCCCTGAAACCCCAAGCGCTTCCCCTGCTCGGCCTCGCGAGCGAAGCCCTCGGTGTCCCGCAGGTCCGGGTATACCGTGTCGAGAGGCGCATCCAGCCCCGCCGCCCGGGAGACCACGACCATGCGGATCCGCCCTGCGAGCACTGCCTCGTTGGCGGGCTCCCAAGGGATGCCTGTGTCGAGCGTGAAGTCGCCCGCCCCGAAGCTGAGCCTCCCGACCCGAGGCGAGGCGCACGCGATCTCTTCGATCCGGATCAAGCCGAGCGCGGTCTCAACGATCGGAAAGAGGCGAATCGAGCGCTGCTCCAGACCGTGTTTGAGTTCCATCTGCAGGATCAGCCAATCGGCGACGTGCACGTCTCGGGCGCTCTCGGTCTTCGGCAGCAAGATACCGTCCACACCGGGCCGGGCGACCGCAACGAGATCGTCGTAGGCAAAGGCGGTAGTTAGTCCGTTGACGCGGACGAAGAGGGCAGGGCCACCAGGCTGGTGCTGCTTGATCAGCTCTACCAGCAAGTCTCTTGCGCGGGGCTTCTGCCCCACTTCGACGGCGTCCTCAAGGTCAAGGATAGCCCCGTCCGCCGAGCCGCTCAGAGCCTTGGCGGCGTGACGTTCGTGGTTGGCGGGCGCGAACAGCAGACTGCGCAGGATCAAATCACGAACTCACGCGCAGCTGCTCGATCTCGGCGACCTCCTGCCCCAACCTAGGCCGAGGACCTCCTCGGTGTGTTGACCCAGCTGCGGGCCGGTGGTGACCACCCGCCCGGGCGTCAGTCTCAGCCTCAGCGTCGAGTGCGTCGGCCTTCGCCATTCGATTGTCATTCTAGGTGAACGCGGGATGGTCGCCGATCCCCACTGCCCGATCTTGAATCACGTCGGTACTACCCGGTTCGCGACGGCCCGTCCGATGATTTCGATCTTTTCTGCGGTGGATGGGAGCCACAGGCCCAGCCTAGCTCGTGAAGGAGGATCGCTACAGGTCCCAGGCTAGGCCAGTGTCTCGCCTACTCGGGGATAGGACACATCAGACGACGCCCCGCGCCCTTAGATCCTCGAGCTCGGCGGCCGAAATCCCGAGCTCGCCAATCAGGACGTCCTCGGTGTTGGCTCCGAGCGCAGGGCCGGTGCTCACCACCTCACCAGGCGTCGCCGAGAGCTTGGCCATCACGTTCTGCATCCTCACCGGACCCAGTACGGGGTCTTCGACAGTGGTGATGCTGCCGCGTTGGAGGAAATGCGGATCCTTCATCAGCTGGGAGACGTCGTAGACCGGAGCCGCCGCGACCTCAGCCTTGTCGAAGAGTTCTAGCACCTCCGTGAGGGGCCTTTGGGCGATCCAGTCCCCGACCATCCGGTCCAGCTCATCAGCGTGCTCGGCTCGGCCGCGAGCCCGGCCGAACCAGGGCTCGAGGGTGACTTCGTGGTGGCCGACAACGTCCAGCAACCGCACCGCAATCGCGTCGGCGCTTGTCGAGAGCGCAACCCAGTGCCCGTCAACAGTGAGGTAAGTGTTGCGCGGCGCATTGCCGCCAACCCGGTTTCCCATCCGGTTCTGGATTTTGCCTAGCTGGTCGAACTCGATGGTCTGAGCCCCGACCACGGTCAGCAGGGGTTCGTACAGAGCCATGTCAATGAACTGCCCGCCGCCGTCGTGGACGTCGCGGTGGTAGAGGGCGAAGGCGGTCGCCCAGGTGCCGGCCATCGCGCAGATGCCGTCGGCCAGGCCGAAGGGAGGCAAGGTCGGCGGGCCGTCCGACTGGCCGGTGATATGAGCGAACCCGCTCATCGCCTCGGCCAGCGTGCCGAAGCCGGGACGGTGGGAATAGGGACCCTCCTGGCCAAAGCCAGTGACCCGCACCATGATCAGGCGCGGATTCAGCTCGTGCAGCACGTCCCAGCCAATCCCCCAGCGTTCCAGGGTGCCAGGCCGGAAATTCTCGATCAGGACGTCCACGTCCTTGACCAGCCGCTTGAAGATGCCCGCGCCGTCGGGGTGGCTGAGACTAAGAGTGATCGCACGCTTGTTGCGGTTGATCAACTTCCAACTCAGCGGCTCGCCATTCTTGGCCGGTCCGTGACCGCGGACGGAATCCCCACGCGGGTGTTCGACCTTGATCACGTCGGCGCCGAAGTCGGCCATCATGGTGGCGATCAGAGGGGCGGCCAACATGGTCGCGCAGTCGATGACGCGAACCCCGCTGAGCGGCTTGGGCAAGTCACTTTGCGAGGTCATGAGGCTTTGCGGAACGCCGCTCGACGGAAATCATAATGGAGTTCCACCGATCAGTGGTGAATCGCCTGTGAGGAGTTTTCCGGAGACACTCGGCGGTTTGGATTTGATCCACGACGTTGCTGACGTCGGACGGTGGCAATGATGGACCACGAGCGCCTCGCCGACCTCGGAGGTCAGCGGCAATCGCTCGTCGCGTCGAGCTTTGCCCCGAATAGTGACCTCGGCGCGACGCCAGTCGATGTCGGTCAGGTTGGGCGAGAAGATTCATCGACGGCCCGATCGTCCTCGACTGGCTGGTGAGCGGACGACCGCGCCAGTTCATGGTGATGTGGGAGAAGAGCCGGTGCTCGATCTTGTTCCACTTGCTGGTGCCCGGCGACAAGTGACAGACCGTGATCGCCAAGCCGGCTTCCTAGTGGAGGCGGACGGCAGCTGCAGCGTCTCTAAAGAGGCGGTATCACAGGTTACGGGTTACGCCCAGTTAGGTCTCGTGAAGGACCTTAGGCGTTCGCTGGCAGGTCGCGGCGGGCGGAGCCGATATACAACTGGCGGGGCCGGGCAATCTTGCGGTCCTTGTCCACCCAGGACTCGAGCCAGTGCGCCACCCAACCCGAGATGCGAGCGAGCGCGAAGAGCGCCGTGAACATGGCGGCCGGGAGGCCGACGGCCTCGTAGACGAGGCCCGAGTAGAAATCGACGTTGGGATAGAGCTTGCGGTCGATGAAGTAGGGGTCGGCCAGGGCCACCTTCTCGAGCTCGATCGCAATCGCGAGGAGCGGGTTGACCCCCGTCACCTCGAACACCTTGTCGGCGATCTTCTTGATGACGCGCGCACGAGGGTCGTAGTTCTTGTAGACGCGATGGCCGAATCCCATCAGGCGCCGCTTGCCCGACTTGACGCCGGCTTCGAAGTCGGGAATGCGGTCGAGGGAGCCGATCTCGCGGAGCATCACCAGCACGGCCTCATTGGCGCCGCCGTGTAGCGGGCCGGAGAGCGCGGCAAGGCCCGCCGCCATGCACGAGTACGGATCGGCGTCGGACGAGCCGGCGCCCCGCACCACGTTGGTGCTGCAGTTCTGCTCGTGGTCGGCATGGAGCAGGAAGAGGACCTCCAGCCCGCGCTGGACATTGGTGTGCTGGTAGTCGACCTCTTGGCCCGCGAAGGTCATGTTCAGGAAGTTCGGGACATATCCACGCTGGGGCTCCGAAGGTACGAAGTCCAGGCCCTGGCCGTGCCGGTGAGCGGCCGCGACGATGAGAGGGACCTGAGCGATGAGGCGCATGCCGTGCTCCTCGCGGGCGGCGGCGAGACTTAGGTCGCGGGCGTCGGGGTAGATCCCGCCGAGGGCGGCCACACCGGCGATGAGGATGTTCATCGGGTGAGCGGTCTTCGGGAATGCCTTGACCAGCCCGTAGATCTCGTCGGGCAATTTCGAGCGCTCGGCGATTGACGCCTCCCAGCTCGCCAGCTCGACCCCGGGGAGCTCGCCCTTGATCAGGAGGTAGGCGATCTCGAGGAAGGTGCCCCGCTCGGCGATCTGCTCGATCGGGTAGCCGCGGTGCTCGAGGATGCCCCTGTCGCCGTCGATGTAAGTAATGGCGCTCCGGCAGGCCGCCGTATTGACGAAGCCGGGGTCAAAAGAGACCAGGCCGGGGTCATCGGCAGCGACCTTGAACGCCCGCAACTCGGTCGCATCGATGGCCTCGTCGTGTATGGGAAGGTTCCTGGAAGTCCCCGTCCGCTCGTCCACGACGGAGAGCTGAGAGGCGGTCGCGGCTGCCGGGGAGGCGGGCGTGGTGTCCATACGGGTGCTCCAGAATCGGTGGGGGTTAACTTTGAGGGTTGCATTTCCAGGACACCCACGTCAATGTTGATGGACTGTCAACGTGAGATGGTTGACTACCGATCAGGCCGTCAAGTTGCTGGGTGTCAAACCGGCCACGCTGTATGCCTACGTCAGCCGCGGCCTGCTTAGGCGAAGCACCGGGCCGGATCGGCGCAGCCGGTTCGCCAGCGAGGAGGTCGAGCACCTGCGCCAGCGCGGTCGGCGCAGCGACTTCCGCCTCCGCGAGGTCACGGTCCACTCCGGGCTCACGTCGGTGGAAGACGGACAGATCCGCTTTCGCGACGCCGACGGCTTCGCCCTTGCGGCCGAGCGCACCTTCGAGGAGGCCGCGCATTGGCTCTGGCTGGGCGCCTTCAACGGCAGCGACGCCTGGACCTCCGCCCCAGAAGCGATCGCGGTCGGCCGCCGGGCCCAAGCCGCCCTCCCCCCTGCCGCGCTTCCCCTCGACCGCCTGCGGGTGACCGTGGCGGCCATGGCAACCACCGATCCCCTGCGTTATGAGCTGGGCGCCGCCGCCGTTCCGGTCACCGGCCGGAGGCTAATCAGTGCGCTGGTCGACACGCTGCCCGACCTTCGGGAGGGGATACCGGCCGAGGGTTCGATCGCGCGCCGGCTGTGGACCAAGCTCAGCGGAGAGAAGCCGACGACGGCCTCGGCCCACCTCCTCGACGCGGCCCTGGTAATCCTGATGGATCACGAGCTCAGCTTCTCGACGCTCTCGGCCCGGCTCGCCGCCTCCATGCGCGCCGATCCCTACGCGGTGGTTTCGATCGGGCTCAGCGCTCTTGGCGGACCTCTCCAGAGCGTGGCCTCATTGGCGGCGGAGGAGCTGCTGAGCGAGATCGACAGCCCAGGCCGAGCGGCCTGGGTGATCGGCGAGAGGCTGCGTCGAGGCGACCGCCAGCCCGGTTTCGGACACCTCCTTTACAGCGGGGGCGACCCCCGCGGCGCGTTCCTGCTCCGCGGGCTGCGGACGGTCGCCACGGACCGGGATAAGCTGGCCATCGTGGACGCGGTGCTGGAGGCCACCCGCGAGCGGCAGTTGCCGGCTGCCAATGTGGACTTCGCGCTCGCGGCCCTCGCCAACGTCACCGGGATGGTGCGTGGCGCCAGCGAGGCGATCTTTGCCATCGCCCGCACCGCGGGCTGGATCGCCCACGCGATGGAGGAGTACCAGATGGACGTCCGGGTCCGCCCGAAGATGATCTACATGGGCCCGTCCAACACTCCTGAGAGGTAGGTCTTCGCGCCGCTGACGTCCGGCCCGGGCTGGACGCTGGCATCTCGCGCCCGGGCTTCTCGCGGCGTTTGGCGTCCTCCAGGTCGATGATGGCGTCATCGGCCGCCGCTGAGCGCCTTCGATTCGTAGCGCTCGTGGCTTCCAGGAGCGAAGAGCAGGCTGCGGAGGATCACTTTACATTCGAGTTATCGACAGCAGCGCGGTGGTATTTGTTCTCAAGCTGCTCCGCTGTGAGGAAGCTATCTTCGAGTTGCTGGATCGCCCGGAGTCCCACGAGCTCGTTGAGCTCTTGGAACGACACGACGAGATCGGGACGCTCGATCACCTTGCCAATGGCGATCGACTCTTTGAGGGTGGCCAGGGCGTGCTTCATGCCCTGTATTGCCGCAGCCGTCAGCAGTCGGGGGTAGACGATCATCTTGACGCCCATCGCCTCCAGGTCGCCGACGCCGACCAGCGGCGTGGTCGGCCGCGAGCGAACTCCGAAGCCCATGTTGACTGCGAGCGGCTTGCTGACCTCGCGCGCCACAGTGGCGATGTCCTCAGCCGACAGAAGAGCGTCCGCGAAGAGGAGGTCGGCGCCCGCTTCGGCGTAAAGATTCAGTCGGCGGATGGCCTCTCGCACACCATGCACGCCTGCCGCATCCGTCCGGGCCTTGATCACGAAATCGAGGTCGCGGCGTGCGTCGACGGCAGCGCGAATCTTCTCAACGCCCTCCTCCGCCGAGATGACCTCTTTGCCGGGGATGTGGCCGCACCGCTTGGGCCAGACCTGGTCCTCGAGCATCACGCCGGCGAGACCAGCCTGTTCGAATCCGCGCACCGTGAAGTGAACGTTGATCGCGTTGCCGTAGCCGGTGTCCCCGTCTGCAATGAGCGGGATGGAAGTGCACGCGGCCAGGTCACTCGACGCTTTGAGATTGGCCTCGTAGCCCATGATTCCTACGTCCGGCCAGCCGAGGTTGGTTTCGCTGAGACCCGCTCCCGAGATACCGGCAGCAACGAAGCCGGCCGCTTCGACGAGGCGAGCGCTGAACCCGTCGTAGACGCCGGGCATGATCACGACGCCGGGACCGTTCAGGAGATCGCGCAACTCCCGGGCCTTGCTTCCCATCAGATCACTCCGTGGGCCGCAAGATCGGCGATCTGTTCGCTGCTGAGGCCCAGCTTCTGCCGGGAGATGCTTTCGTTGTCGGCGCTGAGCTCGGGCCCAACGAGCCCGGGGTGGCGGAGGGCCGCGCCACCACATTCTGCATTCGCACCGGGCCGAGGGTCGGATCGTTGACCGTCTTGATGCTTTGCTGGCGCTGCGCCAAGACGGCGGCCCAGGTGCCGATCATCTGACGCGGATGCCCGCGAGCGGGTTGGTCGCCTCCGTCCCCGGGGTGGATTGGGACGTGCCGGCCTTCGTCATGCGAAGTCCCCGTGGCCACCGCGCACGGCGGTCAGCTTGCGACTGTTGGCCCGCTCGATGGCAGCTTGACGATCGAGCGTTTGCTTGGCGCGGACGTAGGTGGGTGTGTCGATCATGGAGCCGTCAAGGTTGGCGGATGCACGGCCCAGCGCGCTTGCATCCTCGAACATCGCCACCACGCGGCGGGCCCGCTCGACTTCGGCGGCTGACGGCGAGAATTCGCTGTTCAGGATCGGTATCTGGTCGGGGTGGATGCAGCCAGATCCCTTGAATCCAAGGCGGCGGGCAGCCCGTACCGACGCTGTCCAGGCTTCCAGATTCGTGAAATCGGCTATCCCCCCCTGGCGGCCGATGGCCTGGATGCCCGCGGAGGTCGCGGCCATGATCGTCAGAGCGTTTCCATAGAACCTCTCATGACCCTCGTTTGTCGGTTCGACCTCGAGCTCGAGGGCGACGTCCTCCGACCCGTAGCCGAGTGTCACCAATCGCGGACTCGCGCCGGCAATCTCGACGGCACGGAAAAGCCCCGCGGCACTCTCAATCGCGACCCCGATGTCTATGAAGCCGGGTGTGATCCCGGCGGACCGCTCGCGCTCCGTCAGCAGTACGTCCAGCGTTCGGACCTCCTCGGGGTGCTCAACTTTGGGGAACCAAATACCGCGGAGGCCGGGCATCACCACCGCGTCAAGGTCGCGGCAGGCGAGATCGTAGGGCTTGTTGATACGCACCAGTACATCCGCGCCCCCGCGTGACACCTGCGGAACGGCGTCGGCTGCGGCCGCCCGGGCTTCATCCTTGGCGTGTGCCGGCACCGAGTCCTCGAGATCGAGCATCACTGCGTCGGCATTGCGCAGGTGCGCCTTGGCGACAAACCGCGGCTCGTTGGCGGGAACGATCAAGATGGAGCGCCGCACGAGGGCGCGCGACCGCCCCCGGCGCTCGGTCAGCGCGGAGACTGCCGCCGCGTCGTCAACTCCCCACCCTGTAAGGGACACCAGTCAGCGCGGTGCCACCTTGGCGTCGGAGTAACGCTCGATCTGGTCGAGCACCGTGTCGAGGCCCATCCAGGTGAAGAAGTCGTGCGGGGTTTCGCTAAAGACGCTCTGGTCGGTCCCTGCTTCCTTCAGCGTGCGCAACGAAGCCCAGATAGCGTTGGCGGCGGGGATCATGCAGGCAGCCGGCCAGATGGCGAACTTGAAGCCCAGTTCGCGGATCTCCGGCACCTTGAGCGTGGGTGTCTTTCCGTTGGTGGCGAGATTCAGCAGCATCGGGCGGCCGGCAGCGCGACGCGCAATCTCCTCGACCTCCGCGCGCGACTCGGGCGCCTCGAGGAACCCCACGTCGGCGCCCGCGTCGAACGCGTCCTCGATGCGGGTCCATGCGTCCTCAAAGCCATTCCCGGCCCGTGCGTCCGTGCGGGCGATCAGCACGAAGTCGGGGTTCCAGCGTTCGGATGCGGCCGCGCGGAAACGGCGTCGGAACTCATCACGATCGATTACGACCTTGTCCTTCAAGTGACCGCAGCGCTTGGGGAAAGCCTGGTCCTCGATATGGATTCCGGCTATTCCCGCCTGCTCGTACTGGTGCACGGTGCGGATGACGTTCACGACGGCGCCGAAGCCGTGGTCGGCGTCGGCGATGACGGGTGTCTGGACGACGGCCTGGATGTTACGTGCGTTGTCCACCATCTCGGAAGCGGTGGTCAGCCCAAGGTCAGGCTCGCCGATGCGACTCGCTGCCGTGCCTGCACCGGTCATGTACAGGAGCGGAAAGCCAACCTGGTCAGCAATCCGGGCGGAGATACCGTCATAAACTCCGGGGCCCCAGAGCAACTCCACTGATTTCATCGCCGTGCGCAGACGGCCGGGTGCGTCGAGTTGCATCTCTATTACACTCCTGTGGGCGGCCTGAACCGCGCCATTATATCGTCCTGAATTAGATACGGGGCCGTAGCGCCAGTGGCCACGGCCTCCTTGAGGCATTGAGAGGTTGAGGCGGCAACGACCACCGCAAGCCTAAAGATCACGAGACTTCGCCCTCGAAAACTTGTCCTCCGCCACCGGCTCAAGGCCGCCATCCGGCCAAATTGCCAACCACGCTTCCGACGCAGAGATCGCGTTGTTTGGGTATGGCTGCGGGAAGGACCGCGATGCCAACCTTCGCCGCCGCGCGGCGGACCCGTTTGCCGACGGCCTCTCCGCCTCGAGCCGGCTCATCCGCCGATCGACCTCGACGTTGAAAAGCCCCTCATCTTATGCATCGGACTAGTCCCATATGTCCCTCTCTGACGAATTTGGCGGAGGGCTCGCCGGCACAGACTTGCTGGCTCCCGCCCGGCAATAGAAGCGAAGGCTGTGGCTCCCGGCGGCACGGCCGCCGGGAGCCCTTCCGACTGAGGTTTATCCGCCGGCGTTCGCGATCACCTTCGCGATCGCGGCGGCGGGGATGTGGAGGATGACGTTTTCGGCGGACGCGTCGGCATTGAACTGGGCGACGTCCCAGGCGCCGTAGGTGTTGTGGTACTTGTCGAAGTCCTCGGGACCGGAGGCGCCTTCGAAGTTGATCTTGGTGCCAGCGTTCAGGAGCTTAACGCAGGACGCGTACGTGTAGCACTTGGTGCCGGGCGGATTGGTGACCTTCAGGATGTGGTCGACCCAGACCTTCCCATCGGTGGTTTTGGCCTCGGTCATCGCCAAGGCGCCGATGATCACCCCGTCGTAGGTGTTCTGTGACAGCTCGACGGGCTGGTTGGTCTTCCAGACCGCTTGGTAGTCCTGGAGGTAATGGGTCCACGCCTCACCGGAGCCGGGGGCGCCGGCCTCCCCGTAGAGGAGCTTGCTGGCGTCGGCGAGGCCGAGTGCCTTGGCGAATTCGACAGTGACGCCCCCGTCGTCCGAGACGATGGGGACGTTGAGGTGACCGAGCTCCCTCATGTCGGCGAACAGGGTTGCGCCGGTCTGGGGATCGCTCTTCACGAAGATGACGTCGGGCGTGCCGTTGGCGAAGGCCTTGGTGATCTCCGAGCGGTACGAGCTCTGGTGCAGCGCGAGCTGCTCGCTGTCCAGGACAGTGCCACCCTGACTCTTGTAGTAACTCGTGACGTGCTCCAGCTCGGTGGTGGCGTCCGAGGTGGTCTCGAACAGCATGACGGCCTTCTTCCACCCCTTCTGGATGGCGAAGTAAGCCATCGCGGCGGTCAGGGTCGTGTCCGAGGCGGAGGTGCGAAACACATACTTGTACTGCATGTGGTCGATCTGCGAGGTGCCGCCGGCCATAAAGTCGACAAGGTTCTCGGCCGCGTAATCCTTGATGACACCTTGGATCTCGAGGGACGAGGGCCCGACCTCAAAGGTCGGGTTCTGGGTGAGCAGCTGACGCTGGGTGGTGACCGCGTCGACCGGGTCTCCGCCGGTGTCGCCGAGAATCTCGGTGATCTGGTGGCCCATGACACCGCCGTTCTTGTTGATGTCGTAGACGGCAGCCTTCGCACCGTGCTGGAACCACCCCCCGACGAAGGCTTCGCGGCCGGACATGGGGAACAACTCGGCCATTTTTATCGGGGTTCCGCTACTTGAGCTCGAGGTGCTGCCGCCGCAGGCAACCACCCCGAGGGTCATGACGACCGCTACCACGGCCTTAAGCGACCTTAGTCTTTTCCTACCGAACATCTCCTCATCTCCTTCAGACGCTTGGACGTAGAACGTTTTCCCGAGACTGCCGACGCGAAGCCGCTAATTTGGCACCCTAAATTATCCCGCCTTGACCACGGCCAATGTCGGCGGCGAGATTATCGGGAGGCGCCCCGCCGAGGAAGATGCTGGGCAGGTCCTCGCGACCAACGACGCTCGCGGGACCCTCAAGCCGGTTCCGGCCGGCCACCAGCACGTAGACCCAATCGGCATGGTGGATGGCGAGATCAACGTTCTGCTCGACGACCACGACCGCTGTCCCCAGGCTGGCGACGCGGTGGATTTGCTCCCACACGATACTCGTGTAGGTTGGCGAGAGGCCCGCGGTCGGCTCGTCCAACAGAACCACCTTGGGGTTGAGCATCAGCGCTCGGGCCATGCCGAGCATGTTTCTCTGACCCCCGCTCAGGTTGCCCCCCTTCTTGGCCCCGGCCGCCTTGAGGTCGGGGAAGATCTCGAGGACCTCCGCGACCCGCTCCTGGCGGCCCGCCTTAAGGGTGTAACCTCCCATCTCGAGGTTTTCGTAGACGCTCAGGCTCGGGAAGACATTGATGACCTGAGGCACGTACGCCATGCCATTGCGGGCGATGCGGAAGGCGGGCCAGCGGGCGATGTCGATGCCGGCGAGGTTGACATCGCCAGACGAGTTTCGGAGCATCCCGAACATAGCCTTCAACATCGTCGACTTGCCGGCCCCGTTAGGCCCGACGACGGCGACCACCTTTCCCGGCTCGGCCTGGAGGTCGACCTCCTGGATGACCGGCACCTTGCTGTAGCCAGCGGTGAGGTCCGTCACCTTTAGGATCGGCTCGGCGCGCTCGATGTGCTTCACGTCGAGGGCGGAGGCCGAGGTGTCCCCTGGATGCACTGTGAGCGCGCCGCCAAGGTAGGCGGTGATGACCTCCTCGTTCCTGCGCAACTCGGAGAGCTTGCCGGCAGCCAGCGTGCGGCCCTCGGCCATGACCACGACGTGGTCGCAGATGCGCTCGACGACATTCAGGTTGTGCTCGACCATCACGAATGTGATGCCCAAACCCCGCAGCTTCTGCAGGTGGCCCTCGAGCAACTCGACGAGCGCCGGGTTGATGCCGGCGAAGGGCTCGTCGAGGATCATGAGCTTCGGCTCGGCCATCACGCCGCGTGCGAGCTCGAGAAGACGCTTCTGGCCGCCGCTGAGGTTGCGGGCGTACTGGTCGCGGGAGTCGTAGAGTCCGAAGTCGTCCAGCTGCTCGAGCGCCCTCTCGACCAGGACCTTGTCCTGCCGGTGGCCGATGCCGGGCCGGAACATCGCGTTGAAGATGTTCTCACCGGACTGCTGCGGCGGGGGTACGAGCATGTTCTCGAGAACCGTCATGCCCCCCAGCTCGCGGGAGATCTGGAAAGTCCGGATCAAGCCTTGGAGGGCGATCCGGTGGCTCTGCCAGCCGGTGATGTAGGTGCCGTTGAAGCGGACCGTGCCAGCCTCCGCGCGAAGCGCCCCGGCGACGACGTTGATGAGCGTCGTCTTACCCGCACCGTTGGGGCCGATCAACGCGTTGATGCCGCCCCGGTTGATGGTGAACGTGCTTCCGTTGACGGCCTTGAGCCCCCCGAACGAGTAGGCGAGGTTCTCGACCTCGAGGATGGGTCCGGACGTGGTGCTGTCGTCAGTCAACTTTGAGGGCCGCCTTTCGCTTCGGGGTGTAGACGCCGTGGAACTTGGCCTTCCTCTCGGGGAGGATGCCCTCGGGCCGGATCCAGAGGACGGCGATCAACAGACCGCCGACGATCATGTTTCGGATTGCCGGGATGAGCTCGGGGTGGCCGGGGATCACGGGCAGGAAGCGGGTGGCCTCCTGGAAGAGGACAGGGACAAGGAAAGCACCGAGCAAGGCGCCCCAGTTGTTGCCTCTGCCGCCGACCAGCAGGGCGGCGTAGAGGAGGAAGGTTTCGCCGACCGTCCAGCCACCGGTGTTGAAGGCGCTGATGAAGCCGACCAGCAGGCCACCGGCGATGCCGGCGTAGATGCAGCCGACCACCATCACAATCATCCGGAACCGGTAGCTGTCCTTGCCGAACGCGGACGCCACGTCAGCGTCCTCCCGGATGGCGCGCAGCGTGCGGCCAAGCGGTGAGTTGTAAATCCGGGCGGCCAGGATTCCGAGGACCAGCGCGAAGAGCCCGGCCAGCCCCACATAGAAGAAGGTGTACGTGTTCGGGTCGAGGTTCAGCGAGTCGTTGAAGGGAAACGGGACCCCAGCGATGCCGTCGGCGCCGTTGAAGACGGCGGTGTTGACGTTGACGAAGTCGTAAACGATGGCGCCCACCGAAACGGTGACGATGGCGAGGTAGTCGGAGCGCAGGCGGCGTAAGGCGACCAAACCGACCAGCAGGCCAAGAATGCCTGCCGCCGTCGCCCCGATCAGCAGCGCGATCGGGAAGGGCAGGCTTAGGCCGAGGATGTACCGCATGTTGGAGAGCGCGTCAGGTCTTCCCAGCATCGAGACGCCGGTGAAGTAGCCGCCGATGGCGAAAAACGTGATGTAGGTGAAGTTCAGGATCCCGGCCGTTCCGAACTGGAGGTTTAGACCCCAGGTCGAGATCGCGAAGATGAAGAAGAAGACGACGAGTGTCGAGATGTAGTAAACGTAAGGGGACATCTACGCCTTCCCCGCCATCCGGATGATGCCTTGTGGCCTCAGCAGCAGGGTCAGGATCAGCAGCGCGAAGGCGACGTCGTTTTTGTAGGCGGAGTTGATGAGCACCGCGGACATCTCCGTCGCCAGCCCAATCACGAGCGCGCCGAGCATGGCTCCGTAGGGCGAGCCGATGCCCCCAAGGATAACTGCGGAGAAGATCACGAACAGGAACTCGCCCCCGAAGCTGGGCTGGAAGCTGGTGATATTGATCGCCAGTACGATGCCGGCGAGGCCGGCGAGACAGCCGCTCAGGAGCCAGGTGAAGCTGGTTATGCGGTCGATGTCGATGCCGCTGATCTGGGCCAGATCGACGCTGTCGGACATCGCGCGCATCGCCTTCCCGATCTCGGTCCGGGTCAGCAGAACGTGGAGCGCGGTCATCGCGACGACCGCGATGCCGATGATACTCAGCTGGCTGGTGGTGAACAGGAACGGACCGAACTTGTAAGGCATCTCGGGAGCAAAATCGAGGCTCTTGAAGTTGGGGCCCCAGATCGCCAAGATCAGGTTGCTCAGGAAGAGCGAGAGCCCGAAGGTCACCACCAGGAGGAAGAGAAGCGGCGCCCCCCTCTTGGCGAATGGCCGGAGCAGGAATCGGTCGAGAAGCAGCGCGAACACCCCCACGCTCAGAGTGGCCAGCATCAGCGACAGATAGATGTTGAGGTGGAGGCCGTGGCTCAATGTCCACGCCACGTAGACGCCTATGGTGAGGAACTCGCCATAGGCGAAGTTGACGTAGTTGGTCACCCCGAACTGAAGCGATACCCCCACTGCGGCCAGCGCCAGGACCGATGCGGTGATCAGCCCAAATCCGAACGACAGCGCCAGGACACTCATACGGTCGCCTCCTCCACAGGTGAGCTTCTACGCGCCTCGATCAACCGCCGGGCACGCTCCGCAATCGGATAGTCGATGAACCTGCCGTCGAGCTGGATCGAGGCCGAGCCGGCCGCCACGGCCCGCTCGAACGCCTCCAGCACCCGCCGCGCATCCCCGACCTCGGTCTCGGTCTCGGTGAACACTGTGTTCGCGATGTCGACCTGGGCGGGATGGAGACAGAGTTTACCTTCAAAGCCCAGGCGCCTCGCCTGGCGTGCCTCGGTCTCGAACCCGGCAGCGTCGGACAGCGTGGGATAGACGGTGTCGATCGGAGCCGCGAGGCCCGCAGCCCGGGATGCGACGACGGTCCGCACCCGCGCCCACAGAACACCCTCGTTGCCGGGCGTCCACTCCATGTTGGTGTCGAGTGTGAAGTCGCCGGCTCCGAAGCTGAGCCGGCGAACGCGCCTCGACGCGGTGGCGATCTCGTCGAGGCGGGTGAGCCCGGCGGCGGTCTCGATGATCGGCAGCAGCTCGACCGAGCCGGGCAGTAGACCCCGCTCGACCTCCAGCTGGGACATCAGCCAGTCCGCCGTGACAACCTGTTGGGACGACTCCACCTTGGGCAGCACGATGCCGGCCAGGCCGGCTCGAACCGCGGCCATGAGGTCGGCGTAGGCGAAGGCGGTGGTCAGGGCGTTGACGCGTACGAAGACCCGCGGGTGGGCGCCGGTCAGGCTCGCCAGCAGGTCGGGCACAAGGGCGCGCGCGGCCGGCTTCTCCTCGCTGGCGACCGCGTCCTCGAGGTCGAGTATCACGGCGTCGGCGGGACCGCCGAGCGCCTTCTCCACGTGGCGGGCGTGGTTCACGGGAGTGAAGAGCATCGTCCGCATCGTCATCCCGGCGTCACCGGCGAAGAGGGCGAGCCGGCAGGGTCGATGCCGAATTCCGCAAACACCTCCGCGTCATCCTGACCAAGCGCGGGGCCGGTGTGCCGGATCCGGCCGGGAGTGGAGCTGAGCCGGGGCGTCACCGCCACCAGGCGCATCGGGCCCATCAACGGGTCGTCCACCGTCACGAAGCTTCCCCGGGCCTTGAAATGCGGGTCGTCGTAAACGCCGGGGAGGTCGTAGACGGGGCCCACCGCGACCTGCGCCTCCTCCATCCGGCGGAGCACATCCTCGCGCGGGTAGGTGGCCATCCAACCACCGACGATCTCGTCGATCAGCTCGATGTTGTTCACGCGCGCCGCGTTGGTCGAAAAGCGAGCGTCCCTGACGAGTTCGGGCCGTCCGATCGCCTCCGCCAGCCGCTCGAAGATCGACTGCGCGCTGGCGGACAGCGCTATCCACTGCCCGTCGCCGCACTCGTAGGCGGTGCGCGGCGCGACGTGCGAGAGCGTGTTGCCCCTCCGCCGGAGATCCAACCCGAGTTGGTCCCAGTCGAGCAGGGTCGGCTCCATCAGCGGGAGCAGCGACTCGGCCAGAGAGATATCGATGACCTGGCCGGGGCCTCCGTTGACGTCGCGGTGGTAGAGGGCCAGCATCACCGCGAAGGCGCCGGTCAGCGCCGCGACGCCGTCGGCGAGCGGCATGCTGGGCAGCGTCGGAGGACCGTCCGCGGGCCCGGTCATGTGGGAGAAGCCGGACATCGCCTCGGCGATGGTACCGAAACCCGGCCGGGCGCTGTATGGCCCGTCCTGGCCGTAGCCGGTGACCCGGGCGATGACCAGCCCGGGGTTCAGGGCGTGGAGGACGTCGGGGCCGAGGCCCCAGCGCTCCAGCGTCCCCGGCCGGAAGTTCTCCACCAGGACGTCGGCGCGGACCAGCAGGCGCTTCAGCGCCGCCACGCCGGCCGGCCGCCGGAGGTCGAGGGCGACCGAGTGCTTGTTCCGCGAGATCGAGGCCCAGTAGACCGACGATCCGTTCTTCTGCGAGCCCCAGCTGCGCTGGTGGTCACCGACGCCCGGCTGCTCGACCTTGATGACGTCGGCCCCGAAATCGCCCAGCCGCTGCGCGATCATCGGGCCCGCGATCAGCGTCGCGATGTCGACGACCCTGCGCCCGGCCAGAACCTGCTCGCTCAACCGGCTATCTCGTGGGAGCGGCCAGCCTCCGAGGCCAGGCTCCGCACCGTCTCCAGGCATACCTCCGCCTCGGAGAGCACGTGCTCGCGCATCTTGGCCCCGGCCGCCAGGGCGTCGCCACTGCGCATCAGCTGGACCACCTCCCGGTGCTGGTTGGAGGCAAAGTCGGTCCGCTCGGGCCGGCGCGCGGTGGTCACGCCCCAATAGCGATCCACGTGGCTGCGGACCTGGCGAAGGACGATCTGGCATCGCTGGTTGCCGAGCAGGCCCACCAGAGCGTCGTGGAATTCCCGGCCGAGATCGAGGAATCGCTGGGGGTGCTGGCGGAGCAGGTCCATCTCCTCGATGCGCTGATCGAGCGCGTCCAGCTCGGCGGGGGTGATGATCCGAGTCACCTCTTCGACGACGGCAGCCTCGAGGACGGATCGCAGCCACAAGAGCTCTTTCACGTCTTCGGGGTTGATGCCGGTCACGACGAGACCGCCACCGGGCAGGCGGTCGGCGAAGCCCTCCGACTCCAACTGCCGGAGAGCCTCCCGGAGCGGGGTGCGGCTGATGGAGAGCTGCTCGGCGAGGTCCGCTTCGATCAGGCGTGACAGCGGCGGGAGCTCGCCATTGGTTATCTGGACCCGCAGCAGGTCGGCGATCGACTGGGCCGCCGAGAACCGCCGGATCTTCAAACCGTCAAACCCACCCAAGGGAGGTTGCCCTCCCTTGGTATACCGGCATACATTTATGCTGCAGTCTAACGACGGCGGCCGGTCGGTCGTCAAGTGGCAAATGTCTTCCCGTATTCAAGAGGTGCCCCGGCAAGTGGACGAACTCCAGCGGCGGTTCCAGGACATCAACACCTGCGACGTTTCCGATGCGCTCGACTCGATGGGCCTCCAGGGCCAGGTTCATGGGTTGGTCCCTCTATGGCCGGGCGCGCCGCCGCTGGTCGGTCCGGCGCTGACGATGAAGCTGCACCCGCAGGCCAAGTACTCGACGGTCATCGGCACGCTGGAGGGGATCGCAGTCGGCAAACCCGGCGACGTGATCGTCTTCGACAACGACGGGCGCACCGACATCAATACCTTCGGCAGCATCGCGGCCTACTGCGCCAGGAAGCAGGGGATCGTGGGGTGCATAACCGACGGCGCGTCGCGCGACGTGGATGGGATGCAGGAGGAGGGGTTCCCGATCTACGGCCGGGGGGCGGTGACCACCTCGGTCCGGGACCGTACCGGCTTCGTCGGCTACCAGGTGCCGGTGCGGATCGGGGGCGTGGACGTGAACCCGGGCGACATCGTCATGGCGGACGTCAACGGGGTGGTGGTCATCCCCGCCGAGCGCCTCGACGAGGCGCTCAGGATGGCCCACTTCTTCCGCGAGATGGAAAGGCGCGTCAAGGCCGCGGTCGACGCCGGTGGTTCCCCCGTCGAGGTGCACGAGAACCTGAAGTACGACCGCCTGTTCTCTGACATCCGGGCGGCAGAGATGCCCGATTCGCAACCGGCCGGATAGCTCCCGGCGGCGGATTGGCCCGGATAGTCCTCGTCCAGCCGATGTACCACCCCGACGGGGAGGCGCTGCTCCGCGCCCGCCACGGGCTCGAGGTCGTCGCCGGTGACCGTCTCGCCGACCTGGCGCCGCACCTCGCCGAGGCTGAGGCGATCATCGCCAGGACACCCTCGAAGGTGCGCGCGGACGTGATCGCCGCCGCCCCCCGGCTCCGGGTCGTGAGCACCTCCGGGTTCGGCAGCGACAACGTCGACATCCCCGCCGCCACGGCCGCGGGCGTGATGGTCGTCAACAACCCCGGCTCGGCGGAGAACGCTGTCGCCGAGCACACGGTCGCCCTGGTGCTGGCCCTGGCCAAGAAGCTGACCTGGAGTGACGCGGCCGTCCGGTCGGGCAGGCCGTGGGACTTCCGTGGCGGCTTCGACGCCATCGAGCTGCGGGGTCGCACCCTCGGCGTCGTCGGCTTCGGACGGATCGGCCGCGAGGTCGCGCGCAAGCTGCACGAGGGCTTCGGGATGGACGTGGTCGCTCACGACCCGATGCTCGACGTCGCCGCGCTCGCCCCCTGGGCGCGCGGGATCGAATCGGTCGAGGCCCTGCTCCCGCTAGCCGACGTCGTCACCGTCCACTGCGCGCTCACACCGCAGACCCGCCACCTGTTCGACGCCCGGCGGCTGGCGCTGATGCGGAGGGGAGCGCTGCTCGTGAACACCTCCCGCGGCCCGGTGGTGGACGAGGCGGCGCTAGCCTCGGCGCTTCGGTCGGGAAGCATCGCGGGAGCAGGGATCGACGTCTACGAGTCCGAGCCGACGGCCGCCGGGAACCCCCTCTTCGGCCTCGCCAACACGATCCTCACCGCCCACACCGCCGGGCTGACCGTGGAGTCGGCGCGGCAGCTGGCGATCTCGGCGGCGCGCCAGGTGCTGGCGGCCCTGGATGGCGAGCGGCCGGCCAACCTGCTCAACCCAGAGGTCTGGGAGCGGCGCCGGGGCGGCGCCGGCGCCGGGGTCGGATCGTGAGGCTGCCGAGCTCGGTCACCGTCCGCGAGGTCGGGACCCGCGACGGGTTCCAGATGGAGCGCGCGTTCATCCCCACCGAGGAGAAGATCGCCATCGTCGACGAGCTGACCGCGGCCGGGATCCGGCGGATGGAGGTCACCTCCTTCGTGAGCCCGAGGGCGGTGCCCCAGCTCGCGGACGCGGAGGAGGTCTTCGCGCGAGCCGCCCGGCGCCCGGGCGTGACCTACGAGGTGCTGGTGGCCAACGCGCGGGGAGCGCGGCGCGCCGCGGCCGCCGGCGCCGAGCGGATGCTCGTCGTCATCGCCGCCAGCGACGTGTTCAACCGGGCCAACGTCAACATGACCATGCGCCAGTCGCTGGAGCAGGCTGCTGAGATCGCCGACGTGGCGCGAGCGGCCGGGATCCCCCTGATCGGAGCACTCGCCGCGGCCACGGCCTGTCCCTACACGGGCGAGGTGCCGGTGGACCGGGTGCTCTGGCTTGCCGACCAGTTCGTCGAGGTCGGGGTGAGCGAGCTCTACGTCGCTGACTCGATCGGGATGGGATACCCGAAGCAGGTGCAACAGCTGACGGCGGCCCTGCTGGACCGCCACCCGCACCTGCCCCTGATAGTCCACCTGCACAACACCCGGGGGATGGCGCTCGCCAACGTGATGGCCGCCCTCGAGGTGGGCGCGACCACCTTCGACGGGTCGATCGGAGGACTCGGCGGCTGCCCCTTCGCGCCCGGCGCCAGCGGCAACCTCTGCACCGAGGACCTGGTCCACATGCTGCACGGCCTCGACATCGACACCGGCATCGACCTCGACGCGCTGATCGCGACCTCAAGGCGGGTCGAGGGCATGGTCGGCCACCGCCTGGAGGGCTCGGTCGTCCACGCCGGCAAGAGCTTCCAGCCCTTCCCGATACCTCCGCAGCTGCTGGCCCCCGATGGCGTCCGAACCGTCCAGGATGTCGAGGCCCTGGCGTTCAAGGTCCGCGAGCCGGGTGGCTGACCCGGCGCCGGGCGCGCTCGGCCTCGACCTGCCGGTACCCGAGCGAATCCGCGGCCGCATCGTTGAGATCCGGCGGTTCATCGAGGAGAGGATCCGTCCGATCGAGGAGCGACTCGCCGCGAGGCTGGTTGACGAGAGGGACCACCTCGACGCCACGGGGCGGCTGGTGCCGGAGGTCCAGGAGGCCAAGGACGAGATCCGCCGCCTCGCGGGGCGCGCCGGCTTCCACGCCCTCCAGGTGCCCGCGCGGCTCGGCGGGGGTGACCTATCGCCGAGCGACCTCCTGTACGTGCAGGAGGAGGTGTACCGGGACGGGCTCCGGCTGATCAAGGAGGTGCTGCCCTGGACGGAGGGGCCGACGCCGCTGCTCTACCACCTGCCCGAGCACCTCCGCGAGCGCTACCTCGGGAGGCTGATGCGCGGCGAGGTGTCCGCCTGCTTCGCCGCGACCGAGCCGGACGCCGGTTCCGACCTCACGGGGATCCAGACGACCGCCCGGCGCGATGGCGACGAATGGGTCATCGACGGGCATAAGGCCTTCATCACCGGGGCCCCCTTCGCCGCTTTCGCGCAGGTCGTCGCCCAGACCGAGCCCGGCTCCGGGCGGCAGGGCCTCGCGGTCTTCATCGTCGACGCGGGAACCCCCGGCTACCGGGTGGGCCGGATGGCGACGACCATGATCGAGGATGGCAACACCTCGGAGCTTCACTTCGACGGGTGCCGGGTGCCCGACTCGCAGCGCGTCGGCGAGGTGGGCGAGGGGCTGCCCCTGGCCATGCTCTGGATCAACTGGGCGCGCATGCGGCGGGGTGGGATGTGCTCGGGGCTCGGCCAATTCTGCTTCGAGTCCGCCCTCCGCTTCGCCTCCCGCCGGCGCGCCTTCGGAAAGGAGCTTCGCGACCTCCCCGTCGTCGGGTCGATGCTCTCGCAGATGTACGTGGACCTCTACCGGATGCGCTCGACCTCGATCCACTGCCTGGAGCAGATCGAAAGCCTCGACTACACCTCCCTCGACGTGCCCGAGGAGGCGATCCGGGCCACCAGCGTCATGAAGCTCGCCAACGACGAGGCGCTCTTCCGGATCGCCGACACCGCCATCCAGGTCCAGGGCGCGCGAGGGCTGACCAAGTCGGCCCACATCGAGAAGATCTTCCGGGTGGCGCGCAACCTGAAGATCCCGGCCGGGACCACCGAGATCCAGGAATGGACGATCGCCAAGACGCTGCGAGCCATGGCGTGAACGAGGCCCGCCGCGGACCGCTCGCCGGCGTCCAGGTGCTCGAGCTCGGCAGCCTGGTCGCCGGACCCTATGCCACGAGCCTGATGGCCCTGCTCGGGGCGACCGTCATCAAGGTCGAGCCGCCCGGCGAAGGCGATCCGCTCCGCAACTGGAGGCACCGGCTCGACGGCACCTCGCTGTGGTGGCTGATGCAGTCCCGCAACAAGCGGTCGGTGACCATCGACCTCAAGGTGCCGGAGGGGCAGGCCCTCGCCCGGAGGCTGGCCGAGCGCTGCCAGGTGCTGGTCGAGAACTTCAAGCCGGGCACGCTCGAGGGCTGGGGCCTGGGCTGGGAGGTGCTCCACGCGGCCAACCCGAAGCTGGTCATGGTCAGGGTGTCGGGCTTCGGGCAGACCGGTCCCTACCGCGAGAAGCCCGGATTCGGCAGCATCGCGGAGGCGATGGGCGGGCTCCGGCAGCTGACCGGCTACCCGGACCAGCCGCCGGTTCGGACGGGGATAAGCATCGGCGACTCGATCGCCGCTCTCTACGCGACCATCGGGGCGCTCTCCGCTCTGCGAGAGGTCGAGGTGGCCGGCGGCGAAGGCCAGGTGGTGGACGTGGCGCTGACCGAGGCTGTCTTCTCGCTGCTCGAGAGCACGCTGCCCGAGTTTGACCTCTTCGGGGTGATCCGCGAACGCACGGGCGCGACGCTGCCCGGGATCGCCGTCTCCAACACCTACCGGTCGTCGGATGGCTCCTACCTCGTGATCGCGGGCAACGGCGACAGCATCTTCCGGAGGCTGATGAACATGGTCGGCCGGCCCGACCTCGCCGACGACCCCGACCTGCGCACCAACGCCGGCCGGGTGAAGCGGGATGCCGAGATCGACGACGTGCTGAACGCCTGGGCGTCAGGGCTGACGGTGGATGAGGCGCTCCGCAGGCTGGACGAGGCGAAGGTCCCCGCCAGCAAGATCTACGACATCTCGGACATCGCTGCCGACCCGCAGTTCCTCGACCGCGGGATGGTGAGCGAGTTCCCGCTCGGCGACCGGACCCTCAAGGTGCCCGGTATCGTCCCCCGCCTCAGCGCAACGCCGGGCGCCATCGAGTGGCTCGGACCCGCGCTCGGCGAGCACAACCGAGAGGTCCTCGAGGGCCTGCTGGGCCTGGCACCGGACGAGATCGACCGGCTCGTCGCCGCGGGCGTGGTCTGATCGCGGCGGTGGCGACCATGCTGGCCACCGGGATGGTCCACGGCCGTTTCCAACCCTTCCACCGCGGGCACCTGGAGTACGTCCGCGAGGCCGCCGGCCGCTGCCGTGACCTCTTCGTCGGGATCACCAATCCCGAGTCGGACCTGGTCCCACCCGAGCCCGCCAGCCCCCACCGCCACCTGGCGGCGGCCAACCCCTACAGCTTCTGGGAGCGGGCGCTGATGGTCCGTGTCGCCCTCGCGGAGGACGGGATCGAGCCGCGCCGGCTGCTCATCGTCCCGTTTCCCATCCACGACCCCTCCCGCTGGCATCACTACCTCCCGTCGGAAGCAACCCATTTCATCCGCGTCTTCTCCCGTTGGGAGTCCGAGAAAGCCGAGCGGCTGCGGGCGGCGGGCCACCGGGTGGTCGAGCTCCAGATGGCCGTCAAGGAGGTGTCGGGCACCGAGGTCCGCCGGCGGATGGAGGCGGGCGAGGACTGGAGCGAGCTGGTGCCACCGGCGGTCGCCAGGCTTCTCGGAGCTGGAGGCTAGAAATGGATTTCGGACTCTTCATCGCCAGCCAGCACCCGTCCGGGTCGATGGCCGACCACGTCGACCTGCACCTCGAGCAGGTCCGGCTGGCCCGCGAGGCCGGGTTCGCGGCCGTCTACGCCAACCATCACTACTTCTCCAACCCCTACCAGCAGCTGCACCCGATGCCCTTTCTGGCCCGGATTGCGGCCGAGAGCGGCGACATGCGGCTCGGGGTCGGGATCCTGCTCAGTGCACTGCTGAACCCGGTCGACGTCTGCGAGCAGGCGACGACCCTCGACGCCATCAGCCACGGCAGGTTCATCCTCGGGGTCGGCCTCGGCTACCGGGACGTGGAGTTCGACGCCTTCGGCATCGACCGCCGCCGGCGGGTCGCCATCTTCGAGGAGGGCCTGGCGGTGATGCGCCGGCTCTGGACCGAGCCGGTCGTCAGCCACGAGGGCGAGCGGATCAAGCTTGACAAGGTCACCTGGCCGACCGCGCCCATCCAGCGGCCCCATCCGCCGATCTGGATCGCCGCCAACAACGATCCGGCGGTCCGCCGGGCGGCGCGCCTTGGCGACGCCTGGATGATCAACCCCCACACCCGGATGGAGGTGCTGGTCCGCCAGCTCGCGATCTACCGCGAGGCCCTCGCGGGAGCCGGCAAGCCGGAGCCGGCGGTCGTGCCGATGATCAAGGACGTCTACCTCGGCGCGACCCGCGAGGAGGCCATCCGAGACGCCCGGCCCTTCCTGGAGGAGAAGTACCGGACCTACGTCAGATGGGGACAGGACCAGGCGCTTCCGATCGACGACAGCATCGACGTCCCCTTCGAGGAGCTGCAGGACGAGCGCTTCGTGCTCGGCACGCCTGACGACCTGATCGAGGCGCTGGAGCGGTACGAGACCGAGCTCGGCGTGAACCACGTCGCCTTCCGGCTCCAGTGGCCCGGCGTCGACAGCGCGACGCCCCAGGACAAAGTCCTCAACTCGATCCGGCTGATCGGCGAGCGGGTCATCCCCCACTTCCGGCGGCGCTCGCCGGAGAGCGGAGTCAGCTCTCTAGGCCGGTAGCAGGGGCTCCGGGTCATCGGGAAGGGCGAGCGTGTCCTCGGCCGTCGCCCGCGCCCCCATGAAACGGGCCCGGTTCGCGTGGCCGAGGAGGAGCGACAGGAGGTCGACCGCGGCGATGGTGCCGATCGACCTGGCTGCGCAGGTGGATTCGCCGAACTCGCTCACGGCGTCCGGCCTCGCCGCGCCACCCCGGACGAGGAGCGGCGTCGGGTCGTCGGTGTGCAGCACGCCGCCGGCCGAGGGAGTCGCGTGGTCGCCGGTGACCGCGACGACCGCCCGGTCGAATGGCGGCTGCGACAAGACCGCCAGGGCCGGGTCGAGCGCCTCCAGCACCTCGGTCTTGGCACCCACCCGGCGGCTGTGGCCGGCCTCGTCCACGAGCTTGGTATGCACGTGCACGAATGCCGCGCCGCCGTCGAGCAGCGAGGCCGCGGCCTCCAGCCGCCGGGCCAGGTCGGTGCCCGGGTCCGGCCCGGTGCCCACGTCGATGGACCGCATCTCGAGCAGCCTCGCGAAGCCTCGATAGAGGGCGCTGGAGGTCACCAGAGCACCGTCGATCCCAACTCGCCGGCGGAAGGTCGGGAGCGGGAGGCGCGCGCCGGCCCACTTGGTGGTGAGCGTGTCGAGGACCGGGCGGCCCTCGCGCGCGCGTCTCATGTTGATTGCGTGGGCCGCAAGCCGGGCCCGGGCGAGGAGAAGGAAGCGCTCGAGTTCGGCCGCCGCCCTCGCGGCCGGGGCACCGGACCCCTCCAGCGCCAGCGGTCGAAGCCAGGGCTGGACGTCCTCGAAAAACGGATCCGAATCGCTGATCGCGGCCGCCTCGGGGCCGGCTCCGCGGAGCCTGAGGATCGCCTCGCCCAGCCGGACCCAGGCGAGCTCGAACCGGCCGCCGGGGAACACCGTGCCCAGCTCCGCCAGCAGCTCGCGCGCGTCGGCTTCGTCCGCGGGCCCGGCGCGACCGGTGATCCAGGTTCTTCCGTCCCGGGATTCCGCGGGCCGTAGCGCGGCATAGAGTCGCGGGTCGTCGTCTCCAACCTCGAGGCCGTGGCCGAGCGCCTCGAGCACCGCCCGGCCGGGAAACGGGCGGCCCTGGTAGCCGAAGATCGCCCAGTGGGCGACCTCGCTGGCCGGGGCCCGGCCGGGCCCGAAGGGGACGTGGAGGCCGCAGGCGCCGGCGGCGGCGAGGCCGTCCAGGACCGGCGTGCGCGCGGCCTCCAGCGACGTCCGGCCGCCGAGCTCGGGTTGCGGCCTGTCGCCGAGCCCGTCGAGCAGGACGAGCACGATGGGACGCCGGTCGTCGATCGGCCTCGGTTGACCTTCGCCGTGCCTCAGCTCGCCCAGGGCCCTGCCTCCACCATCGAGGCCAGGACCCGGTTGAAGGCCTCGGGCGCCTCCATCGGCGGCAGGTGGCCGGCCCCTGCGACGACCTCAACCGGGCGCCCGCGGGCGCCGGGGATGTTTTGGGCAAGCCATTCCGCGACCGCGCGGAAGCCGGCGAGGTCGTGCTCGCCGACGACGACACCGGTGGGGACCCGGATCGCGGGAGCCAGCTCGCGCGGCGATGGGCCGCGGCGACGGGGGATCTCCTCGGTCCAGACCCGAAGGTCGTTCGCACGCACCATCGAGTGAAGGGCGCGAGCCACGGGAGGGTTTAGTGCGGCGCCCGCGAAGAGGGGGTCACGCAGCCACGCCTCCATCGCCGCGTCACGCCCGGCTGACCGCGCGAGCCGCCAGGGCGGCTCCCAGCCGCCGATCTCGGGGCCGGGCAACCAGGCGTCGACCAGCACCAGCGCCCGGCAGCGGCCGGGTTGGAGCCCGGCGAAACGGACGGCCTCGTACCCTCCCAAGGAGAGCCCGACCATGACGCAGTCTGTGGCGCCGGCCTCGTCCAGCACGCCCAGGATGTCGTCGGTCGTGTCGTAGCCGGCCCGCAGGGGCGCCGACGAGCCGTGGCCGGGCAGGTCGACGGTCAGGCACCGCCAGCGCGCGCCGAAGGCGGAGAGCTGCGCCGACCACATCGTCGCGTCGAGGGTGACGCCGTGGAGGAAGACGACGTTGGGCGAGGGGCCGCCGGAAACCTCGTAATGGATCCCGGCCCGCGTCACAGGCACCCGAGCAGGGTACCCGCGGTGTCTAACGGACGGCGGGCATCCAGGCGGCGCGGTGGGTCTCGTACTCCTCGATCCGGTCCAGCTTGCGAAGCGTGAGCCCGATCTCGTCCCAGCCGTTGATCAGTCTCTCCTTCAGGAACGGCTCGACCTCGAACCGGATCCGGATGTCGCCGGCCACGATCGTCTGCGCCTCGAGGTCCACCACGGCCTCGGTCTCCGGCGCCTGCGTCGCCACGTCCATCAGGCGCCGGACGTCGTTCTCCGGCAGGATGATCGCGAGGAGCCCGACGTTGCCGCAGTTGCTCCGGAAGATGTCCGCGAAGGAGGGCGCGACGACGACGTCGAAACCGGCCTCCTGGAGGGTCCAGGGAGCGTGCTCACGCGATGAGCCGCAACCGAAGTTGGGCCCGGCGATCAGGATCCGCGCCCCGCGGTGCCCGGGCTCGTCGAGCACGAACCCGCCCGCCCTGCGCCAGTCGTAGAAGAGGTACTGGCCGTAGCCGGTTCGCTCGATGCTCTTGAGGAACTGCTTGGGGATGATCTGGTCGGTGTCCACGTCGGCCCGGTCCAGCGGCGCCATCCGCCCGGTGACGCTGACCAGCGCCTTCACCGGCCGAGGTCCCGGACGTCGGCCAGGTGGCCGGCGATCGCCGCCGCGGCCGCCATCGGCGGGCTGACCAGGTGGGTGCGGCCCCCGGCGCCCTGGCGGCCCTCGAAGTTCCGGTTGCTGGTTGACGCGCAGCGCTCGCCGGGGGAGAGGATGTCGGGGTTCATCCCGAGGCACATCGAGCATCCCGCCTCGCGCCACTCGAAGCCGGCCTGCTTGAAGAGGACGTCGAGACCCTCGGTCTCGGCCATCAGCTTCACCGAGGTGGAGCCGGGCACCACCATCGCCCGCACCCTTGGATGCACGTGGCGGCCACGGATCACCTCCGCCGCGCCCCGCAGGTCCTCGATCCGGGAGTTGGTGCAGGAGCCGATGAAGACCCGGTCGATGGCGATGTCCTGCAGGGCCGTCCCCGGCTTGAGGTCCATGTAGCGAAGGGCGCGCTCGGCGGTCTCATCGTGAGGCTCCGGGATGCGACCGGTTATCGGCACCGCCTGGGCGGGGTTGGTTCCCCAGGTCACGTAGGGCTCGAGGCGTCCGGCGTCGAGCCGGATCTCGCGCGCGAAGGGTGCGCCCTCATCGCTGTAGAGGGTGCGCCAGTGGTCGAGCGCCTGCTCCCAGAGCGCGCCCTTGGGCGAGTACTGGCGGGGTTCGAGGTAGGCGAAGGTGGTGTCATCGGGGGCGACCATCCCGACCCGCGCGCCCCACTCGATGGTCATGTTGCAGATCGTCATCCGGCTCTCCATCGAGAGGCCGCGGATGGTCGCGCCCCGGTACTCGACCAGGTTGCCCTGGCCCCCGGAGACGCCCTCCTGGGCGATCAGCCCGACCACCACGTCCTTGGCGGTGACGCCGTCGGGCAGCGAGCCCTCGACGTCCACCACGATGTCCGGGAACCGGCGCTGCGGGAGGCACTGGGTCGCCAGCACGTGCTCCACCTCGGAGGTGCCGATGCCGAACGCGAGCGCGCCGAAGGCCCCGTGCGTCGCGGTGTGCGAATCGCCGCAGACGATCGTCATCCCCGGCTGGGTGAGGCCCAGCTCGGGACCGATCACGTGGACGATCCCCTGGTGGCGGCTGCCCAGCTTGTAGAGGCGGATGTTCTCCCGCTCGCAGTTCCGCTCCAGGGCCTCGAGCTGCAGGCGCGACAGATCGTCGATGGCCTCCGGCCCGGTCGGGGTGTTGTGGTCGGTGGTGGCGATGGTGAGGTCGGGACGGTGCACCGGCCGGCCGGCCAGCTGGAGCCCGGCGAAGGGCTGCGGCGAGGTGACCTCGTGGACCAGGTGCAGGTCGACGAAGAGGAGGTCCGGCTCCCCTTCGGCCGAGGTGACGACGTGGGTGTCCCAGATCTTCTGGGCGAGGGTCTTTGGCACGGCCAAACAATACCAACGGTGGGATTCGCACACCTGTGACCGGGACACCATGAACGGGCCCGGTGATTGGCGCTGTCCCAGCAACGGCCGGGCGGCAGGGAGACGTACCGGGCGCGGCTTCCTGGGCTAGGGGACCTCGATCGACATCAGCGGCGCGTGCTGCTGCCCGCCATGGAGGTCGGAATCGCCGAAATCGCCCTGCACCCTCCGGCGAGGGATGGTGACCTTGAAGGCGCGCGCGTTGTCCACCGCGAAGCAGAGGACCGAGCCGGCCGGGCAGCCGTAGAGCAGACTCACTCGCTCCGGGGAGATGACGCCGGCCGCCTTCACCCGCTCGTAGGTCGCCGCGTCGCTGAAGAGGACGTCGAAGGTGAGCGAGAAGGGCCCCGCGTTCTTGCTCCGCACGAGCGCCGCCATCTCCGCGAGCCGCGCCACGTCCTTCGTCAGACCGCCACGTTGGCGCCGGCCTCGACGACCTCGATGCGGAACATCTCGAGCTCGGTCCGGGGGTAGGCCACGTGGTGGAGGTTGAACCGGTAGACCGGGCCCCTCTCCAGCTGCGGGGGATTGTGCAGGTAGGCCATGGTGGTTATGCCCCCGCTCCACTCCGGGATCGGCTGGTGCAGCCATGGCTGGCGCGCCAGCTGGGCGATCTTGGTCGCCAGCTCCTGGCTCGGCGCGAGCACCTCGTAGACGATCCCGACCTCGGTGGGCGGCGACCCGTGCTCGGGCTCCAGCTCGCCCATCACCCCGTTGCGCCCATAGACGTGGACGGCGGTCCGGTAGCTGTCCGCGGAGAGCCCCATCACCGAGGTGACAGAGGCCCCGATGGCGGCCTCCACCTCGGCCATCCAGCGATCGAGCTGGCGGAGGACGAAGGGGTCGCGGATGCCTCCGACCATTACCGTCGAGAAGCCCGTCAGCTCGGCGCCCTCCAGCTTCACCGAGTACCGGTCGGCCGGGTGAAACTCCGCCCCGCTCACCCTGACGCCGGTAGCGCCATCCGGCTCGTAGACGGCTCGGGTGAGGTCGAGGGTCCCGGACGACTCCGGAAAGAGATAGGGGTCGGCGTTCTCGTAGAGGCTGTGGGCGGCGACGCTCTGGGGCGTGCAGCGCAGGCCCGGCCCAATCGGACGGACGACGAAATGGTCGTCGCGCAGAGTGGCGAACATGACCCCCTTGCCGTAGGTCTCGCAGGCGACGGTGCCGCACTCCATGACCTTCCCGGCGTGCCAGGCGAGCCCGGCGGGAAAGCCGCGCAGGATCGGGATCGCGGCGAACAGCGCGGAATCGCTGGCCCGACCCGCGACGACCAGGTCGGCCCCCGCCGAGACGGCCCGCTGGATCGGCTCGACCCCCATCATCCCGACCACGTGCGTGCTCCGGCGGATTGCCGCGGCGTCGATCTCGGGAGCCGGGTCGATCGGTCCCAGGCGGCCCTCGTCGAGCATCCGGACGATGAACTCGGGGTCCTGTTCCGACCTGATCGAGCCGATGCGGAGCTCCATCCCACCGGCCCTCACGATCTCGCGCACGATCTCCAGCGTCCACTCGACCTGGGAGTCCGTCCCGGCGGTGCCCACCGACCCGACGATCACCGGCACCCCTGCCCGCCGGCCGGCCTCCATCATGAGCGCCAGGTCGGCCTTCACGGCCTCGCGGCTGAAGGCCGGCTGGCCCGACCCGAGGGCAAAGGGCCCGGCGTCGGTGGTCCCGGCGTCGCACGCGATGAAGTCCGGCCGCATCGTCATCGCCTCTTCGAGCGCGCCGGCGCTGACTCCCGCGCCGAGGACGCCCGCGGCCGCCACGAAGCGAATCTCGTGCAGCATTTCAGCCCAGCGCGGCAACGATCGCGTCGCCGACCTCGGGCGTGCTGGCCGAGCCGCCCAGATCGCCGGTGACCACTGCGCCCGATTCGCAGACCGCGTCGATCGCCCGCTCGACCCGCCGGGCGCCCTCTTCGTCTCCGAGGTGGCGCAGCATCAGCGCGCCCGCCCAGATGGCACCGATCGGGTTCGCCCGCTGCTTGCCCGCGATGTCGGGAGCCGAGCCGTGGACCGGCTCGAACATCGAGGGATGATTCCGGGTCGGATCGAGGTTGGCGGAGGCCGCCAGACCCATCGACCCCTGGATCGCCGCGCCGAGGTCGGTCAGGATGTCGGCAAAGAGGTTGGACCCGATGACGACGTCGATCGAGCCGGGGTTGGAGACCATCCGCGCCGCCATGGCGTCCACCAGCACCTTTTCGACGACGACGTCGGAGAAGTCCCTCCCGACGTCGGCTACGACCTCGTCCCAGAGCGGGTAGGTGTAGCGGCTGGCGTTCGACTTGGTGACGCTGACCAGGCGGCGGGAGCGCTCCATCGCGACGCCGAACCCGTATCGCGCCAGGCGATCGATGGCGTGCCGCGTGAAGACCGGGACCTCGACCGCGAGCTCGAGATCGGTGCCGGCGTGGACCCTGCCGCCGGTGCCGGAGTACTCGCCCTCGGTGTTCTCACGCAGGAAAATCATGTCGATGTCGTCCGGTCCGCGGCCGGCCAGCGGGCTGCGGACGCCGGGCGGAAGTCGCACCGGCCTCACGTTCACGTACTGCTCGAAGGTCTTGCGGATCGGCAGCAGCAGTCCCCACAGGCTCAGGTGGTCAGGCACCGTCGGCCAGCCGATGGCCCCGAGGTAGATCGCATCGAACTCCGCCAGCACCGAGAGCGATCCATCGGGCCACATCTCGCCATGCGCCTCGAAGTAGCGGCAGCTCCAATCGAAAGGGTGGAAGTCGAGCTCCGGGTTCACCGCCGAGAGGACCTTGATCCCCTCCGGGATGACCTCGGTCCCCACGCCGTCGCCGGCGATCACTGCGATCCGCTTCGTCAATTTGGACTTCCAGTCAGATTCAAGGCCGCCAGTCGCTTGGCCGCCGAGCTTCGCAGCATAGGCTGCGGCTGCGCTGGAACGGGAGGTCTAGGCCGCCGGTGCCACCGCGCTGACGTCGAGCTCGCCGGCGTTGCAGACGTTCATCGAGAGGCCGGAGACGGCGAGCGCAGGGCTGGGAGCCTCGCCCGGCGGACCCACTTGGATCCCGCTGGCCATCTCGCACGCCTCGGCGCCCGCCTGCACGTCCCCCCAGGAAACCTGGAAGTTCGCGGCCTGGCCGGGGAGCAGGGTCACGAGCGAGGGCGGCGGGGTGTTCCCGAGCATTCCACCACTGTCGACGACGCGGGTGGGCAGCGAGCCCTGGGAGGCGTCGACCAGCTGCGCGCTCGGGTAGCCCGACATCGTGCAAGGGCTTCGGCCGGTGTTGGTAAGGACCAGGGTCTGGAAGAGATGGCCCGCCGCTCCCTGCGAGCCGCCCCTGGCGGCAGTCAGCCCTGTCGCCTGGCAGGACAGGTGACCCGTCGGGCTCGGCGAGGGCGTCGGACCGGCGGTCGCGGTGGCGGGCGAGGACGGGACCGGGCCGGCGGGCCCCGGCGGGGAGGCGTGATGTCCCAGGAGCGCGTAGCCGGCGATCGCGGCCACCACCGCGATCGAGGCAACCGTCGCCAGTGCCTGGAGCGCGCCGGTCGATCGTTCCACCGGGCGCCGGAGGGCGCGCCGAGCGGTGAAGCGTAGGTCGGGTGGAACCTGCGCCTCACCCGCGGTGTCGTGGAAAAGCCGCTGGAATTCGCGCTCGTTCATCGGGAAGATTCCTCCGTGACGACCAGGCGCGGCCGTAGCCGGGCGAGCGCCCGACGGGTGCGGACCCGGGCTGCCGATGGCGAGATGCCCAGGATGGCCGCGACCTCCTCTTGGCTCAGGTCGAGGTAGAAGCGGAGGACGAGGACCAGCCGGTCGGCGGTGGCCAGGCGGACCAGCGCGGCACGCAGGGCGGATGCCTCGTCGGAGTGGATCCCGCCTGCGTTCGCGGCTCCGGGTCGGCGAGGCGGATCACCCGCCACCACCGCGTCCGCGTTCGGCGATGGCATTGGTTGGCGACGATGGCGAGAAACCAGGGGCGGACCTCGCTCCCGGCGCGGAAGGTCGAACGCCTGCGCCAGGCGTTGATGGTCGCGTCCTGCACCGCGTCCTCGGCCTCCTCCGGCCGGCGCAGCAGGCCGAAGGCGAGGCGGTATGCCATCGGCAGCAGGAGCTCGATGCCGGCCATGAAGAGGTCTTCCCGCTGGTCTGCCAAGTCCGTTCCTAACGCAGTCGGCCGCAACATGCTGCCCCTTGTATGCGGGGCCGCCCTGGAATCGTTACAGGCGGAAGATCAGGCGTGTCCCTGGAGAAGCAGGCCGAGGCCGTAGGTGACTCCGCCGACCAGCACGCCGGCGAGGGTCATCTCCAGACCGGCGGCGTACCACTTGCGCAGGGTGAAGAGCGCCTTCGAGGCGCCGACCAGGAAGTGGGCGATGAGCGACACGACAAAGGCCACCACGACCGCGGTCAAGCCGCGCAGGAAGAAGAAGGGTATGACCGGGATCATGGCGCCGAGGAGGGTGCTGACCCCGGCGGCCAATGCTGCCTGGACGGGGCTGCTCTCGGCGTCGGCGCCGCCCAGCTCCTCGGCGGTCAGCAGCTTCAGCATGGCCTCAGGGTCCTTCGCCACGGTCTGCGCCAGCCTGTCGGCCTCGGACTTCTCCATGCCCTTCAGCTGGTAGAAGAGGGAGACCTCCTCGGTCTCCTCCTCGGGATGCTCCTCGATCTCCTGACGCTCGCGGGCGACATTGGCCGCCGTGACCTCGGCCGAGGACTTCTCGGCCAGGTAGGCGCCGGTCGCCATCGACAGGGCGGAGGCGACCGCGCCCGAGAGGCCGGCGGTGAGGACGAACCCCGAGCCACCGGTGGCGCCCGACACGCCGGCCACGATCCCGAACACGGCGGCAAGGCCATCGTTGGCGCCGTAGATCGCCCCCGAGATCCAGCCCGAACCGGTCCGGTGCCAGCGTTCGCGGCCGAGGATCCGGTTGAGGCGCGCCTGCGGCGCCGAGGGCGGTTTCTCGCCGCGGGCCTCCGACTGCATGGTCTGCAGTTGCACCGAGTGCTCCTGCTCGTCCACCCGGATCCCGGTCAGGACCTTGTCGGTGTCAGGGTCGCCGGTGGACCGCTTGTAGCGGTCGGTGATCTCCTCCTCCTCCTTCAACTCCATGGCCGCCAGCACCCGTTCCAGCGGGGCGAGGCGGGCCTGGAGTCGGAGCCAGGTCGAGATCCGCACCGAGGCCGGGTCGCCGACCGGCTGGCCAAGTTCCAGGAGCCGTTCCTCCACCCTCGCCCGGTGCCGGCCCTCGGCCGCGGCGATCTCGCGGATGATCGCCGCGCGGCGGGAATCCTTCTCACGCTGGGCGAGGATCTCGTATACGGCGCGCGCCTGCACCTCGCCCTTCCAGGCGTCCTGGAGGCGCCGGACGGCCTCGTCCGTCGAGGTTATGGTCATGTCTTCCAGCTAATCAGATGTCGGGCCGCAGGCGGCGCGAGGTGGGATAGGGATAGATGTCGATGATCTCCCCCGCGCGCACGCGGGATTGCATGTCGTTCCAAAAAGCGAACGTGTAGAGGTCCCCATGCGTCCGACCGAGGAGCTCGTAGAGGTCGTCGCGCAGGCCCAGGAAGCGGCCGAGCTCGACCGGAAAGACGTCCCGTGGGCCGACGCCGAACCACGCCTCGTCGGCGATCTCTTCGTCCTCGCTGGCGGAGGGCATCTCGCGGAAGGTGAAGTCGGTCAGCAGGGACAGCTCGTCGTAGTCGTAGCAGATGACGCGGCCATGACGCGTCACCCCGAAGTTCTTGGGCAGCAGCTCACCGGGAAAGATGCCGTTGGCGGCGAGGTCCTTGATGGCCTGGCCGAAGTCCACCACCGCGCGTCGCGCGTCCTCCGGCGCCGCCTCGCGCAGGTAGAGGTCGAGCGGCGTCACCCGGCGCTCGATGTAGGAGTGGTGGACGATGACGTCGTCGTCGGTCACCGCAATCGTCTCGCCGGCGTCCCGGGCGAACTCATCGACCAGGTCGGCCGCAAAACGGCCCCGGTCGAACTCGAGGTGCTC
>Ga0307373_10001310_pt1 | contig 46643 bp, 47 predicted proteins | sample OX2MG_FD_202534 | JGI IMG/M metagenome (GOLD analysis project Ga0307373, IMG submission 202534) | Soil microbial communities from Risofladan, Vaasa, Finland - OX-2 | ecosystem: Environmental > Terrestrial > Soil > Coastal area > Acid sulfate soil | place: Finland: Risofladan, Vaasa | collected...
TGAGGCAGCCCTGCCTCGAGCACGCGCTGGCCCACCGTGAGCGCGAGGGCATCTGGGGCGGGATGACCGAGCGGGAGCGCCGCCGGATCGTTCGCCAGCGCCGCAAGTCGGCCTGACCGACCAGGGGCGGCCGGGCAGGCACTGCTGCGCCGGCCGCGGTGCCCGATAGCGTGCAGGCGTGCCGCTGGACCCTTCTCCACCCTCCCCCCCGGCGCACCGGACGGGCGGCGCCGACCCGTCGGTCGGCTTCGACGACCTCGGGGGTTGGCCGGGAGTGCTCGGTCGGCTCACGAGCGGGGAGTCGCTGAGCGCAGCGGAGGCGGCCTGCGTGCTGGGCGAGGTCCTTTCCGGCGAGGCCACGCCCGCGCAGATCGCCGCCCTCCTGATCGGGCTCCGGGCCAAGGGCGAATCGATCGAGGAGATGACGGGTCTTGTCCGCGCCATGCTGTCGCACGCGGTGGCCCTGCCGTTGCCGGTTGAGCTGTCCGACGTGGTTGACGTGGTGGGGACCGGTGGCGACCGCCTCCGCAGCATCAACGTCTCGACGATCGCCGCCTTCGTGGTGGCCGGGGCCGGGGTGCCGGTGTGCAAGCACGGGAACCGCGCGGCGTCGTCGTCGGTGGGGACGGCCGACGTGCTCGAGGCGCTCGGGGTCGCGGTGGACCTCGGCGCCCGCGGCGTGGCCCGATGCCTGGTCGAGGTCGGGATGGGCTTCTGCTTCGCCCAGCGGTTCCACCCGACCATGCGCTTCGTGGCGGCGGTGCGCCGCGAGCTCGGGGTGCCCACGATCTTCAACTTCCTCGGCCCGCTGGCCAATCCGGCGAGGGCTCAACGCCAGCTGGTCGGGGTGAGCGATCCGACCATGGCGTCCAAGATGGCGGCCGTGCTCGGCGGCAACGGGAGCCGGCGGTCGATGATCGTGTACGCGGACGACGGTCTCGACGAGCTCAGCGTCACCTCGGCGTCCACCGTGCTCGACCTCTCCGGGGACGGCGAGGGCGAGTTCGACGTCCGGACCTACCGGGTCGACCCGGCCGAGCTCGGGTTCCACAAGGCGGCACTCGAGGATCTGCGTGGCGGCGACGCGGCGTTCAACGCCGGGGTCATCCGGGCCGTGCTGAACGGCGAGCGGAGCCCGCGGCGCGACATCGGCGTCCTGAACGCGGCGGCTGCGCTGGTCGTCGCCGGCCGGGCCGGCGACCTCGGGGCCGGGGTGGACCTGGCGACCTCCTCCATCGACGGGGGCGCGGCGGCAGCGGTGCTCGAGGCGCTCGTGCGGACGTCGCAGGAGGCAGACGGCGACGAGCGGGGCTGAGCGCTATGGCTGCGCCCGCGGTTCGACGTCGACCGAGGCGCCACGGGCGGGGGACACCCGGGTGACCCGCCCGGGCCACCGCCCCGCGTCCACCGCCCCCGGCTCGGCGAGAACGACGACGCAACCTCCGAACCCGCCGCCCGTCAGGCGCGCGCCGTGGACGCCGGGCGTCGCCGACAGGTCCCGCACCAGGCGGTCTACCACCGGCGTGGAGACCTCGAAGTCCTCCGACTGGCCCCAGTGGCTCTCGGTCATGGCCTCGCCGGCCAGGGTCACGTCCCCGTTGCGCAGCGATGCGGCGACCGAGCGCACCCTGGCGCACTCGGCCACGACGTAGCGCGCCCGGCGCCGCAGGGTGGGGTCGGCGATCCCGGCGAGGTCCGCCGGACCGGCCCGGCCCAGGGGGATGCCGAGCTCGCGGGCGGCGGCCGCGCACTCGGCCCGGCGTTGCGGGTAACCGGTGGAGGACAGGACGCGCTCGACCCCCGAGTGCACGACGACCAGCTCGGCTCCCGCCGGTACGGGAACGAGCTCCCATCCGAGGTCGGCGAAGTCGACGACGAGGCCGTGGCCGGCCTGCCCGGCCATGCTCACCAGGGGGTCCATCAGCCCGACCTCCGATCCCGCCGCGGCCTCCGCCCGCCGGCAGAGCTCGGCGGTGGCGACCGGGTCGCCGGCGACGCCGAGGGCGAGGGCGAGGGCGACGCACAGCGCGGCGCTCGAGGAGAGACCCGAACCCAACGGCACGGTGCTCGTGATCCGCACAGCGCCGCCCCGCGCCGGGTGGCTCTGCATCACCAGGGCGGCGACCAGGCGCGCCCACTGCGGGGCGAAGGCGTCGACGTCGGCCGGGCCGGGGGGAGGGTGCACGCTGACGGTGGCCGGGGCCCCGTCGACGGAGGTGGTGAGGCGGAGCTGTGCCGAGGCGTCGGGGACGAAACGGACCCTTGTCTCGAGATCGATGGCGACGGGCAGCGCGAGCCCCTGGTTGTAGTCGGTGTGCTCGCCGATGAGGTTCACGCGTCCGGGTGCCCGGGCGACGACGGCGAACGGTTCGCCCCTCCCGAAGCCTCCGCGTCCGGGGGGGGAGGTGCCGTGCTCCTGCGGTCCCTCCGGTGGCATCGACGTGACAGTCTCGCGCTGGTGCGGCGTGCGGCGTGCGGCGTGCGGCGTGCGGCGTGCGGCGTGCGGCGTGCGGCGTGCGGCGTGCGGCGTGGGACGGTGGCAGCCCGCGCCCTACCCCGCGGGACCGGTCCCCGGTCGTGCCGGGTGCTTGACCGGGACCGGTGCGCCCGACCAGGATCGGCCGATGGCACGCAGCTCGGGCAGGCACGCCCTCGGAGCCCGATGACCGGTCCGCTCGACGGTGTCCGGGTGGTCGAGCTGGCGGGGCTCGGCCCCGCCCCGTACGCGTGCATGCTGTTGGCCGAGGCGGGGGCCGACGTCGTCCGGATCGATCGGCCCGGGGCGGCCGGGCCCGGACCGCCGGGCTGGCACTGGGATCTCCTGGCCAGGAGCCGGCCCTCGGTCACGGTCGACCTCAAGCATCCCGAGGGCGTTGCCCTCGTGCTCCATCTGGTGGAGAAGGCCGACGTGCTGGTGGAGGGTTTCCGGCCCGGCGTGGTCGAGCGCCTCGGCATCGGCCCCGTTCCCTGCCTTGCCCGGAACCCCCGGCTCGTCTACGGCCGGATGACCGGATGGGGGCAGGACGGGCCCATGGCCGCCCGGGCGGGCCACGACATCGACTACATCGCGCTCTCCGGGAGCCTGTGGCCGCTCGGTCGCAAGGGGGAGCGGCCGGTGCCGCCGATGAACCTGCTCGCCGACTTCGGCGGCGGCGGCATGCTCCTGGCCTTCGGCGTCACGTCCGCGTTGGTGGAGACCGGGCGGTCGGGTCAGGGCCAGGTGGTGGACGCCGCGATGACCGACGGCACGGCGTCGATGCTCACGTTCATGTTCGCCTTCCACCGGGCCGGTCGGTGGAAGGAGGAGCGCGGCGTCAACATCTTCGACTCCGGTGCGCACTTCTACCAGGTTTACGAGACGGCCGACGGCGGCTATTTCGCGGTGGGCGCCGTGGAGCCGAAGTTCTACGCACGGCTCGTCGATGCTCTGGGACTCGGCGACGAGGACCTCCCCGACCAGATGGACCAGGACCGCTGGCCGGCCATGAAGCGTCGCTTCGCGGATGTCTTCATCACACGGACCCGGGACGAGTGGGCCGCGGTCTTCGACGGGTTCGATGCCTGCGGGGTGCCGGTGCTGTCGCCGTTCGAAGCCCATCTGCACCCGCACAATCGGGCACGGGGAACCTATGTCGAGATCGACGGTGTCGTGCAGCCCGGTCCGGTCCCGCGGTTCAGCCGGACCCCCTCCGCGGTCGGGGCGCTGCCGTCGCCACCGGGTGCCGACACGGACGAGGCGCTGAGGGCGTGGGGGCTGAGCGGTCCCGAGGTCGCGGCGCTCCGGGAGTCCGGCGCCCTCGGGTGACCCGGCCGCCTGCCGCAGCCCGACTCGGACGTTGACGCCGGCGGCCGGTCGCCGCCGTTGTCAGAGGTTGACGACCGGGCAGGTGACGGTCCGGGTGATCCCTTCGATCCGCTGGATCTGGCTGACGACCAGGCGTCCCAGCTGGTCGACGGATCGCGACTCGGCGCGGGCGATCACGTCGTAGGGTCCGGTCACGTCCTCGGCTGCGAGGACCCCTTGGATCTCGCCGACCTGGCGGGCCACGTCGGCCGCCTTTCCGACCTCGGTCTGGATGAGCACGTACGCCCCCACCGGCATCCCGACCCCCTCACTGGTGAGCTCGCGCCCACGTTACCGCCCTATGGCGCCTCCGGCCGCTCCCCGGGCACCTACATTGGCCGGGTGGCCCTCGGCGACCGGGTGGAGCATCTCCGCTCCATGGCGCAACAGGCCTTGCGGGACCTCTTCGACCAGAGGGACCCGGTGGGCCGGCTGCTCCTGGTGCAGGTCCTCATGCTCGCCGGGGACACCCTGGTCACGATCTCCCTGGCGGGGTCCCTGTTCTTCTCGATCTCACCCGACGAGGCCAAGGGCAAGGTGATCCTCTACCTGGTGCTCACCCTCGGACCGTTCGCCGTGGTCTCCCCGCTGCTCGGTCCGATGATCGATCGGAGCAAGGGGGCCCGGCGGGCGATGGTGGTCCTGTCGGCGCTCGGCCGGGCGGCCATCTGCCCGCTGATGGCCCGTGACGTCCACAGCCTTCTCCTCTTCCCCGAGGCCTTCCTGATCCTGGTCCTGTCGAAGCTCTACCTCGTCACGCGCGGCGCCCTCGTGCCCGAGATGGCGGCCATGAGCGCCCGGGTGCCCCCCGACGCCACCCCGGATGCCGGTAGGGCCGCCGGGCTCGCCGCGAGCGGCGCACCGGGCACCGGTCCGGCAGGCCACGCCACGCCGGACCCCGGCGCCGGCCAGGGGTCCCGGAGCCGGGGTCCGGTCGAGTACGCCGCCCTCAACGCCCGGCTGACCCTCGTGGGCACCCTGGCGGGCTTCGTGGCCTCGGTGCCCGGAGTGACCCTGCTGAAGACGGCGGGGGCGCCCGCCGTGCTCGTCCTCGCCGCGTTGGTCTTCGTCGCGGCGGCGGTCGCCGGCGGTCGGCTGCCGGTCGTGTTCCGGCGTGCCGGCGCCGGGCGTGCGCCGCTCGAGCACCAGGCGTGGGGGACGTCCGCCGATCCCGACCTCTCGGCGCTCCAGCCGATCGCGCATCCCGAGGTGCTCTTCGGTCTCACGACCATGTCCCTGATCAGGGGGATGGCCGGATTTCTGGTGTTCCTGCTGGCCTTCGGCCTCCGGCGGGAGCACGCGGCCCTCGCGTGGTACGGGTTCGCCCTGGGGGCCAGCGGGATCGGGGCGGTGTTCGGGCTCACGCTCGTGGGTCGCCTGCGCCAACGATTTCGGGAGCAGCAGATCCTCCTGGGGTCGATCTGGTTGATCGCCGTGGCGGCATTGGGCGCGGCGATGTGGGGGACGCTGCCCGCCCAGGTGCTGCTGGCGGCCGTCGTCGGGCTGGCGGGGTCCGTCGCCCAACCCTCTTTCGACGCCATGACGCAGCGCTACGTGCCCGCTCCGGCACAGGGCCGGGCGTTCGCCCGCTTCGCCACCCGCCAGCAGCTGGTGTGGTGCGTCGGCGCCCTGGTCCCCGTCGTCGTCGCCCTTCCCTTCGCCGCCGGGGACATCGTGATGGCCGGGGTCGGCACCGTCGGAGGGATCTTTTACGTCACGAGCAGGCGCGCCCTTCGGCACCGGGCCCTGCCGCGCCGTCAGGACGATCGCTGACGCCCCGGCGGCCGGGGCGGAGGACCTTCAGCCCAGTCGCTGCTCGAGATCGTCGACGGCCCCGACGAGCTCGTCGGGAATGCGGTCGCCGAACGTCGCGTAATACTCCCTGATGAGCGGCACCTCCGCCGCCCATTCGCCGTGGTCGACCCGGAGGAGCTCCGCCATGTCGTCCTCGGACAGGTCGAGCCCGGCAGTGTCGATGCCACCCGGTGCGGGGACGTACCCGATGGGCGTGTCGACGGCCTCGCCCCGGCCGGCCACCCGCTCGAACACCCACTCGAGCACCCGCGAGTTGTCGCCGTAGCCCGGCCAGAGCCACTTGCCGTCCTGGTCCTTGCGGAACCAGTTCACGTAGAAGATCTTCGGGAGCTTCGACTGGTCGGCCCCCTTGCCGACCTCCAACCAATGCCGGAAGTAGTCGGCCATGTTGTAGCCGCAGAAAGGGAGCATCGCGAAGGGGTCACGCCGGAGGTTGCCCACGGTCCCGGTGGCGGCGGCAGTGGTCTCCGACGCCATGATGGAACCGAGGAAGACCCCGTGCTCCCAGTCGCGGGATTGGAAGACGAGCGGCACCACCGACGCCCGACGCCCTCCGAAGAGGATGGCGGAGATGGGGACGCCGACGGGGTCCTCCCAATCGGAGGCGATCGCCGGGTCCTGGGCCGCCGGCGCGGTGAACCGGGAATTGGGGTGGGCGGCCGGGGTTCCCTTCTCGGGGGTCCACTCCTCGCCCCTCCAATCGATCAGATGGGCCGGGGGTTCGTCGGTCATCCCTTCCCACCACACGTCGCCCTGGTCGACGAGTGCCGTGTTGGTGAAGATGGTGTTCGCGCCCACCGAGAACATGGCGTTCGGGTTGGTGTGGGTGTTCGTCCCCGGGGCGACCCCGAAGAACCCGGCCTCGGGGTTGATGCCGTAGAGACGGCCGTCGGCGCCGAATTTCATCCAGCAGATGTCGTCGCCCACCGTCTCGACCTTCCACCCGGGGAGGGTCGGGATGAGCATGGCCAGATTGGTCTTCCCGCACGCCGACGGGAAGGCCCCGGTCACGTAGCGGGTGTCACCGTCGGGGGAGGTGAGCTTGAGGATCAACATGTGCTCGGCGAGCCAGCTGTCGTCGCGGGCCATCACCGAGGCGATTCGCAGGGCGAAGCACTTCTTGCCCAGCAGGGCGTTCCCCCCGTAGCCGGACCCGTAGGACATGATCTCGCGCGTCTCGGGGAAGTGGACGATGTACTTGTTCTCGGCGTCGCAGGGCCACGGGACGTCGGCCTCGCCCGGGGCGAGGGGTGCGCCGACCGAATGGAGGCAGGGGACGAAGGTCCCGTCGTCGCCGAGCACCACCAGTGCCGCCGCGCCCATCCTGGTCATGATCCGCATGGACACCGCCACGTAGGGCGAGTCGGTGATCTCCACACCGATATGGGCGATCTCGGAGCCGAGCGGGCCCATCGAGAACGGCACCACGTACATGGTCCGCCCCTGCATCGACCCCCGGAAGAGGTCATTCAGGTCGTTCCGCATCCGCTCGGGGTCCCGCCAATTGTTGTTGGGGCCGGCGTCGATCTCCCGTTCCGAGCAGATGAACGTCCGGTCCTCCACCCGCGCCACGTCGCCCGGGTCCGACCTGGCCCAGTAGCTGTTGGGCCGCTTTGCGTCCGACAGCCTGGTGAACGTGCCGTTGCGGACCAGAAGCTGGCACAGGCGGTCGTACTCCTCGGCCGACCCGTCGCACCATTCGACGCGGGTGGGGGTCGTGAGTGCGGCGACCTCCTCCACCCAGTCGAGCAGCTTCTGGTTCTTGGTGGGGGACATGCGGTTTCGTTTCCTCCTGGGTGCTCGTTCCGCCCGGAATCGGAACCGGCGGGTCGGCGACCGGACGCAATGCTAGGCATTGACACTGGTGCCACCCAAACTCCGGCCACCGCCCGGCGATCCCCGCCCCGTCCTCGGTAGGGACGAGGATGCCGAAGTGGAGCGTATTCGTCTCGCGCTCGCCGACCGGTTCGGCCCCCCTCCACCCGGCGAGATCTGGATCGGCGACGACGCCGCCGTGGTCGGCTGCCCCGGTACCAAGCTGGTCCTGTCCGTGGACGCCGCGGTGGCGGGGGTGCATGCCGATCTCGGGCGGGTGAGCGTGGCCGACCTGGGCTGGAAGGCGGTGGCCGCTGCCGTCAGCGACATCGGGGCGATGGGGGCGAGGCCACTTCACGCCCTCGTGACCCTGTGCGTCCCTCCGGGGACCGACCTCGAGCTGCTGAACGCCGGCATCGCCGACGCCGCGCTGGAGTGGGCGTGCCCGGTGGTGGGCGGCGACCTCACCGCCGCGGGGCAGATCATGGTCTCGGTGGCGGTGACCGGGACGCTCGACGACGGCCCGTGGCCGGCGGTCACCCGGAGTGGGGCCTCGCCCGGCGACCAGCTGATGCTGACCGGCCCGCTCGGTGCGTCGGCGGCCGGGCTCCGCCTGCTGGGGCACGGTGGATCGGGGCTCGACCCGGCCGAGGATTCCCTTGTCAGGGCCCATCGCCGCCCCCGCGCCCGCGTGGCAGAGGGGCGTGCGGCCCGGGCGGGCGGCGCAACGGCGATGATCGACGTGTCCGACGGCCTCGCCATCGACCTGCACCGCCTGGCCCTCGCCTCGGGGGTCGGGGTCGACCTCCATGACGTGCCGGTGGTCCCGGGAGCCACCGAGCTCGAGGCGCTGGGCGGTGGGGAGGACTACGAGCTGGTCGTCGCGGCCACCGACGGGCCGCGCCTGTGCCAACGGTTCGAGCAGGCCGGCCTGCGCCGTCCCATCGTGATCGGTGCCTGCACCGACGACCCCGATCAGCGAGATCTCCGGGGCCGTCGAATGCCGGCGGTGGGCTGGCGCCACAATCTGGGCTGAGGGGCGGCCCGGCCAGCCGGTCGCCCATCGGCGGGTGCTCCCGTCAGCCGGCGGCGGGGACCTCCCGGCGAGGTGGCTTCACGACCTTGCCCGAACGGATGCACGAGGTGCAGACGTCGAGCCGCTTCGGGGAGCCGCCGACCAGGGCCCGGACCCGTTGGATGTTGGGGTCCCACCGCCGCTTGGTCCGGCGGTGGGAGTGGCTCAGGCTCATACCGAACGACGGCTTCTTGCCGCAGAGATCGCAGACAGCTGCCATTTGCCAGATCCTCCTCGGGGTGGCCCGACCGGGCCGGGGGCACGGCGGCAAACGGGCCGTCGCGGAACGGCGCAAAGGTTAGCATCCCAAGCCATGACGCCCCTGGCGGCGATGGCCCCAGACCAAGTTCGCGGCGTGATGCTCGCGTACCGCGACGTCCTGCGCACCCACCAGCAGGCCGTCAACCGCCTGAACGTGTACCCGGTGCCCGACGGCGACACGGGGACCAACATGGCGCTCACCCTCGACGCGGTGGTGAGCGAGCTCGACGGTATCGGCAACGGCGCCCGGATGGCCGAGGTGTGCAAGGCGGTGGCGCACGGATCGCTCATGGGGGCCAGGGGCAACTCGGGCGTCATTCTGTCCCAGCTGCTGCGAGGGCTCGCCGAAAGGTGGGCGGCGGCCGAGGAGGTGGGCCCCGCCGACGTGGCCGAGGCACTGGTCGTGGCCAGCAACCTGGCCGACAAGGCGGTGGTCCGCCCGGTGGAGGGAACCATCCTCACCGTCGCCCGGGCCGCGGGCGAGGGTGCGTCGGCAGGGCGGAGCGATGGCGGGGGGTTGCTCGAGGTGCTCGAATCGGCCCGCACGGCCGCCGCCGACGCGCTCGAGCGGACGCCTCAGATGCTCGAGGTGCTCGCCCGGGCCGGCGTGGTCGACGCCGGGGGGACCGGCTACCTCCTCCTGCTCGACGCCTTCCTGACCATCGCGGACGGCCGGCCGCTGCCCGAGCCCGAGCCCGACGGTGCGGCTCCCTGGCTGCCGGGCGCCTTTGACGACCGAACCGGGTACCGGGAGCGGGGCGGGGTCGCCGACCTGCGGTACGAGGTCATGTACCTGCTCAACGCGCCCGACGACGCGGTCGACGATTTCAAAGAGGTCTGGGCCGGTCTCGGCGACTCCATCGTGGTGGTGGGGGGGGACGGGCTTTGGCAGTGCCACATCCACACCGACGACATCGGCGCGGCGATAGAGGCGGCCCTCGACGCGGGCCGCCCGGCGGCCATCCGGGTCACAGACCTCTTGGAGCAGGTGGAGGAGGAGCGCTGGGTGCGCGACGGGGCGCGCGGGTCGGAGACCGGGTCCTCCCAGCCCCCGGGACCGCCCCCGGTCACCGGGGTGGTCGCCGTGGTCACCGGGGACGGGATCGGCCGGATCTTCCGCTCGTTGGGTGTGCACAGCCAGGTGGTCGGGGGGCAGTCGATGAACCCGTCCACCGCGCAGCTCCTCCAGGCCGTCGACGCGCTGGCCTCCGATGCCGTGGTCGTGCTGCCCAACAACAAGAACATCCGTCCGGTGGCCGAGCAGGTCGACGAGCTCTCGGCGAAGGCGGTCCGGGTGGTGCCGACCGGCAGCATCGTGGAGGGCTTCGCCGCCCTGCTCGCCTACGACCCGGCGTCCAGCGTGGAGGAGAACGAGCGGGCGATGACGGCCTCGGCCGAGCGGGTGGTTCCCGCCGAGGTGACGGTGGCCGTGCGCGACGCCCGGACCGAGGCCGGCCCCGTGCGGGCCGGTGAATGGATCGGGCTCTCCCGCGACGGGGTCGTCTCCGTCGGTTCGACGGCGGTCGCCGCCACGTGCGGGCTCCTCGACCGCCTCGCCGGCCCCGAGCACGAGCTGGTCACCCTGATCGAGGGCGAGGGAGCCACGGCCGGGGACACCCGCCGCATCACCGAATGGCTGCACGACGAGCACCCCGAGATAGCGGTTGAGGTCCACCACGGGGGCCAGCCGCTGTACCCGTACCTGCTCGGGATCGAGTGACGGCGGGGTCGCGGATCACCGCCGGGCGCCGCCTGCGGCAGCTGAAGGACCTGCCCGTGACCCGGCTCGAAGGAGTCGGGCCCAAGCGCGCCACGGCCCTGGCGGACTGGGGTGTCGAGACCGTCCTCGACCTCCTCACGACCTACCCACGCCGCTACATCGACCGGAGCCGCCAGTCGGACCTGGCCGACCTGGCGGTCGGCGAGGAGGCGGTGGTGCTGGCCGAGGTCCGCCAGGTCAGCGCCCGGCGGACCCGCAACGGTCGCGCCCTCGTCGAGCTGAAGGTGCACGACGGCACGGGTGGGATGGCGGTCGTCTTCTTCAACCAGGCATGGCGCGCCAAACAGCTGCCCGCGGGCTCGCAGGCGCTCTTCTTCGGCAAGCTGGACGTCTACCGGGGCGGCCGGCAGATGACCAATCCCATCGTCGACCTGTTGGTCGGGGTCGACGGGGGCGCGGGCGCACGCGATCGGACCGGTCGTCTCGTGCCGGTCTACCCGGCGTCGGCCAAGGCCGGCCTCAGCAGCTGGGAGATCGGGACGTGGGTGTCCGAAGCGCTCGATCGGGCCGGCCCGCTCGCCGACCCGCTTCCCGAGGAGTGGAGGACCCGGCTGTCGCTGCAGGACCGGACGGCCGCCCTGCACGGCATCCACCTTCCCGGGTCGACGGACGCCGTCGGCCCGGCGCGGCGCCGGCTGGCCTTCGACGAGCTGCTCCGGCTCCAGATGGCGCTCGTGCTCCGCCGCCGCGCACTCGAACGCGATGCCCGGGCCATCCGCCACGCGGTGTCGCCGTTGGAGGTCACCCGGACCGGGCGCTCGGGGGCGTCCGGCTCCCGCACCCTGGTGGAGGAGTTCGTCGCCGCGCTGTCGTTCGAGCTGACCGGGGCCCAGCGCAAGGCCCTCGCCGTGGTCTTCGCCGACCTGGCCGGCCCCCTGCCCATGCACCGGCTCCTGCAGGGCGACGTCGGGTCCGGCAAGACGGTGGTGGCCGTGGCCACCATGCTGGCTGCGGTCCAGGGTGGGTACCAGGCCGCTCTGATGGTCCCCACCGAGGTACTGGCCGAGCAGCACTTCGTCGGGGTGCGGTCCCTCCTCGGGGGCCTGAGCGTGCCGGACCCGTCGCGGCTCGGCGGCGGTCGACCGGTCTCGGTCGCCCTCCTGACGAACCGCACCACCGCGGGGGAGCGTGCCCGACTTCACGAAGGCCTCCTGACGGGCTCCATCGACCTGCTGGTCGGGACCCACGCCCTGCTGACCGACCGGGTGGCCTTCCGATCCCTCGGGGTGGTGGTGATCGACGAGCAGCACCGGTTCGGGGTGGAACAGCGGGCCGCTCTGCGCGAGAAGGGCCGGGAAGGGGAGCCGTCCGACGCGGCCGATCCGGACCTGCTGGTGATGACGGCGACGCCGATCCCGCGCACGGCGGCGATGGTCGTGTTCGGCGACCTCGACATGACCGTGCTCGACGAACTGCCGCCCGGGCGGGCGCCGGTGGCGACCACGTGGGCCCGTACCGCCGACCAGGAGGCGGCGGTCTGGGACAAGGTCAGCGAGGAGGCGACCGCCGGGCACCGGGTCTTCGTCGTCTGCCCGCTGGTGGAGGGATCGGAGCGGGTGGTGGCCCGATCGGCGGTGGAGGAGCTCGAGCGGCTCCGGGCCGACGTGCTCCCCGGGCTCCGCCTCGGGCTCCTGCACGGCCAGATGCCGTCGTCCGAGAAGGAGGCGGGGATGGCGGCCTTCCGCTCGGGAGAGGTGCAGGTCCTGGTGGCCACCACCGTCATCGAGGTCGGCGTGGACGTCCCGGAGGCCACGGTGATGGTGGTGCTCGACGCCGACCGTTTCGGCATCGCCCAGCTCCACCAGCTCCGGGGGCGGGTCGGCCGAGCGAACCTTCCCAGCTGGTGCTTCCTGTTGGGAGAAGGGGCCACTCCCGGATCGCAGGAGCGGCTCGAGGCGATGGAGGCCACGACGGACGGCTTCGAGCTGGCCGAGGTCGACCTCCGGTTGCGGGGGGAGGGGACCATCCTGGGGGCTCGCCAGAAGGGCCGGAGCGACCTGAAGCTGGCCTCGCTGACCCGGGACCGGGGGTTGCTCGACGACGCCCGGTCCGTGGCCGAGGCGATCACCGCGGCCGACCCGACCCTGGCGGGGCACCAGGCGATGGAGGACGAGGTGCGGCTCTTCCTGAGCGAGGAGGAGGCCGCCTACCTCTTCCGGAGCTGACGCCCCCCGGGGCCGGCACTTCCCGGAGCCCTCGCCCGGTACGGTGGCGGGCATGCGGGTGATCGGTGGCCGGAGCCGGGGCCGGCGCCTGTCCGCTCCGGTGGCGCCGGGGGTCAGGCCCACCTCGGACCGGGTCCGCGAGGCGATCTTCGACATCCTCGGCTCGATGGGCGGCGTGGGGGGCCTCGCCGTCGCCGACCTGTTCTGCGGGAGCGGCGCGATGGGAGCGGAGGCGCTCTCGCGCGGAGCGGCCTCGGTCACGTTCGTCGACCGGGAGCGCGCGGCGCTCGACGCCGTCCGGGCCAACCTGCGTGCCGTGGGCTTGGGCGAGGACCCGGCGACGGTGGTGCGCGGGGTGCTGCCCGAGTGGCTGGGTGGTGCGCCACGGTTCGACCTGGCCCTGTGCGATCCTCCCTATGCCTTCGATCGCTGGGACGACCTGTTGGGCGCCGTGCGGGCCGATATCGTCGTCCTCGAGTCCTCCGGCCCGGTTGCCGTGCCCCCGGGGTGGGAGGTCGCCAGGACGCGGCGGTACGGCGGTACGCTCGTCACCGTGGCCCGCTCGACTCCCGCACCATCCCCCTCCGTCCCGGTGACCGGCTCGTGAAGATCGCGCTGTTCCCGGGCTCCTTCGATCCGTTCCACAACGGGCATCTCGAGGTGGTCGAACGCGCCAGCCTGCTCTTTGACGAGGTGGTGGTCGCCGCCGTCCGCAACCCGCAGAAGAGCAACCCGATGTTCGACCTCGACGAGAGGAAGGAGATGCTCGAGGATGCCACCGCCCACGTGCCCGGGGTGCGCATCGTGTCGATGTCGACCCTGGTCGTGAACGTGGCCCGGGAGGTCGGTGCCTCCGCCATCGTGAAGGGCCTCCGGGCCGTGTCGGACTTCGAGAACGAGCTGCAGATGGCCCAGATGAACCGCCAGCTGTCCGGGGTGGAGACCGTGTTCATCCCGACCAGCTCCAAGCACTCCTTCATCGCTTCGAAGTTGCTGCGTGAGGTGGCTCGCTACGGCGGCGACGTGTCCGAGTTCGTCCCCAAGGCGGTCGCCGACCGGATGGCCCTGAAGTTCGAAGGCGCCCTGAACCTCGAAGGAGGGGACGCCGACAGGCCGGGGGGATCATGACCGGCGTGTACGACGACGTCCCCGGGAGCGGCCCGCCGGCCGGAGGCGAGGTGAGTGCCGACGACCTGATCCGACAGGCCGTCGACGTCGTGGCCACGGCCAAGGCCATGCCCCTGTCCGCCTCGGTGCTGGTCTCACGCGACGAGGTGATGGACCTGCTCGAGGCGGCCATCGACCGGCTGCCCGACGAGCTTCGTGAGGCCCGCTGGCTCCTGCGCGAGCGAGAGGAGTTCATGGCCGAACGCTCGCGGGAGGCGGCGCAGCTCATGGAGGACGTCCGGGTACAGGCCGAGCGGATGGTCTCGCGCACCGAGATCGTCCGGCAGGCCAACCAGGTCGCCCAGCGCATGCTCGATGACGCCAACGAGGAGGCTCGCCGGATTCGGCACGAGACGGAGGACTACTGCGACCAGAAGCTGGCCGGCATGGAGATCGTCCTCGACCGCGTCCTGCGCACGGTGAAGTCCGGGCGTCAGAAGCTGCAGGCCACCGCGCCCCAGGCCGAGAGCCCCGAGCGGTCGCCGGTGGAGGCGCCGGCCACCGACGATGGTTTCTTCGACCAGGACCTCACGTGAGGAGCCGCCCATGCCCGTCGACCCCTTCGTCGTCCACATCGCCCGCCTCCGCCGCAGCACCGGCACCCGGTGGCACGAGGTCCGCCAGGCCCCCTTCGACCCGGCCGGGACCCTGCAGCCGGCCACCGAGGTGGAGAGCGCGGTGCCGCTGGGTGCCGACGCGTCCTGCGACGCCGTGCTCGAGTCGTTCCCCGGTGGGGTGATGGTCACCGCCACGGTGTGCGCCCCCTGGGCCGGTGTCTGCCGTCGCTGCGCGACGCCGGTCGGAGGTCGGCTCGAGGTGGCCGTGCGGGAGCGTTTCGTGTACGGCCCGGCGGCCGGCGGCCCTGCGGCCCGGGAGGTCCCCGGGGACGAGGAGGCCTACCCGATCGTCGACGACCAGCTCGACCTCGGCCCGATGGTGCACGAGTCACTCGTGCTCGAGCTCCCGCTGACCCCCCTCTGCCACCCGGACTGCCGAGGCCTGTGCCCCGGTTGCGGTGTCGACCGGAACCACGAGGCGTGTGCCTGCGTGGCACCGGTGGATCCCAGGTGGGCTATCCTCAGCGTGCTCCAATCGGGCTCCGAACCGGACCGGTCGGTTGAGCAACCTCGTAAGGCGCCCTGACACGGCGTCCACGGGGACCCGAGAGCGGCGTTCCGCCGCGTGAACGTCTGATCCGAAGGTGAGCGACGATGGCCGTCCCGAAGAAGAAGAGCTCCAAGGCCAAGGGCAGGAGCAGGCAGGCGGCCAACTGGCGCCTGGCCCGGCCGGCCCGCAGCGTGTGCCCGCACTGCCAACAGGCGAAGGTCCCCCACGTCGTCTGCCCGAGCTGCGGTTGGTACAAGGGGCGCCAGGCGGTAGAGGTCGATTGACTTGAGCCGCCGGGGCCGGCGCCCGTCCCGGGCAACGCTGGCCGAGCTGCCCGTCGTCGTCGACGCCATGGGGGGCGACAAGGCGCCTGGGGAGATCGTGGCGGGCGCCCGGCGTGCTGCCGACGGGGGAGTGCCCGTGGTGCTGGTGGGCCCTCCCGATCTCGTGGGCGACACCCTCGGCCTGACCCTGGTGCCGTGCACCGAGGTCATCGCCATGGACGAGGACGCGGCGCAGGGGGTGCGGCGGAAGAAGGACTCCTCCCTGGTGAGAGCGGCCGAGATGGTGCGCGACGGGGAGGCGTGCGCCATGGTCAGCGCCGGGAACACCGGTGCCACCATGGCCTCGGCGATGCTCCGGATGGGCCGGTTGCCCAAGGTCGTCAGGCCGAGCATCGCGACCCCGATCCCCCGCTTCGGATCGAAGCCCGCCGTGCTGGTCGATTCCGGAGCCAACGCCGAATGCACGCCCGCCATGCTGGTGCAGTTCGCCCAGATGGGGGCGGCGTACGTGGCGGAGCGCTTCGGCGTCGACGATCCGTCGGTCGGCCTCCTCTCCATCGGGGAGGAGCCGACCAAGGGGACACCCCTGGTGAAGGAGGTGCACGCCTTGCTGGCCGGGCTGGCCGGGTGCGGCGCGCTGAATTTCGCCGGGAACGTGGAGGGCCGGGACCTGATCGGGTCCCCGGTGGACGTCATCGTGACCGACGGGTTCACCGGCAACGTGGCGCTGAAGACCCTCGAGGGCGGTATGCGGTACCTGCTCGACGCACTCGTCGGGGTCTTCGGCACCGACGAGACCACGCAGGCCGCGGCGGCCCAGCTCATGCCCTACCTCGAGCCGATCGCCACCCAGCTGGACCCCGAAACGACCGGTGGCGCGATGCTGCTCGGGGTGGACGGGGTCTGCGTGATCAGCCACGGGTCGTCGTCGACGCTCGCAGTGTCCAACGCCGTCGGGGTCGCCTACGACCTGGCGAGAGGTGGGTTCGTCGACCACGTGGCAGCCTCGGTGGCCGGCTCCCCGCCGGATCTCGGGGTCGGTTGAGATGGGGCGCTGGAGCAGCGAATCCACCCGATAGCGTCCTTCTGGTGGCGGAGCACGCCGTATTTCGATATTCGGGGGCCTCGCTGCGCCGACAATGCCGGGCCGGTAGCATTTGTTCAGCCGGCATTCGTCGTGATGGTCGGCTCGAGACCCCCGACGAGCAGGAGCTGTTTTGCCCGCAGAGACCCACATCGGCCGAGGGCCGCTCGACCGCCAGGCGGTCTTGGAGCTGATCAGGGAGCAGCTGGCCGACATCCTCGAGACCGAGCCGTCGGCGATCACCGAGGGTGCGTCGTTCGTGGAGGACCTCAACGCCGACTCCCTGGCCCTGATCGAGCTGGTGGAGGGGTTGGAGGAGGAATTGGGAGAGCGAAATGCGGGTTTTCGGATCGACGATGAGGACCTCGAGGATCTCCGGACGGTGCGAGATGCCGTCGACTACGTCGTGGCAAAGCTCGGGGCGGGCTGACGCGGGGCTCGTGGGGAGCGTCGAACACGGGGCGGAGCGCCTGGCCGCTCGCCTCGGACGCCGGTTGTCGGACCCGACGCTGCTGGTCCGGGCGCTCTCGCACCGGAGCTGGTGCGGTGAGCAGGAGGGTGCGCTGTCCAATGAGCGGCTCGAGTTCCTGGGGGATGCCGTCCTCGGCTTGGTCGTCGCCCAGCACTCCTACCTCACCCACCCGGACTTCCCCGAGGGGAAGCTGGCCAAAGTGCGATCGGCGGTCGTGAACGCCAAGGTGCTCGCCGAGGTCGCCGAGGAGCTCGGGATCGGCGAGGTGCTCCTCCTGGGCAAAGGGGAAGAGGCGTCGGGGGGCAGGACGAAGGTCTCCATCCTCTCCGACGCCTTGGAGGCGGTGATCGGGGCCGTCTACCTCGACGCCGGGTGGGCGGCGACCGGACCGTTCGTGCTGGGGCTGCTCGGGGACCGGATCGAACGGGCCGCCGACGAGCCCGACGACTTCGACCACAAGAGCCGCCTGCAGGAGCTGACCGTGCGGAACGGGGCCGGTCCGCCCCGCTACTCGGTCATCGGTTCGGGGCCGGACCACGACCGCCGCTACGTGGCGGACGTCAGGGTGGGCGGCGTCAGCCGCGGGATGGGGCAGGGCTCATCGAAGAAGGACGCCGAGCAGGACGCCGCCCGCCAGGCCTGGCTGGCGTTGCAACAGGTCGAGTCGACCCGGGAACAGAGCGGCGAGCCCGGTGCCTGAGCTGCCCGAGGTCGAGACCCTCCGCCTCGACCTGTCGAAAGAGGTCGTCGGCCGGAAGATCAAGGCGGTCGCCGTGGCCAACGGCCGCTCGGTGCGCCGCCACCCGAGCGCGAAGCACTTCAGGGCATTGCTCGAGGGCCGCACCATCAAGGCGATCGGCCGCCTGGGCAAGTACCTGCTCATGACCCTCGACAGCGGCGACACCCTGGTCGTGCACCTGGGCATGAGCGGGCAACTGCTCCGGGTGAAGAGCGTGAAGGAGCCGCGGCCGAAGCACACCCACGTGGTCATCACCTTCACCCAGGGCGGCGAGCTGCGCTATGTGGACCCGAGGACCTTCGGGGAGATGTTCGTCTCGGTGCCCCCGGCCAAGCCCGACGGGAGCCCGGGTGCGCCGGCCCTGGCGTCGACCGGAACGGCCAACGACGGCGCAGCCGTCCGGCGGGCGGTTCCCGAGCTCTCCCATCTGGGCTTCGATCCGATCGAGGACATGATGAGCTGGGACCGCTTCGCGGTGATGCTCCGACAGCACCGGTCGGGGCTGAAGGCCCTCCTGATGGACCAGTCCTTCGCTGCGGGGATCGGCAACCTCTACTCCGACGAGATCCTCTTCGCCGCCGGGCTCCGCTACGACCGCACCTCCGACAGCCTCTCGACGACGGAGGTGCGCCGCCTCTACCGCGCCATGGTGGAGACGCTGGCCGAGGCCATCAAGCACCGCGGCTCGACGCTGGCCGACGAGCAGTACCGCGACCTCTTCGGCGAGGTCGGGGACTACCAGGGGTCCCACCAGGTGTACGACCGCGAGGGCCAGCCCTGCCGTCGCTGCCGCAACCTCATCGTCCGCTCGAAGGCCGCCGGCCGGTCGACCTACTTCTGCGAGCATTGCCAGGTCTGATGACCCCTTCCGCCCCGGTCCGCGAGGGTTCCGGGTCGGGAGGGCCGGGGTTGGTAGGGTCGCTCCGATGTTCCTGAAGTCCCTCAGCATGAAGGGGTTCAAGTCGTTCTCGGACCCGACGGTGCTGGAGTTCGAGCCCGGCATCACCGTGGTGGTGGGGCCGAACGGGAGCGGGAAGTCGAACGTCGTCGACGCGGTGACCTGGGTCCTGGGGGCTCAGGGACCTCGGTCGCTCCGTTCGCAGAAGATGGAGGACGTCATCTTCGCCGGCACCTCCACCCGGCCCGCTCTCGGGCGGGCGGAGGTCTCCCTCACCATCGACAACGGCTCGGGTCGCCTGCCGGTGGACATGGCCGAGGTCACGATCACCCGTACCCTGTTCCGCTCGGGCGACAGCGAGTACGCCATCAACGGGACGGCGTGCCGCCTCCTCGACATCCAAGACCTCCTCTCGGACTCCGGGGTGGGCCGGCAGCAGCACATGATCGTCGGGCAGGGTCAGCTCGACACCGTGCTCAACGCCCGGCCCGAGGACCGGCGATCGATCATCGAGGAAGCGGCAGGAGTGCTCAAGCACCGCCGCCGGCGCGAGCGCGCCGAGCGCCGGCTCGAGGGGACCGGGGAGAATCTCGATCGGCTGGGGGACCTGGTCCGTGAGGTGCGGCGCCAGATCCGCCCCCTCGAGCGCCAGGCCGCCGCAGCCCGATCCCACGCCAGGCTCGACGCGGAGCTCCGCGCCGTCCGGTTGCACGTGGCGGGTATCGAGCTGGCCCAGCTCTCGAGCCGCCGGGACGTGTCCACAGCGCAGCTGGCCTCCCTGTCCAGCGAGGAGCGCGGGTTGCGGGCGTCACTGGACGAGCTCGACCGGCAGGCGACCGCCGCGGCGGCGGAGCTGTCGTCGCGCCGCGAGGAGGACCTGGCGAGCGCTCTCGGCCGGTTGCAGGGACTGGTGGAGCGGGCTCGCGGTACCGGCGGGGTCCTGCGCGAGCGCTCGCGGGCGACCGCCGCCGCGCTCGACGCGGCCGCCGACCTCGACGTCGTCTCCACCCTCGAGGCCGAGGGGGCCAATCTGGCGGAGGAGCTGGGCTCGGCGGCCGAGGAGGAGAAGGGGCTCGGGCCCGATCTGACCGAGCTCGCCCGCGAGGAGGAGGAGCTCGTCGAGGACGAGAGCACGCATCGTCACCAGTGGGGCGACGGCTCGGACCGGCAGGGCGCCGAAGAGGCGCTCGGGCTGGCCCGAGGGCGCCTCGACCCCCTCCGCCGCTCGGAGGAGCAGGCGCGCTCGGCCCTGAACGGCTCGGAGGCCCGCGCCGAGTCCCTGGGCCGGCGGGCCGAGGCGCTGGCCGCCTCGGCGGCGGAGCTGTCGGCGAGCGAGGAGACGATGGCGGCCGAGACCGCACGCCTGAGCGAGGAGCTGGCGGCCGCCGACGCCGCTGTCGCCGAGGCGCTCGGGACCGCCGCGCAGTCCGAGCGGGGCGCCGCGGAGTCCGAGCAGGCCCGGCACCGGACCGCGGCCCGGGCCGAGGCGTTGGCCCGGGCACTCGAGGAGCTGCACGGCGCCGGCGGCAGTGAGCTGCTCCGGGACGTCGACGGTGTGGTGGGCACTCTGGTCGACCTGGTGGAGATCGACGAGGGTTGGGAGCCCGCGTTCGAGGCGGCTGTCGGAGCCGCGGTCGCCGCCGTGGTCGTGCAGGGTCGCACCGCAGCGCGCGAGGCGTTGTCCCGCCTGCGCCGGCAGGGGGTCACCGGGGCGGTGCTGGCCGCCCGCGCCGCCGGGACCGGGGCCCGGGACCGCCGGTCCGAACCGATCGGCGCCGGCCTGCCTCCTGGCGCCGAGCCGCTCCGTTCCCACGTGCGAGCCCGCCTGTCGGGCGGCGGCGCCGCCGGGACCGACCTCGGCAACGTGCTCGACGGACTGGTCGCGACGGCCGTGCGGGTCGACGGGTGGGAGCGGGCGATCGACCTGGCACTCGACCGTCCGGACCTGGTGGTGGTCACCGTCGAAGGGGACCGCTTCGCATCGACCGGATGGCGGGTGCGGTCGGGACAGGCCGTGGTCACCGCGGCGGCGGTGGAGGAGGCCGAGGACCGGGCGGCAGAGGCGGCAGAGGCGGCGGACCGGATGGCTGCCCGTCTGGCGACGCACCGGCAGGCGTTGGAGGACGCCCGCCGTGGTGGCGTCGACGCGGCGAGGCGATCGGATCGTCACGCGTCGGCCCTGGCCGCGGCGGGTGCCGATCGCCGGCGGAACGAGGCCGATCGCGCCAGGGTGCTGGCCGAGCTCGAGGAGGCGGGGAACGAACGGGACGCGGCGCGGGCCCGCCTGGTCGCCGACGCCGGCTCGGTCCGGGCGGTGGAGCAGGCGATCCCCGAGCTCGAGGAGGCGGCCACCCTGGCTTCGGGCCGGGCCGAGCAGGCCTCGGCCGCATGGGCACGCCTGGAGGATCGCCGGGCCCGGCTTCGGGCGCGGCGCCAGGAGCTGCACGTCCGCCAGGCGGGGCTGGTCGAGCGGCGGCGGGTCCTCGGGCAACGGCTGGCCGAGGTGGAGCGGCGGCTCGAGGGCCACGCCGAGGAGCGCGAGGAGGCGGCAGCTCGGCGGCGGCGGCTCCAAGCCGACTCCCGGGCCCTGGTCCGGCTCGACGAGTTGGTGGCCGGGGAACGTCGCCGGTTGGAGGGGGTCCTCGCGTCGCTGCAACGGGACTACCGCAACCAGGTGGAGGCCGTCCGCGCCGGTGGGGAGCGGCTCGAGGTGCTTCGACGCGAGCGGTCGGCTGCCGAACGCCGCCTCACCGAGGTGAGCGAGCAGTCGCGCGGGCTCCAGCTCGAGGTGGCCGAGGTCGGGCTCCGCGCCGACACGCTGTCCGAGACCGTGCGCCGCGAGCTGGGCACCGATCCCGGGGACCTCGCGGGGGCGGCGGAACCGGCCTTGCCCGAGGGGGTCGCGGCCGCCGACCACGCCGCATCCCTGGCCGAGCGCCTCGCCGCTCTCGGCCCGGTCAATCCCCTGGCGCTCGACGAGCTGTCCTCGCTCGAGGAGCGCCAGCGCGAGTTGGATGAACAGGTCGACGACATCCGTTCGGCCCGCCGCGAGCTCCAAGGGGTCATCCGCTCGCTCGACGACGAGATCATGCAGTCCTTCACCGCTGCGGCGGCCGACGTGAACGAGCATTTCTCCTCGCTGGTGGCCATGCTCTTCCCCGGGGGCACGGGACGTCTCGTGCTGACCGAGCCCGACGATCTGCTCAACACCGGGGTGGAGGTGGAGGTGCGGCCCGCCGGACGCAACGTCCGCCGGGTGTCGCTGCTGTCGGGCGGGGAGCGATCGTTGGCCGCGCTCGCGTTCCTCTTCGCCGTCTTCCGCAGCCGGCCGTCGCCCTTCTACCTGATGGACGAGGTGGAGGCGGCGCTCGACGACGTGAACCTCACCCGCTTCCTCGGCCTCGTGAGGGAATTCCGCGACGAGGCGCAGCTCATCATCGTGAGCCACCAGAAGCGCACCATGGAGACGGGAGACGCCCTTTACGGGGTCACCATGGCGCCGGGCGGCTCGTCCCAGGCGGTCAGCCAGAGGGTGGAGCGGCGACGGGAGGCTCCGGCCCCCACCTGAACGGGCCAGGGCGGGTGGCGGTCCGTTCGAGCCCCGGTAGGCTCCGACGGGCATGATCGCGATCTGGATCGTCCTTGCAGTGGTGGTGGTGGCCCTCCTCACCACATCGGTGCTGGTGGGGACCCGTCGGCGCCGGCGGGCCGGGCAGCTCGCCCCACCCGACCAGGCTCCGCCGACCGTCGAGGCCCCGCCCAGGCCGTCGGTCCCACCGGGAAGGGAGGCGCCCGAGCGCGCCGCGGCCGCGCCCGCCGCCCCGCCCGCCGCCCCGCCCGCCGAGGCCCCGCCCGCCCCGCCCCGCCTCCGCGACCGGCTCGGCAAGGCCCGTGGGCTCTTTTCGGGGGTCGTCGGCTCGATCCGATCCCGGGGGGCGGTCGGGGCGGCGACCTGGGACGACCTCGAGGTCGCGCTGCTGCGGGCCGACGTCGGGGTCGCCACCACCGATGCCCTGCTCGCCGGGCTGCGCGAGCGCGTGCGGTCCAAGGAGGTTGCCGGAGGGGACCAGCTGGTGGACGCCCTGCGGGCCGACCTGGTGGAACTGCTCCGGGTCGGCGGCGGCGCAACGGCCCGGACCGGCGGTGCCGACCGGAGCGGAGACGGTGCGGCGGAACCGGCGCGTCCTTCCGGGAGGGCGCTCCGGTTCGACGAGGAGCCGGGCGTGACCAACGTCTGGTTGTTCGTCGGGGTCAACGGGGTCGGCAAGACGACCACCGTCGGCAAGGTCGCGCGCCAGCAGTCGCTCGCCGGCCGGTCGGTGCTCCTCGCCGCCGGGGACACCTTCCGGGCCGCTGCGGGCGAGCAGCTCGAGACGTGGGCGGACCGGTCCGGCGTGGAGATCGTCCGGGGCGCCGAAGGCGGTGATCCGAGCGCCATCGTCTTCGACGCCGTGCAGCGGGCGGTGGCCCGTGGGAACGACCTGGTGCTCGCCGACACCGCGGGACGGTTCCATACCAAGGTGAACCTGGTGGAAGAGTTGAAGAAGATCCGCCGGGTCGCCGATCGGGATCCCGGCCGGGTCACCGAGGTGCTGCTGGTGCTCGACGCCACGACCGGTCAGAACGCGCTCGCCCAGGCCCGGCAGTTCACCGAGGCCGTGGCCGTGACCGGCCTGGTGCTGACCAAGCTCGACGGGTCGGCCAAGGGCGGCATCGTGATCGCCGTGCAGCGCGAGCTCGGGATACCCGTCAAGCTGGTCGGGCTGGGCGAGGGACCCGACGACCTGGTCCCCTTCGATCCCGAGGAGTTCGTCGACGCCCTTTTGGGCGGGTAGCCGGAGGTGATCGCCCGCCGAGCGTCGGCCTCTTGCGAGATGGCCGGCCGCCGGGGCCGGTAGCCTGACGGTCCTCATGTTCGACGCGCTGTCCGACCGCTTGGAGCGGGTCGCCACCCGCCTGCGGGGCCGTGGCCGTCTCAGCGAGGCCGACCTCGACGAGGCCCTGCGCGACATCCGCAACGCCCTGCTCGAGGCCGACGTCGAGCTCGGTGTCGTCGTCGGGTTCACCGACGCCGTGCGGGTCCGGTGCAGCGGCGAGGCCATTTCCAAGAGCCTGACCCCGGGTCAGCAGGTCATCCGGGCGGTCCACGAGGAGCTGATCCGCGTCCTCGGCGGCGAGACGCTCAAGCTCACCTACGCGTCGCGGCCGCCGACCGTCGTCCTGCTCGCCGGCCTTCAGGGTTCGGGCAAGACGACCACCGCCGCCAAGTTGGCGCAGTGGTGGAAGCAGCAGGGCCGCAATCCGATGCTGGTCGGCGCCGACCTCCAGCGGCCTGCCGCCGTCGAGCAGCTCCGGATCATGGGGGCCCAGGCGGGTGTGACGGTGTTCAGCGAGCCGACCGACCCGGTCGCCGTGGCCGCCGCCGGGGTGGAGGAGGCCCGCCGCATCGGCCGGGACGTGTGCATCATCGACACCGCGGGCCGCCTGGCGGTCGACCAGGCTCTCATGGAGGAGGTCCGGCGGATCTCGGAGGCCACGTCGCCCCACTACACCCTGCTGGTCATCGACTCCATGACGGGGCAGGACGCCGTCGCCACGGCGAGCGCCTTTCACGAGGCCCTCGAGCTCGACGGGGTCATCCTCACCAAGTTGGACGGGGACGCCCGGGGCGGTGCGGCGCTGTCGGTGAAGGAGGTGGTGGGCCGCCCGATCGTCTTCGCCTCCACCGGTGAGCGGTTGGGCGACTTCGACCTCTTCCACCCGGACCGGATGGCGGATCGGATCCTCGGCATGGGGGACGTCCTCTCCCTGATCGAGCAGGCCGAGCGGACGATGGACCGCGATTCGGTCGAGCGGTCGGCCACCAGGATGATGGAGGGGCGTTTCAGCCTCGAGGACTTCCTGCAACAGCTTCAGCAGGTCAAGAAGCTCGGATCGCTCGGGGGGGTCCTCAAGCTGCTCCCGGGGATGTCGAAGGAGATGCGCCAGGCCGCGGGACAGATCGACGACCGCGAGATCGATCGCGTCGAGGCGATCGTCCGGTCGATGACGCCGGCGGAGCGTGACGACCCCTCCATCATCGACGGGTCCCGGCGGGTCCGGGTCGCCAGGGGGAGTGGCCGCTCCACCCAGGAGGTCAACGCCCTGCTCAAGCAGTTCCGCGAGATGCAGAAGATGATGAAGGGACTGGGTACCGGAGGTATGCCCGGCATGGGTGGCATGGGTGGCAAGGGCGCCGGCATGGGCAGGCTTGCGGGGATGCTGGGTGGAGCGAGGGGCGGGCTCGGAGGGCTCGGCGCGCTCGGATCCCCCGGGGGCGGGGACGCCGACCTGCAGCAGCTCCTGGGCTCAACGGGGGTTCCCGGCGGTGGGGGCGGGCTCGTGGGGGCCAAGCCCTCCGGCCCGGGAGCAGCTGCAGGCGACCTCGGAGGGGGTCGGGACGGCCAACGGGGATCGGGTGCGCCCAGGGCTTCCCAGGGCGGTGGGAAGGGCAAAAGGAAGAAGGGCGGGCGTGTGACCCCGCCGAAGCCCCGTTGACGTCGGCCTCCCCCGACCCGTGCGGAATCGCCCCGGGCCGGGGCGGACCGGCGGAGTGGACGCGGGCCGCTGAGGACCTGCGACAATAGGGGGTCGTCCGAAATGATGGAGGGATCGATCTCGTGGCAGTGAAGCTCCGCCTGGTGCGGATGGGTAAGAAGAAGCAGCCGACCTACCGGGTGGTGGCGGCCGACAGCCGATCGCCCCGTGACGGGCGCTTTCTCGAGATCGTGGGCGTGTACGCCCCTCGGGGGCGGTCGACTTCCGAGCCGGATGCCGTGGTCGAGATCGACAACGCCAAGGCCGTCAAGTGGTTGAGCGAGGGAGCGCAGCCCACCGAACGGGTCGAGAAGCTCCTGCGGACCTCGGGCGCCTGGGACGAGTTCACCGCGGCGAGGTCCAAGTGAGCGGGCCCGACGACTACGAGGACGGCGACGTCAACGTGGTGGCCGACGACTACGAGGACGGCGACGTCAACGTGGCGTCCGACGACTACGAGGACGGCGACGTCAACGCCGTCAGCGATGGGCCTGGTGGCGACGATGCCGCCGGCAACCAGACGGATGGGGGGATGCCGGGAGCGGTCCTCGGTTACCTGGCCCGATCGCTCGCCAACGAGCCGGCGGCCGTGGTGGTCAACGTGGAGGAGCGGGCCGGCTCGGTCAGGCTCCGCCTGCACGTGGCACAAGAGGACATGGGCCGGGTCATCGGCCGACGTGGCCGGACCGCGCAGGCCATCCGCACCCTGGTCGGCGTGGCCGGCTCCCGGGATGGTGTTCAGACCAACGTCGACATCGTCGACGACTGACGGGGTCGACATCTGACGGGCTCGACGTCTGAAGGGGTCGGCGGGACGGCCGACCGGCCGCCGGGGCCCGATCTTCTCGAGGTGGGACGGGTGGTGAAGCCTCACGGCCTCAGCGGCGAGGTGGTGGTCGATCTGTGGACCGACCTCCGATCGAGGCTCGAGGTCGGGACCGTGCTCGACAGCGCGGGCGGAGCCCTGCGGGTGATCGCCAGTCGGCCTTTTCAGGGCCGCTTCCTCGTCTGTTTCGACGGGGTGGCGGACCGGACGGCGGCGGATGCCCTGCGCGGGACGGTCCTGCGGGCGCCCCCGATCGACGAGCCCGGCATGCTGTGGGTGCACGAGCTGGTGGGCGTCGAGATGGTGGACAAGCACGGTACGGTGCTCGGGCGGGTGGAGGCGGTCGAGCCCAACCCGGCCAGCGACCTCCTGGTGCTGGAGGGGGGCGGTCTCGTCCCGCTCCGGTTCGTCACCGACCACGTCCGAGGGGAGCGCGTCGTCGTGGACGTCCCCGAGGGCCTGCTCGAGTGAGCGAGGGCGTGCCCGTCGGGCCGGAGCGGTCCGTCACCGTGCGGATCGACGTCTTCACGATCTTCCCCGCGCTGGTGGACAGCTACTGCTCGGCCAGCCTGCTCGGTCGGGCCCGGACCGGAGGTGCGCTGGACCTGCGGGTCCACGACCTGCGTTCGGGCGCCACCGATGCCCGGCGGTCGGTCGACGACGCTCCCTTCGGAGGCGGTGCGGGGATGGTCCTGATGCCCGAGCCGGTCTTCGCCGCCGTCGAATCCGTCGAGGCTACCGAGGGGTTGCCTCGACCGTTGCTCCTCCTCACCCCCGGCGGGCGCCGGTTCGACCACTCGGTCGCCCTCGAGCTGGCCCGCTCGGTGCCCGGGTTCTCGCTGCTCTGCGGCCGTTACGAGGGCGTGGACCAGCGCGTGGCGGACCACCTGGTCGACGGCGAGCTGTCCGTCGGCGACTTCGTGCTGGCCGGGGGCGAGGTGGCGGCCTTGGCGGTCGTGGAGTCGGTGGCTCGCCTCCTCCCCGGGGTGCTCGGGAACGACGAGTCGGCCGACGACGAGAGCTTCTCGGCCGGCCTGCTCGAGTACCCCCAGTACACGCGGCCGGGGGTGTTCCGCGGCTGGGAGGTACCCGAGGTGCTGCGATCGGGGGACCACGCTCGCGTCGCCCGATGGAGACGGGCCCAGGCCCTCCGCAGGACCCTGGAGCGGCGGCCGGACCTCGTGGAGGCCCGGGGCGGCCTCACCGATGAGGAGGCCCGCCTGCTGGCCGAGCACGGCGAAGTGCGGCCGGTGGGCGAGCACGGCTAGCATGCCTAGCTCGGCTCATCCGCCCGATGCCACAAGGACGCCCGCATGCACCCCACCGAGATGATCGACCGCGACAGCCTGCGAGGGGACATCCCGGATTTCCGTCCGGGCGACTCGGTGAAGGTCCACGTCCGAGTCGTGGAGGGCAATCGCGAGCGAGTGCAGGTTTTTCAGGGCGCGGTCATCCGCCGCCAGGGCGGCGGCGTGAGCGAGACGTTCACCGTCCGCAAGGTGAGCTTCGGCGTGGGGGTGGAGCGGACGTTCCCGGTGCACTCGCCGACCATCGCCAAGATCGAGGTGGCGAGCCTCGGTGACGTCCGGCGGGCCAAGCTCTACTACCTCCGGGACCTCTCCGGGAAGGCTGCCAAGATCAAGGAGCGGCGGACCGCCCGTTCATGAGGCGGGCCCATTGGCGTGCCTGAGACGCCCGCCCTCTTTGCCGTGAGCGAGGAGGGAGTCTTGCCGTGAGCGAGGAGGAGCTCGAGCGCTACGAGGCGGAGATCGAGCTCGCTTTGGTGCAGGAGTACCGAGCCGTCCTGCCGATGTTCGCGTACGTCGTCGAGACCGAGCGGCGGTTCTACCTGGCGAACGAGGTCTCCGTCACCGTCCGGTCGGACACCACCCCGGCGTGCGTGGAGGTGGAGATGAGCGACGCCTGGGTGTGGGACATGTACCGCCCGGCCCGTTTCGTGCCTTCCATCCGCGTGGTGACCTTCCGCGACGTCAACATCGAGCGCCTTCCCGAAAAGGAGCTGTGACCACCGACGAGCAGGGCGGCGACCGTTCAGGAGGATGGGCCCCACCCCCGATCGCCCCGATCGCCGGCTCCTGGGTGCCGTAGGGGAGGGTCTGGCGGCCGAGTGGTACCGGGCCCGGGGGTTCGAGGTCCTCGATCGGAACTGGCGTTGCCGGCTCGGGGAGATCGACCTGGTCTGCCGATCGGGGGACCTGCTCGTGATCTGCGAGGTCAAGTCCCGCTCCTCGGATTCGTTCGGCGCGCCCGTGGAGGCGGTGACCCTGGCGAAGCGCCGACGCCTTCGCCGACTCGGTACCCGGTGGCTCGCGGAGCACCGGGTCCGGTGCGACCGGGTCCGCTTTGACGTCGTGTCGGTACTCGGCGATCGGGTGGGGGTGGTGGAGGACGCCTTCTGAGGTTCCCACGATGCCGGGCCGGGCCGGGCCGGGCCGGCCGCGGCGGTCGCGCCCGGTCGCGCCCGGTCGCGGCCGGCGGTGGGTCCCCGATCCTGGCCGGTCGTATAGTCGGGAGGGGTCACCCAGTCGGGAGGGGTCACCGGGTCCGTTGCCCGGCCGTCCGTCGGCGCCGGGCGTGCCGGTGACCCGAGCTCTTCACGAGAGGAGGGCACGGATGCTCAGTGGTGTTCAGGGGATGATCGGGGAGACGGCCCTTGTCACCAAGCAGATCGGGGGCGCTCACCATCCCGGGTCGGTCCGTGCCCGCGGGGAGGAGTGGTTGGCGATCCCGCTCGACCAGTCGTCGACGATAGAACCGGGGACGAGCGTGGTGGTGGCCGATATCGAGAGGGGCCTGCTCGTCGTGTACGCCATCGACCTCGATTGAGGACAGGTCCACATCGAGAACAGGAGAGGTGGGGTCGACAAGTCAGGTAGAGGAAAACATGAGAGGCAGGCCGAGGGGCCGGCCCACAAGCAAGGAGCTGAGCAATGCTCGCAAGCTCGTCAGGTCTGGCCGCAGCGATCGTCGTGTTCGCCGCGGTGGTCGTCGTGGTGCTCGCGATCGTCGTGCTGGTGCGATCGTTGAAGATCGTCCAGCAGGGCAGCGTCGGGGTGGTGAAGCGGCTGGGAGAGTTCAAGTCCGTCCGGCAACCCGGGATCCACGGCCTGGTGCCCTTCATCGACCGTATGGAGAAGGTCGACATGAGGGAGTTTCCCCAGACCGGCGACAAGCAGGCGGTGATCACCAAGGACAACGTCTCGCTGTGGGTCAGCGCCACGATCTTCTGTCAGGTGATCGACGTGAAGGCGGCGCTCTTCGAGATCAACGACTACCAGCTCGCCGTCGACCAGCTCTCGTTGACCGCCCTGCGGGCGGTGTTCGGGGAGATGACCCTCGACCAGTCGTTGTCCGAACGCGAGACCATCAACGCTCGGATGCAGGACCACATGGCCGACGCCACCATGAAGTGGGGTGTCCGGTTGAACCGGATCGAGATCCTCGACATCACGCCGCCCAACAACGTGCTGCAGGCGATGTCCGAGCAGAAGGAGGCCGAGCAGCACAAGCGCGCGGTGATCCTGAAGTCCGAGGGCGACCAGCAGGCGGCGATCAACGGCGCACAGGGGAGGAAGCAGGCCAACGTGCTCGAGGCCGAGGGGGCCAAGCAGGCCGCCATCCTCTCCGCCGAGGCCGAGATGAAGGTCCTCGAGCTGAATGCCGAAGGGGAGAAGAAGGCCCGTCTGCTCCGGGGCCAGGGGGAAGCCGATGCCCTGGCGGCGATCGACCAGGTGGCGATCAACCCGAACACCCTTGCGGTCCTGCAGCTCCGGGCCCTTCAGGACATCGCCTCGGCCCCGAACTCCAAGGTGGTCGTGCCCTACGCGGCGGCCGGCCTGGTGGGAAACGCGGAGATGCTGATGCAGGCGCTGCGGGACGTCGGCGTGCCGGACGTGGTCGCCCCGGTGTCCAACGGCACCGGATCGGCCGCCGGCATCGGTTGACCCCTTCGTTCCCGCACGGGTCCGCCGCCGGCGGGACGCCGGGGCGCTAGCGATCGGTTCGCAACACCAGTCCCTGGGCGTTGTTGAAGAACCCCCCGGGGGTGAGGAGTGCCGTGCGGGCACCGGTCACCTGCCGGTCGCCGGCCTCTCCGCGCAGCTGCGCAATGGCCTCGCGGATGTGTCCCGACCCCTGGGTCCCGCCTTCGGAGTGGTTCCCCCCGTGGGTGTTCACGGGGATACGGCCGTCGATCATGATCCGGTTCCCTCCGCTGTCCCAGTTGGACCGGATGAAGTCGTAACCCTCGCCCGGCTTGCACCAGCCGGTGTTCTCGATCCACGAGAGGGCGATGATGGTGAACCCGTCGTAGGGGAAGTAGACGTCGACGTCGGGGATCCAGACGTCGCTCTTCGCCCGGAGGCTCTTCACCACCACGTGCTGGCCATGGTGAGAGAGCCCGTCAATGCGGTCCTCGCCGTGGTGCTTCGGGAGGCCGACAGCGGCGGCGTGGATCATCACGGGGGTCTTCGCCAGGTCGCGCGCACGTTCGGTGGTGGTGAGGACGAAGGCGTCCGCGCCGTCCACCGGCACGTCCATGTCGAGGAGGCGGAGCGGCTCGCGGACCATCCGGGCGCTCAGGTAGTCCTCCATGGTGATCGGGGTCCGCATGGCCGCCAGCGGGTTTCGCACGGCATTGGAGCGCTCGTTCACTGCGATGAGGCCGAGGACCTCCTGGGGGGCGCCGTACTCGTGGAAGTACCGGCTGGCCCAGGCGGCGTAGCCTTCGGCGCCGAGCTGCTCGGGATCGACCCGGAAGGGAGCGGGGGCCGGTGACCCGCCGAAACCGAGGCCCCGGCGGAAGGGGTCGTTGGCCGCCGCCTGCGAGTTCGCCGGGGCACGGTACAGGGCGTGGTACACGAGCACCGTGTCGCACGACCCCGAATAGATGGCGTTCATCGCATCGACCACCGCGAACGCCAGCGGCATCGGCTGGTTGGAGTGGTGCGTGACCTCTGGCAGCCCCAGGTCCTCCGCGATCCGGTGCGCCGCCGGGGCGGTGCCGACCACGCCGTCGATGTCCTTCGCCTCGAGCCCGGCGTCGGTGATGGCGGCGATGCTCGCCTCGAGAGCGAGGTCGGTGCGCGAGCGCCCCGTGGCGCTCCGGGCGAAGCCGGTGGAGCCGACTCCGACGAACGAGATCTGGTCCTTGATGGGATTGCGCGGCACCGCGGGATCCCTACCGGCCGGCCGGCTCGAAGACCGGGTACGGCTCCCCGTAGCGATCGACCCAGGCCAGCTGCACGGGCATTCCGATCCGCATGTTCTCGGCCGGGCAGCGGACGATCGTCGAGGTGAGGCGCAGGCCCTCCTGTTCCACCAGCTCCACGGTGGCCACCGGGTGAGGGGTGGAGTAGTCGACCCCGGGGGCCGGCCGCCCCTGATGCAGGCGGACCAACAGATGCACGGTCCCCCGGCCCGAGACCTCCGTCGGGGTCACCCGGCGCGACCAGCACTCGGGGCACACCGCGCTCGGGGGATGGAACCAGTTCCCGCAGCTTTCGCACCGGTCGATCAACAACCGGTGGTCCAACCACCCCCGGTAGAACTCCTTGTTGTCGTGGTCGATCAAGGTGTCGGGCAGGCGCTTCAGCAGCTCCTCGTCGGTGATCGGGCTCAAGTACGGCTCCTCCTCGCTCGTCCGACGCGCCTCCTCCGTCCCAATCTACCGAACGTGCCGGGTACCGGGGAGATAGAGCGGAGCGCGTGTACCCCCTCCGGGGTGCTGCTAGCGGGCGCCAGGTCCGGGTCCCCGGACCCGGGCAACCGGGGCGACACGGTGACCCCTACGACTGGTTGGAGTTCGGTATCGCCTTCAGCGGCACCCCGGCCTGCCTGGCGGCGGCAGCAGGGCCTGGGGGCGATGGATGGACCGGGTCCCCGAGTGGCCCGGCTAGGGTCTCGGCCCGTTGCCGTCGGCTCGAGCAGGAGGCCGGCCCGTACCCCTTCGACCTTCCTGCAGCTTCGAGGTGGAACGATGAGCTCGGGCGATACCGCCTGGGTCCTGGTGGGCGCCGCACTGGTGCTCTTCATGACCCCCGGGTTGGCTCTCTTTTACGGCGGCATGGTCCGGTCCAAGGGCGTCCTGGCCGTGATGATGCTGAGCTTCATCTCCATCGGGATCGTCACCGTGCTGTGGGCCTTGTACGGGTTCAGCCTGGCCTTCGGGCACGACGTCGGCGCCGGGCTCCTCGGAGGAGCGGGGAACATGGCCCTGCACGGCATGACGCGCCCGCTGTCCGGCTTCCACGGCCTCCACGTGTCGCCCATGGCGGTCATGGTCTTTCAGATGATGTTCCCCATCATCACCGTCGCGCTGATCAGCGGGGGGGTGGTCGACCGGGTCCGCTTCGTCGGGTTCGCCGTCTTCATCGTCGTGTGGTTCACCCTCGTCTACCTGCCGCTGGCCCATTGGGTGTTCAGTCCCGACGGTTGGCTGGCCCAGCGTGGAGTGCTCGATTTTGCCGGGGGCTCGGTGGTCGAGATCAACTCGGGGTTCTCGGCCCTGGCCGTCGTGTTGGTGGTCGGTCGGCGGCGAGGCTGGCCGAAGGAGCCGATGATGCCCCATTCCGTCCCGCTCAGCCTGTTGGGCGCGGGGATCTTGTGGTTCGGGTGGTTCGGGTTCAATGCGGGCTCGGCCCTCGGTGCGAACAGCGTGGCCGTGAGCGCCTTCGTCAACACACAGCTGGCCGCCGCCGCCGGGCTGTTGGCCTGGCTGGTCTTTGAGGGGCTCAGAGAACGCGTCGCCACCACCTTGGGCGCGGCGTCGGGCGCGGTCGCCGGCATGGTGGCCATCACCCCTTGCGCCGGTTTCATCGGCCCCATGGCCTCCCTGGCCGTCGGAGGGGTCGCGGGCCTCGCCTGCGCGGCAGCGGTCCGGCTCAAGTTCCGCTACCGCTACGACGACTCCCTTGACGTGCTCGGGGTGCACGGGGTGGGCGGCACCATCGGCATGGTGCTGCTGGGCCTCTTCGCCACCCGGTCCGTCAATCGTGGTGGGGCCAACGGCCTCTTCAGCGGGGGCGGGTTCCACCTTCTGGGTGATCAGGCCTTGGCGACGGTGGTGGCGATCGCCTTCTGCTTCGGTATGACCTACCTGGTCGCGCTCGGCGTCGACCGGACCATCGGCCTACGGGTGACGCCCGAGCAGGAGCTCGAAGGACTCGACCTCACCCAGCATGCCGAGACGGCGTACTCGATGATCGGCGGGGGCGGTCCCAGCCGGTAGGGGCTCTGCCGCATCGGAGGGCTACCGTGTTGGGCAGACCTCGCTGAGGCCGTTACGGAGAGGGGTGGTAGCGGGTGATGGCACACCAGGCGCACGAAGATCACGGCGATCACGTCCACGGTCCCGGTTGCGGGCACCAGTCGGTGCAGCACGAGGGCCATGTCGATTACCTGCACGACGGGCACCGGCATCGCGAGCACGACGACCACTGGGACGAGTGTGAGGTGGAGGAGGAAGTGGAGGAACTGGCCGCCGACGAGGCTCAGGTCCGCCGGGTCGCGTCAGGCCAGGTTTAGGACTTCTCCAAAGGGACGCGGTCCACCGCCGATCCGGTTACCGGTCCCGCTCGAGGTCCACTCGGGTGCAGGTACGGCCGGTGCCGGGATCAGAGCGGCGGCATGAAGGGTGGGACCCCCGTGTCGCGGCCGCCCAGCAGCTCGGCGTGCAGCGACTCGATCCGCTCGATCGACCAGTCCTTGTCCTCGGCGTCGAGCTGGGTGACCGGATGCCAACCCTGCAGCAGTTGGATCCGCTGCCCGCTCACGGCGAACACCTGGCCGCTCACGCCCTGGGCAAGCTCGGTGCACAGCCAGACGACGAGGGGGGAGATCTGGCTCGGTCCCAGCGGATCGTGCTCTCCGGGCTTGAGCTCAGCCTGCTGCGACAGGACGGTCCCGAGCAGGCGGGTCGCCGCCGTGGGTGCGATGGCGTTCACCCGCACCCCGACCCGCTCGAGCTCGCGGGCCATGACGATCGTCATCGAGGCCAGCGCCATCTTCGCCGAGGCGTAATTCGCCTGCCCGGCGTTGCCGTAAAGACCGGATTCGGACGAGGTGTTCACGATGGCGCCGTTGACGGGCTCGCCACTCGCCTTGCTCTGCTCCCGCCAGTAGCTGGCTGCGAACCGGGACGGGGCGAAACTTCCCTTCAGCACGACGTTCACGACGGTGTCGAAGTCGTCCTCCGACATGTTGAACGACATCTTGTCCCGCAGGATCCCGGCGTTGTTGACGAGGATGTCGAGCCGCCCGAAGGTCTCCACCGTCTGGGCGATCATCCCCTCGGCCGCATCCCAGTCCGCCACGTTCGCGCCGTTGACGGCGCTGCGCACTCCGAGCGCCTCCACCTCCTGGGCGACCTGCTGCGCGGGCGTGAGGTCCGCTCCCTCGCCCCGACCGTCGCCACCGAGGTCGTTGACCATGACGTGCGCGCCCTCCCGCGCCAGCAGAAGGGCGTGCTCGCGTCCGATCCCGCGCCCCGCTCCGGTGACGATCGCCACCTTGCCGTTGAGCAGTCCCATGATTGCCTCCACTTCCCGCGCCCCCGGTGACCGTGGCGTCCGGCGGGCGTCGGGTCACTTCTTAGTTTCCTGGGTCGTCGATCCGCAAGCGACCGGGCGGCCGGGTGGGAGGTGGCCTGGCGGTCGCTCGCGGACGGACCGACACAGCCGGGCACTACCGTGTGGATCGGCGCATCGAGGATCGGCGTCACCGGGCCGACCGCTCGTCCCGGCATCCGCGACCCTCCATCAGTCCCCGGCGGGGCCGTTCGTCCCCTGCCACCGGAACGAATGGAGCGTCCATGATCGCCGTGGTCCCCTCGGCCACCCTCGTCGGAGCAGTCGGCCAGCCGGTCCTGGTGGAGGTGCACGTCTCCAACGGCCTGCCGGGGTTCACCGTGGTCGGGCTGCCCGATGCCGCAGTCCGCGAGTCGCGCGACCGGGTCCGTTCCGCACTGTTGTCGAGCGGGCTGCCGTGGCCTCTGCGGCGGGTGACCGTCAACCTCGCGCCGTCCAGCGTCCGAAAGGGCGGCTGTGGACTCGACCTGCCCATCGCGGTGGGCCTGCTGGTCGCGTCCGGAGAGCTACCGGCGCACCGGACCGAGGGGATGGCGTTCATCGGCGAGCTCGGGCTCGACGGGTCGCTCCGCCACGTGCCGGGCATGATCGCCCTGGCGGGAGCGGTGACGGGTCGAAGCCTGGTGGTCCCCGGAGACGATGCGGGCGAGGCCGCGGCCGGCCGCCCTGGCCCCGTCCGGGCGACCGAGTCGTTGCGCGAGCTCGTCGACGCGCTGAGCGAGCGGCAGCCGTGGCCGACGGTGCGGTCCGGGGTCCCCGAGCGCGACGGCAAGGATCACGGAGGATCTTCGGCCGGACCGATCCAATGCGGTGGAGCCTCCTCAGGTGCCGACCTCGCGGAGGTCTGCGGGCAGCGGCTCGGTCGGCGGGCGCTCGAGGTGGCAGCCGCCGGCGGGCACCATCTGCTCCTCGTCGGCCCGCCGGGGTCGGGGAAGACGATGCTGGCCGAGCGGCTTCCCGGGCTCCTCCCTTCGCTCGGGTCCGAGGAGGCGCTCGAGGTGAGCCGCGTGCACTCGGCGGCAGGGCTCCCCCTGCCGCCGGGGGGCCTCATCGCCTGCCCTCCGTTCCGGGCACCGCACCACAGCGCCTCGGCGGTGTCGTTGGTGGGCGGAGGAACCTGGTCGATGCGTCCTGGCGAGATCAGTCTGGCCGACCACGGGGTGTTGTTCCTCGACGAGATGGGTGAGTTCCCGGCCGTGGTGCTCGACGCGCTCCGTCAGCCGCTCGAGGAGGGTGTCGTGCGGATCAGCCGGGCCCGGGGGACGGCGACCTTTCCGGCCCGGTTCCTCCTCGTCGGGGCCATGAACCCGTGCCCGTGCGGGGAGGGGGGGGCACCAGGTGCCTGTCGATGCTCGGATGCGGCCCGCGCCCGGTACGCGCGCCGCATCTCTGCGCCGCTGCTTGATCGGTTCGATCTGGCGGTGAGCGTTTCCCGGCCGGATCCCGACGAGATGTTCGGCCAGGGCGGGGGTGAGCCGACTACGGTCGTCCGGGGCCGCGTCCTCGCCGTTCGGGCTCTGGCGGCGGGCCGGGGGGTGAGGAGCAACGCCGACCTCGGTTCGGCCTCGCTGTCCGTCCACACCCGGCTCACGCCACCCGCAAAGGCGTTGCTCGAGCACCATCTCCGCGCCGGTCGGTTGAGTGCGCGTGGCCTGCACCGGATACGCCGGGTCGCTCGCACGCTCGCCGATCTCGACGACGCCGCCGAACTGATCGACGAGGAGCACGCCGCCGAGGCGTTGGCCCTGCGGTCCGGCCGGTCGGCCCTGGCGATCGGGTCGCTCCGGTGACCGCGGACGGAGCCTGTCACGACCGGACCCTTCCCGAGGCGGCGTACGCGGCCGCGCTGGCCGGGTTGCCGGACGTCGGTCCGACCCGGCTCCGGCGACTGCTCGACGGCGCCGAGCCCTCACAGGCGTGGGCCCGGGTCCTCGCCTCACATCCCCTCGACACCGGTCGGCGATGGAGGGCCGTCGCTCAGCGGACCGACGTAGCCGGAAATTGGTCCACCATGGGCCGCCTCGGGATCGGGGTGCTCGTCCTCGGCGGACCCCGCTACCCGGTTGCGCTCGAGTCGGATCCCGGGGCTCCGGCCGTCCTCTTCCACCTGGGGGACCCCACGGTCATCGACGACATGCCCCGGGTCGGCATAGTGGGCACCCGGACTGCGACACGGTACGGCTTGGGGGTGGCCGCCCAGTTGGGTGCCGAGCTCGCGGCAACCGGGGTCGCTGTCGTCTCGGGGCTGGCCCTCGGTGTCGACAGCGCGGCCCACGAGGGAGCCGTCGCCGGGTGGGAGTCGGGCCGGCCGACTTCGGCACCTCCGGTCGCCGTCGTGGCCGGCGGCCTCGACAGTCCCTACCCCAAGGCCGGTGCCCGGCTGTGGGAGCGGGTGGCCGGGACCGGCGTCGTCCTCTCGGAGAGTCCCATCGGGACGGGCCTGGAGCGTTGGCGTTTCCCCAAGCGCAATCGCATCCTGGCAGCGTTGTCGGAAGTGCTCATCGTCGTCGAGTGCCATCAGCAGGGCGGATCGCTCCACACGGTGCGAGCGGCCATGAGCCGCGGGATCTCGGTGGGGGCGGTGCCCGGCTCCATCCGTAGTCCGGCATCAGCGGGGACCAACGACCTGCTGGCCGACGGGTGCTTCCCGGTACGCGACGTGACCGACGTGATGGTCGCGCTCGGGCTCGCCCGCGCCGGGCTCTCGCCGGTCCGCCAACGCCGGCCGCGGGGTCGGTCCGAGACTCGTGCCCGCACCCGCGACGCGGCGGGGGGCGAGCGCGGTTCGGGCACGCCGGCGGGGGATTCCCGTCCGATCGGCGCCATCGCGGCTGCTTCGGCCGGCGAGGCGGAGCGGCCGTGCGGCCGGGTCGGCGTTCACGAGACCGCCTCCGGGTGGTTGCTCGACGCGATCGGCTGGGAGCGTTGCTCGGTGGACCAGATCCTCCGGCGCACCGGCTGTTCGCTCGCCGAGGTGAGTGTCGAGCTCGAGCGGCTGGCGGCTCGCGGCGACCTCCGAAGCGACGGTGCCTGGTGGGAACGGGTGTGACCCTACGTGCCCATGCTCGGGTGATCGACGAACTCCACCAGGGCGCCCCCGAGGTCGCCGGGGTCGACCTGAAGGCGCGGGCCGATCACCGAGCCCTCCGGCAGCCGTGTGAACCTGGTGCCGCGTTCCGTCAGGTCCGCCGCCTTCTCCTCGAGCCCGTTGACGCCGATCCGGATGTAGTACGGGCCGGGGCCCCAGGTGTGCAAGTAGTAGCCGGTCGGGCTGTTCCAGCGGACCGGCTCGATGAGGTCGACGGTTGCGCTGTGCGGGACTGCGAAGCCCATGCGGGCGACCCGATAGCCCTCGTCCCGCGCCAGCTCGACCGGACCAACCGGTTCCCACCCGAGGTTGGAGGACAGCACGCGCAGGGTGTTGTCGAGGTCGCGGACCAGGTAGCCCCGCCCGGTCACCCGGACCAGCCCACCGGCCGGCAGGTCTCTGGGCTGTGGCGGGCTCTCGGAGAACGTCTCGGGAGGCATCTGCAGCGGGGCGCTGCTCAAGATCTCGATGCAGAGTCCTCCGTCGAACGCCGGGTTGTAGCGGGGATCCTCCGGGGTCGTCCCGACCCAGACGCGATCGAAGGCCATGATCTCGTCGCGCGGGGCGATGCGAAAGGGCACCCGGCGCCGCACCAGGCGACTCATCAGCTCGTCGAGCTGGCCGGTGACGAGCACCGTCGCGTGCGTCTTGATCGGCCGGTCCGGACCCTGAAACGCCACGAGGCTGTTGAGGTATGGGGGAAAGAACGGGTCAGCGGGGGGAAGGGAGATCTCCGCGTGGCCCTGGGTCTCGATCCGGGTCGGCGCCACGGCGAGGGACCTGTGCACCCGGAGGAAGTGAGCGACGTAGGCATGGGTGGGGAACGCCTGACGCCAGTTCGGGTGGGCCAGGACACCGAGCCGGCGAACCAGCATCTCCGACGTGGCATCAGGGTCGGGGACCATCAGGTCGGCCGAAAGCAGGAAGTCGTACACCCGGTTCGTCTCCTCTCGATCGTCCTGCATACTGCGGTGCCCGTCGGTGCCTGTGCCCGGCGGTGCCTGTGCCCGTCGGTGCCCGGCGGGCGGGGCGACCTCGTCAGCAATGTAGGTCCTGGTCCCACGCTACGCTCCGAGGAAGCGTGGCTCTGGCCCTGCACGTGTCGGGAGCTCACGGTGACGGGTCTGGCCGACCGGTGGCGATCGGGGGACGAGGTGGGATCAGCGGTCGTCTACTCGGAAACGGGCGGGCCTGAAGTGCTCCGGCTGGTCGATCGCCCCGAGCCCGTCGCCGGGCCGAACGAGGTGCTCGTCCGGGTGGCCGTGTCCGGAGTCAACCCCACCGATTGGAAGTCCCGCCGGGGGAGCGGCCCCGGCCGGCCGACCCCCTTTCCCGAGGTCGTGCCCGATCAGGACGGCGCCGGCACCGTGGTGGCCGTGGGGTCGGGGGTCGACGGATCACGCGTGGGGGAGCGGGTTTGGATCTGGGAGGCCGCCTACGGGCGGGCCGGCGGAACGGCGCAGGAGGTGATCGCCCTCCCCGAAGCCCAGGCCGTACCCCTGCCCCGGGGCGCCTCCGCCGACCTCGGGGCAAGCCTGGGCATTCCCGCACTCACCGCGCATCGGTGCCTGACGGCGGGCGCGCAGGGGCCCGATCGGATCGGTCCGGGGTCCCACCGGGGGCGCAGGATCCTCGTCGCCGGGGGAGCGGGGGCAGTCGGGCACGCGGCGATCGAGCTCGGCGCGTGGACGGGGGCGACCGTCATCGCCACGGTCAGCTCGCCGGAGAAGGCCCGGCTGGCCCGAGCCGCCGGTGCCCACCACGTCGTCGACTATCGGGAAGAGGACGCGGCGGGGGCCATCAGGGAGGTCGCGCCCGAAGGGGTCGACGTGATCGCCGAGGTGGCTCCCCACGCCAATCGCGATCTCGACCGGTCCGTGCTGGCACCGAACGGGACGATCGTGGTGTACGGCAGCGACGGGGACCGCTTGGCCATCCCGATCCGGCCTTCGATGCTCGCGAACACCTGTTACCAGTTCGTTCTCGTCTACTCCGTACCCGAAGCGGCCAAGCGCCGGGCCGTGGCCGACGTCGCCGCCGCGGTCGCTGCGGGCATCCTGCGGGTCGGGGAGGACGCCGGCCTGCCGTTGCACCGTTTCCCCCTCGCGCGCACGGCCGATGCCCACGCGGCCGTTGAGGCGAACGTGGTCGGCAAGGTCCTCATCGACGTCGGGACCGGGTGGTAGCCGTCCGCCGCCCCTTCCGTCTCGGGCTCGAGCTCCCGGCTCTCGGGGTCCCGACAGCGCCGAGCGGGTTGCCCGACCCCGGTGTGCTCGACGGCTACGTCGCGGCGGTCGCCGCCGCCCAAGAAGCGGGGTTCGACGCGGTGTGGTTCTCCGATCGCGGGGAGGTGGGGGAGGCCACCGCCGACGCCCTCACGCTGGCCGGAGGTCTGGCGGAGGTCGCCACGACTCTCACCTTGGGGGTGATCGCAGATGTGGTCGATGCCCGGCACCCCGCCGTACTGGCCCGTGACGTCACGTGCCTCGACCAGGTCTCCGCCGGAAGATCGGCCGTGCTCCTCTTCGACTCCGGTCCGGCCCGACCCGGCTCCGTCCAGGGGGCCCCGGGGGACCCCCTGGGCCGTCTCGGCGAGGCGGCTGCCATCTGCCGCTCCCTGTTCACCCACGCCGAGCCGGCAGGGTCGGGTCGCTTCTTCCGGCTCGGCGAGGTCAACGACCGGCCCCGGCCGGTCCAGCTCGGAGGTCCGGGAATCGTCGTCGATCTGGGCCGCCTCGCCCATCCGGACGGCGAGACCGCTCGGGGTCCCGGGGCTGCCCCCGAAGGTCTTGTCGAGTGCCTGCGGTCGGCCGACGCCGTGGTCACGGGGGGAGGGCCAGGGCAGGTGCGCTCGATCAGACGGGTGATCGGGAACGCCTGCCGGACGGCCGGGCTGGGATCGCCCCCGCCGCTTCTCTGGCGGGGGTCGCCCCCAGCGGAGGGTGCGGTCTTACCGGTCGCGGCTCCGCTGTCCGGGCACGCGGCCGGGATCCCGGTGACGATGCGGGCGCTCACGTCGGCAGGGGCGGACGGCGTCATCGTGCGGCTGGGCCGCAACGCGCCACCCGGGCCCGACGAGGTCAGCGGGCTGGGGCGACGGTGGGGGGGCTGAACGGGGCGGACCCGATCGGCCAGGGGCGGTCTCGACCCTCAGCCGTCGGACGGCTGCATGACGATCCGGTCGGTGCGGATCCGGATCATTATCCGCTCCTCCCCGGCCCGTCGGTTGGGGTACTCGGTGACACCGAGGTACTTGTTCGCCAGGTGGTCGATGTGCTCGTCGGCCCCGTCCCGCGTCACCTCGATGACCGTGCCGCGAACGACGACGACGTTGTACGCGTTGTCGGGGTCGAGCACCGTCACCGCCACGTGCGGATCACGTTGGACGTTGTCGGCCTTCACCCGCCCCCGGGCGGTGTTGACCATCAGGTCGTCACCGTCGACGTCGATCCAGAGGGGAGTCACCTGCGGGGTCCCGTCCCGGGACACGGTCGCCAGGCTGGCCAGTACCGGCCTGGCCAGCAGGTCGCGGGCCTTCCTGCTCAGCTTGTCGGGCATGCAGATCCTCCATCGCCTCGAGACGGCCCGGCCGGTCGACGTTCCCACCAGGGCCGACCGGGTGCTCCGGCCAGAGTAGCGACCGCGCAGTCCGCACAGTCCGCACAGTCCGCACAGTCCGCACAGACCGCGCAGACCGCGCAGACCGCACAGACCGCGCAGTCCGCGCAGACAGGTCGAGCACAGACCCAGCAGACTCGGCCGGCGCGGCCGCGCGGCCGGCTTGGACGATCGGGGGTTTGCGCGGTGGCGGTCGAGGCCCCATGCTGGCCGTGAGCAGAGGAGGAACATGGGCACGACTCGTATCGAGACCGACAGCATGGGCGAGATCGCCGTTCCGGCCGATCGGTACTGGGGGGCGCAGACGGCCCGTTCGCTGCACCACTTCGACATCGGCGAGGACACCATGCCCAAGCCCCTCATCCGGGCGATCGGCATCCTGAAGGGGGCCTCGGCCGCGGTCAACGCCGACCTCGGCAAGCTCGACCCGCACGTCGCCGGTCTCATCGTCAGGGCAGCCCGAGAGGTGGCCGAGGGCAGGCTCGACAGCGAGTTCCCGCTCCGGATCTGGCAGACCGGGAGCGGGACGCAGACGAACATGAACGCCAACGAGGTCATCGCCAACCGGGCGATCGAGATGGACGGCGGGGTGATGGGCTCGAAGTCGCCGGTCCATCCGAACGACGACGTCAACATGTCGCAGTCGTCGAACGACGCCTTCCCGACGGCCATGCACATCGCCGCCGCGCAGGAGCTGGTCCACCGCCTGGTCCCGTCGGTCCGGGCCCTCCGGGACGCGCTGGCGGCCAAGTCGACCGCCTACAGGGACATCACCAAGATCGGCCGGACCCACCTCATGGACGCGGTGCCGCTGACCCTCGGACAGGAGCTGTCCGGCTACGTGGCGCAGCTCGACGCGGACCTGGTCAGGATCGAGCAGAGCCTGGGTGGACTGTTGGAGCTGGCGGCCGGGGGGACCGCCGTGGGGACCGGGCTGAACACCCATCCGGAATTCGGGGAACGGGTGGCCGCGGCGATCGCCGAGCTGACCGGTCTGCCCTTTGTCACCGCACCGAACAAGTTCGCGGCCCTGGCTGCTCACGATGCCCTGGTCTGGGCCAGCGGCGCCCTGCGGACCCTTGCCGTGTCCCTCACCAAGATCGCCGACGATCTGCGTTGGCTCGGCTCGGGCCCCCGGAGCGGGCTGGGCGAGCTGGTGCTGCCGGCCAACGAGCCGGGGTCGTCCATCATGCCGGGGAAGGTCAATCCGACCCAGAGCGAGGCCATGATCATGGTGTGCATCCAGGTGATGGGCAACGACACGGCGATCGGCATCGCCGGCTCGCGGGGCAATCTCGAGCTCAACGTCTGCAAGCCGGTCATCATCCACAATTTCCTCCACTCGACCCGCCTCCTCGCCGATGCCAGCCGTGGCTTCCGCGAGTTCTGCGTCGAAGGGCTCGAGCCCGATGACGAGCAGATCCGCAGGCACCTGCAGAATTCCCTCATGCTGGTGACGGCCCTCAATCCCCTCATCGGGTACGACCGGGCGGCCGAGGTGGCCAAGAAGGCACACAAGGAGCGCACCACCCTGCGGGAGTCCGCGCTCGCCCTGGGGTACCTGACGGCCGAGCAGTTCGACGCCGCCGTCCGGCCCGAGGAGATGACCCATCCCTGACGGTCGTCGGGTCGGGGAGCCACTACCGCCACTTGGCCGTCACCGACCGAAGGAGGGAACATGCCAGAAGTTCTCGACCATGCCGAAGTCGACGCCGCTCTCGGCGAGCGAGGTCTCGGATGGGAGCGCCAGGGGGCCGAGCTGGTGAAGGTCGTCGCGCATCGGGACTTCGCCGACGCGCTCGCGTACGTGAGCTCGGTCGGTGCGTTGGCCGAGGCGGCGAACCACCACCCCGACATCGACATCCGCTGGGGAACGGTGACGCTGCGGCTCTCGACCCACTCGGCCGGAGGGCTCACCTCGGCCGACCTGGCCCTGGCCGGGCAGATCGACGGCCTTCCCGCGTCGGGCCGCTGAACGGCCCTGATCGGCCCCGGCCGGGCCTAGCGGTCGCCGCTCAGTGGACCGGGAGGTCCCAGAGCGGGAACCAGCGGGACAGATCGGGCTCTACCGGAAGATCGCTGCCGACCAGTGCCTTGACCCGCAGCTCGAGCTCGTTGTCGCGGTGCTCCTTGCCGTCGGGGGCGAACGGGTAGAACGTGCCCCGCTTGTACAGGTAGACGAGGAAGAGCGGACGCACGTCGGTGCCGGCATCGGGACCGGGCACGAGGCCGAAGACCGAGCACAGCAGCTGAGGCCCCCAGCCGTTGTCCGTCAGGGTGCTATTGACCAGGTGCACCCGGGTGACGAGATCGTCGATCGCCGGATCCTCGAGCAGCAGCCACCGGAAGCCGTAGGCGTCCTCGGCCTGGGTGAGCGCCCCGCCGACGGACTTGGCGTCGCCGGGGCGGTCGCCGGTGCCGGGCTCGTCGTCGCTGTCGGGGATCTCGAGCAGCTCGCCGATCTCGCGCTGCACGTCCTGGGCCGACTGCCCCGCCGGCGGCTTCCAGCAGACGCCGGCCGATCCGGAGGGGACCAGACCGCCTGCTGTCTGGAGCGTGATCGCCGCCGAGGGCAGCGCGAACAGGGCGTCGAGGTTCGCCCGGACCGGCTTGGTCCGTCCGAGCAGGCTGTCGAGCAGGCCCACTCAGGACCGCCCACTGCTGTGGAAACGGCGCGCCACCTCAGCGGGCCTGGCCGAGCTGGACCTCTATCTCGGCCAGCTGTGCCAGTCGCTGCTCGAGCGGCGGGTGGGTGGAGAAGATGTTCGACAGGGAGAAGCCCTGGCCGCCCTGCCCCTGGCCCTGCCCCTTGCGCTGTGCGATGGCCGGGGTGAAGAAGAAGGCGTTGAAGGGCTCGGCCTTGCGCAGGTCGCTGGTCGGGATACGGGACATCTCGCCGGTCACCTTCACCAGCGCCGAGGCCAGCACGGAGGGTCGGCCGGTGAGGATGGCCCCCGACCGGTCGGCAGCCAGCTCCCGGTAGCGCGACAGCGCCCGGGTGAGCAGGAAGCTGATGGCGTACACGACGATCGAGACGAGCATCACGATCGCCTCCATGGCGGCGAGCTGGGATCCGTTCTGATCGTTGCGGCTCCCGCCGCCGAAGAGCCCTGCATAGAACATGGCGCGGGTGAGGAGGCCGGCCATCATGCCGAGACCGCTGGCGATGGTCATGACGGCCACGTCGCGATGGGCCACGTGGGAGATCTCGTGGGCGAGCACGGCCTCCACCTCGGGCTCGTCGAGCCGGCGCAGCAGGCCGGTCGTGGCGCAGACGACCGACGCCTTCGGGCTGCGACCGGTGGCGAAGGCGTTCGGGATGTCCGTGTCGGCGATGGCGACCCGCGGCTTGGGCATGTCCGCCAGGGCGCAGAGCCGGTCGATCACACCGTGGAGCTCGGGCGCCTCCTCGGGGGTCACCAGGCGCCCGTGCATCCCCCACAGGGCGATCTTGTCGGAGAACCAGTACTGGGCGAAGAGCAACCCGACGGCGATGACGAGGATGAAGGCCATGCTCAGGCCCACGGCGAACAGGATCCCGATGAAGGCCCCGTACAGCAGGACCAGCAAGAGGCCGGTCACGAACATCCGGGCCGTCAGGCCTCGGTCGTTGGGGATTCTCTGGGCGGTCGACATCAGCGGGACCCTCCGGCGTTCTCGCCCGTCGCGGCGGCGGTCTCGGATGGCGGGCCCGGTGGGGCGACCGGTGCGGCGCCGTCGGCGGGTGCGGCGTCGAGGATCTCGGCGTCGGCGGCCTTGCCGTCCTCGGCGGACGAGGGGAGAGCTGCGGTCGGCGCGCCCGCGGCCAGCTGGGACTTCAGCGCCGCCAGCTCGGCGTCGACCTGCGATCCCGCGGACACCTTGTCGAGCTGAGCCTGAATGTCGTCGACCGGCGTGTTCAGATCGGTGAGTGCACCGGAGGCCAACAGCTCGTCCATCGCACCCGCACGAGCCTGCATGCCCGCGATCTTGTCCTGGGCACGCTGCATGGCACTCCCGGCGTCGCCCATGGACGTCGAGATGCCCGAGACGGCCTCACCCACCTTGGTCTGTGCCTCGGCGGCGGTGTAGCTGGCCTTCAGCGTCTCCTTCCGCGTCCGGAATTGCTCGATCTGGGCCTGGAGCCGCTGGGAGGTGGCGACCAGCTTCTCCTCCTGCTCCTGTACCTGAACGTGCTGGGTCTGCATGTCGCCGAGCTGCTCGCCGAGCGCGGCGCGCCGGGCCAGAGCCTCCCGGGCCAAGTCGTCGTTCCCCTGGGTCAGCGCGGCCTTGGCCTGGTCCTGCAGCTTGTCCGCCTGCTTCTGCAGCTGCCCGGCCTGCAACTCGATACGCTTGCGTGCGGTGGCGACGTCGGCCACGCTCCGACGGACCTTCTGAAGGCTCTCGAGCTGCTTCTCGTACGAGAGGTCGAGGGTTTCACGGGGGTCCTCGGCCTTGTCGAGCACCTTGTTGGTCTTCGCCTGCAAGATGGCCGACATCCGCTTGAACACGCCTGCCACTGCTCTGCCCTCCTCGCGGCGCCACTGCGCCTTGTAATGAGCATAAAGCCTCGTGGCCGAGCGGGGGGCACGCCCTCGCCGGGCAGGTAACCTCCGATGATGCCCGACCGCCGGTGCCTGCTCGCCGTGCACGCCCATCCCGACGACGAATCGTCCAAGGGGGCCGGAACCGTCGCCCGCTATCACGCCGAGGGGGTCCGGACCGTCCTGGTGTGCTGTACCGGGGGCGAGGAGGGCGACCTGCTCAACCCGGCGATGGCCACCCCGGAGAACCGCGAGCGGATCCACGAGATCCGGATGGAGGAGCTGGGCGCGGCGAGCCGGATCATCGGCTACGACGAGGTCGTCCTCCTCGGCTACCGCGACTCGGGCATGCCCGGGTCACCGTCGAACGAGAACCCCGAGAGCTTCGCCATGGCGCCGATCCACGAGGCGGTGGAGCGCCTCGTGGGCGTGATCCGCCGCGAACGGCCCCAGGTGATCGTCACCTACCCCGACGAGCAGACCGAGTACCCCCATCCGGACCACCTGCGGGTCCACGAGATCAGCATGGCCGCCTTTGACGCCGCCGGGGACCCCGACCGGTACCCCGCGACCGGGCCGCCTTTCGAGCCGCTCAAGCTGTACTACACGACCTGGCCGAGGGAGCAGATGCTCGGCATCCACAGCAAGTTCCTCGAGCTCGGGCTCGAGTCGCCCTTCGACGAGAAGTGGCTCGAACGGATCCGGAGCCGGGTGACCGTGTCGACGACCCACGTGGACATCTCGGGTTTCGACGTCCGGCGGGAGGCGCTCCGGGCCCACGCCACCCAGGTCGATCCGAACTCGAAGATGTGGTTCGGTCTCCCTCCGGAGGTGCAGGGCTCCATCCACCCGTTCGACGACTACTTCCTGGCCCGGAGCCGAGTCGGGCCGTCCGAGGTG
>Ga0307373_10001311_pt1 | contig 46637 bp, 40 predicted proteins | sample OX2MG_FD_202534 | JGI IMG/M metagenome (GOLD analysis project Ga0307373, IMG submission 202534) | Soil microbial communities from Risofladan, Vaasa, Finland - OX-2 | ecosystem: Environmental > Terrestrial > Soil > Coastal area > Acid sulfate soil | place: Finland: Risofladan, Vaasa | collected...
TCCCGACAGATCAGGCAAATACCTATATCAAAAGCTTGCCGGAAGGATATCGGGTGGTATCTAAGACGCCGTAGAATGAGTTAGCGTTTAGCGTTTAGCGTTTAGCGTTTAGCGTTTAGCGTTTAGCGTTTAGCGTTTAGCGTTTAGCGTTTAGCTGTGCTATGTTATCCAGCATTTCTTTGTCCCATGATTTATGTACCCAATGGAGGTCGTTTGTTACCAATAACAATCGTTTGACTGTCTCAAAATCATACCATCGTATTTCATCAATTTCTTCTTTCTCAAAATGAAATTCGGTATCTTCCCTATCTAATTTGTATATAAAACTATGCTGAAATTCTTTGTGAGAGGGTTTGTCACTTTTAAAAATTTTATATGCTATAAGGTTCTCTTTTTGTACTATTATTCCCAGTTCTTCCGATAACTCTTCAAGAGCATTATCGAGGTAGGTTTCCTTCGGATGCAGATGCCCGCCGAAAAATGCTTCCCACATGCCCGGTTTGAGATCTTTTTTCAGCGACCGTTTTTGACAGAGTATTTGTTTGTTATTATTAACAACCCATATACCGGTTGCCCGGTGCCATATCCCTTTTCCATGGACAATATGTCTTGGCAAAGGATTTTGTGGATTATTGTTTTCGTCAACTACAAATAAGAGTTCCTCAGCATTAATCATGATTCTTATTTATTATAATCTAATTGCGTCATCAATTGAAAACGTTCCGATTGCAGTTCTGAGAATATCCACTGCTATCGCTCCGCAACCCAGTTCTTCTCCCATTTGCTGAGCCAGTTCTCTCACATAGGTGCCGCTTGAACAGAAGACACGGAATGTTGCCGTGGGAAGTTTTGTATTTAATTTATTTTTCATAAATAATTCTTCCCAACGTTTTATTATTTCATTTTGACGGAAGTCCCCTGTTACGGATGTGATAGCAGTCAGCGTCTGTTTTTGTAATTTTTGTAACGTAATCTCACCTGCAGACAGAAAGACAAAATCAAAAATTTCTATTTCGTGCTGTGGAATTGTGATCTCACTGAGTTTGTTGTTTTTTGCATACCAAAAAAGCGGTTTGCCGTTGACGGTTCTTGAAGAGTACGGCGGATAGGATTGTAGTTGTTTTCCGACATGGGCCTTTACAAAAGAATTTACAAATATGTTGACATCTTGTGATGGTTGTTTTATATTCGTTTTTTTTAAATATCCCAAAAGATCGTATGTGTCTGTTTGTAATCCGAAAACGATTTCAAATTCATAGGTTTTTGTAAGCGACAGGTATCTGTCTTTTTGTTTGGTCTTCTCTCCTATCATCAGAAGGAGCACACCATGTGCCATCGGATCAAGTCTGCCGGCGTAGCCGATTTTTTCGTGAGCAAACTCAGGATTTACTAGTCTGAATCTATTTATTACTTCAAGTGGTGTCAGACCGACAGGTTTGTATAGCGCGATGAGATGTTGCATGTTATTTCTTAAGCTGCTTGTGTGGTAATTCAATCGTAAACGTAGACCCTTTATTGGGTTGGCTTTGGAGATGAATTCTTCCATTGTGTGCTTTGACAATTTGATAGGTAATATATAATCCGACACCCAGTCCTTGGTAATTTCTTGATGTCACTGCTCGTTCAAAAAGATTATAGATTCTTTTCTGCTGATCTGTCGGTATTCCGATTCCATTATCACTGACAATTATATTGACATGGTCAGCGTTATTGGTAACCCCCATAGTAATCGGTTTGTTACTGCCGTATTTTATCGCGTTTGTGACCAAATTGATAATCGCCTGTTCAATCCTCAACTTATCGCAGTACGCGATCACGGGTTGTTTTATTTGAACGGTGAGCAACTTTTTATCTGGCAAACGGTTTGACATTCGTTCTGCGACTGCTTTTACGATATCGGTGATATTTGTTTCTTCAATTTCCAAATCGATTTTACCGGTCGTAATAAGGGATAAATCGAGCAGGTCATTGACCATTTTAGAAAGCCGTTTGCTTTGTTGCTCTGTATCTTCAAGCATCTTCAGTAAGGTAGCGACGGAGAAATTCGCAAGCGACACATTACGGATGTTGTGAATAGCGGTTTGCACTTGGAGTAACATCGATGTTACCGGTGTCTTGAGTTCATGTGATGATATCGCGAGGAATTGGTCGCGAGCTTTTATTTCAGTTTGGGCAGTATCAAAATTTTTTTCAAGTGTTTCGATGACGTGATGAGACTGCCTTAGCCTCCGTTGATAATCGGTAATTTTGTCCTGTTGTTTGGAGATATGAATAATATAACTGATAAATATACCGACAAAAAGGAACAGAAACATCTCTATAAAAAGAGTGAGATTGGTAATCAGCAGCGGATGGTTGGGTGGATAATATACCATTGCTGTAATAACAAATGAGGATACTATTGTCGTTATAAAACCGACGACAAATCCGCCATACCATGCAGAGAAAGTAATTGTTGGTAAAAATAGAAGAAACGGGTTAAAATTTGCAAGATATGTGAGCGATATGATAGCAATCAAACCCGTCGCTCCATTGAGCCCCAAATAAATGATAAATCGCACAAAGGGCGATGGTTTGGATGTTTTACTCTGTGTCTGCATAACAATACTTTTTATAGTCTAATATCTCAATGCAAGAGTTATGAAAGAATAAATACTTGTACGAGTTACCTGCCGGTAAAGAGCGAAAAGATCTTTCTGATTGGTGACTGGTCTTTTTGATATTGATCTATTAGTTTGTTTATTTCCGGAATGACTTTATCCGTCGCGTCTTCTCCTTCTTTGATGATTTGCAGGGCTTTTTCATTGTTAAAGATATATCTCCATCCGACCAGTCCTATGCGGAATTTATTTTGCGGCGTAATAATTACATCCGCCGAGCTGATAGCATACTGAGCCAGGTTATGCCTCAAGATGTTTACTGCATGAAGGGGAATTCTCGCGAGTGCTGGAATTGATGTGAGGACGGTCTCGACGTAAACTTGATCAAGATTGACTGCGATAGTAATATCTGCTCCCATCCCGGATGCGACAGTGACCGGTACCGGATTTGAGAGTCCTCCATCTGCCATTAATTTATCGAGATAAAAAATCGGCTGATATATTGCGGGTACGGCTATACTCGCTCTGATCGCTTTTGTCAGATCGCCATCAGTAAAAATTACCGTTTCGGCAGTGTAATAGTTGGTTGCGACGATTGATAAAGGGATTCTCAAGTCAGAAAACTGCGCGTTTTCAAGAATTTCTGAAATAAATGCTTCGGTTTTTTCACCTTTGATCAACCCACCGCGAAAGGTGAAATCAAAAAGTGCTGCGCCTTTCTTCCGGTCAAAACTCAATACAAGCTCTTCCAATTTCTTACTGTCCTGAAACCGGGCATAATGGGCACCCATAATAGAACCGATGCTTGATGCAGCGATTAAGCTAATGGGAATGCCGTGTTTTTCAAGCGATCTGAGAACACCGATATGAGCAAGTCCTTTTGCTCCTCCGCTTCCCAGCGCTAATCCTATTGTGGGATATGTTCGTGCCATACTGCTATTATACTCCGGTTGGCAACCGTTACTTACTTTTCTCCTTCAGTTTGTAGTAACTCATTTTGGTACTACCGTATTTCTTCAGCAGCTTTTTTCCAACCAATGATGACAGCAATGAATGAGCCTGTTGGCGGGTAACGGAAAATGCTTTTTCAATGTCTGATGTCTTAATTGCCTTTTTATTAATGACAATCTGCAGTACTTCTTCTTCCCTTGGCGTCACAAGTACCCTTTTTTCTCCTTCGAGATGATCAAGATGATGCCGGCGAAGTTCATCGATACGCCCGATCGCCCCTTGAAGTGAGCTGGCAATCCCTTCCAGAAAATATTCAATCCAGGATGTTTTGTCTCCAGTATCGGCGCTGTGCAGGCAATCCGAGTAAAGATGCCGGTCAATATCATAATAATCGTCGATAATAAAGAATTTTGAAACTTCATATTGTTCAAGGAGAAGAAAATACGTCGTCAGGATGCGTGCAAGTCTGCCATTGCCGTCGAAAAACGGATGGATATAGGCAAATTGATGATGAAAGATCGCTGCCTTCAAAAGCGGATGCAGTTCTTTTTCTTCACGGAGCCAGGCATATAAATCATTGAGTGCTTGCTTGATTTCTTTATCCGTATGATACGGCGGGTTATGCTTGACGACGATTTCTTGATTGGTCTTATGACCGACAAAGACCGGACCGTTGCGGATTTTTCCGAGTCCATCCCGTTCGATCCCTTTCATGAGAATTTTGTGCAGTTTTTCCGTAAGTTCTACGCTAATCGGTGTATGTTCCCGTGCTAGATTTGGTAAATCAGTAATGATGATAAAATAATTTTTTACTTCTTTCTCGGATTTTGTCGTCGGGATATGGTCACCCAGAACGACATTGGTGACATCCTGTGGAGACAGCGGGTTGCCTTCAATGCTTGTTGAATAATGAGTCGCGAGGATTTGATTTTCCTGTGATAGCCTGAGCGAGAGGGATGGAATCAGCTTTTCTCCCTGCAATTTTCCATACAGCCGTTCAATGCTGGAAAGAATATTCAAAATGCGGAAATTGAGGGTGAATTGTGGCTTGAACATATACGTATTATAGCACATCAGTAGTTATTTGTCAAGATATTTGTAAATATTATTGTAAGCTGATAAATATCCGGTAATACATGCATATTTTGTACTATTTATCGAAAAGGTGCAAGGTATTTTCTATAAATTAAAAATTTTGATATAATCCTATATTATGAAAGTTACCGAACCTTCTGGAGAAAATGGAAAAGGAAATGCATTCAGTAGCCTACTGAAAGAGGTAACTTCTCCTGTGAGAAGAATGACCGATAGAGTTTCAAATTCGGTTATTGTTAGAGGACAGGAATCGACTTCTAGTCCTAACCGGGGATTACGTACACTCAGAATACATATAAGAGGGTTATCCCACCGTGTACCGGGGGCTGAAGTAACAACTGATCCTCCGAAAGGTAAAAGATCCCCTTCGCAAGCAAAACCTGCAGCAGAATCACCTCAAGGAGCACAAGAAGCCATACCAGATGCCGGAAAAGACAGTGGAAGTAAAAAAGAAAGACCAGATACGGTTACAGCTTCTGGTTCTCCTGCCGTCGAACCGGCATCTTCCGTTGTCGCTCGAGCCGCAACAGCAGACGTTCGTACTGGTTCGCCTGAGCCAAAAGGAGATCAGGGTGGAAGTGGACAGAGTGACAGGAGAGATGTTGTAAATAGGACTGACGCATCTGCAGGTCGGGCAGATAGAAAAATTAGCCCTGCCCATATTCCAGTATGGCCAGAAGATAGATCAGACATTTCTTCTCTGACACGAGCACGCTTTGAACAAGCTTTAGAACGATCTACGAGCGTTTCTTCAGCGTGGACACATGTCGATAGTGCAGGAGAAATAAAGGATGCATGGCGTAAAGGCAGATATAATTCACCCATTGAAGTATATGAAGAAAGAATTAAAGGAGTTTTGAATGGAAAATCTCTTATCGAGATAATGAGTCAAAGTCCTGTTCCATTTATCTTAGACATTTTTGCTCCTTCTTGGACTCTGAGAGATGCTTTTAGCAAAATGCCTAATGCTCCACAGGAATTAGGCGGCGCTTCGGTGTCTCGTACTGATGAACGTACCCCCGAGGAGCGAGCCAGGGATCGTGCTTTAGGAATTGATCAATGGGCATTAAACCTTTTAGACCCTTCAGAGTGGGATACATTAGAAGCTAACATGGGAGGTAAAAAAGCAGGTGTTATTCTAGAATTTGGAGGGGGCGGTGTAGACTTTATGCCTCGACATCCATTGTTTTTTACTTATGCATCACAAAGGGTATGGAATTTACTAAGTGAAAGAAACGGCATATTAGTTGCAGAACTGCCGATTTACGCTCATATACCACATTTTAAGGAAACCTTAGAAAGAGCGGGAATAGAAGGAGATATAGACACAGAGACAAAATCCCGCGATGTATTCTATATGATCAAAACTCCTGACTCACCGTCAGTATTGCCTAGAATTCAAATGGAAGGCTTTTGGAAACGGAAATAGTGGCTGATGTCATAATCGTTGCGGCTGTGGGAATCGGTTTGACACATGAGTGTGGTTTGGTAAAAACGTAGGCCTGAATACTTATCATTTCTTCGGACAGGTCAATAAATAGTCCTATAGTTGATGAATAGTTGTGTTTTTGCTACAATGCATGACTATGGTTCATGAAAATCCTTCAGGCGGGATCAATAAAACCGATAAGAGTACGGAAAAACCACTGCAGGTACTAAGTCGGGTAAGCAGGTCTACTCGGACATTGGCAACCCGATTAGCTGCAGTAAGCGATACTGTTGATAGATCGTCACTGCAATTATTAGGTCTTGGAACTCGTGTACGTTCCCGGGTTTTCGTCCGTACTCATAAAGAAACTTCAACAGACGCAGATCCTGCTTCGGAAGTTATTGGACCCCCAGCGCCAGCGGCCAGAACCGGGATACAACAGCCGGTGTTGCATGTTGATGAATCCGGCATCAATGCGGCTTCTGCGGGAAAAGTCGTCAAGACAGATGTAGTACTCCCCGATTCGGATGGTCTCACTGCACGTGATGGCGTTCCCGGAAGAGAAGAGACACAGAAGCCTGGCAAGACGCTTTCGACAAAACACGCTACTGTTGATGATTCAATATATAAAGAGATGGAAAGCCGTTTGCAAGGAATGTCTCCTTATGACCGGAGAGAACTTATTGATGGAGCAAGAGCAGTGGAGACGCGTCTTGTGAATTTTTGGAATATGTTGGTGGATGAAGTGAACAAAACCGGCTATGAAATTCCCCAAGATAGTAAGACAACAATTCTCGATATCGGTTGTGGAATTTGTGAAGAAGCACCGGTCCTTAATGCGTTTTTTGGCGGAAATGAATATAACGTAGTAACTGACAGCGTACAGTTGATCGGTGTCGATAATGACCTTGAACAAATTGATTACGCGCGTAGGTATCATGGCGCACAGCCGTATGAATTTTATCACGGTGATGCAAGAAATCTTGATGAAATTCCACAGGTGCCATCTTTGGTAGACGGTGTTGTTATCCGGCATGAACAAATAGGTACCGATCAAGAAGCATGGACTTCGATCTATGAAAATGCATATGCGAGACTTCGTGATGGCGGAATTATGATCATTACTTCTTTTTTTGATTCCGAACATCAGAAAACGGTTGCAGCACTTGAGTCAATGGGATGCAAAGTTGTCCTAGACAAGCGAAATTCTGATAGCACAGTGTATGACAAATGCGTTGTTATCGTTAAAAAATAATATCGTTCGGAAGAGTTTACGTGAAATACGGTAAGCAAGAATCATAGTCGTTGAATAATATGAGCTGAAAAGGTATCCTAATACGTAGTGCTGCTATTGTTTTACAACCATGATAACGAAAGATATTGCAAGAGAAACCGGTTCTTCAGGACCCTCAAATCCCAACGCATTACTATTTCTTGCACAATCTGAACATCCCGATCCGTCACGAGTTGCTGTGGGTGAAGGTTCGGCTTCAATGTCTCACAGAAAACAAACCTCCAGGGGCATACATGTCCGGGGATTATCACCAGTAATTACTGCTGCTTCAGGCACAGAACCTGGTCGTATTCTTGGCAGACAAACAAAAACACTAGCTACGTTGCTTGCAGGCAAACCTCCTGTGAATGAGCCAGTGTCCACAAACGCTGAATCCGCAGGGATACACGGAGCAGCAACTACGCATGAGATGACACAGAGAGAAGATAAAAGAGACATAGTCCCTGATGCATCACAGGATACGATAGTGAAAGGAAGCGCTTCGGATCTTTTTCGGAGAGTTCAGCAACAGTACGGACGACTGGGAGCTCGATTGAGGGAAAGAGGTAGAGAAACGCAAACAGGCGGAAGAGGCGGATCCGATGTTCCGCCCGGTATAGGAAGACTGAGGACGCCGGATGGACCGGAAATGCCAAAAAGGATCGGCCGGAGGGAAATACGTAATTTCATAAGTGAAACAGGAAGACTTCTGAGAAACCCGCAACAACAGCATCCATATGGAGACAAGACTGATATCAGTAGTACTTATCAGAGAGGTGGGATTATCGGTACGGTAATGATGCCTGATGAAGCTGGTATGCAGGATGAATTTGCGGAAGTAGTGGCAATAGTTTCCGAACCTCACCGGTTGACAGATCGGGACGAACAAGTCTATCTCGATAGGCAGTTGTCAATTTATCCCAATAGACACGACAGCAAATTGTATTACCGGGAGCGTGAAGTCACCATTGATGCAGATGGTAATAAGCACCCTGTTGAGAGACCTGGCGGCCGGGAAGCTATCCATGAACGAGGGGTAAGGTTACATGATCAAGGAGCATTTACTGCAACACCTGAGCGGTATCATACGGTTATGTCCATACTCCATTCTTTTTCTCCGATTGACGGAGTACGAAGGCCATTTGACGATCACATGACAACTGTTGAAGCCTATGCTGCCAATCTGTCTGTTCAAAGTACCGCGTCAGTTTTATTCAGAAGTAGACATGAGGCTCGTGTGAGTATCAATGGTGATATAACAGTCACTGATCTTCATGTGGATTTAGATGGAGAGCTCGTTGGAGTGCTTCATCAGTATGAAGATGCCGAAAATAATACTTCTCTGTTACGAATAGGTATTTATCGGCGGGGAGAAGGAGTTAATGAGATGGGAGACAAAGTGTGCGATTATTTTTCAGGAACTTTTTTACCGATGACATTCAGAAGAGATTTTGATGATGAATCTGCTGCTAATGTAAGACAAATGAGTGAAGGTGAACCTTTAGATCCTGATTTTATAGAAAATTTGATCCTTGAGTTCGATGCAGGGTTGACAATAGGTGCAATCGGTAGAGATGAATCAGCTGCGCTCCGTAGATTTCTGTTCAGAGCTGAAGGGTTGCCGTTGAATGAGTAATATCTCTTCCTCCTGTCATTTTTTTGGCTGTTTTTTTCTTCGTTCTATTTTCCGAAGTGAATACATGATCCTTTGATCTAAGTTGATATTCTTTATTCTTGCAAAGCGAAGAATCGCAAGTAAAATATCTCCAAGTTCCTGTTGATAGGTCTCATCCTGCTGAGCTGAAAGATTTGTCGGTTTCCTTCCGTGCTTTGCCAGATATGCACGAGCCATCTCCCCTACTTCTTCAACAAGACTCAATATCAAAATTGAACCAAATTCTTCACTACCTTTCAAGTCTTCATCAATGCTATCAAGCTTCTTGAAATATTTACCAAATGGTGAACCCTGTCTTTTAGCCATATGTTACTCTTTATGATACTGTCATCTTTATACGCCTATCCCTGCGGAGTGTCAACCACTGGCATTTCTTATTTCATTACAGTATAATAGGAAAGAATCACCGTTCATGAAAACATCAATTACTTTGTTTCTTAGCGATATTTTACCTCACAGAAGAAAGATCTACCACAAAATCGTTAAGAATAAGATATTTAAGAATCAAAAAACAGATGATGTATTCAAACATTTAAAAAAAATAGGTTTGGATGGATTTGAATTGATGTTACCCCAATATGCCACGACAACGGACGCAGATATTTTGGAAGTGAAAAAGTTTACGACGAAATATAAATTTCCGGTATTAAGTGTTCATCAGGCACTGCGTTTTCTTACTGCGACAAAAGTTAACGAAATAGCCAGGTTATTTGAAATTGCGGATATGGTGGGAGCAAAAGTAATTGTGCTGCACATAAATTCGGCACGCAAACAAGTCTTTAACGAGTCTTATGTCCAAACACTGCATGAACTTGAAAAAAAATATAAGGTCAAGGTTACTTTTGAGAATATGGAGAAACATATTGAATCATATTTCCATGCTCATCGGTGGCACGCGGTAAAATTTTCTACATTGATTCAGCGGATAAATTTCCATATAACATTTGATATTGTACATCTCGCCCATTCAGGCGGAGATATTTTACGCTTTTATAAAGATAATAAAGATAGGATAATCAACATCCATTTAAGCGATTACCGGTCTCATCCACTCAATGGCAGTCTGCGGCCGCTTCGCTACAAACATATGCCGCTCGGTGATGGAGAACTGCCGATTGATGCATTTGTCGCACTGCTGCAAAAAGAAAAATATCAAGGAATATTAAACCTTGAGCTTCATTCTGATATCCATGGTGTTGAAAAAAGTGTATCGATGGTAAATCAGATTATCCATAGCAGGAAATCAGCACAACAAGTAGCAAATTAACTTCAATTCAGAGTCCTCAAAAGACAATTATTTATTATTAACTGCCATCTGGTACCCGTGCCTTGATTTTATTTACAGCAAACTACGTACTGCGTTTCGATACATGGCTTCAAATCTATCAGGGTGTGCCGGATCACCAAGCAAACACACAGCAACCGGAGACGGACCCGGTGCAGTATTTGTTTCCAAATAGAACGGATCCATTGTATATGCATTTATAACAAAATCACTACTTGATACAAGGCCTGCCAATCGGGCGAGTGGTTGTAATCTCCCGACCTGTTCCAGAATTTCTGCAGGGACTGCCGGATATTTAGCACTAATTCCGTGTGCTTCCAATATCTCAGCTTCTCCTGGTTGTAAACGACCGACAAATTGTCCCATAAGTGCTATTTGCCCAAAACCTCCTTTGCTTAAGCTGATACCATCTTTTGCTCTGAGATATCCGTCAGAAGCTGGATCTTCGAGGAGTATTCGTGCAGGATCATATGATCTTCTCGGATCGGGCATGGCGATAACCGGATGTCTGCTCTCTTCTTTCGTATGATGGGAATAGAGTAATGTAGCTGCTATCGCTTCAGCTCTTGGATTTGTGTAGACTTTTAGACTAGTATAATGATCGGTAGGACTAGGGATAAATTGTCTTACAACCAGTCTCTCTAGTAGTGGTCGAGTATCTTCATCATCCAAAAGACGGGCAAGTGTTTCAACCTGATCCGGTCTGTCTATCAAATATTTCCCCTCTCCCCGATCCAAATCTATTCGTAACAGCATAAATGCACCTTCTTCTTCGAGCATTTCTCTCATGTCATCGCGTGACATATCGGGTAGATATTGCATAGAGGGTACGTTTAATTCACCACGTCTTGAAAGTTTTTCGGCAAGTTCCAATTCACGAGTAATAGAAAGAGCAGGATGTGGCATAATATCAAAATTTTCGGCAGTTTGTGCCAGGGGTACTCTTTTTTCAGGTCTCATGCCGACAGTATCGATAATTTCAATTCCTGCTGCTTGCGCTTCTCTGACAACGGTCTGCATCGCTCTGACAGCCCTGGCTTCTTCAGGAATTGATATCTCATCTATTTCTATATCTTCCAATCGTGCAACTGGTGCCATTAATTTGACTCCTCGTGGATTTTCCCAGCGCTCCGGTTCTGGGCCTCTGGGTAACACTGGACCTTCTGGAGGGATACCTCCTGGTGGTTGGTCACTTGCACCACGGGAACCGTCAGTGTGAGTATCTCTTCCTGTTACCCCAGCTGTATGACCTCTACGGAGATGAGCTGCTGTTTCAGAGAGCGTTCTCCCTAAAGAAGCCAATCCGCGTACATGTATACCGCGAGGACTCCGTCCTGGGTGTGCGCTTTCTGGAGCTGGTCTTTCTCTCACGGCAACACTATCAGGGATTCTTCCGGGGGCAACCGGCGATAACGCTGTGCGCTGCACAACAGTTGTGCTACCATTTTTTGCTTCAGCTGTGGTTTCAGTCACTTTCATAATTATAGGATTATAGCAAAATAGGAATGTATATTAAATATTATGTCAGAGGAGTTGCAATTTTTGGGTTTGATTTTTATTACAATAGCATCTTTTTGTGTTCTTTTTATTTCAAAAAAACTAGTAAACAAACTATAAAGTTTGGAAAATAAATTGGAGGAGGATTTCTTAAAAACGAGCTCGTTGGCCTAAATTCGTTATTCCATGACTATTCCATGCTGTTGATTCGATTCTCTCCCAAACTCTCATTTGTACACGATTAAGATACGCGGTTTCGTCTGGTGTGAGTTCCCGTATTCCTAAACCTTCTTCACGCAAAAGTGAAGCGGTATATGCAATTATCTCGCGGGCCCGAATGGTTCTATCTGCTGAAAAACGGGGAGGGTTTGCCATTTTTCCTAATTCGTCAAGACAGAGAGGCGTTATAACAACTTCACCTTTACCTCCGGATGGAGTAGCTGGCGATGTTGCAAGTTTCCAGTCAATGTCAAGCTCATGGTCTTCACCTTCACCGGAAAATAGAATAGTTGAATCGGGGCCCGCATGCAGTCGTCGTACTTCTGAAGTTGGTAGAGCCATTGCTGTATCAACATGTTCTCCTTGCCTGCTGAGGAGCGTCATAGCTGTTACTTCAGCAAGATGACCATATATAGCATGTATATTTTTTTGAGTAACAGTTTCTTCAAGTACTGTCATTTCTTCAAGAACAGAAGCTAAATTTCGATTAATTCCTGCGCGGTCTTGTGCGCTAAGCTGCTCGCCATTAACGCGAGCTAACGTTACTGGCCAATATGCTAATGCAAGCCGAGCTTGTAAAAAGTGATCATTTATGAGCAGGAGATTGTTGCCGCTGTGATCTGTCCTAATTACGGGAAGTATATATCCGTCTCCATTAATCATTTGTTGGTAAACAATATTGTTATAGGCAAGTTGAGATGCATCTAAGAATTGCATTCTCTGTTCTTGAGTACCTTCATCGCTCAAAGCTAAGTCATGTAATTCTGAAGCGACATGTGCCTCATACGCAAGCCGTCGGCGTCCAGGTAACGTTCTTGCATATACTGCTCTAATCTCTTCATGTGTGAGCTCCTCTGTTGCAAAAGCAACACCTGGGCTATCATACATAAAATACTCACGCAGCGCTATTTGACTGTGTTCTCGAAAACGATCACTTGCTGATTTCATAGGTGCATCGTCAGGTTCATATTGTTGGAGCTGACCAGCAAGATCGTCAAAAGCATGTACCATTGCCAATACAGGGTGGGCAGGATCAACTGACGTTTGCTCAATAGGCACATAATTTGCGAAAGTGAGCATACCGCTTTGTGTATTGGCTGTAATATCTGTATCAACTTGTGAACTTGGCACAAGACCATAGTCAATCATAGTTTCTATTACCTCAAGTGAGTCAACGAGATCCCCAATTGTAATTGCTCTTTTATTAGCAGGTGTAAGATCTCCTAAGGGTTTCCCTTCCACTTTTCTTGTTATGCTCTGTCCAGTTTCCTGGTCATATGCTGCTATCAGTTCTAGGTGTCCGCGTACTTTAGGAAAAGGGATTCTTCTTGCACGCATAAGTGCTTCAGTACGTTGTTGTTCAAATGCTTGTGCTTGATCATCCTCTGGAGAAACAACACGCATCAAATAATTTTTTCCACCAGCGGTATCTGCAGGATCGCCGATTTGAAAGATTAAGGCTCCTTGTTCGCTTTGTCCGACATAATCGTCGTGAGTAGTGGGGTCAGCTAATGCAGCAATTTGTGTACGAAGAGTTGCAACCGCAGGACGGAAGCGGGCAAAAGCTTGTTCAGGATTTTCACCTTCACCATCTCCCGCTGCATCAGAATGTAATCCACCATCTCCTGGTGGTCTGCCATCTGCGCCACCCAGTTGTCTTTGGGGACCGTCGGTGTGAGCATTTCTTCCTGTTACTGCCGCTTGATCATCATTTCCTGGTCCATCGTGAGGGCCTTGTGAACCACCCCGTACATCAGCAACTTCAACCGCACGGTGCGTGAGCGCAGCTTGCCCATCTCCTCTTTCTTGTCCCGGTTCTGCTACGTGAGTTCCTCTGGAGGCTGCATGACCCCTGCGAACAAGAGCTGTCGCTTCAGTGAGTGTTCTACTGAAAGCAGCCAATCCGCGTACGTGTACACCGCGAGGACCTCGTCCTGGTTGTGCGCTTTCTGGAGCTGGTTTCTCTCGTACGGCAACACTACCGGCAGCACTTTCAGAGAATCTTACCGCGGCAACCGGTGATCGTTGAACAACAGCTACGCTTCCGCTCTGTCCTTCTCCTGTGACTTCACTCACTTTCATGATTATAGGATTATACCAAAAGAGCCAAAAATATTAAATAGCACATGGGTCATTTGCCTTTTTATAGGCAAAAATGGTATAATCTATAGGTTAAGCTTCCCCGCTGGACGGGGATTTTTTTATATGAAGATTAGAAACGTTGGTATCATAGCGCACGTTGATCACGGGAAGACGACTCTCGTTGATGCGTTGTTGCGCCAATCAAAAACAAAATTAAATAAAGAAGACTCAGGTCATGACCTGATCATGGACAGCAATGACTTGGAGCGGGAGCGTGGCATTACGATTTTTTCAAAGAATGCGTCAGTTGTATGGAATGATGTAAAAATTAATATCATCGATACACCAGGGCACGCTGATTTTGGCGGCGAAGTAGAACGGGTACTTACCATGGCGGATGGATGCTTACTTTTGATAGATGCAAAGGAAGGCCCGATGCCCCAAACACGGTTCGTTCTGAAAAAAGCGCTTGAGAAAAAGCTCAAAATAATTGTCGTTGTTAATAAAATCGACAAACCCGATGCACGTGTCCATCATGTACTTGATAAGACGCTTGATCTGTTCCTGGAATTGGGAGCGGATGATGATACCGCTGACTTTCCTGTCGTGTACGCGTCGGCAAAAGAAGGAAAAGCAGGATTGGAACCGGAATTATCTGCAATGACAGATATTTCTCCTATCTTTGAGGCGATACTCACCCATATCCCTGAGACAACCGGTGATACGGAAAAACCGCTGCAACTTTTGGTCACAACACTTGCACGAGATGATTACAAAGGCCGGATTGCCGTGGGGAAAGTGTACAACGGTACGTTGAGACAGAATCAGGATGTCATGCAAATAACACGGAGTGGCGAGATGAAAAAATTCCGTTTGACGTCACTGATGACATTTGAAGGCTTGGAACGTGTCGATACTTCTGAAGTAGCTGCGGGAGATATCGTTGCTGTTTCAGGAATTCCTGATATATCAATCGGTGAAACAATTGCCGACCCTGAAAATCCCGTCGCCCTGCCGCTTCTGGCAATTGAAGAACCGACAGTAAAGATGACATTTATGGTTAATGACTCGCCGTTTGCAGGAAAAGAAGGAGAATTTAAGACATCACGACAGATAAGAGAACGGTTGTATAAAGAACTTGAGACAGATATGGCACTGCGGGTAGAAGACACAACCGACGGTAAGTGGATGGTGTCAGGGCGTGGTGAACTGCATCTTGCCATCCTTATTGAACGGATGCGTCGTGAAGGATATGAATTCCAAGTCTCACGTCCGCAAGTTATTCTCAAAGTTGTTGATGGGAAAAAGCTCGCGCCGTTTGAACGCGTTTTTCTTGAGGCCCCACAAGATTATTCAGGTATCATCATGCAAAAAATGGGAGCACGCAAAGCCGAACTATCGGATATGACAACAGATGAAAATAATATCGTATTTTTTGAATTTGTTATCCCGACCAGCGCGTTATTCGGATACCGGAGTGAATTCATTACCGATACACGGGGTCTTGGGATAATCAATACGAGTTTCGAGAAATTTGACGTGGATAGTGGTGAAGCAGTGAGACGAGAACATGGTTCCCTTGTTGCGAGTGAAGACGGGCAGTCAAATTTGTATGGGTTAACCAACATCCAAGAACGAGGAACTCTTTTTATCGGTCCCGGGGTGAATGTCTATAAAGGGCAAGTGGTTGGAGAAAATGCCAGGTCCGAAGACCTGCATGTCAATGTAACCAAAGCAAAACAATTATCCAATATGCGGTCAAAGGGTGATGGCTCAATGGAGCATTTTAATGTCCCGCATGTTATGGATCTTGAGGATAGTTTGGAATTTGTTAATGAAGATGAGCTGGTGGAAGTAACACCAAAAAGTGTCCGCATCAGAAAAAAGATTTTGGATGAAGTCCTTGCAAGACGCATGAAGGCACAGGGAATGATATAACTTTTTATTTACTACCTGATCGGCGAGTCATTTGTTGGGGAAGTTTTTCACTGCCGTTCGGTTGCTCGCTAACTCCGAGGGCTCCTACCCTTCGTGCTCCCCGCATATGTACACTTGTTCTCGCTCGACTGCCCATAGAAGTTCCCAACCTTGCGGTTCTCAGTAACGCGTGAGTATTTGCATCGACTAACCCGGCGATATCACCAACCCATGTTGCACCAGCTCTTCCATCAATGACAACTTTTTCAGGATAATAAAGGCCTGCTTCTTTCGCTTTCATTTTTTTATTTCTAATTATGAATTTTTATTTGGGCAAAGTTTTTTCAGTGGCCAGTTAGAGAAGGTATTAAATCTGAAGTATCCTTTGCATATATTTAATTTAGTAAACTATTTGATAGAATTATGTAATAATTTTATTAAAAAGTGATAAGGTTGTCAATATCAAACAACACATTATTGTAAGATTATGTATCGGGGCACAATTCTTTGAGCGGGCAGTCGTCACATTTGTGGGGACGCGCGGGACAATATTCTCTTCCGAAATACGTGAGATAATGTCCGAAGAACCGCCATTGATCCTTGGGAACAAGTTTCATAAGATCCTGCTCTATCTTCACCGGATCTTTTTGATCGGTCAGTCCGAGCTTGTTGGTAAGTCGTATAACATGTGTGTCGACAACAATACCTTCGGATTTATGAAAGGCGTCACCGAGAACGACGTTGGCAGTTTTCCTTGCAACTCCAGGAAGTGCATCAAGTTCTTCCATTGTTTGCGGTACTTCTCCGCTGTACTTTTCAATGATCATCTGAGCCGCAGCTTTGATATTTTTGGATTTATTAAAATGAAAGTTTACTTTTTTGACCATTGCATCAATATCTTCAACGGACGCATCAGAAAAAGCCTTGATAGTTTTAAATTTTTCAAACAGTGCAGGTGTTACGGTATTGACGAGCTTATCTGTTGCCTGTGCTGAAAGTATTGTCGCAACAAGCAGCTGCCATGGAGTTTTATGGATGAGAGCAGATTTGGGATTGGGATAGAGTTTGGAAAGTCTTTTGATAATCTCCTTAGTCTTTTCTTCCCGTGTCATACATTCATTATAGATAGATTTTTCGCACTTGCAATAGTGAGAGGACTTTTGTATAGTTAATTATTATGGTTCAGGATGATCAACAAAATGAAATTATCGAGGGAGAAGAATTGGATGTCCCCGTATCAGGAGCAGATCAAGCAAGCGCGCTTCTTAATCTCGAAGAATTGATCAAAAATCATATCGAGGCAATCGATAAGCTCAAGCTGGAATTGAAGACACAACGTGAGATGCTTGAGGATTCCTTCAACACCAATCCGACATACCACGAGCACGTAGAACGGGTCAAGGAAGTAACCAAAGCAAAAAATTCTGTCCGGCAGGAAATATCCAAACAGCCTTCGGTAGCGACGCTTAATCAAAAAGTGAAAGATCTCCGCTTTGACATGAATGAGAAGAATAAGACACTCTCAGATCTGGTTCAGGATTATCATGAACAAACAGGCGCAACAACTATTGAGACCCGGGACGGCAAAGTCCTTGAGATTGTCAGCACCGCAAAATTGGTCCGCCGTAGCTCATAATAGTTTGTTACTTCAAAAAATATTAACGAGTTAACAAATATTTGTGTTATACTCTCCCCCATAGAAATGAAAATCGTCAGGCGTTTATTGAGCAACATCTTATTACTGCTCCCCTATCTTATTGTCTTCATCTTTTCGTTATACCAGCCGTCAGATCCGGATCTTGGTTGGCATCTGAAATACGGACAATATTTTTGGCAGCACGGGACGCTTCTTCGGGACAATACCTTTTCAACAATGATGCCACATTTCCATTGGGCAAATACTTCCTGGCTGACAGACATAATTTCCTATACCGCATATCATTTTGGCGGATTATTCGGACTCACTCTATTGGGTGCATTGGTTATTACATTGACATTTTATTTTTTTGCCCAAGCCGCAAATCTGACACTTTGGGAACAAACAACTATCTTCCCACTCATCTTATATCTTGAAGAGCAGGTAAATATTATTTCTTTCCGTGGACAAATGCTATCAACGCTTTTCGTCGGTATTTTGTTCTACTTCATCAGTCTCTATGAGAAGAAACCAAAATTATTGTGGCTTGCGATTCCACTTTTTTGGGTATGGGTAGATGTTGACGGAGAATTTCTTCTCGGTTATGCATTGTTTGCATGCTGGGTATTCTTGTACGTTATCAGTAGAGTACTGCAGTATGCATTATCACAGAATGAAAAGCAGAAAAAAAGTTTGCATCTCAATCTTATCCGTGATGCGTTTTCGTCTGAAAAAAATACTGTACGGAATCTCTGTATTATACTTCTGTGCAGTTTTGTCGCTACCTTTATTAATCCGTTCGGTTACGGAATCCACCTTGATGCGCTGAGTCATCTCGGCAATCCGCTGCTTTTAGATATCGGTGAGTATTTACCGTTTGATTTTTTCTCCCTTGGATGGTGGAATCAGCTTGTTGTCGGAATTATCCTGGTTTTCGGCCTGTTTATCCTCTTCTTCAGAAATAAATTTTGGCGACTGTTCCCCTATCTTGGCGGGGGGCTGATACTTTTTATCCTATCGATCCATATAAAACGGTATGTGTGGCCGGCCTATTATTTACTTTTCCCGCTTTTTGCAATGTCTGCAGCGTTTTTAAAACCCGACAAAAAGAAAATAACAACTAATTCAGCCACGATAATTTTACTTGCTACTCTTTTAGTGGTCGTATGGATGCGGTATCCCTTTTCGAACTATTCAAAATTTGATTGGGATGGGTACTGCAGGACGCAAATACTTCCCTGTACATCCCAGTCGGCCGAATTCTTGATAACGCACCATCTTACCCATAATCTATATTCTATGTACAATTGGGGTGGATGGCTTATCTGGAATTATCCGCAGATCAAACCAACGATTGATGGCCGAATGCATTTGTGGGAGCAGAACGGGTACAGTGCCTTTACCGATTATTATACTGTTGAACAAAATGAAAAAGATATTGATAAGACAACGTACTCAGTCGTATATGCATCACCAGATAAGCCTGTTTATGACCGGCTTATACAGCTTGTTAAACAAAAGAGATGGAAGGAAGTATATAAGGATAAGTATACGGCTATATTTGTGAGATTAGATCGCGGAATGACGCAAAACTAATACGCGGAGCCATGCGAAATTATTTTTATTCTCATAGTTTACAAGTTACTACTCAGGTGATATCATAATGGTATGAAATTTAATGTGAATACTGTCTGTTGCTGCACAATTCCTTTTTGATGGGGTTGTGCTTTTTTGTGCATAGAGACCCCGGCAAACGGGGTTTTTTTGTAATTACTTTATGAAATACGCATCAAATGTTATCGATGTCATTGGAAATACACCGCTCGTGCAGCTGAGAACCGTAACAAAAGGTATTCGGGCAACTATTCTTGTTAAGATAGAATATCTCAATCCGGGCGGAAGTATAAAAGATCGTATGGCACTTCAGATCATTAGTGATGCTGAGAAAAAAGGTTTGCTGAAAAAAGGATCAACGATCATTGAATGTACTGGGTCGGGAAATACGGGCATCGGCCTTGCGATGATCGCGGCAGTTCGTGGATATAAAACGATCTTTACCATGCCGGATAAGAATAGTCAGGAAAAAATAAATATGCTCAAAGCGTATGGTGCGGAAGTTATCATTTGTCCAACCAACGTGGCACCCAATGATCCGCGAAGTTACTATCAAGTAGCAGAGCGGCTGGCACATGAAATTCCCCATGCTTTTTTTGCCAGACAGTATAGCAATCCGAGTAATCCGAAATCGCATTATCTGTCAACTGGTCCTGAAATATGGAAACAAACAGATGGGGAAATAGATTATTTTATCGCAGGGATGGGAACCGGTGGGACGATTTCGGGAACTGGAAAATATCTCAAGGATAAAAAGAAATCCATAAAGGTAATCGGCGTTGATCCGGCTGGAAGTGTCTATATTGATTATTTTAAACGTAAAGAGGTTACGAATAAAGCAAAGACGTATTTAATTGAAGGGATCGGTGAAGATTTTATTCCCGGGACAATAAATTTTTCAATTATTGATGATGTTGTGCAAGTGACAGATAAAGAAGCGTATCAGATGGGGCGCCGGCTTGCGCGGGAAGAAGGAATTCTCGTCGGCTCATCCAGTGGTGCTGCTGTTGCCGGAGCCATAAAGTTTGCCAAACAAAAAAAACTGTCACGTGATAAAATTGTGGTTGTTTTGTTGCCCGATTCGGGGAGAAGCTATCTCAGCAAATTATTTAATGATGAATGGATGGCAGAGCATGGATTATTACAGAAAAAAAGAAAAGATGCCAGCGTACACATTTGACTTATGAAAAAAACAAAAGGATTTTCGACAAAGGCGCTCCATACATATTATAAACGTAACAAAGATGATGGGGCAATTATCCCCCCGGTGCATTTCAGTACAACATTTGAGTTTGATAATAACGGCGGCTACTATGACGGATCTATCCCGAGAAAAGAATGGGAAGAAGAGAATAGATTTAAATTCCAAAACGATTATAAGCACTTTGACTATTCCCGGACTGCAAATCCGACAAGAATCATTCTTGAGCAGACAATGGCTGCTCTGGATAATAACAAATTTGGACTATGCTTCAGTTCCGGATCCGCAACGTTAGCAAATATTGTTGCGCTTCTCGGTTCGGATGAAGCAATACTTTTTTCATCTGATGCGTACGGCGGAACGTACCGTTTTATTGTGCGGGTTGCCGGAGCGCAAGGGATAAAATATAACATAGCTGATCTGACCGATTATGATGCGACGGAGAAAGTGCTGAAGGAAAATAAAGTAAAAATAATCTGGATAGAAATTCCTTCAAATCCGCTTTTGAAAGTTGCAGATATTACAAAATTGTCACGTTTAGCAAAGAAATATGGGGCACTTTTGGTTGTTGATAATACTTTTGCAACACCGGTTTTTCAACAGCCGTCTCGTCTTGGTGCCGATATCGTTGTGTATTCAACAACAAAGTATATAAACGGACATAGTGATGTCGTCGGTGGTGCGTTGACAACAAGTAATGAAGATCTATATGCTCGTCTTAAATTTATTCAGAACTGCATTGGTGCTATCCTTTCACCATTTGATTCTTGGCTGACACTCCGCGGATTAAAAACGCTTGAACTTCGGATTACTCGTCAGGTGGACAACGCGGAAAAGATTGCGGATTTTTTAAGCACTCACAAAAAGGTTAAGAAAGTGTATTACCCTGGATTCTTCACCGGTGAACAAGGGGAAATTGTAAAAAAGCAAATGAAACGCCCGGGAGCAATCGTTTCTTTAGAGTTACAAGAGAATTATGATCCGCAAAAATTTATTGCAGCACTTACCTATTTCCCGCTTGCGGAAAGTCTCGGCGCTGTTGAGTCACTTATCGATCATCCGGCTTCGATGACACATGCATCAATTCCCAAATCTGAAAGAGAGAAAATCGGATTGTCGGATGGGCTTTTTAGACTTTCGGTGGGGATAGAAAATGGTGAGGACCTGGTGGAAGATCTATCACAAGCTTTGAAGAACGTATGATACTCAAACATATCGATTCAGTAATTATTTGTTGCTGCGCAATTCTCGTTTAGCGGGGTTGTGCTTTTGTTATGGAGAAGGCCCCGCTCAGCGGGTTTTTTTTGTGGGAAAAAGTATGGGAGAAAAAATGTTACATAATTCAAATACCGCAGTAAATTTCCGCAGCGGATGGGCTGGGTTTACCGCTGAGAAATTAGGATTTCGTCCACAAAATGAAACGCTCCATAGCTTCATGGCAGGAAAAGGTCGTCCTGAAGACAATCAATTACAGATGAACGTTAATGGCAGAACAGAATTTTGGCACAGAAATGAGCCGGGATTTGCCGACGGACAAGTGAGGGTGGTTTCAATAGGTGCACATCCCGATGATACGGCATTAAGCGCGGGGCTGGAACATATTCTTGTAAAAAAAGGAAAAGAGAACGGCAAAAAGAACACAAGGCTCGCGGTCATTTCTGCTACACCGGGGCAAGCTAACGGAGATCCCTCGGTACGAATTAATGAAGATGTTCTTGGGACGAAAGCATTGGATGCTGATGTTTATGTTAATTTAGGTTTTAGCGATGGCAATATTGCAAGAGAGTTTGATGAAGTCTATCTCAGATTATCACAGTATTTGAGGGAATTACGTCCACACATAGTGATCCTTCCCGATCCGGATGACCTATCTCATCTTGATCATGTTGGTATTTCATTGGCGGCGACAGCAGCCTTGCAGGATAATCACATGAGTCCTCTTGTGCTTTATACAGATCATCAGTTTGGTGATAATGAAATCGGGGACGGGTCTTTTGGTTTTTCGCTTCATTCCGGAGAGAAAGGAGTTGTTGAAACAGCATTTCTCAAGCATTCTTCCCAAACTGCAACGTTGTCTGCTGATGTCGTACGGGTAATGTCCAGACCAGATGCCAGAGCGCAACAATTTTATCCCGGTGATCCGGATATAGAATATTTGGGTATCGGTAGACAAAATTTGGATCCACGATTCTCGCAAGAACCAATATCGTTTTATTTAGGAAGCAGTCATGTGCCTTTGCGGCCAGTGGAAACGATTGTGTTCCAAATATGAGTTAAATAGGTATTAGTGGGCCTTTTGGATCGCGTCATCAATCTTTGCTTTGAAGTCTGTGTAGGCAATCCCTCCTTGGATTGGGACGCCGTTGAGGAAGAAGGTCGGCGTTGCATTTACACTTACGGCATAGCCGTCATTGACATCCGCTTGAATTTTATTTGCATATTTTTTACTGTTAACATCATCCGTGAACTTTTTCATATCAAGATGCAGGGCTTTTGCGTAGGCCGTGAAATATTTCATTGGGTCGGTTGTTTCACCCCAAGTATTTTGGTTGGTATAGAGCAAGTCATACATCTCAAAGAATTTGCCTTGCGCACCCGCTGCTTCTGCGGTTTCTGCTGCTGCTTGGGCGTTTTGATGCTGCGGTAGCGGGAAGTTGCGGAATACAAAATTGATCTTGCCTTTATAATTCTGTAAAATCTGCGTGATGATCGGATATTCAGCACCGCATGCCGGGCACTGGAAGTCACCGAATTCTACCAGTGTGACTTTGGAGTGTGCGTTTATCTGATGACTGTCTTTATGCACGAGTGCACTGATATTTGAGATCGGTTTGGCATTTTGTGATGAGGATGACGATCCTCCGAAAAGCATCGCAGCTCCTACTACGAGAACTAAGGTGATGACACTGATGCCGATGATTAATTTTACTTCATTGCTCATACGTATTTTTTTAATTATTTCTTTACAACCTTATGATTTACTTTAGTTGACGGCTCTTTTGTCAACTTCCCATATAATAGCATAGAAATGCTTATCAGTGCAAAGGCCAGCATTGAGCCAAGAGGAATAGTGATAAATCCAAGAAGGACAATCGGCTGCTGTACACACGAAACTCCCGCGGTGCATGGCGCAATGGTTTCAGGGATTATTTTCCAAATGAGGAGGTTTTGATAAAAACCAATAAGAAATCCTATGATACTCAGCGGCAGGATGTAATAGTGAAGATCTTTTTGTTTGCGCATGATACTGATGGCACTGATAAATACCATGGGGTACATAAAAATCCGCTGATACCAGCACAATACGCAGGGAGTAAATTTAAGTATTTCACTGAAGAACAGACTGAAGATTGCTGAAAGCAGAGCTACAATAAAAACAACATAAGGAAGATACGGAGTGTAATTTTTGAGCTTCATGCAGAGTATTATAACATAGAATTTTTCGTAAATAATTTATTTATTTTTGGTTATCTTTAATAAATTTGTAAAAGAGTTAAATTAGACATATAATACGCTGACTATGCGTATGCGTGGAGATGGATCAGGTCGTGGCTTTACTGATGGGGGCTTTGTACCTGATAGAGGTGTTGAAGCTAGAGTAACCGGGTCTTCTTTTTCTCAGCCAAAAGACCACATTGAAGTACGCGGTGTGTCTAGTAGAGCTACTGGTCTCATTGTTACTTCCAATTATCCTGGTTCAGAAACTCCAATATCTCCATCACCCGGTCTACCACGGAGCATACAGCGTTCTAGCCCTGATAGTCTAAGAACTGCTTCTACAGGTTATGATGGCAACGGCGGTGGAGGGATCTTGCCGCCAACTTTGCGTGGTGAAGCTGGAGACGATCCAGAGAAAAGAACTGCACATGTTTTCCAGTTACTTGGCAGAAAGGCGCATCAATTGTTTTCACCCCGCACTTCCGAAAGAGGAATTACTCCCCGAAGAGAGGAATCGCAGCAAGGAAGAATAGCACAGGAAAATCAAGCGCCCAGACCACGACGATATGTACCGGAAGGACATACGGAACGTCTGGAACAGCTTCATGCTGAAAGGAGGAAGGCTATTAGGGAGGAGGAAGATATTGGACATAAGATTCCTGAGGCCATACGGGAAGCAATCTTTTTATCACTAGATGAGGAAAACTCTACGGCATTTACACGAGGTCGGTATGGCGCATACAGACGGGCTTTAGAAAAAGATCACTGGTATCGCATGGAAGTGTATCGGGAGAAGCAAAACGCTTTGGAATTTCTTAAAAAAATGGCTGCTCCATACCTGGTGGAACCACCGGAAGGAGAGAGAGGGACCATTCAGGTACGCGAAGGCGATGGGAAGAGATCCGTTCCCGTACCGTTTGACAGAGACGAACTGCCAGCGATTGCGAAAGCAGAGGAGGCATACTGGTATCTTCGGCGTGATGCAGCAGTGGGGAGTGGCTACGGAAGAGAATTTGCTATGGATACCATGAATTGGCCCTCGGGCACGAGGCTTCTGCAAAGAGACAAGGCAGTGCTGGGTATTTTCCTAACAGCACAATACGCAGAGGGTGAACTGTTGCGAGATCATGGCGCCCGGGGCATCACGCCTGATATGATCCCGCACCTTACAAGGCTTGCCAATCTTCCGGATCGACTCATCCAGCATGCTCCACACAGCGAAGAGAAAACCCCGTAGCGTTAATTCTATGATAACCTCTTGTAATTCTTAATTTGGTTTGTGTATAATGTCCTTGATAAAAATATGAATGGCCAAACACATTTCGGTATCTCTTCCAAAATTAGCTAGCGTATCTCACGCCTCAAAAAGGAAGCATCTTGCTTCCGATATTTCTCGTTCTTATAACTCACTCTATGATCCCGGCTTTGAACATGATGCCTGTGGGGTCGCTGCAATCGCTGATATAACCGGACGGAGATCACATGCCATCATAACCCAATCATTAATTGCGCTCAATAATTTAAAGCATAGAGGGTCACATGGGTTTGAAGAGAACACCGGTGACGGTGCAGGAATTGTTTTGCAAATCCCTCATACGTTTTTCAAAGAAGAGACCAAACGTCTTGGCTTTGCACTGCCACGGCAGGGTGCGTATGCGGTTGGCGTTCTTTTCTTGCCAAAAGTTGCAAAAGTCAGAAAACAATATGAAGAGATTTGTGAACAGATCATTACGAGAATGAAAATGGATGTCCTGGGGTACAGGACTGTTCCAGTCAATAATAGATCTATTGGCATGACTGCAAAGAATAGTGAACCGTTTATCCGTCAGATTTTTATCGCAAAAGGCAAGGAAATAAGAACAATAAAGACGTTTGAACGGATGCTTTATATCACCCGGCGGATGATAGAAAATGCTATTGCTCAATCTGACTTGCCGTATCAAGAGTCTTTTTATATACCAAGTTTCTCGGCAAAAACAACGGTATATAAAGGCATGCTTTCTTCAGAACAGATCGAAGCCTACTATCCGGACCTGGTTAATTCCGCGTTCAAAAGTGCGTTTGCAATCGTGCATCAACGGTTTAGCACCAATACATTTCCCTCCTGGGCGCTGGCACACCCTTTCAGGTATCTTGCCCATAACGGAGAAATTAATACCCTGCGGGGAAATAAAAATTGGATGCATGCCAGAGAGCATCTTTTTGCGTCACCGAAGTTTGGAAAGTATATGAAGAATATTTTGCCGGTAATCCAGGATGGATCCGATTCATCAAGTCTTGATAACGTCTTGGAACTGCTCATACAATCGGGGATGAGTCTTCCGCATGCCCTTATGATGCTTATCCCTGAACCGTGGCTCAACCATAAGACAATGAGCAGGACCAAACGCGCGTTTTATAATTATCATTCTTCATTGATGGAACCATGGGACGGACCTGCTTTGGTTGTCTGTACTGATGGAGATCTCGTCGCTGCTGTCCTTGACCGGAATGGGTTGCGACCGGCGCGGTATTATGTCACAAAAAATAATAAGGTAATTATGGCGTCCGAGGTAGGCGTTATCCCTCTTCCCCCTCGGCAAATCCTAACAAAAGGCAGACTTCGTCCGGGAAGGATGCTGCTTATCGATACCAAACGGAAAAAAATTATTGCCGATGAAGAATTGAAAGAAACAATAGCGATGCAAAAACCATATAATGAATGGCTGACCAAGTACCGAATCCGACTTGAAGATATTCCAAATCCGAGACCGCAAAAAATAAAGACAGAAAAAGATCTTGTTCAGAGGCAGCAGTTATTCGGCTATACCGTGGAAGAACAGCGGATTATTCTGACACCGATGGCTAAGACAGGAAAAGAAGCAATGGGTTCAATGGGCAATGATACGCCGATTGCTGTTCTTTCTCAAAAGCCCCAGATGCTTTTCAATTATTTCAAACAGCTTTTTGCGCAAGTTACCAATCCTCCACTTGATGCGATCCGGGAAGAATTAGTTACTTCAATGCAGGTACTGTTGGGTTCTGAACGAAATTTGCTGCGGCCTACAGCGAAAAGCTGTCGGAGAATTGAACTGTTATCTCCTATTATCTCGAAAAAGGATCTGGACAAACTGATCGCTTTTCGGAAATCGGGATTCAAGACAAAAGTCTTGCCAATTCTTTTTCCCGTTAACAAAGGAAGCAAGGGTCCACAACAAGCAATGCAACAGCTGTATTCGGAGGCAAACCGTGCGATACGAAACGGATATACGATACTGGTGCTTTCGGATAAAGGAGCTAATCGCCAGTTGGCTCCGATTCCCAGCCTTCTGGCAGTTGCCGGGCTGCATCATCACTTGATACGCAGCGGTATACGGGAAAAAGTAAGTATTATTGTTTCGTGTGGTGATGCTCGAGATATCCACCATTTTGCAACGCTTATTGGGTATGGTGCATCGGCAATAAATCCATATCTTGCTCTGGCAACGATCAGACAGATGATCAATGACGATATAATTTCCCTCGATAAAGAAGTAGCAATGCAGAATTATATGAAAGCGGCATCAGATGGTATCTTAAAAGTTATGTCAAAAATGGGAATCTCAACACTCAATGCGTATCGGGGCGCTCAGGTTTTTGAAGCAATCGGTCTCAACAAAACGGTCATAGATATGTATTTTACCAACACGTCATCTCGTATCGGCGGTGTCGGTCTTGAAGAGATAGCGCGTGAAGTTCTCCTTCGTCATGAACAAGCATTTACTAGACGTGTTGTCAATAAACGCGAAATCGATATCGGCGGTGAATACCAGTGGCGTAGAGGGGGCAGAAGGCATTTGTATTCTCCGGAAGTTATCGCCAAACTGCAGCACGCAACACGGACAAACCAATATAGCACCTTCAAAGAATATACCGAACTTGTTGACAATTTATCCAAGAATCAAGCAACGCTTCGAGGTTTGTTTGCTTTGAAAAAGAAAAGAAAGCCAATCCCGTTATCCGAAGTTGAATCAAAAGAAAAAATTATCCGCCGGTTTACCACGGGAGCGATGTCTTTTGGATCACTGAGTCCCGAAGCGCATGAAACAATCGCGATCGCGATGAACCGACTCGGTGGAAAAAGTAATACCGGCGAAGGTGGCGAAGATCCGGCCAGGAATATCCCGGATGACAATGGGGATCTGCGTCGGTCGGCTATCAAGCAAGTTGCCTCAGGGAGATTCGGAGTGACAAGTGAGTATCTGGTTAACGCATCGGAGATCCAAATTAAAATGGCTCAGGGTGCCAAGCCTGGCGAAGGTGGTCAACTGCCCGGGGAAAAAGTATATCCATGGATTGCCAAGGTGCGGCATACTGTGGCAGGAGTTGGGCTTATTTCTCCGCCGCCGCATCATGATATCTACTCAATTGAGGATTTGTGCCAACTGATTTATGATCTGAAAAATGCCAATCCGACTGCCCGGATCAGTGTCAAACTCGCAGCTGAAGTCGGTGTTGGTACAGTCGCGGCAGGAGTCGCCAAAGCTTTTTCGGATGCTGTTATCATCAGCGGACATGAAGGAGGAACAGGTGCGGCGCCAATGACGAGTATTAAATCAACAGGTATCCCGTGGGAGATCGGTTTGGCCGAAACACAGCAGGTGCTAATGAAAAATGGTCTCAGGTCGCGGATTGTTGTCCAGACGGACGGGCATCTAAAAACTGGCCGGGATGTAATTATTGCCGCGCTTTTGGGAGCGGAAGAGTATGGATTCGCAACAGCTCCGCTTGTTGTTCTAGGATGTGTCATGATGCGAGTCTGTCATTTGGATACCTGTCCAGTCGGGATCGCCACACAAAACCCCGAGCTCCGCAAGCGTTTTACCGGACAGCCGGAGCATCTTATCAATTTCTTCACGTTCCTTGCAGAAGAAGTACGGGAGTATATGGCACAGCTTGGCTTCAGGACAATGGATGAGATGATTGGTAAGGTGGAAATGCTCGATTTTCAGCCGGCGTTATCGCATTGGAAAGCAAAAGGGTTGGATCTTACTCCCCTCTTGCATATGCCTACAGACAGTACTGCTCCAAGACGCTGTATCGTCAAACAAAATCACGGGCTGAGGAAGGTGCTTGATCATCAGTTGATCAAACTTTCCCGTAACACGCTCCGTCATCCCAAACGGATTCGGAAAACCTTCCGGATCAAAAATACTGATAGGACTGTCGGGACCATGCTTGGGTATGAGATAACCAAACGGTATGGTGATAAGGGATTGGCTGATGATACAATCAGACTCACTTTTACCGGATCAGCGGGCCAAAGCTTCGGAGCTTTTATTCCGAAAGGTCTTACTATGGTTTTGCAGGGAGATGGCAATGACCATGTCGGAAAAGGCCTTTCAGGCGGCAAGATCATTGTGTATCCGATCAACAATAAGCGTTTTATTCCTGAGGAAAATATTATTATTGGTAATGTGGCACTGTATGGCGCGACAAGCGGCGAAGCATATATCAATGGCATTGCAGGTGAACGCTTCGCGGTTAGAAACAGCGGCGCAGTAGCTGTTGTTGAAGGAGTCGGCGATCATGGGTGTGAATACATGACCGGCGGTACCGCTGTCATATTGGGTGAGGTAGGGAGAAATTTTGCAGCGGGTATGAGCGGTGGTGTCGCCTATATTTTGGATAACGCGAATTTGATAAAACAGAACTATAACAGCGCAATGGTAGAATTGGAAAAGATAACGAGTGAGGATGAAAATATTTTGCAGTCGCTGATAACCCGTCACCAGAGATTCACAAAAAGTCCCAAAGCAGAAACAATCCTCCAAAATTGGGATGAGTTCAAACGGTATTTTGTGAAAGTCATCCCGAAAGAATATAAGCAGATGGAAAAGACGAACCAATCGGAGTCTGGTGAGACAAGCCAGATATACAAACAGATAGAAAAAGATTCTGTCAAAAGTTTTAAAGCAAAAGAATAATATGGGAAATATAAAAGGATTTCTCACAATTGAACAGCAGCAGCCAAAACGGCGTGTTATTGGTAAGCGAATTGATGACTGGAAAGAAGTCTATCAAAAACCTGGTAACGAATCTGTGGTCAAGCAGGCTGCTCGCTGTATGGACTGTAGTGTGCCGTTTTGTCATTCGGGTTGTCCGCTCGGCAATATCATCCCTGAATGGAATGATCTTGTGTATAAAAATCAATGGAAAGAAGCGTATGACCGGCTCAGCAGGACCAATAATTTCCCTGAATTTACTGGGACGCTCTGCCCTGCTCCTTGTGAGCCGGCTTGTGTCCTTGCGATCAATGACAAGCCCGTTACCATCAAACAAATTGAGCTGGCAATTATCGATAAGGCATTTGAAAAAGGATGGGTTGTACCCGTGCTGCCAAAAAAACGGACCGGAAAAAAGGTTGCCATCATCGGATCGGGCCCGGCAGGACTTGCCGCGGCACAGCAATTGAACAGGCTCGGACATACTGTTGTGGTGTTTGAAAAATCAGACAGGATCGGTGGATTGATCCGGTATGGAATTCCTGAATTTAAAATGGAAAAAAGAAGACTTGATCGGCGCTTGCGGATAATGAAGCGAGAAGGAATAACATTTATCACCAACTGCGACGCAGGAAGTTCGATTACAACAGCTCAGCTTGAAAAAGAATTTGATGCCGTTGTTCTCGCTATAGGTTCAACTAGCCCGCGGGATTTGAAGATTCAAGGACGAGAACTACAGGGTATTCATTTTGCGATGGATTATTTGACAGTACAAAATAGAATTTGTGAAGGAGACCGCGTCGCCAAAAAAGATATGATTTCGGCAAAAGGAAAAAATGTCGTTATCATCGGCGGCGGAGATACAGGATCTGATTGTCTGGGTACAGCACTGAGACAAAAAGCGCAGACTGTCACACAGTTACAGCATCGCAGCATGCCTTCTGGTATCCGGACGATCAAGAATCCCTGGCCTGAGTGGCCGCAGACATTTTCTATCTCATCTTCTCAGGAAGAAGGTGGCAAGCGGGAATTTTCCATCGTTTCGCAAGAATTTATCGGCAAAGATAACAAAGTCACAGCGATCAAAGCGGTCCGGGCAAATCGGACGAAAGATGCTGCGGGCAAACGGGTCATTGAAATTATTTCAGGAAGCGAATTTGAAATCCCGGCGGATTTGGTGCTGATTGCGATCGGATACACCGGTCCTCAGACAAACGGTATTGTGAAGGATTTCGGGTTAGAGTTTGCCCCTAACGGTGCTCTTTTGACTGATGAACGGAAGATGACGAGTAAAGATGGCGTCTTTGCTGCAGGTGATGCTGCTCGCGGACAGTCATTGATCGTCTGGGCGATTGCCGAAGGAAGACAAGTAGCTGATCATGTCGATGCATATCTTATGAATCAGTCGTTTTCTTCTGTTGCAGTTTCCGCCGCTGCATAAGCTGTACCATCCGAAAGACATTGATAACCCCGCTGACAAAACCGACCACTATCCCCATGATCATATAAAGCGGTGCCGTATGAAATATCTTATCTGCGAAGTAGCCGAGTACCAACAGAATAATCACCGGTGAGACAAGCAGTATTGCCGTACTCATCCCGATAAGCATGAAGAGCGTATTTGATCGCTGCTGGGGTTCTATTTTCTTCTCCACAAGTAAGTTATAGCAGTAGAATCAGGAGGTGTAAAGTCAGGGGGTAATAGAGCGTAATTCCTTCACTTATATTGACATGCCTCTACACCTTTTCATACAATCAAGCCACCTATGCCCGAAAGTTCTCCCCAATCCGATAATCAGGCAGTTCTCGATAGACGAGCATTTTTAATTGGTAAAGCTCTGAAAATCCTTACTTCTCCACCCTGCATCATTATTGCCTTAGGGTTTATCGTTTTCTCAAACTGTCTCAATAATGGTTTCGTTTGGGATGATATAAATTACATCATCTCCAATCAAGCATTGCATCATCCATTATCTTTTTCATACGTCTTCAGTAAAGCTAACTTTTTCAATAGTCAGGGAATGTATAGGCCTTTGATGACTATCTATTTTAATTTCTTATATTATCTCTATGCTGATGCTCCTTATCATTATCACCTCATTCAACTATGGATTCATATAATTAACGCCTACTTAGTTTACCTATTATTTAAACGGTTTTTTAATAAGACTCTATCTTTTATTTTATCTCTAATCTTTCTTGTTCACCCACTGCAAGTGGAATCTGTATCTTATATTTCAGGAACTATTGAACCGGTATTTTTCTTATTTGGTATTAGTGCATTACACGTAAGCTTATCAGATAAACTGAGCTTATTGCGATTGGCACTTATAAGCTGTTTATTACTACTCGCATTGTTTACAAGTGAAACATCGGTTTTATTTTTATTCCTCATAGTACTGTACAGAATTGTTTTTCATAAGAAACAAAAGATTACTCTTTTTGCTACTACAGGATTAATATTTATTATTTACGTTTTTATGCATTTTTATATTGCAGACATATATCCCGTCCCAATATATAACGGATATCCTTATATCTGGACACAACCGTTAGGGATAAGAATGCTTAATATACCTGCCATTTGGTTTTATTACCTCAAGAATTTCTTGGATCCGAGTAATATAGGGATCTATCAAATTTGGGTTGTCAAACAAATTGACTTCCCTCGTTTTTATTTACCACTCATATTTGATTTTGTGTTTCTTGGAATCCTTCTTTTCTTTGGGAGGAGGGTCGCCACTACAAGAAAGAATAACCTACATGTTTTTACCTTCTTCTTTGTGTGGCTAATTGTCGGGCTTCTCTTTTATTCGCAACTTTTTCCTCTTGATTCCACCGTTGCTGATCGATGGATGTATTTTCCTATAGCTGGGTTACTAGGGACAATAGGAGTGAGCATACAAAACCTGAATAGCAAATCGGTAAATGCAAAAATAGCAGGAGTAATCCTGGCAATAATTGTTATCAGTTTATTATCATTCCGGACAATCAACAGAAATAATGACTGGAAAACTGACTTTGGTTTAAATTTACATGATTTCCATAATAATAATGACATCACATCTCAAGAAGTACTATTTAACCACACAATCTCACCAACGCCGGCAATATGGCAAGCACCCATTCAATAGCTTTTGCTAATTGACAAAACCTCAGCTGATGAATTATAAAAAGTAAAGTGAGCAATAAAACAGTTACATTCAAACATCTCATTCGCAAGTACACTTTCTCCAGGTTACAATCTCTCATTCCCGCTTTTATTGTCATGATTGCTTGTGCACTTATAATAGCCGTACGAGTAAATGCAGACCCAACTAACTTTTTTACTGGATGTTTAAGTACATCTGGAAAAACCGCAATGTATAATGCTCAACTTGGCACCTCACCATCTTCGCCGTGTAAAACTGGTGATCCTCAAGTATCCGCAGACTACGGTGATATTACCTCAGTCATTGCAGGTACTGGATTATCAGGGGGAGCAACACAAGGTGATGCTACTTTATCGCTGGCAGACGGCGGAGTAACTACAGCCAAGCTCGCAGACAATGCTGTCACTGCTGCCAAAATTGGTTCTGGAACTGCTACTAGTGGACAGGTATTAACTGCTGACGGATCAGGTAATTCAAGCTGGCAAACACCATCGGGAGGATCTTCTAATCAACCACCACCCATTTACTATGCTGCAGTGTTTGACGACAACAATGGATTTGCCGATCGATTTAAAGGAAAAGATCTTACAGATGCATTTATCAGTTCCTCAGTACTTCAAAACACTGACTCAACTGGTGCCATTTTCGATCGTGTGTCATTTTATGGAACTAGTATAAACAGCAATAATTTTAGTGGTGATAGTTTTATAAACGTGACAATAAATACTTCGACAGGTGGCAATAATTTTACAAACACAAATTTTACTGGCGCAACAATTAGTAGCAGCGTTGGTGGCAATGATTTCACAAATGCAAACTTTACTAATGCAAATCTTAATGGTTCTAACTGGGAACTGAATATACTGACGGGAATTACATGGTCAAATACCACTTGTTCAGATGGAACGAACAGCGATAGTGACGGAGGTACTTGCGTTGGTCATCTAGGCCTCCAGTAAGCATCTCCTTTCACGGCTTATTGCCATCTAATTCAACCTTTTCCTGTAATCTAGTTATTCATATATGCTATGAACCGTATCATTTAATGAGACCATATCATAAGTTATTCTTTACACTTGTTAACCGGCTTTTGTTTAATTTTTTTCAACAGAATTTATATTAAAATTGTCTGTTTTCTGTTTCAAAACCAATTTGCTTCTTGACACAGCAATTCACGGATGATAATATCCTAACCAATCCTGCTCGATTATTTTTCGTAATTTATGAAAAATCTTGCAGCGAATTTATCAACAACAATTGCTAACTTTTTCAAATCTTCAACGTTGGCAATGACCGATTATTCATCAGGATCTTTCCATTCCAACACCCAAAGCAGTTCTTTCCAAAACAGCGGCATGCAATTTAAAAAAATCAAACGATTCTTCAGAAATTCACCATATCTTCCTTTTGTTCTCGTCGGTGTCGTTGTCGTCATAATAGCCGGTGTCGTCATCGGTAAATTTGTCAGCAATCAATCCCAGTCTTCGACACAGACACTTGGCGCGGCAGCAAATAACAGCAAACAAGTAACCGTTGCCAAACCGATCGCAATCCAAACATTAAATAAAAATTTTGATTTCCCGCTGAAAGACAGTACCGGTAAAGAAGTAAGTAAAATTCATTATCAAATTCAAAGCGCAGAGCTTGATAATCAAATCGTCGTGCAAGGACAAGTCGCAACAGCAGTACAAGGAAGAGTATTTTTAGTTCTTAATTTAAAGATTACCAATAATTACAGCAAATCCGTGCAGTTGAATACGAGAGATTATATACGGCTCATTGTCGGTAATTCCAGTGACAAACTAGCAGCAGATATCCACAGTGATCCGGTTGATATCGAAGCAATCGCGACAAAATACACAAGGCTTGGTTTCCCGATTGACGCGAATGCAAAAAGTCTCAAACTTGAAGTTGGTGAGATTTCCGGTACCAAACAGACAATCAACCTCAATCTGAAATAAGATTACAGATTTAGGATTGAAGATGTAAGAGAATAAAAGTATGAAAGATTATTCGACAAAAGAGATAAATAAGCAATTACTCGGGGAGATTGTTGAAGCGTTACAAAATATCCGTGGCTGGGGAAGCGTTGAAATTTTTGTTCAGGATTTTAAAGTGGTACAGATAATAGAACGGAACATTAAAAAAACAACGACACAAGTTCAAAATGCAGTGAAAACTGGGTCTTGACAAGGTGATTTAGTTTAATATATATTGTTACGTATAACATCAATTAAGTCGGTAAAATTTGACAACTAAATAATACAAGCTGACCGCAAACGGAGGCATCTTTTTCTTTATAGAAAAAATTCTATAAAGGAACGGGTGCCTTTTTTGTTGGCCTAAAAAAATAGATAAGCAATATGTACAACGAACTATTGAAAAATAATAAACCAAAGAACGGAGATAACTTCACCTATTAGGTGTAGATGAAGTAGTCTCCGTTTTTTATGAAACGGAGAGAAGTGTTCTCGGCTAACGAGAGATTATCTAACGGAGGGAGGTGAAAAGATATTATGACTTTTAAAAGACGAATTATAACAGCTATAGCAACCGGAGCAGTCTTAGTTAATGCTTTAGCACCAATGGCATTCGCAAACACCATTACTGTCAGTGGAAACGGAGAAAATTCAACAAGTAACGTTTCTCTCAACAGTAACACAACAACGCAAGTTGTTCAGTCAAACAATGCCAACATTTCCAACAACGTTGATTCAAGTTCTTCTACAGGTGGTAACAGTTCAAATGGTAACACCGGTGGTAATACTTCAATCACGACTGGAAGTGCAACATCAAACACTACTGTTAGTAATGCAGCTAATTTGAATCAAGCTAACTTGTCAAATTGTGCTTCATGCAACAGTGGTGCAACAGATGTTAATGTCACAGGAAACGGTGAACACTCAGACAACACTGCAAATGTTAATAACAACAGTGGTGTTTTTGTAAGTCAAACCAATGCTGCAGATATTAGCAATAATGTTGACGCAAAAGCAAAAACCGGTGGAAATGATGCTACATCAAACACCGGAGGTAACACTTCGATCAATACTGGAGCTGCAAAAACCAACGTTACTATCGGTAACGCTGCAAATGCAAACGTTGCACAAGTCGGAAACGGCGGTAACGGAAATTCAGGTGGATCTAGTGTAACTATTTCTGGAAACGGTGAATACAGTGACAATGGTGTCGTGTTGAATCAAGATTCAGCAGTTGTGCTGACTCAAGTTAACGAGGCCAACTTTGACAACAAAGTCAAAGCAGAAGCTAAAACTGGATACAATACAGCTAACGGTAATACCAATGGTACTGTAAGTATCACAACAGGAAGCGCTACATCAAATGCTGCAGTAGATAATGCTGCAAACTTTAATAGTGCTAGCCTCGACTGCGGTTGTGCCACAAACGGCGTAGGCGTAGATATAAACACAAACGGTGAAGACTCATCGAATTATGTTACAGCGAGTTTGGATAACGCGATCGCTCCTTCACAGGTTAACGATCAAGGATTCTGGAACGGTGTATTCAGTAATTCTAAAACAGGAGGAAACACATCTATAAGTAATACAGGTGGAAGTTTCGATCCTTCAGTCACTACCGGAAACGGTACATCAAACAACACTGTTAATAATGCTGGAAACGTAAATACTTTGGGAAACCTTGGTACATTTACATTCGGAACAACCTTTGACTTTAGTGGTCTTTGGGGATTCCTACACGGCTTTATGATCTAAGTTTTTGTTGGGTAGCGGTGCTTTGCTGGCACTTCGGTAAGGCACCCTACCAACAAGACAAGTAATTAGTGAATAGTGATTAGGAATTAGGAATAATTATTTATCACTGAGCATTAAGAAAAAAAATATATGAATAACATTAAAAAATACATAGCGATTTTTGCAACAATTAGTTTGCTTGCTCTGCAAGTACAGCCGGCTGTTGTTCTGGCGGATGATACAACGCCAACACCTGCTCCTACATCCGTTCCTGCAGCTCCAACAGCACCGCCAATTCCAACAGCGCCACCGGTAACCGTAACAGTACCGCCTATTCCAACAGCGCCGCCGCTTACGGTAACTGTTCCGCCAATACCAACGGTACCGCCAAATCCAGCGAAACCATCGCCGACACCAACGCAGGGAGTTTCTCACACAGACAATAGCCCAACACCTACCCCAACACCAACAACTGATCCAGCTGCTGGTACACAAGGCTCAACCAGTAATACAGATCCAGCGTATCAAACGACCTCAAACGGTAATGTCGGTAATACAGCAATAAATTCCGGAGACGCCAATAATTCAGCGACTGTCGTGACAACGGCAAATACCAATGGCGCAAGTACTGGTTCAGGTGCTAGCGGAGCAACTGTCGGTGACGGATCATCGGGAGCGGTCGTGAATAGCGGAAACGGTACCGGTTCGAATAATAACAGTTCATCTGCGACAGTTTCTAACAGCACTACCAATCAAAATAACAGTGCAACAGTCGGAAATAATCTGAATCAAACAAGCAACAGCGGTAGTAATCAGTCATCGGGTAATGTCGGCAATACCTCAATAACCACCGGAAACGCTAATGTATCGGGAACTGCAATAACGGATGTAAATACAAATTTGAGCGGTGTGTCCGTGTCACAGTTTAATGTGAACGGTGATCAGAATGGCGATCTTGTACTGACTCCTGATGCGTATGCTGCAAACTGCATCATCAACTGCGGAACAACAGGATCAAGTGCAGCAAATACGGGAAATGGGAGCAACTCAACGAATAATGCGACAGCATCACAAGTTGTTAATGGGACAACGTTCCAAAATAATGACGCATCAGTTGGCAACAATCTGACACTTGCTGCAAATTCCGGAACCAATGATTCATCGGGCAACACGGGCGGCAATACGACAATCAACACAGGTAATGCCAATGTTGATGCCAATTCCCTAACGTTTGCCAATAATAATATAGCTGGCAATGTGACCCTTGGAGTTGTCAATATCTACGGCAGCTTAAACGGAAATATCGTACTCCCTGAGTTTGCAAGTGGCCCGACAACAGGTACAACAACTGGTACGACTGTTGCCAATACCGGTAACGGATCGGATTCAACCAACAATGCTGCCGGTAGCTCTAATACCAATACAACGACCAACCAAAATAATGCTGCAAACATCACCAATGATCTCGTGTTGAGCGGCACAACAGGCGGTAATTCCTCAAATGGCAACACAGGCGGCGATACAGCAACCAACACCGGCACATCAAACGTTACAGCAAATACGTTGAATATTGCCAATACCAATATCGATGGAGGCAACTACTGGCTGGTTTTGGTAAATAACGCAGGACAATGGCTTGGTGAATTGGTCGGCGCGCCTGGATCAAATATGGAAGGGTCAGCGGGAATGTTCTTCACCGTAGGTGCTGATGGACAAGTAACTGCATCCAATACTGCTCCCGGAGCATCCAACACCGGAAACGGATCAGGATCGACAAACAATGCACAAGCGTCATCGACAACCAATAACACAACAACACAAAATAACACTGCCAACATCAACAATACCCTGAATTTATCTGCTAACACCGGCGGCAACACGGCAAACGGTAACACCGGCGGAACGAGTGCAATCACAACGGGAAATGCCAATATCATCGCCAACTTGGTGAACTTCGTCAACAACAACATTGTCGGCAACGGACACTTGAATGTCACACTCGTTAATGTATTCGGCAGCTGGCTCGGCAACTTCTATGGCCCGGGACAAACAGAACCCACGAAAACAGATCCAACAACCAGTGTCGCGTCATCAAATACAAACACTTCGGGTGCTGATTCGAATAATAGTTCCAATTCGAATAACAATAACTCATCGAACAATACAAATAATTCAAATTCGTCAAATCCAACGCCAACAAGTGGTCCTGCAACAAATGTTGTATCGACAGATAGCAGTAATTACGGGTTTGGTTATTCACTGAATAAATCATTTATCTCAACAAACGGGAATGGGACCGCAACGGTAAGTGCGCACGGTAACTTCCTTGCAGCGGCATTCCTGGGTGCTCACGACAGCAAAAAAGAGATTGTATTCAATCTTGCCTGGTTAGTGCTTATCATTCCCTTATTCGGTATCGGACTTCTTGGAAAGAAATTATTGTCAAAAAGATTAGCACGGAAAGTCGTTGCACCCGCAATAACCGGCTAGCGTAAGCGAAAGAGAAAGAGATTTTGGATAAGTCTAAGGGAAAAAGTTAGATATACTGCTCCTCACGTTAACTGCTCTGCGAGATACTACTACTTTTGGACCAATGTCTTAGGTTAAAAGGAACAACATGAATAAACAAACAAAAAATATAACAATCATAACGTCCTGCGTAGTGATGCTGCTTGGTTTAGTGGTGAGTCCTCGGGTCTCTTCTGCTGATGAAATAACCGTTTCCGGGAACGGTTCTAGTTCTAATACAACAGTAAACGTAGCAGCCACTACTCAGACAACGACACAGCAGACAAATACCTCAGACGTAAAAAATAACACCAGCACAGCTGCTTCAACCGGTAACAACAATGCCTCAAGTAATTCGGGTGGGTCAACAAGTGTTCAGACCGGAGATGCCAATGCTTCCTCAGCAGTTACTACAGCGGCAAATTCTTCAACAGTAAATTCTCCCTGTTGCAGTACGCAGGATACGACAGAGACTGTCACCGGCAACGGAGAAAATTCAACAAACACAATCAATTCTCAGACAACTGATACCACAAATGTTACAGTGAATCAAACAGCCAATATTACCAACAATGTCACACAAAAAGCCATTACAGGTAACAATACCGCAAATGGCAATAATGGCAACGTCACTATCAAAACCGGCAATATCAACGCAAGCATCTCTGTCAAAAATGGTCCGGTAAATGTGTCCAATGTATCTGTCCCGTCGGACAGTAATGGGACAACTGATATCAAGATATCAGGTAACGGAGAGGGATCCGTAAATACTGTTTCAAATAATAATACCAACACAAACAATATTACCGTTACTAATTCCGCAACTATTATTAATAATTTGAAATCTATTTATCTCACTGGCGGGAATACCGCAAACAGTAATAACGGCAATGTCACTATTGTCACTGGAGGTATAACCAGTGTTATCAATATCGAAAACGGGCCGATCAACGTCTCAAGTGTCACCGTGTCTTGTTGCCAGAAAGTACAAAACAAACCGACTCCCCCGCCCGCACCGACACCACAGCCGACAAGCGGTAATGTGCCAACATCGTCATCCTCACCATCGTCCTCATCGACGAGCAACTCATCGGGTGGTTCATCATCAGGCAGTACAGGCTCAGTACTGGGTGCTGCTGCAAGCAATCTCCCGGTAACCGGAAGTTACTGGTTCTTTATCGCGCTGATCGGGAATATATTGATGATGCTTTTGGGTGGATATTTAAGACTGCGATCCGGGAGATCTCCAGGATTCGGATTTACTCTCTAATAAGAAAGCCCCGCTTGACGGGGTTTTTTGTTATAATCGGACAATCAGAAAACTCAGACAGCCAGAATATGAAAAGAAATATAACACAACATATTGGCAACATATTATTACTTTTGGCGATGGTCGTATTCCTCTACCTCTTCTGGCCAATAGTCAGAATTTATCTTTTCCCTCCAGAGATTCAACAAAATCTTCCCTCGTTTGGAACCTATATCACTATTCCAAAGATTCATGCCCAGTCGCCTGTTATTATCGGAGTTGACCCGGCCAATCAGACTGTATATGATGAAGCACTGAAGCATGGTGTCGCGCAGGCAAAAGGTACTTCCCTCCCCGGACAAAAGGGAACGGTGTATCTCTTCGCTCATTCCTCAGGTCCGATTTGGGAAGAGAATTATTTTAATACGATTTTTTTGCGCTTGGGTGAGCTCCAAAAAGGAGATTTGATCATCGTCCGCCGGAACGGCAAAGATTATGATTACCGGGTACGCGAAGAAAAAACTGTCGACTCGACGCAAGTATCCTATTTGCTCAATAATAAAAAGACACAACTGATTCTCCAGACCTGCACCCCAATCGGAACCTCTTTATATCGTCTGCTTGTTTTCGCAGATCCTGCATCTGGTTTTTAGAAAAACTGAAAAATTACATAATTGAATATTGACCTATAGTTTGACATTTTTTCGTTTTTATGGTATATTTTTTAAAATAAGACATAAAACTCATGAAGGAACATGCAACATGGCGTGGTGCATTGGCTAAGTCGAGTCTTGCGGTATCGTTGGGCATGTCCTCGTGCAGCTATCCCGTTTCTCCAACATATCTTCCGGATAATCCGTGTGCCTCATTACAACCTCTCAATACGGCAACACTACATCTTCAAAGTTTAGAAGCACCGGGATGTAGTAGCTTCCTAAATGCTGGTAAAGAAGTTATTGTTGATTTTGCCCATTTGGGTACAAAGTCCGATCGGATAATAGCAGGGCTCACACGGCGAGCTATCATAGCAAGTACTGGTAGAAAGGTAGGAGCAAATGTCAGCATAGTCCCTGCTTCATCAGAAGCAATAAGCACCTATCAGCGCACAATACAACAATACGGGAGAGGTTGCGTTCCTTTCCCTTCTGCTGTTGAGTCACCCGCAGCAATTGCGCTTGATACAATGCCTGAACTACGGCGTGCTGCTGCGGTGGTTGCAATTGTTCCGCAAACACCGTGTAGTCCGAAAGGTGAGCTACCCGATGATGGACTTTCGTATATAAACCCGAGTATTGCAACAGTTTATGAAGGAGAAACAGGTCTCGATCCAGGTATGATTGCCTCAACAGTAACTCATGAAGGTATAGGAGGACATATATCCGGTCTCGGACATACCGGATTCATCATAGGTTACCAGGGAGATTTACATTATGATACGTTTAATAAATCCGGAACGATGGTAACAATACCAAAGGAATATTTCACTAAGGGAGCAACGTATTTTGAATATGATCATGAATCAATTATGGGCATGGGAGATTTCGGGTCAAATAATACGGTTCCGCAAGACACACCGATTCAGCTAGCTGATCTTGCATGGGCACGATCACTTGTTGATAAGAACGATCATTTGCACGCGTGGTTGATTGCCAGGGAAAGTACGGTAGCAGTCACAGAACAGCAAATATCAAGTGGAGACTTTGTGATGGCGACACTTAATAAACCGATAGATATGTATGCGCCGCGGAATAAAATGAAAAAGAATAATGAGCAAGTCATAGCTACATTTGGGCAAATTGCCTTTATCCCGCAAATAAATTCTCAAACAGGAAGTGTTGATGCAGTAAAAATTTGGCTATATGATTCCTCAACACGCAATAATGCATATATTGGGACAGATACTCTTACAAATCTACCGCTCGGTTTTCAGAAATTTTCGATTGCAGATAATATATTTACCATAAGTATTACGCAAAATGGGATCGTAATAGCTACATAAAATAAGTATTGTTGGTCAATTTTTCTTACAGATTAGCTTTATTTATTGTTTTAATTTTCTTGACAGCATGCAATAAAGGATATATAAAGAGGATAACATGGCGTTAGGTGAAAGAGCATCACATATGGCCGCTGCATTAGTAGCAGCAGGTGCCTTGGTAGCACCAGGTGCACTGCTAGGTTCAGATAGTGCTGCAGCCACTATTTCTCATACACAATCAACTTCTTCTGCTGGCACACGAGAATCTTCAAATCATACCACTACTTTTAATTGTGAATTATCGGGAATGGAAGGTAAAAGCATAGCAGTCATAGCACTCCCGCAAACAGAACCAACTGGATTTGCCCCAGTAGTAACAGTCTATGCTGATAGCAGTGATGAAGTTGTTGCACAGAGTCCAAATGTAAATGCAGTTGCTGATATTGCAACAGCAAGTGCGCAGCGTACACTAGTTGGAGCGAATGTTATTGGCTTTACAGGAGGTGCAATGGTACAAGTGAGAAAGGGTAAAGAAATTTTTTCCTGTAGTACCTCTCCAAATAGAGCTGCTAATGCGTTACGTAATGCGACAAGAAGCCTTAGAGAGCATGGTCCAGTTACGAGAGCACATGTTGGTCCAAATGGTAATATCATGTCTAGGCAGTTACCCCGTCGCAAAAGATAAGAGAAAAGAATTGTTTTTTCCTTGCATGAACTCAATTGACCCTTCTTGCTGTTTTTTCGGTTACCTAATCTATTTTATATTTTTAATTTTTGAAGCTGCATGAAAAATAAGTAAATAACATTGCTTGTATTATTTGTGGATACTGGGTATGCTTGATGAAGAGTATTCCATTGAAGTTTTTTTCAAATTTTCACCATGGATTCATTGATAACTTCTCAACAATTTACTCAAGCACAAACAAGCAATAAATCATTTAATACAGCATTTTTATTATCGCTTTTTCTGGGAACTTTTGGTATCGACAGATTTTATCTAGGATATTACTTGTTAGGTGTACTTAAACTTATTACCCTTGGGGGCCTTGGAATCTGGGCGCTTGTGGATCAGGTTTTGTTTTTTACCAATTCAATAAAAGATAGTAAAGGGAATCTACTGAAATGTGAGAAGAATAATCGTCTTTTTGCAATTACTCTTTTTTTTATCTTTTGGACTTTTGTTGAAATAGTTGTGTATATGCAACTTTCTCATTTCGCAAAGAATGTAAACCTGAACAATTATGTTCAAAACGTACTTAATAAAGTACAAACAGTTGCAATTGTTCCAGCTCCAACGATAACGCCATATCCTACTTCGTCAGGCTCAATCTTAGGAATACCAACGGTAGCTCCTGCCTGGAATGGCCAGACAATATTCGCATCAGTTACTCCAACCCCTTCTGTTATGATAACGTCACGTAATACATATGCGAACGGTTCAGCACACGCCTCAGGATTTGCAGTAAAGATTACAAAAGTGGTACTAGATCCTAAAGTTCTTGGGGAGCCTCCCAATAGTGAAATGCACTATCTTGAAGTTGATTTGACTGTTTCCAATTCGGGTGGACATCCAGGCAAAGTTCCTGGGACATTTTTGTATGTGAGCGATAGCGGTATGATCTATACGACAGCAGATACAAAAGGGTCACCTCCTGATAATACCGGTTTTTATGCACAAAAAAATGTGACAATATCGGATAAAAAACCGCTTTCATCACTTTCCTTGCAGAAAGGACAAACAGTCAGTAATGTCTATTTACTCTATCAACAGTTACCGGGAGATCATGGGCATCTTATCTGGAATTCACAAAGCGATCCATTAGCAAGTAGTACCTATGCACTGTTTTCTCTTGCGAAATAGTGCAGACTTAAGGCTTTAACAAAAATACCTAGCTATGTAGCAACGTGAAATTATATATGAAAGAAATAGTTCAAATGTTTCTAACACAAGTAGTTTTCTTTGGTTGGTCATAGCACTGTTACAATGTAATGCAAAAAAATGGCAAATTGTAATATTGATATGCGTAGGTGGTATTAACGTACATTTTAATCATACGATATGTTACATATATGAACCGGTTACCATTCCTTTATACAATTATTTTTTTAATTGCTTCAATCGTAGTCCTTTTTTATTTCTTCTCTGAAAACACTTTTTTTACGCCTTCAGGTATTTCTTTTCCAATACAGGTCTTTGCTGCAACAACGTGTCACTGTACTATCGATGGGCCATCTTGTGTAGGACAGGGAGGTACGCCAGTACGCCAAGTGGAACCTGCGCCGGCGGGGGGAATTTTATAGTGAGATGTTGTATAACTACCTGTAATGTCACTAATAGCTGCGGAGGGTATTACACTCCCTATAACACATGTTATGGCGGGAATTCAGTACAGACCTGTCTCCATACAAATTCAAATTGTACCACGTACTACTATTACAATCATCAAACAGTCAATAATTGTGCCGGACCGCATGTATGTCAGGGAGGCAGATGTATTCCTTGGTGTACAACTTTTACTTGCGGTGCTTGGCAGGTTCCGGGCAATACCTGTTATAACAATAATTCATATCGCTATTGTACCTATACCGGTCCTGGTACTTGTATTCAGCATCCCGCACCGACACAATACCGGACAGTAAATAACTGTGGCGGTCCACATGTCTGTCGGGGAGGCAGATGTATTCCTTGGTGTACAACTTTTACTTGCGGTCCGTGGACTACACCTGTTAATAGTTGCTCAACAAATAATAGCTCCCGAACCTGTACCTATGATGGCCCTCAAACTTGTATTTCGCATCCCGCACCGACAGAATATCGGACTGTCGATACTTGCGGTGGTCCGCATGTTTGCCGGGGAGGTAAATGTATTCCTTGGTGTAATGCAGGAAATCTTTATGGAGCTTGTGATCATATTCCTGTCAATTCTACCTGCTCAGCGAATAATGCCTATGAGACCTGTACCTATACCACATTTTCAGGTGGTGGACCATGTATACAGACAGCTTGTCCAAATAAAATCTGTACGCTTAATAGCTGTACTATGCCTTCATGGGGATGTGTGACAGGCGTTTGTGTTCCGTATTGGACCATATCAGGAACAGTGACCGATCCGTTAAATGGGGGTGCAGGAGTGGGAGGCGTTGGAATAAGTGTGGACGGCATTACGGATGCGACAACAAATGCAAATGGGGATTATACCGTAGGATATGGATCAAAAGTCCGGTCAGGGACGCATACGGTAAGGGTTATCGTACCTGGGGGCTATACTAATATGACATCGACCACCCAATCTGTCACTGTCGGACCGAATAAGGTGGGTATTGATTTTGGCATTACCAAACTTTTTAGTATCACCGGGAATATCTTTGTTGATGATAATATTGACAAATTGAAAGATAATGGTGAATCCAATTATACTGCTGCGGCACCGGTGATAGGAGCACAAGAGAATATTCCTGCGGCAAGTCATGACAGGCTAACGATAACAACCAATGCCAACGGGACGTATACAGTTAATAACGCAATTACTGGTAATGTGACTATTTCATATCAGTCACTTCCGGCGAATTATTACATAACAACACCCCTCAATGGTCCTCCGCCAGCCTATGCGGTGAATCCGGGTTTTGGGTGCAATATCAACGGTGCCCCCGGGGCTGCGTGTACTGCATCTGCCTCCCCCGGTGGGGGTGCGGATATCACCAATCTAAATTTCGGAATTCTTGATGTGTTTCCTTGGATACAGTCAGTATGTGGTGACATCAGATCCGATAATGGATTCATCAATGATGAATATACCGGAGACTCAGCTATTATCACCGACGCGTCCTGCACCAATCCCGGGGTTGTGTATACCGGGAGTACCAATCCGGATTTTGGGAAAGGAAATGCTTCATCAAGTCAGCGGGTGGTTGGAGGGTTCCAGTATCCGGAGATGTATAACACAGGTGGGAGCAATTCTCCGATCTCTTTTGCGCAGCTCTCGGCAAAAGCCCAGTCTGCAGGACTTCCTGAGATTGCCTTATCCAGCGTCTGTAATGTATCAAACTGTACATTGCCTGCCAATCTGCCTCATGGGATATATTTTGCTCCAGGCAACGTATCATTGAATGGGTATACCTTCCCGCAGAACCAGAATTATATCTTTTTGATCAACGGGAA
>Ga0307373_10001312_pt1 | contig 46605 bp, 47 predicted proteins | sample OX2MG_FD_202534 | JGI IMG/M metagenome (GOLD analysis project Ga0307373, IMG submission 202534) | Soil microbial communities from Risofladan, Vaasa, Finland - OX-2 | ecosystem: Environmental > Terrestrial > Soil > Coastal area > Acid sulfate soil | place: Finland: Risofladan, Vaasa | collected...
GGTCATCGTGGCAGGCTGGATATCGATCACCGAGCGCGCCAGCCAAGCCGATCAAGTTTGACAGAGACCATTCAAAGCCACCGTTGGGGAACTGAATCGCGAGATCGACTCGTCTTAGTCTGGCTTGAGTAATCAGTTGCTCGGCGAGCGCGATGAGCAAAGTCGTCTGAACGGGTTCGACAATCGCGGTTCCTAGATCAATGGAAATCACTGCTCGTTTACCGGCGAGATCAAAGGAGTCGAGGTCCGTTTCCCAACCTTGGACGCGAGGCAGACTCAAGGTGTCTCGCGGATCAAATCCATTGCACGTGTCGAACCAGCGCGCGGTGTCGCGTACGGAGCGAGAAACGCAGCCAACGGTCACCGTCAGGGGAGGCTGATGGGCGTACGGACCCTTCGGGATCCGACCGAACGTGGATTTCATCCCGAACAGGCCCGTGAAGCCTGCGGGAATTCGAATCGAGCCGCCACCGTCACCGCCCGAAGCGAGCGGCAACAGTCCGCCGGCGACTGCGGCCGCGGAGCCGCCCGAAGAGCCGCCCGGAGTTCGCGTCGGGTCCCACGGGTTACGTGTCGTTCCGTGGAGTTTCGTGCTGGTGCAGTTGATGCCGCCGAACTCCGACGCGGTCGTTTGGCCGGTAATAACCGCCCCCGCAATTCGTAGCCGAGCGACTTGGGTGCTGTCGTACGTGGCCACTCGGTCTCGAAAAACCAGTGAGGCTTCGGTGTAGGGCCACCCGGCCACCGGCTCCAGCTCTTTGACAGCCATTGGTACCCCGCCGAAGGGGAGCGAGATGTCTGCGGCGGCGGCCGCGGCGCGGGCGGCTTCGGCGTCGACGAATGAGAAGGCATTGAGATGTGACTCTTCAATCGCGTCGAGCGAAGCATCAAGCGCCTCGGTTGGACTTAGGGAGCCCACGCGAAATGCCTCGACGAGCGCACACGCGTCGCCTAGCCATGGTTCGCTCTTCATAGAACCAGACTCTATCCACAGACGCTGACTTGACGGGGAGAGGGCTGCTTTGCGTTCAGCGGTTCTTATTGTGTGTTGCAAGGTCCACTGGTGTTGTGGATAACACAACGATCTCTCTGTTCAGATCCCGGACAGGAAACTGATTAGCCAGCAATTCCGAGAGCCGGATGACGTGTCAGGCATCTATGGCGTTACAACCTCGATCAAGATCTCTTTTCGCTCTTGAAATCCGAGCCGGATTTCGAGGGCCAAACTGTCAATCGCCGCACTGAGGAAGGACGTTGCGTCCACCAGATCAACTGACCACCAGCGCCTTCGGCGGTCGAGCGGCCCGGCGGACCTTGGGACAGGTTGCGGTACGCGTCTCCTCGTTGCTTCGACACGCGCTGCACACCCACTCACCCTCAGGCGCGCGCCAGAACATCCCGCCGCATTTGTCGCAACTTGGAAGCCCCTCGGAGCACTCCCAACCCGCGTACCGCTTCGACGAAAGTGGGCAGCCTCGGCCGTGGCAAACTGCCCAGTTGTCGTCGAGGAGGAGTCCGTCCACTGGACAGACCGCGAGGCACCGGTTGCAGTCGTTGCACAGCATGGGATCCACCGTGTACATGACCACGAAATCTGCGTTCTGGAAGATCGCCCCCGTAGGACACGCAGACTCGCAGGCGCCGCAGCCCAGGCACTCGGCCCCGTCGACGCAGAGCGCCATGGGCTATCGACCCGATGCCGCGATGGCGGGGGAACCCGCCGAGTCGAAGATCGCCTGCAGCGTGCCCATGTACCGGAAGAACTTGTCGTTCCCCATCGGGTCAGCAGCGCGGATACTCAATGGCGCACCGACGATCGCCAGACTGTTTAGGGTGTGCGTCGAATCGGCGCGCCCGTGCGTCTCGATTGAGGCGACCATCTCTCGCCACGTGTCAATCGAACCGCTCACCACCACCTCGGGCTCGAACTCTGTCCCGTTGACCTCGCCGACGGCCTCGATGTCGTAGCCGTCCAGCACGATGCCGAACAGCGTTGGCGTGCTATGCGAATCGAGGACCTCGACCCCGAGTCGCAGGTCGGCAATCCCGAGGCGCTCCATCAAAGGACCGTCCGACATTGCACGGGCAATTAGTTCGGTGAACCACCGCTCGGACGGAAACGGTGCGTCGATATTGGTCATCACGCCGCCCCCACTGCCATAGCACCCGGAACATCTTTGATGAGGACCTCAGGCAGGTGAAGCCTGCCCTGGCGATCAAGACCTGCGTGCTTGCACCGCTTTAGGTACTCCTCGATGATCTGATGGCGCAGGACGTTGCCCGCGCCTGCGCCGAGCTCCGCAGCCTGCTCGACGCCGCCAGCCGCCAGGATCATCGTCGGCTCGACGATCTCGGGCGTGGCGAAGATCATGGCGATGATCTCTTCGCCCTTGTCGAGGTACGCGTGATAGTCCTCCGCCATGAGCGGATCGCGCTCGAGTCGATAGCGAAGATGCATCGTCCCATAGGCCACGTGCCTTGCCTCGTCCTGCATGCACAGACGGAAGATGTGCTTCTCGACGTGTGACGGCGCGAGAAACTCACCGGCACGAAAGAGCGACAGCACAATCCCCTCACCTAGCAGGTGCATGAGCGCGGATCCCTCGTCGTAACTCTCCGCGTCGAGAATCAACTGCAAGAATCGCTCGACGACCGCCGATGCGCGACCGAGTCCTCCTCCATTGGCCAGTGCGCGCTTGCGGAACACCTCGGTGTGGCGCGCCTCGTCCATCACCTGGGTGCAAAGGAACATCTTGGCCTCGACGAAGTCCTGGTTGATGCGCCAGAGCCACTTGGCGGGGAAGTCTGCGGCGACCATCTCCACTTGGGACAACACGGTCGCGAGCTGGCACATGGAGTGTTCGAGATCCGGCGCGAGGTCCGGCAACTCTCCCCAGGGAATATCCCGGGTCGCGCTCCACTGGCGACTCACGCCCTCCTCGTAGAGGTCGAGTAGATTGTCAGACCAGACCTCGGCCTTGTCGTTGATCGTGTACCCGAGATCGGGGACGTCCGGGTCCACGTCCGATCCCCGTGGCGCCATGGTGCGCCGCGGCGCATGGTCGGGGACCTCGCCATAGGTCCCGATCGCGATGTCACGCATGGTGAGCCCCGTTTTGCTGGGTTTCGCGCGCACCCCCCACTCGGACTTTCCGTTGCGGAGCCAGCCAAGGTCAAACTCGCCCCTCGCCGATCGCTCCAGGTAGTCGAGATCAAGTCCCATCGCCATCTGACACCCCCCATGTAGTTCACTGAATGCATGAGAAAACGTTGATTTAACTCACTTACCGGACGGTAACACAGAGTGACCCCGTAGATTGACGAGGGCTCCTTGACTGGTGAAGGGACGTCGCCGCCGGCTTATCTTTCCTCGTCGGGGGTCTGATGCGATAGGAGTGCCCCCTGGCACTGGAGGCCGTCGGGCTGCATGGTGCTCGGGTCAACGAGACGCACTAGGACGACGTCGCCAGCACGGCAGTTCGGGCGTCTCCGGTCGCCTCTAGAAACAGTGGCAACTTCATCGTGTCCAACATCCGCACCATTCCGTCCCCGACGTGATGCGCGACCACCCCCTCGACGTGGTTCTGACGCAGGAACCGGGCCACGCGAGCGTGGTGTTGGGCTGAGGTACCCTCATCGTGCAGTCGGTCCCAGGACACCTCGATCTCTTGCCAACTTTCAACCTCGCCGTTGACAATGTTGGCCACGGCGATCCACTCCGCGCGGCCCCAACGGTGATCGACCTGTCCGTCACTGGTCACGGGCACGCAAACGATCATGTCTGAAGGGTACTTCCCGGGACCCTCGCTCGGGCAAGTCTCGTCCGGTGGGCGCTCTGCATGAGAACACTCGCCATGCGTACGGTTGCCGCCGTGCAGTTAGCGGGAGAATTACTGACGCTTTGATGAGTCGCATTGTGTTGGTGTCGGGGACCCGACGTGACTCAAAAGTGCAACCCCGCACTGGAGACTGACCGGTGCTGAATCTCGTCGCTAACTCGCAACGCATTACAAGCTCTTGTACATCACGTGAAGACCGATCAAACCGTATTCGGAGTGGTCGAACGCCGCGGGAATGGTAGTGAGAACGTCGAAGCCCAGTTTTTGCCACAGGTGAATAGCCGGTTCGTTCGTCTCGACGACAGCGTTGAACTGCATTCCACGGTAAGCGTGGGTTCGTGCCCACTCAACGGCGTAGTTACCCAACGCCGTGCCGACTCCTCGGCCCTGTTGGGCAGCGTCGACCATGAAACTCGCGGTAGCAATGTGTGCACCTCGGCCTGGGCGGTTGGGTCCCATCTTGGCGGAGCCCAGTATGACGTCTCCCTCGACAGCAACAACGGTGACGCCGGGCGTTTTCTCCATCCACCACGGACGAGCTTCTTCTAAAGAGAGATTCTCGGGGAACGCGTACGTCTTGCCTTCTTCGACCGTTGTTCGGAATATCGGATAGATTTTCGGCCAGTCTTCGTCGTGTGCTTCGCGAATCTCCACAGTTTGAGATGGTACTTGCGCAAGTGACGGCGGCCAGGATCTCGTGGGACCCACGAGAAATGATCATCTTCAAAGAGGGTCGTGATGCGCGCTCTCAGCTTGGTTCTCAACAGCGCCCGATGGCGCAGCCAAGATCGGGTGAACGGGAAACTGCTGGCGTCGGGGAGCCGACGTCAAATTACAGTCGTCGACGCTGATACGCTCGCCGAGCGAACCGGCCGATGAACCACAGCGCGCCGAGCATCAGTACGGCGAAGAGGGCTGGGCCCGAAACGCGAATCAGCCACTCGAAGCCCGCGACGAAGCCGCTCACCGCATCGTGCCACGCTTCAGCAAGACCCGACCTGTGGTGGTGGGTGTTGGAGGGCTGACCGGCCTCGGTGAGCATCAAGGTCAACGAGCCGTAGGTGGTCTCGTGGTTGAGGACGTTCAGCTGACCCTGGAGCTGCTCTATCTGGCTCTGGAGGTTGTCCAACTGATTCTGGACGGCGAGGATGTCGCTGATGGACGTGGCGCGCGTCATGATCAACAGGTACTGTTGGCGGCTGGCCTCGAGGGCCGTGATGCGCGCCTGGAGATCCACGTACTGAGCGGTGACGTCGTTCGAACTGGTGCTTACCGACGAGGTGTGACCGACGCGCTGCACCTGGGCGACCAGGGTGACGAAGGTGCGCTGGGGAACTTGCAGAACGATGGTGGCGTAGGAGAAGTTACCCGGCGCGCGTGAGCCCACGTTGGCTTGGGTGCTGTCGACGTAGCCCCCGTCGCCGGTAACCAACGAGCTCAGCTTCGAGAGCGCGAGTTCGATGTGCCCGCGGGCTACTTTCAGATCCACCGAACCGTTGGACTCAATTCTTGGCGACAGGTTGGTGGCCGCTGACTTGAAGCCCGTCGCCGTCACCGTGCCCTGGCTGTTGGTGGCGGAAAGCGTCGGCGCCCCCAGGGTCTTTTGGCCCGTCACGCCGGAGGTTCCGTTGGCCGCTCGACCGGGAATCGTCGTGGAGGGCGAAGCACCGCGCATGGTCACGGCGTTTTTAGTCGGGTTGCCCTCACCGCGAAAGAGGGGCAGCGTGATCCCGCCGACAATTAAGACCAAGACCGCTGCTATCAAGAACGTGCGACCGCGGCCCGGTTGGTGGACAAAATCCGGCGCGTGGAACCGCCGTGATGGAGGTGCGTCAGTCCGGGCTTCGTTCAGGATACGGTCGGTGGCATCCTTTGAAATCTCGAAGGAACTGGCAACGTCGTTGAGCGCGTCACTCAGCGCTCCTTCGTCGATCATGCTCACCCGGTTACCTCCTCGGTAGATGTGGAACGTTTTGCCGTCTCGGAGCGCAGGGCCGGATGCATGGCCAATCGACGTCGGGCTTCGTGCAAGCGAGACTTCACCGTGCCTTGTTTTCGCCCAATAGCGATGGCAATCTCTCGCTCGCTGAGATCGGCGTAGTAACGAAGGACGACCACCACGCGCAAGTCGACTGGCAGGTCCTTTAGGGCGCTACGAACGTCATTCGACAGCGCGATTCGAGTTGGCACGTCATCACGGACGGAAACATCATCGAGATCATCGCCGCTACTTCGTAGGTCCCGGTGGGGGATCTCCTGGCGCAGTTTGGAGTTGCAGGTGTTCACCACGACCCGGTACAGCCACGGCTTGAAGCTGGAGTTCTGGGACAGGGAGTCGCGGAACTTCCACGCGCGCAAGAACGCCTCTTGCACCGCGTCCTCAGCGTCGAGTCGATTACCGAGAATCAGGTACGCGGTGCGAACGGACTGGGGGTAACTCTCGGTTAGCCACCCCTCCAGGTCGGTCACGTCAGCAGAGCCTTTCACCTACCCATCCTTGTGGGCGGCACGGGTGAGGGAACGGTTGGCATGTCCATAGAGACGCTCAAAGAGCCAATTTGGTTCGCGATTTATCGAGAAATTCCAACTCGTCGCGGTGTATTTCACCGACTACTGCGTACCGAACGCGCCACTCGTTCATTTATTCTGCGGCGATTGGCGGATTTCTCGGGTTGCGACCTCACCAAAGGCGATGGACGCAACTCAGCGTTTGAGCGCCAGCGGCGCGAAACGTCGGGCGCTCGCGAAGACCGCCAAGTCGAGGGCGGCGAACGATGCGATGACGATGGGCACGACGTGAATGCCCGCCAGTGACACCATGACACTCTCGAGCCCGGGACCGATAATGCCGCCGGCCATCATGCAAAAGATGATCAGCGCCAGCCCGTTGCTGTCGTGGGGGCAAAGCACCGTGTACCAGATCAGCCCCATTGTGTACACCGAGGCGAGCGCGAGACCGAGCAGCGGGTACGCAAAGGGCGCGGCCAGTCCGGAGTAGGCGACGAGTCCGAGCACGCTCGCGACGCTCAGGCCGCCGAGCACGAGCGAGCGTTCGGAGAAGCGCTGGTAGAGCGGTCCGCCCATCGTGCGGCCGAAGGCCAGACCTAGCCAGAAGCCACCGGTCACCAGACTGCCGGTCGAGACGCTATGACCTTCGCCGTGGAGTTGTGAGGCGATCCAGCCCGAGGTGCTCGACTCGATCGCGACGTAGAGCACGTACGCGACGATGAAGGTGATCAGTATCTGACGACGCTGGTCGTGCAGGGAGTCGAGTTCGTGCTGACGGGCCTCGGCGCTTTGGGGCGGAGCGATGATGCCGCGATTGAACATCGAGAGCACGAGCGCGATGACCGCCGCGCCGCCATAGAGAACGGGGAAGTTGTGCGGGCGCACGAGAATGATCAAGAGCGGCGCGATCACTGATCCCACGCCATAGCCGGAGTTGGCGAGACTGAGGCGATGGGCCCGTCCGCGCAGCGCCGTTCGGGCGAGCAAGGTGTTGAGGGAGAAGTCCAGTCCGCCAAAGCCCACGCCCACGACGAAGACACCCACGAGGAAGAGTCCCCACCATTTGGCGAGCGCCACGTCCAGGGCACCGAAGGCCAAACAGGCGAGCATGGCGGCGACGATGACACTCCCCTTGACGCGCTTCATCGCGATCCAACCAACCGGCACGCCGATGAGGGCGCCGACGAAGTGCACGCTCAGCACGACACCGGCTTGGGGCAAGGAGATATGAAATTTCGCCGCGATGGTGCTGAGCAGCGGGCCGTAGAACGCCGTCATCGCCCCGAGGAGGATCAGCATCGTGGTCACGTTGGCAAAGGCGACCCCCTTAAACGTGACGTCGGTGACGGCCGGTGGCGAGCCAGGCTCTTTCATCGGCACGCTACGGGGTCTGCGAGCGACGCGGTCGCGTCAAGTGGCGACACCAGTTCTTAGGAACGACTCTCACGAGGGGCGATCTGGCTCGCCCTCCGAAAGGGTCGTCGGTCGAAGGTAGGCCCGCTGTTGGCGCCGATCGGCGTGGTAGTTAACGAGTGCCTCACGAGTCGTCGGGCGAGTGGAGACCTCGGCCACGGGTACGTCCCACCACGACTGGGAGTCCGGGGCCCCGACGAGCGGATCGGTGAAGACGCGAATTACCGTGGTGTTGGTATTGGCGCGCGCGGTCTCTAGGGCGTCGCGCAGTTGGGCGATTGAGTCAACGCGCAACACACTCGCGCCGAGGCTCTCCGCGTTGAGCGCGAGGTCGACGGGCAGCGTCGCGCCGTCGAGTTGTCCAGACGTTTGGCGAAAGCGGTACTGCGTGCCGAAGCGTTCGACGCCGACCGACGCCGAGAGCGCGCCGATCGACTGGAACCCCTGGTTCACCACGAGTACGACGATCAGTTTGACGCCCTCAGAGAGAGCAGTGACCAACTCTGAGTTCATCATCAGGTACGAGCCGTCGCCCACCATGACGTAGACCTCGCGATCGGGGGCGGCCAACTTGACGCCGAGCCCGGCGGCGATCTCGTACCCCATGCAAGAGAACGCGTACTCCACGTGGTAACCCTTGGGATCACGGGAGCGCCAGAGTTTGTGCAGGTCGCCCGGGAGGCTGCCGGCCGCGGCGACGAGCACGTCACGGTCCTTCGTCGAGGCTTCGACCGCGCCGATCACCTCACCCTGGGAGGGCAGCGGCTCGTGCGCGAGGGCGTAGGTCTGCTCGACGGTCTCGTTCCAGCGCGCTGCGCTTGAACGGTACTCGTCTTCGTAGGCTCCCTCGACGCGCCAGCCCGTCGTTCGATCAGTTAGCGTCTCGAGCGCCGCGCGGGCGTCGGCGACGATCGGGGCGCCCGCGAGCTTGGCCGCATCGAACGGCGTGATGTTGATGTTGACGACTTCGACGTTGGGGTGCTGGAAGACCGAGTAGGAGGCCGTGGTGAAGTCGCTCCACCTCGTGCCCACGCCGATGACCAGGTCAGCGGTACGCGCGACGTCGTTGGCCGCCGGTGTTCCGGTGGCGCCGAGCGCGCCGAGGTTGGCCGGGTGGTCAAAACGCAGCGAGCCCTTGCCGGCCTGGGTCTCGGCGACCGGAACGCCGGTCGCCGCGGCGAGTTCGCCAAGGGCATGGGTGGCGTCGCTGTAGATAACGCCGCCGCCGGCGACAATGAGCGGTCGCTTCGATGTCCGGAGCCGACGAGCCAGTTCGTTGATTAATTCCGATTCCGGTGGCGGGCGACGGATCTGCCACACGCGTTCGACGAGCAGGTCGTCGGGCACGTCGAAGGCTTCGGTCTGGACGTCCTCGGGCAGGGCCAGGGTCACGGCCCCGGTCTCGGCGGGATCCGTGAGCACCCGCATCGCGTGCAAGAGCGCTTGGGAGAGTTGTTCCGGTCGCCAGATCCGATCGAAATAGCGCGACACCGGGCGAAGACAATCGTTCACCGAGATGTCCAATGACGTTGGGTCTTCGAGTTCTTGCAGCACGGGATTGGCCCGTCGCGTGGCGAAGACGTCACCGGGCAAGAGCAGCACCGGAATCCGGTTCGTCGTCGCGACGGCCGCGCCGGTCACCATGTTCGTCGCGCCCGGTCCGATCGACGTCGTACAGGCGAAGGTCTGGAGGCGATTGCTCATCCGCGCGAAGCCCACCGCCGTGTGCACCATGGCTTGTTCGTTGCGCGCCAGGTAGTAGCGAAGATCGTCGCCGCTTTCGAGGAGTGCCTGTCCCACGCCCGCCACATTGCCGTGGCCGAAGATGCCAAAGCAGCCCGCGAAGAATCGGTGTCGCTCGCCGTCGCGCTCGACCGACTGCAAGGAAAGGAACCGAACGAGCGCCTGGGCGACCGTGAGTCTCACGCGACTCCTTTCGCTGAGGTCATGGGCACCCTCGGATCGACCTTCTCTGCCTGCCACGACGCGCGGATCCACGCGTGTTCGGGATCATCACAGAATGCCATGGACCGCGGCGACGCGGGACCGGCGAGAACGTTGAGAAAGTAGAGGTCGTAGTTGGCGCACGCCATGGTGGGGCCGTGGTACCCGTGGGGGATGAGCACGACGTCGCCCGTCGAGACCTCGGCGAGTACGTCGATAGGTCGAGCGGGGTCTCTCGAGTAGACGCGCTGGTAGCCACCCGGTCCTGGCTGGCCAGCGGGCGCCCCCCCGTTGATCTCGAAGTAGTAGATCTCTTCGAGCATCGCTTCGCCGGGGCGTGCCTCGTCGTGCTTGTGCGGCGGGTAGGACGACCAGTTGCCACCCGGGGTGAGGACCTCGACCGAGATGAGCCGATCGGTCTCGAATCCGTCGGGCGAGGCGAAGTTGTTGGCCTGTCGGCTGGCGGGGCCGGCCCCGCGCAGTTCGACGGCCACGTCTTCGGCCGCGCCGTAGCGCACGGGCAGTACTCGAGACGCTTTGGCGCCCGGCAGCGCGACGCGTCCGCCACTCGCGCTCGTTATTTCGACGACCGCGTCGCGGGGTACGTAGCAAAAGTCAGTGACGCGTGAAAAGACGCTCTCGCGCCCTTCGAGCTCGAAAGTGACGCCACCGCAGGTGACCACGTAAGTACCCGAGAGCGGCAGCACGATCCACTCGGCCTCGCCGGTGGGGAACGTGACGCTCTGAAGTGGTTGCAGTGTGGCCACGCGCAAGGAGCTGTACGTCCAGCCCGCGCTCGCGGGGTCGATGTCGACGGTCCAGCCCTGCGCGTCGGGCGGGCGCGCTGGCTGGTAGAGCGCAATGGTCATAGCAAGTTGATTGCGGTCTTGACAGCGGACTCGACATCGTCGTCGTGGGGATAGAGCAGATTGCGGCCAATGACAAGCCCTCGCACCCCGGGGAGTTTTAGCGCCTTCTCCCAGCGCCCGTACATCTCGTCGGGCCGGTCACTTCGCTCGCCGCCGAGCAGCACGATCGGCAGCGTCGTGGCTTCGGCGACTTGCTCCATCTCCTCTACGACCGGTATCTTCAGCCACGTGAAGGCTGACGTGGCGCCCAGTGCGCCCGCGATCGCCATGGACCGGATTACCTCTTCGGTCGTTAAGACGTTGCGCAACCTTCCCTCGACGCGCTGATTCATGAAAGGTTCCACCATGGCGACGCGGCCCGCGGTGGCGAGCGCCGTGACGGCGTGGGCGCAGGCCACCAACGTCGAGGCCGTGCCCGGGTCCTCAAGGTTGATGCGCAGCAGCATCTTGCCTCCGTCGAGTCCGGCGGCGACGATGGACTCCGCGGTGTAGCCCGTAAAGCCGTCGTCCATCTCAAAGACCGCGCCGGGCAGACCGCCGCGATTCATCGAACCAAAGACCATCTTCTCGTGCAGGGCCCCCAGTATGAACAGGTCATCGATGATGTCGGGACTACCCAACACGCCGTGCACGCCGGGGACCTTGAGGGCTGTGGTGAGTCGGTCGAGCAATTCGTAGCGACTGCTCATCGCGGTTGCGTGCGAGCCAACGTTCAAGACGCCGCGCGCGGTATGGTCGGCGGCGATGATCAGGAGTCGTTGGTGGCCGACGAGGGACGCCCGACGGCGTTGGGTCGCGAGCGACGCAACGGTTTCGGGACGAAGGTACCGGGCGTCTCTCAGTAACTGCTGATCTTCACTACGCACGTCGCGCCCCTTCCAATGACTCCTCGATCTCTTCATTCGTTGGCATCGCGTCCGAACAGGCCAGGCGTGAGGCAACGATGGCCCCGGCCGCGTTGGCGTAACGAATGACGTCGGCGAGATCCCAACCGGCCAAGACGCCGTGGCAGAACGCTCCGCCGAACCCGTCTCCCGCGCCAAGACCGTTGACGACCTCAACGGTCACCGGTGGTACCTGGAGGCTCTCGGTGTGGGTCTTGACGAGGACGCCTTCGGGTCCGAGCTTGATCACTGCAGTGTGCAGTCCCAGTTCTAAGAGACGATCTGCCGCAACTTCGGGGTCGGAACTGTCCACGGCCATGTCGACCTCGTTGAGGTTGCCGATGGCGATACTTGCGTGGGCGAGCGCCTCGCGCGTGGCTTTGCGTGCGGCTTCCGGTGAGGTCCAAAAGCTCGGGCGAAAGTCGAGGTCCAACACGGTGGGGTGCGCTCGTGCGCGTGCCTTGAGGGCCACCATGGTGGCGGTGAGACTGGGCTCGACCGAGAGTCCACTGACCGTCGCCCAGAACAACCGTGCCGTGCGGATGGCATCGAGGTCGAGGTCATCGGCGTAGATCTCCAGGTCGGGTGCCTTTGGGGCTCGGTAGAAATAGATGGGAAAGTAGTCCGGTGGGAAGGTCTCACAGAACGTCACCGGTGTTTGAAAGCCCGCGACGCTTCGTACGAAACGATCGTCCACGCCATAGTTCCTTAGGCTCTCGCAAATGAACTCACCGAAAGGATCGGGACCCGTGCGCGTGATCACGGCGCAGCGTTCGCCGAGTCGGGCCGCCGCGACGGCGACGTTGGTCGGACTTCCGCCGAGGAACTTTTCGAAGAAGCGAACACCAACGAGGCTGCCGGGCGTCGTCGGGTAGAAATCGACGCCGACGCGACCCATGGTGATGACGTCAAAGGGCTCGTTCATGGGACGGATTTTGGGATAGTCGGGCATACGGCGATCACCCTAAGTGCGAGCCCGCGGTGTACCGGGCCTTGAGTCTTTCGCGATGTCAGCCCCGGTACGTGAGAAACGCATATGTCTTAACAATAGCACTTACGAGGTCGAATTGGCATACGATTTCCGGCACACCCCGTGAAGGACGTGCGTGCCCACCAAGAGTTCACACATCCGAATGGGGTTAGATCAGGTCGCTCTTAATTCCGAAGAGCCCTCAGAGGCTCTGCTTTTTTTGGGGAGGGTCACCCGGCGCGCAGACTCCGCTGAAGGTACTGCCCGAGCGACGCCAGGTCACCCCGTCGCGCCTGAAGCTCACCGCGGACGGGACGCCGTCCGGCGTCGAGGGCCATCTGGACCAATCGAATCGATTTCGCGATACCAGACCCTATTGATACCCCAGCCGCGGCGACGAGGTTGCCGTCTACCAGTGAGAGTGACAAGAGCCCGCGAGGAGTTCGGGGATCGCCGTAATCGATGACTTCCGCGTCGGGTGGATGGACGCCGACCGTTTGCACGAAGGCGTCGTACTGGTCTGACCAACCCCATGGACAGTCGTGATAGGACACTGAATAACCCAACATCGCCGCCGCGGCGACACCCGCTTGCCGACAGGCAGGTTGCCAAGCTTCGAGGCGGATGGTCTCTCCCACGTCGTTGGTTGGGAACCGAATGACATCACCAGCGGCGTAGATGTGTTCATCGGATGTACGGCACTGGGCGTTAACGATGATCCCGTCAGCGACGGACAACCCCGCCTCGGCCGCTAGCTGATCTCGTGGCACTATCCCGATTCCAACGACGACCACGTCCGCGTCAATTAAGGAGCCGTCGGCGAGCTCCACGCCGCGCACCAACCCTTCTGGCGTCGTGGCGATCGCCGTTGGGGCCGTCGCGCAGTGAAAGACCACCCCGTGCTCACGATGCAGGTCGACGAGCGTTGACGCCACCGACTCTGAGACAGAGCGCCCGAGCACCCGGTTTCCGGCCTCGATGACGTTGACGTGGTGGCCCAGGCTGCTCGCACACGCGGCGACCTCTAGCCCAATAAGACCACCACCGATAATGGCCACGCGGACGTCTCGTTCCAGTCGCGAGCGCAGCACTCGTGCGTCCTGAAAGTTCCGTAGGTACAGAACGCCGTCGGCGTCTGCCCCCGGAAGCGACAAACGTCGAGGCTCGGCGCCCAGGGCTAGCAGCAAACGGTCATACCCAATTTGCTCGCCATTGCTTAGAGTGAGTGACCTGGCGGCGGGATCGAAAGACGTAACGGTGGTACCGAGCCGGAGGTCGATCTCGGGGATCCCTTTGTCCAACTCGGGCCAAAGCCTCGGGGGATCTTCGCCCGAGAGGAGGCTCGACTTAGAGAGGGTCGTCCGGTCATAGGGCGGGACCGTCTCAGTTGAGACCACCGTAATCTGGCCGTTGAAACCGAGTCGACGGAGCTCAGTGGCGGCTATAGCGGCCGCGTGACCACCCCCGACTATCGCTACGACGTCGGGTCGGCTCACGGTTCAGACGCTGGCCACTTCGCCTCGATGCTGATCTCAAGATCCGTGCCAGTCACACGAACGGGGTACGTGCGGAGCGAAATATGCGCGGGCGCTCCCCTTGCTTTGCCGCTGCGCACGTCGAAACGTCCTTGGTGCTTCGGACACTCGATCACGTTGTCAAAGACAAACCCTTCGCACAGTCGCGCGTGCTCGTGGGTACAGATACCGTCCGTCGCGAAATACCCATCACGGGTTCGATAAAGAGCGAGGGTGAGGTTATCGACCACAATCTCAATGACGTCGTCTTCTTCGAGGTCGTCCGTGGATGCCACGCGGACCCATTGCTCCAAAGTGGTCACGATGTCGAGGGGTCCTTGACCGTATCTATTGGTGAAGTCAGTGGTCGCGGTACGAGGTAGGTCGGCTCACGGCGCTGGCGCCAAAGCGCCGGAACCATCTCCGACCACGCCGCCCACGTCGAACGGTAAGCCGGCGGACAGTCGCGTTTCATTGCCGTGTGCAGTTGGGGCAGCGCATGGAATGGCACAATCGGGTTCATGTGGTGCTCTAGGTGGAAACCCATATTCCAAAAGAGCAAACGGTTAAGCGGGCTCATCAGAATGGTCCGAGTATTCAGACGCCAATCCGAAACACCCATCGCCAACCCTGCGTGTTGGGGCATCGAGAGGTACGAATGCAGCGGTGCACCTACAAAGCGCGCCACGAACAATAACAAGATCGGCCACCAGGTGTGAAAGCCGATTGCACACCCGATTGTTGCTACGTAGACGGTCAGGCACGCTCGAGCGGACCATTTCACCTTGCGATACTCGACCGGAGGAACGAACCGCCGAGTGAGTGCATCGGGCCCTATTGCGTTTCGTATCGTTGCCATTACCCATAGGAGAACGTATCGGAGTCGGAAGAAATCCACAAAGAGGTATCTCATTTGCGGAGGTGGTTCGAGGAAGATCTCTGGATCGATGTCCGGATAACTGGTATAGGTGTGGTGAGCGGCGTGTAGCCACCGGTCTCGAATTGGCTCTTTAAAGGTCAACACACCCGCGACGTAGTGCACCGACTCGTTGAGCCACGTTGAACGGAACGGCGTCCGGTGATGGGTCTCATGCAGGATGGGCTCGCAGAAGCCGAACACGGTGGCAAAGAGAAAAAAGGAAACAACTCGAGCCCAGACCGGGAGCGTGCCGCTCACCGTGAGGAACCCGAAAACGGCCAGCCCGAGCAGGTAGACCCCGAAGAATACGAGCCCGTGTCGGTTGGTACGTCGCTGGAGAGTTTTGAACGCGTTCCGCTCAATTTGTACTCGGTACCAAAGCGGCTCAGGGGGCCGTTCCTGTGTCACGTCCATTTAACCTCGCACTTATGAAGTAATTAACACCTAACATTACATCATATGTTTCCTCCACCTCAGGCGCAAAGTTCGGACGTTCCTCAAGGGGACGAATTGGTCGTGAGCGTCGAAGTTAGGGGAAAGACGCTGCGATGGACCTGGACTGAGATTCTCCGGGATCAGGCTCAAATCGCGTGGGAACACTCGGGGGTTTGTTGCCTCCCCGACGGTCGCGTCGTGTCCGGACGGCCCGAAGGCGGCGCGCTCACGTTGTACAACGCTCTTGGATCCTTAGTTTCGATAGTCCCCGTACCTTTAACAGAGACGCACGGTATCTGCTCCGCCCCGGCGGCGGGTTCGAGCGCCGTGTGGATCGCTGATTGCGGCGTGCGCTCCCTTCCCTCGCGGGGGCGCTACGAGGAGCACGTCGCAAGGGGGCGGGTAGCTCTGGTCGATCTCTCTGGGCGAATCCTCAAAGAGCTAGCCCAACCCGATCATGAAGCCTACGAACGGGCACAATGGATGCCGTGTGCCGCGGTCACAGACGACCCCAGTCTCGGCGGGGATGGCGACATCTGGGTTGCTGACGGCTACGGCCAGAACCTTCTCCATCGCTTCGACGCGAACGGGATATACCTCAGCAGTATCACCGCGGGCGGGAACGTCACCTGGGATACCCCGCACGCACTCCTCGTTGACCGGCGCAGATCCGAACCCGAGATGTATGTAGCTGACCGTGAGAACCGGCGAATCGTCGTCTTAGATTTACGGGGAAACTATCGACGTACCTTTGGTGAGGAGACGTTGACCAGTCCCTCGGGCCTAGCTGTTAGCAATGGACTTCTCGCCGTGACTGAACTGTACGGCTCACTGAAATTTTTTGACCGAGAAGACCAACTGGTCGGTGCCATCGGCGGAAGTCCGGTGCTTGAACTCGACGATGCATGGCCCAACGTCGACGTGGGGGGTAAAATTGTGAGGCCGCCAACGCAACACGGTGCGTTCCGCTCCCCGCATGGCATTGGTGCCGACCTTGCCGGCAACCTTTACGTGACCGAGTGGATCGTGGGTGGTCGGTTAATACGGTTGGCGGCCGAGTAACGCCAGTAAAGACAGATGGTCGTGAAGCCGAGACCCTAGATCCGCGCTCGCACATTTCACGATATTGCCAGTCAACGACGGCTACTTTGGGAGCGGGTGCGCCTCGAGTCAGTGCGATGAAACTATCGCCCTGAAGACAAACTATATGTCTGTACAATAGCAGTAGCGCACCCTTGTGGCTATAGGCTAGCGGCGCCAGAAGTGACAGAGGATGCAAATGACCCGACAGATGATGCCTTCTTACAATCCGCTAGAGGCGATCGTGCTCAATCGCGATAGCCCCGTACCGTTGTATTTTCAGTTGGCTCAATACTTCGAAAACGAGATTTACTTAGGGAATTTGAACTCCGGAGACCGGCTAGAAAACGAAGTCAAAATCGCCGAAGATCTTGGACTTTCGCGCCCCACCGTACGAGCTGCTTTTCGCTATCTCGTGGATAAGGGCCTGGTGCTTCGTCGCCGTGGTCAAGGAACAGTGGTGACGAAGGAGAAAGTTAACCGTTCGGTCAAACTTTCGAGTCTCTTTGACGACCTCGCTGTTGCGGGGAAGAAACCTACGACAAAGGTGCTGCATAACGAAGTTATTAAAGCATCTGACCTGGTGAAAGAGTCCCTCGGGCTTGCCGATGAGAAGTTCGTGATCTACCTTGAGCGCTTACGCTACGGCGACGGCGAGCCTATTGCGCTCATGCATAACTACCTTCCGACCTCACTACTCACCCTAAGCAGTGAAATGCTCGAAGTGCACGGATTATACGAGTTGCTTCGCGCGAGCGGCGTCCATCCGCATCACGCGTCGCAGCGAATCTCCGCCAAAAACGCGTCGTCCGCGGAAGCCAACTTGTTGCACGAGACTAAGGGAACGGCCCTGCTCACAATGGAGCGCACTACGTTGGATGACCGTGGTCGGGCCGTGGAGTTTGCCCAGCACGTTTACCGGGCGTCGCGTTACGCTCTCGCCAGCACGGTGAATGCGGAGGGCGTTACCGAGGATGAACGCTTCTAATAGGAGCCAAACTTTCCGACGAAAGTCGATCGCTTTTAATGCTCCAAACTTGAGTGGCCGTACATCGCTTGGTATGTTGAACGGCGGGATGCTTGACGAACACAGGCCCTACAAACTATCTCGCCGGGGCGGCATTTTCCCTTCAGGGCGACGCAATGGAATTCAGTGGAAATAGCTTCGACGATCGACGTGCGAGCGCTACACGAAACCAATGGAACCGCCCTACTAGCAAGGGAGCGCACCACGTATGACCAGCGGGGCCGAGCCCTCGAGTTCGCCCAAAACGTGGACCGCGCTTCACGCGACGTGCTACACAGTACGGTCGCCGCGGACGACGCTTCTCGCGATCCGGGCTATGTAACATCTATTGATAGCAGTTATTGACATAGGGTCGGATTTACGTTACAGTCGCTCCCAGTGCAACCGAGGGTTTTTGCGGTGTGGCACCCGATTCTAAGTTAGGAATCGGTGGTTCGACGGAGCCGCGGGCGGTGTGGGGGGTGCAGTGGGGAAGCAACGTAATCCGAGTGTTCTCACCGTTGAGAAGTGCGCGCGCCGAATTGGGTGGAAGGCGACTACTTCGTGAACGAGATCGGCTTCGAACACGTCTGGAAGTTCTTCGAAGGCAATCCGGTGGTCTCCGATCTGAACCTCGAGATTCGTGAAGGGGAGTTCCTCGTGCTGGTGGGACCGTCGGGCTGTGGCAAGACGACGTCGCTGCGGATGCTCGCCGGCCTAGAGCGACCCAGCCACGGGCGGATCTTTATGGGTCATAAGGACGTGACCGACGTCGCGACGGGTCAGCGCGACGTGTCGATGGTCTTTCAGAGTTACGCGCTTTACCCGAACATGAACGTCTATAAAAACCTCGCCTTCGGGCCGAAGGTACGCCGGGAACCGAAGCAGAACCTCGAGCAGCGCGTCAACGAGGTCGCCGACCTCCTCGGGATCCGCCACCTTCTCAAACGATCGCCGGCGGCGTTGTCGGGTGGTCAGCGCCAACGCGTGGCCCTCGGGCGCGCGCTCATCCGCGAGCCCCAGTTGTTCTTGATGGACGAACCACTCTCGAACCTCGACGCGGCCTTGCGCGTCCAAATGCGCGCGGAGTTGATTCGTCTGCACAATCGTCTCGAGAGTACGACGACGGTCTACGTGACGCACGACCAGGTTGAAGCTCTGACCATGGGCGATCGCGTCGCCGTCTTGAAAGACGGTGTGCTCCTCCAAGTCGATAGCGCCAATGACCTCTACGAATATCCCGAATCAGTCTTCGTGGGCGAGTTCATCGGCTCGCCCAAGATGAACATTCTCCCGGGCACGCTCGAGGTCTCGAGCGACGAGGTGACCCTCGAGTGCCTGGGCGTGCGCACCGTGCTGCCCGCGCCGCTCACCGGTCGACTCGACCGGTCCTTCAAGAGTGGTTCGCTGCTCGTGGGTATCCGCCCTCACGACCTGCACCTCGCTGGTGAACTCGGCGCAGAGAGTGAGAAGGTGTCGGGCCTCATCGACATCTGTGAGCACACCGGCACGGAGTTATTCGCCACCGTGGACGTGCTGGATACGAAAGTGATCGCGCGTTTGCCCCGCTCGCCGATGCGCCAGCACGGCCAACGCGTCGACCTGGCGTTCAACGCCGATCGCGTGTTGTTGTTCGACGAAACATCTCGCGAGAGTCTGTTACGTCGAGACGTAGAGCGAGAAAAGGTCAGTGTCAGGTAAGGGGGGACTGGCTCGCAGTTGTGGGTATCAATGAAGTGTGAAGAGTACAACCAAGGAGAGAACCGAAACTATGAAAACCATGAAGAAAGTAAGGCTGCACAGATTCGCCACCGGGGCCGCCGTACTGGCTCTTGCGGCGGGGGCCGTGGTGTGGGGCGCGGGGGCTACGGCCGGCGCGTCGTCCGGCAAGGTCACCATTTCGGTGGCCTACGCGGCCAACACGACCTTTGACACGACGCCACTGGGCCTGACCTGGTGGACCGGAGTGAAGAAGCAGTACGAGAAGCTGTATCCGAACGTCACGGTCAAGCTCGTGGCGGTCCAAGGCGGTGAGCCGGACTTCTTGACGAAGTTGGCGTTGCTGTATCACTCGGCTTCGACGGCACCGACTATTGCTCAGTTCCCGTCCACGGAGATCCAACTCTATTCCTCGACCGGCTATTTGAAGTCGATGAACAAGTTCTTGTCAACGTCGACGTGGTTCAAGGAGTTTCCGACGGTCATCCAGAACGAGGGCAAGGTCAACGGCACGATCTACGCCGTCAGCGCCGGTGAGAACAACAACGGGCTCTACTACGACAAGGCGATCCTCCAAAAGGCGGGCATCGCCCTACCGTGGCAGCCCAAGACCTGGCAGGACATCATCACTGCGGCCAAGGCGATCAAGAAAGCCGAACCCAAGGTGATTCCGCTGTGGCTGGACGCGGGCACGTCCGCGGGACCCGCCGGTGCGGCCTATGGCATCTTGAACCTGCTGGCGGGCTCGAGCAAGCCGACGATCCAGACCTCATCGGGCAAAATGGTGGTGAGTAGTGCGGGTCTGCTCCAGACGCTCAACTTCGCCCACACCGTCTTCGCCGACGGACTGGGTGCGCCGACCTCGCAACTCTTTAGTCCAAACAACGCACCCAACATTCCCTCGGCGGACTTCTTCAAGGGCACGCTGGGTATTGCGGTGGCCGCGAACTTCATCGGCGGCAACTGGACCAAGCAGGTCAGCTTTCCGTACTGGGCCAAGGCCTCGACGGCCATGGGCGTCGCGGCTCTACCCTCAGCGAATGGTAAGAGTTACGCGTCGGTACTCAGTGGCTGGGACTACGGGATCTCTTCGGGGGCCACGAGCGCACAGGTCACGGCGGCGGACAATTTCTTGAATGTCGCCCAGGACACGACCAACCTCATCCACGCGGCCAACTGGGCCGGGTGGGTGCCGCCGGTCAAGGCGGACTGGACCGTGCCGCTCTACACCAACTTCGCCGCGCCGTTCAACGAGGAGTTCGGCAAGATCTTGCCGTACTCGTCGGAGTTGCCTTCGAGCGCTGGCTTCACGGTGTGGGTGCAGGGTCTTGAGCAGGTGACTGGCACGATCGCGCAGAAGCCGAGCACGACGGGCGCACAGGCTGAGGCCCAGATGAAGAGTTTCATCACCAATCAGTTAGGCGCCAGCGCAGTGACGTCGCTGCCCTAGGTTGCCCGAAGTTGTAAGACGAGCCACGTGAGAGAAGGGCGGTGACGGTGTCGACAGTTCTTAGCGGCACCGTCACCGCTCCTCACGTGGCCGAGCTTTGGAAGACTCGCAAGGATAAGACGCGCTTTCAGTGGAGCAGTCTGGCGCTGATGACGCCGGCCTTTGGCCTGCTGATCGTTCTGTTCCTCATCCCGATGGGCTACGCGGTCTACCTGGGCCTGACGAATCTGACCCTGGTCGGTCCCGATGCGGTCAAATGGGGCTTCACCGGCACCCAGAACCTCATCCGCCTCAAGACCGATACCGAGTTCTGGGGTTCTCTGTGGGTGACCGGTTTTTTCATCGCGGGCTCCATCGTGGGCGTCATCATCGTGGGGTACTGCCTGGCGTCGCTGTTGATGCGCGCGCGGCCGTGGCTGCGCGTGATCGTTGGAGGGATCGTCGTCGTCGCGTGGATGATGCCAGCCGTCACCGCGGGGATGACCTGGTACGCCTCGACGACCGGCGGGGGCACCTTCGCCACGATGATCGGCTCGCCCCAAACGAACTTCCTCGACAGCCAGCCGCTCTTGATCGTGACGCTCGCCAATATCTGGTCCATGACCGGTTTCGCCATGCTGGTCATGGGCGCCGCGCTGCGCAATATCCCGAGTGAAGCCATTGAAGCGGCCGTGGTCGAGAACGCCTCGACGTGGCAACGTTTTCGCATGATCGTTCTGCCGCTCATGCGCCCGACCGTCATCGCGGTGGTGCTGCTGGTGGCCCTGTTGTCGCTCGCCAACTTCTCGTTGATCTACATCATGACCCAAGGGGGACCGGGCACCGCGACGAACATCCTGCCCCTGTACTCCTACCAACAGGCGTTTTCGTTCAACAACTTGGCCTACGGTGCGTTGATCGGCAACGTGATGGTGGTCATCGCCTCGATCTTTGGCGTGCTCTACGTGCGCGTCGCGGGCCGATCGTGACGCGGCGTCTTGACGCTGTAGCCGGTGAGACGCTCGGCCCCGTGTCCGCCACGCAGGTCACCTCCCAACTGCCGCCCGAGAACCGCGCGACCCAGCGCACCATGCTGCGCAGCGTGACGATCAATACCGTGCTGGGCGCGATCGGGCTCTTGTTCATTACCCCCATGCTCTGGCTCTTACTCGCCTCGGTGGACTCGCACGCGTCCTTTGGGCTCGCGTGGCCCCACTTTTCCCTCATCAACTTCAAACACGTCTTAAAGGGCAGCCTCTTGCACTCGCTCTTTAACAGTGTGGTCTTGGCGGTGATCTCCACCGCCATTGCCTCGGTGGCCGGGGTGTTCGCGGCGTACTCGTTCTCTCGGCGCAAGTTCCCCTTGAAGGGAGGTTTGCTGCTCTTCATTCTCTTCTCCTCGGGCGTACCGCTCACGATCATGGTGATCCCGGTCTACGAGATCTTCTCGCGTTTTGGCTTTCTCAGCCTCTTGCCCACCGCGGTCTTCCTGTCGGTGACCTCGCTACCCTTTGAGGTCTATCTGATGAAGAACTTCATCGACGCCGTGCCCATCGACCTCGAGGAGGCGGCCCGGATGGAGAGGGCGAGCACCTGGCAGATCCTTCGCCGGGTCGTCGTACCACTGGCGATGCCCGGCATCGCGGCGGCCGCCATCTTTGGCTTCGTGAACGCGTGGGGGTCATTCATCGTGCCCCTCATCTTGATCAGTTCGAACAGCCAGCAGCCCGCGCCCATCGCCCTTTACACGTTCCTCACCCTGCCCAAGACCGAGTACGGCAACATGGCCGCCTACTCCTTGGTGTTCTGTGTCCCGGTGTTCGTTCTCTACGCCGCGTCGTCGCGGCTCTTCCGCGAGGGCTTCTTGCTGGGCGGGGGAGTCAAGGGGTGAAGTCGGCCAGCCCGCGTCGCCGTGACGCGGCGCGTCCACGAGTCGTGTCGTGAGCCAACAGCTTCGCGTTGGCGTGATCGGCGCCGGGGTGATCGCCCAGGTCATGCACCTGCACTTCCTGCGCGAGTTGCACGACCGCTACGTGGTCGCGGCGATCTGCGATCTCTCCACCGAGATCGCCTCAAGGTGCGCCGGCGAGTACGGCGTCGCCGCGGTCTTCACCGACTGGCGCGAACTGATCAAAGAGCCTCTTGATGCCGTGTTCATCTTGACCTCGGGCTCGCACGCGCCGATCGCCGTGGCCGCCGCGCGCCAGGGCCTACACGTCTTTGTCGAAAAGCCGATGTGCTTTTCGACTCGCGAGGCCACTGAAATGATCGCGGCCGCTGAGGACGCCGGGGTCGTCTTGATGGTGGGCTATCCCAAGCGCTACGACCCCGCCTTTACGCGCTTTCTCGACGAGGTCGCGCCCCTTACGGAGCAGAAGTTGCTGCGCGTGACCACGACCGAGTCGCCCTTTATGCCGTACGTCGCTCACTACCCGTTGTTCCCGCCCCCCAGTGACGTCGACGCCGGCCTGCTCGCCGCGCTGGCTAGGGACTCTGGTGATCGTCTGCGCGCGGCGATTGGCACCGACGACGCGTTCATGGTGCGCCAGTACCAGTCGGTGCTGCTCGACACGCTGGTCCACGAGATCAACACCGTGCGTGGCGTCTGGGGCGAGCCGGTGACGCTGGACTACGTCGACCTACGCGAGGGACACGCCACGGTGCTGCTCGGCTACGACGGGCCCACGGCCGTCATCCACTGGCTCGACACGCCCGAGATGACGCGCTACTCGATGGAGTTCTCGATGCACGCCGCCAACGGCCGGGTCACCTTGACCTTCCCCTCGCCGTACCTGCGAAACGCACCAACAATCTTGTCGGTCGAGCGGGAGCGGCCTGACGCGGCCGCCTCGTGGTGCCGTGAGGAGGTCACGTCCTACGAGAGTGGCTTCAAAGAAGAGCTGCGCGTCTTCTATGACGCGGTGACCCGCGGCACGACGGTCGCTACCGACGGCGCCGACGGCGCGAAGGACGTGGCGCTCTGTCAAGCGATCATTCGCTGTGCGCTTAGCCGCGCGCCGATCAAAAACCCCACCGAGGTGTAATCGTGGTGGCACCAAGTCGACGTAGCCTGCACTACCCCTACCAAGAAGAGGATGGATCAGTATGAAGTTCACGGTCGCCAACGCGCCCATCAGTTATGGCGCATTCGAGCTCACGGTCGGGATCGATCCCGATGTGCCCGACGCGGAGTTTGTCCTTGATGAGGTGAGCCGCGCTGGTTACGCCGGTATCGACCTAGGGCCGGTGGGCTACCTCGGGGATGGACCGGTGCTCGCCGAGCGCTTGGCCGCTCGTCACTTAGGGCTCGCGGGCGCGTACCTCGAGTTCCCCTTCACCGACCCCGTGGCCATGGAACTGCTCTACCCACAGCTCGACGCGATGCTCGACACCTTTGACGCGGTACGGGGCGTCGTGCCCGGACCGGCGCCTCGGCCCACGATCGCTGACGCCAGCAGCGACGCCCGGCGACTTCGCCCGGGACAAAGTCACGCCGATCCCTCCATTGGTCTGGACGAGCCGGCGTGGCGCGCCTTCGCCAAGGGGCTCGCCTCGGTACTCGCTCGTTGTCGCGATCGCGGGTACGAGCCGACGTTCCATCCCGAGACCGGCACCTTCGTCGAAGCTCCCTGGGAGATCGCCAGGGTGCTCGAGATCTCCGACGTGGGGCTCTGCCTCGAGACGGGGCACATCTTCGTCTGCGGGGGTGATCCGCTCGAGGTGCTGCGCAGCGCACCCGAGCGCGTCAACCACGTGCACGTCAAAGACGCCGTGCGCTCGAAGATGGACGCGTTGATCGCCGATAACGAACCCACGCCCGCTATCTGGTCGCGCGAGGTCTTCTGCGCGCTCGGTGAGGGCGACGTCGACCTCGACGGGGTACTGGCCGAGCTCGATCGCCTCGACTTCGAGGGCTGGCTCGTCGTCGAGCAGGACATCTTCCCTCAGACCTCGGCGCGCTTCGACCAGGCCGTCACGGATCAGCAGAAGAACCGCCAGTTCCTCGCGAGCCGTGGGATCTAACGCGAACGCCTCGGCGTTTCGACTGGGACTCGTCGGCGCCGGTCGGATGGGCCAGACCCACCTGCGCGCGCTCCAAGAGTCGCGCGAGGTCAACGTCGTCGCGCTCTGTGAACCCGTCGACGCGCTGCGCGAAGGGGCGTTCGACACGTTCGGTGTGAAGGGCTATAAGTCGCTCGAGGACCTGCTCGACGCCGGTGAGATTGACGGCGCGTTGATCGTCACGCCGAGCGACACCCACGTCGAGGTCATTAAGAAGGTCGCGGCGGCGGGGTTGGCGATTCTGTGTGAGAAGCCCTGCGGCGTGACGCCTGGGGACACACGCGAGGCGCAACGGGTCGTCTTAGAGGCCCACGTACCCCTGCAGGTTGCTTACTGGCGTCGCTTCGTGCCTGAGCTGCAGGTACTGCGCGAGCGAATCCTCGCCGGTGACTTTGGCGAAATCCTCTCGGTGTCGTGCCTGCAGTGGGACGGCGAGCCCCCCGCGGCCAGCTTTCGCGCGCGCAGTGGGGGCATCTTCGTCGACATGGGCGTGCACGAGTTTGATCAGGCAAGGTGGTTGACCTCGGGCGACTTTACGCAGATGACGGCCGTGGCGTCGGCAGCCGTCACGGACCCCGCGAACGGCGCCGACCCCGACGGCGCCCAGGTGCTCTGCGCCACGAGTTCCGGCGCGACCGTGGTGGTATCGCTCGGTCGCTACTACGCCGGGGGCGACATGGCCAGCGTCGAGGTCTTTGGCACGCGAGGTCACGAGTTGATCGTCTTTCTCGACCCGCTCGAGGGCGAGCGCGCCCAGCTCGAGGCGCTGCGCCGCCAGGCGTTGTCCTTCGCTGAGTACGCGCGCGGCGCAGCGTGTCTCGGCGCCACGGTTGGCGACGCGCTGGCCGCACTCGAAGCCGCCACCGGCGCGGCCGCGCAACTCACCAGCGCGAGAGGCTAGGCCACGTGAGCACGGACCTGCGCGTCGCCGTCATCGGCTACGGCATGATGGGTCGCGCCCACTTGTACGGCTATCGCGCCGCGCCGCTCATTCGACCGTGCGAGGTGCGCTTCGTGCCCGTGGTGATGACCGGGCGCCACGAAGCGGCGCTGGCCGCCACGGCGAAGGACCTGGACGTTCGCGAGTGGACGACGAACTGGGAGGACGTCCTTCGCCGAAGTGACGTCGATGTCGTGGATATCTGCACCCCGCCCGGCACCCACGCCGAAATCGCCATCGCGGCCGCCGCGGCCGGAAAGTCCGTGATCTGTGAGAAGCCGCTCGCGCCCACCTACGCCGAGGCCGCCGCGGCGCGCGACGCCGTCATAGCGGCGGGCGTGCATCACGTGGTGGGCTTTAACTATCGGCGCCTGCCAGCGCTCTCGCTCATGGCCGAGATGGTCCTGGCCGGTGAACTCGGCGAGATCCGTCTCTGGCGCGGGACGTGGCTCTCGGACGAGTTCGTCGATCCCGCCACGCCCTTCGACTGGCGTTTCGAGTCGGCCCTGGGGGGCACCACGATCGCCGATCTCGGCAGTCACCTGGTGGACTTGGCCAGTTGGATGCTCGGTCCGATCCGCGAAGTCTCGGCGACCTCGGCGACCTTCATCGAGGAGCGCTCCGTTGCGGGCGGGACGCGCCGTGTCGAGGTCGACGACGCCTCCTCGGCGCTCCTTCGCTTCGAATCGGGGGCCCAGGGGACCTTCGAGGTCGCGCGGGTCGCGCCGCGGCGCCCCTGTGACTTCGTCGTTGAAGTGAACGGCACGAGAGGCACCGCGATGTTCTCCTACAACCGACTGAACGAACTCTGGCTGGGCAGCGTGGACGACGACCCGCGCCTCTATGGACTACGACGTATCCGCGCTGAGCACGCGTTGCACCCCGAGACGCAGGGGTGGTGGCCCCTTGGACAGGGCGTCGGCTACGACGCGAGCTTCACCAATCAGACGGCCGACCTGGCGAAGGCGTGGCCGGACGAACCCTGGACGCCGGGCTTCGTCGAAGGCGCGGACGTGACGGCCACGTGCGAGGCCATGGAGCGCAGCGCGGCCGAACGGCGTTGGGTGTCCTTGCGCGAGATCGTGGGTGGTGAAGCGTAATGGGTACTGAGAGACGGGAGTGACGTGAAGACGATCGCACACTGGATAAACGGAGCGTCGGTGCTCGGCGAGGGGTCGCGACGCGGCGTCGTGTTCAACCCCGCGACGGGTCAGGCGAGCGCGGAGGTGGTCTTTGCCACTACCGGCGACGTCGACGCGGCGGTGGCCGCGGCGCGCGCGGCGTGGCCCGCCTGGCGAGACACGTCGATTGCGGCAAGAACGAGCGTGCTCTTTCGCTTCCGTGAGTTACTGGCGAAGAACGTCGACGCGCTCGCCGCTCTGATCGTGAGCGAGCACGGCAAGGTACGAAGCGACGCGGCCGGAGAGGTCGCTCGCGGTCTGGACGTCGTTGAGTTCGCCTGTGGTATCGCCCACCTGCTCAAGGGCGAGTTCAGCGAGAACGCCTCGACCGGGGTGAACGTGCACTCCTTGCGCCAGCCCCTCGGGGTGGTGGTCGGCATCACGCCCTTTAACTTCCCGGCGATGGTGCCGATGTGGATGTTTCCCATTGCCATCGCCGCGGGCAACGCCTTCGTGCTTAAGCCCTCGGAGAAGGACCCCTCGTGCGCCAACTACCTGGGCGCGTTGTTGCAAGAGGCCGGTCTGCTCGACGGCGTCTTTAACGTCGTGCACGGCGATCGCGAGGCGGTAGATCACCTTCTTAGCCACCCCGACGTCGCCGCGGTGAGCTTCGTGGGCTCCACGGGCGTGGCGCGCCACGTCTATGAGACCGCGGCCAAGCACGGTAAGCGCGTCCAGGCCCTGGGTGGCGCGAAGAACCATATGGTGGTTCTGCCCGACGCGGACCTCGCGGACGCGGCCGAGGCGGCGGTGAGCGCGGGCTATGGCTCGGCCGGCGAACGGTGCATGGCCGCCTCGGTGCTGGTCGCCGTGGGGGGCTGTGGCGACGAACTGGTCGACCTCATCGCTAAGCGCGTCGATCGCCTAATCGTGGGCCCGGGCACGGCGGCCACGTCCGAGATGGGACCACTGATCACCAAAGAGCACCGCGACCGGGTGGCTTCCTACCTCGGGATCGGCGAGGGCGAGGGCGCCAGTGTCGTGATCGATGGTCGCCGGCACGTCGTCGAGGGCGACCCCGAGGGTTTCTGGCTGGGACCGTGCCTGATCGATGGGGTGAGCCCAACGATGAAGGTCTACACCGACGAGATCTTCGGTCCGGTGCTCTCGCTCGTGCGCGTCGAGACCCTCGATGACGCGTTGGCGCTCATTGCGGCGAACGGCTACGGCAACGGAGCGGCGATCTTCACCAACGACGGCGCGGCCGCCCAGCGCTTCGAGACCGAGGTCTCAGTCGGGATGGTGGGCATCAACGTCGCGATCCCAGTGCCCGTCGCCTACTACTCCTTTGGGGGCTGGAACGACTCGCTCTTTGGCGACCTGCACGTCTACGGTCCCGACGGGGTGAGGTTCTACACGCGTACGAAGGCCGTCACGAGTCGCTGGCACAACATCGGTACGCACCACGCAACACTGTCGTTCCCGAGCACGTCAGTTCGCTGACGCTCGTCGGGCGAGGTTAGAAACTCGAGGCGTCGAGCACGAAACGGTACTTCACGTCGCTCGCCACCGTGCGCTCGAAGGCTTTTTGGATGTAGTCGGCTCGTACCACCTCGACGTCGCTCGTGATTTCGTGTTCAGCACAGAAGTCCATCATCTCTTGGAGCTCTTTCATGCCGCCCGCCATCGAACCGGCGACCGATCGGCGCTTGTTGACGAGCGAACCCGCACCGAGGGCGTAGGGGTGACGGGGTAGGCCGACCAGGACGAGGGTGCCGTTGACCTTGAGAAGTTCCAAGTACGGCGCGAGATTGATATCCGCCGAAACGGCGTTGATGATGAGGTCGTACTGGCCGCTCAGTTTCGTGAGCTCTTGTTCGTCAGAGGTGTCGACGAAGTGGTGCGCGCCCAGGCGGCGTGCGTCGGCGCGCTTGTTGGCGGAGTGCGAGAACACCGTGGTCTCGGCGCCGAGGGCCGCGGCGAACTTGACGCCTAGGTGTCCGAGTCCGCCGAGTCCGACGATGCCGACCGTGGTTTCTTTGGACGCATTCCAGTGGCGAAGCGGGGAGTAGAGCGTGATGCCCGCGCAGAGCAGCGGCGCGACGCCGGCCGGGTCGAGTGAGTCAGGCACGCGCACCGCGTACGCCTCGTCCACCACGAAACGGTTCGAGTAGCCCCCGAAGGCGATCGTGGTGCCGTCGCGCTCGAGGCCGTTGTACGTGGGGGTGTCGCCGGTGACGCAGTACTGCTCTTCACCGCTCAGGCAGTACTCGCAATTTCGACACGAGTCCACGAACGTGCCGACGCCAATTCGGTCTCCTACTTTGAACCTCTTCACCGAAGGACCGAGTTCCGTGACGACGCCCACGATCTCGTGTCCAGGCACCATGGGGAAGATTGACGGCCCCCAATCTTCGTTCACCTGGTGGATATCGGAGTGGCAGACGCCACAGAAAAGAACGTCGAGGGCCACGTCGTGGTCGCGCAAATCCCGGCGCGAGAACGAAAACGGGGCCAAGATTGCTCCGGCGTTGTGGGCTGCGTAGCCGCGGGCTTCCATGTTATTCCTTCCGACCTCTCAACGAGGTACCAATCCAATATTCTACGCACGTGACAATCGCTGCCCTCGGAGCAGATGCTCCTCAGGAGGGTCGACTTCGTTTAACGTTCAAACTTAATTTTGATTCGCGAAGTTGGTCTCCACGCACGGAAAACCCTCCCGCACTCTTCAGAAGCTCCGTTGGGGTTCCGGTAGGAGGCCGACTGGGACACGGTTCATGATGGCCTGAAGCCTTCACAACGCAGAAGGCGAATCGGCCAATTTCACTCGGGACCCACAGGAGTCCCCAACGAGGTTGAAACGAGATGGCTCTCCCCCAGGCGAGAACTGCTTCATCTATTCGCTCGGGTTGGTGATTCCAGAGGAGCAGTTCTTGGTCATTCACTTGAATGACCACGTTGCCGTCCATTCGACTCTGGATGAAGAGTCCCGGAGATGGTTCATGCTCGTTGTCGTTCACAGCCTTATCGACCTGGATCCAGTGAGGAGTGTGGCCGGGCTTGAACAGTCCGCACACCGTGGGTGGACGAATCGTTGACATTTTCCCTCCATCGCATGGCGTTCGCACCTTGCCGAAGTAGGTTGCGGCGATGTCGTAGGGCCATGTCCTTCAATCGCTCTTGATGTTGAACTTCAAGATATCAGCGGGATGATTCGTACAGTCTCGAGAGGACTCGAATCAGGATGGGGACTGCTGTCGGGCTGGATGACGTTTTAACTTACGATTGTCGACCTTTTGCATGCCGTGACGCTGACGTAATGGCAATTGACCGATTGCGAAGACAACCTGAAGCTTCTGCTGAACTCGTACGGAACTACACGAGCCGCCCTGGTCTCGACCCCGGCACCTTGGGATTGAAAATCGGCCGTCCGAGCGCATCCCTCGTCGTCCATCTTTCCTGGTCAGAGGCGTCAGCCAATCCACCGACGTTCGCCGATGTCCTCTCGAATCTGGGACTTTGGCTACAAAATTGGCTACATGAACTGGGTTCTGGCGTCGTTGCGGTTATGCACTTTGAAAGCTCCGACGGCGCGTCATTCGAATTGCGCATTGAACGCTGATCGCATTGCTAGCTGAGGCATCGCCATTCCCAACGCGGTCCCATTCGTCTGAATCACACCTCTCAGACCTCACAGTGATGGGTAGTGGTTAAGGTCGGAAGTGAGATCCCAAATGGGAGAGTTGCCCCTCGATGTCAAACGACCACATCGGTGGTCGCATGCAGCGGGTGATCTCGAAGTCAACAATGCCGTCGCCTGCTAGAGGAGTCACAATGGCCAATAAGTCACCAGACCATCACAATGTCAAGAAGGTCGGTAAGTCGCTAAAAGAAAAGCGCAACGACAAGCACGCTAAGAAGGAATCAAAGAAGGGTCTCCTCGGCGAGTGGGCACCACCTGTAACTCCTTGAAGGCACTTTTGTGGAATCAAGTGTGAACTGGGTCGACTCCAACGTGGAGATTCTCGCTCAGGAGTGGACAGACGGTCTTTGTCAAACCTCAGCAGGGCCCGACCCGAGGACGGGTTCCGCACATCGCTATCCTCACAAACTATGACCTGGGAATCTAAGTCTCTTCGTTACGGCGGCAAGTGCGAGTCATGCGGCGCTTCTATCGAGAAGCGAGAAGTTGGTTGGCACGATGCCGTCGCACAGAAAGCTCGGTGCAAGTCATGCGGCCCAGGGGCAGAAGAGGTTTCTTCGAGCGAGGTCGTAGAGGTATCTCGTGAGGTTGATCCTATAGGCGGCTCCGCGGCATTACGTGAAGCTCGAACGCGTCGCGACCCTAAGTGGACGAAAGGGGCGGCTGGAGAGTATTTGATGGACCGGTCGTTACACAATCACATCAACGAAGGCGCGGTCTTCCTGACTGATCGTATTTTGCCGGGTACTAAGTCGAACATAGATCACATTGTGGTCGCGCCGTCTGGTGTCTGGATCATCGACACTAAGACTTGGAGAGGAAAGATTGAGTACAAGTCCACGTCAATGTTCAGCACAGAGAAGCGTCTTTACGTTGGGGGCAAGGATCGTACCTCTGCCGTCGAGGCCCTGTTTAACCTCGTCATACCTGTTGCGCAGCTGATCGGTGACAAAACAGTGCCCATCAAGCCGGCCTTAGTGTTCATGAACGGTGATTGGAGTGATGCTTCGACCGCGCGTATCGTGACCAGCCGACCGTACCAACACCTCACTGTTTTGATTTCGTGGCCCAAGGCGATTTGGAAGAAGATCAACGAACCTGGGCCACTCGATGCCACCGCTGTCAATCGCATCGGCGAACATCTTGAAGGAAACTTGCCGCCACGCTAAACCTTCGGGAAACGCTCGATTACACAGGCGAATGTCCCGATTCTTAAGGGCAAAGTCGAATCACGCCGAAAACGGGGAGACCTGGTCGTATCCATTTCGACGTGGTTGCAGCGGTTGACTTACGATGGCTTGGCTCCGTGCGGAGAGGGGGGAAATGAGCGACGAAGTTCACAATTGCCCTCGATGTGGCCGTCCCATGGTCAGAAGAACCGCTCGTCGTGGCCCAAATGCCGGATCGCCTTTCTGGGGATGCACCGGTTTTCCGGGCTGCTCGGAGATTATGGCGTTTGGCGATTCCCTTGAGACTCTTGAAGACGCAGGAGAATCATCTCGATCTAGTGACGAGCCGGTACCCGATTGCGCGGAGTGCTCATCTCTGATGACTCGGCGTCAAGCCTCTCATGGGAAGAATGCCGGTGGGGAGTTTTGGGGCTGCTCGCGCTATCCAACTTGCAATGGAATTATTCCGATTGGGGAAGGCGTAATTTCCGAGTCATCGACGAACCGAACGCGCAAGGTGGAATGGTCTGACGGAACGTTGTTCCGTTCTGGCTGGCTTGCTCGTTACAGCGTGGGAGGTGGCAGACTCCGCGCTGTCTACTTGCCGGTAGGTGTAACGGAGCGACTGTCACCGATTTGGATTGCCCGTGACGACGTTGAAAGTGCGCGTGTGACCGACGTCAACACTCTTCGTGTCCTTGGGGTGATTCGAAAGATTCTTCAACGTGGCGCAATGCCGCCGGTTGACCCGGCGTCAGAGCGCCAATTCCTGCTCGACCTCGGTTTCGGCGAGGAGCTCGAACACTCAACTCTCCCAGGCGACCTTTCATCTTCACTGAAGAATCCACCCGCGCTTTCGCCAACTCTGGCAACATCCGCGCTTGGCATTGACACTTTGGCTATTGACCGGAGCCTTCCGTTTGGATCACACGAGGAGGTCGAATTTCTCAATTGGGTTGAGCAGGAGCTTGGCTTGGGTTCTTCGCAGTGGTTTACTCCTCAGGCTCGTCTCGACAAGATGCTTTATGCGGCGAGTAAGGACGTGCAAGGAATCATCGAAGTCGACTTCCTTGTCCAAGCACCTTGGATGCAGCGTTTCATCATAGAGATCGACGGCGCCCAGCACGAAACTGCCGGGGAGGTCGACGGGGTTGCTGACGATGCAGCAAGTGCCATCGGTCTCGAAGTGCTTCGCATCCCGACTTCAGAAATCCGCTCCGGTGAGGGGTCAAGGCTCGAAGAGTTACGGAGACGTTGGGAGCAAGCTCCGCAAAACACTGTTTCTCCAGCACTCGTCCTAGCCCCGGTGCAGTTGCATCGAGTTGTATTGGCCATTCTCGAAGGACTTGAAGCTGGATTCCTTAGTGGATCAACCTGGTCCATTCAGCTTCACGACTCATTTGGCGGTGTAGGCGGACGGTTGGCGCCGTATCTAGAAACAATCGCCGCAGTTGACGACCTCTGGGGAGGCGACACAGTTAGTCCAAAGCGGGTTGACGTCGTAACCGATGATGGTTGCTGGAGCTACCTCCAAGAAGATGGTTCCTACCATCTCGTTGGCTTCACTTCGAGTCCGATTGACATTGAGCTTTTCGTCGAAAGTAACAAATTACCGACGGCACCACTCCCGGCCGGTCGTCCGTCAATCCCTCGGGTCGTCGTACGATCTGCAATGGTTCCGGTGGACGTCCTTGACGGACGCGGCGATGGAGTAAATCGACGAGTTCGTCCGGGCAGCCACGGTGGAGACGTCGATCGGTCGCTGCGCGTCCTCCTGCGCTCGATCTTTGCAAAGGAGGATTTTCGAGAGGGACAGCTCGAGGCGATTAATGAGATCTTGGCGGGTCGTGACTGCACCGTGCTGCTGCCAACGGGCGCAGGGAAAAGTCTGGTCTATCAGTTGGCCGGCCTATGTCTTCCCGGGCGCACCATCGTTATAGCGCCCCTCGTTTCGCTCATTGAGGATCAGCGTGACGGAATGGCTGCCAACGGAATTGACCGAGTGGTCTGTCTCACGAGTCACGCACTGCAAAGCGGGGGATTCCAAGAGCTACACGACTCAGTTGCTCAGGGCGACGCCCTATTCATACTGATGGCGCCCGAGCGTATCCAGAGGAAGCAATTTCGTGATGCGCTGACACAATTGACCGCGAGGATACCGATTAATTTCGCTGCCATTGATGAAGCTCACTGTGTTTCTGATTGGGGCCACGACTTTAGAACTTCGTATTTGTTGGTCGGTAGGTCCCTTCGCGCTTGCTGTGACCACGGGGACGACCGAAACCCACTACCACTGCTCGCGCTCACTGGAACCGCTTCGCGTGCAGTCTTGAAGGACGTCCTTGCTCAGCTCGAGATCGGCGTGATATCGCCAAGCACGGTCATTAAGCCTCAGACTTTCGATCGACGTGAGCTTCAGTTCTCTCTTCGCACGACTACCCCTGCCAACGCAGCGGCAGTTCTCCAAGGTGAGCTTCTTGGACTGGCGGATCGATCGGGAATGACGCCGGGTCAGTTTTTCTCCCAGAGAGCAAATCGAACGAGCTCCGGACTGATCTTCTGTCTGACAGTGGACGGTGGATTTGGCGTTATGAAGGCAGCCGATGCTGCCTCCTCATCGATCGGTGCAAGACCATTGCTGTACTCTGGTCGAGCACCAAGAGGGATCGAGGCTAACAGCTGGGAAAAGGCAAAGCGAAACAACGCCCAACGTTTCAAGTCGAACAACAGTCCAGTGCTCGTTGCCACGAGCGCATTTGGAATGGGCATCGACAAACCCAACATCCGTTGGGTTATCCACTTCGGTATGCCGGCGTCGATCGAGGAGTACTACCAGCAGGTTGGTCGTGCGGGGCGAGATCGCAAAGACTCTAACTGCGTACTCATACTCATTGAGTATGACGAGAAGAGAGACCATCAACTTCTGGGAGAAGAAAACTCGCTTGAAGCGATGCGTGATCAGCAGAATGGCATCCCAACAAGCCAAAGAGACGACGTCACAACCGCGCTCTTCTTCCATCTCAAATCGTTCCATGGTGTCGACGCGGAATTAGCTGCCCTCATGGCTATGGTCGACGCTTTAGAACCAGGGTCCGAAAGGCGGGATGTAGAAATTCCACGCGAGAGAGATTCGGATCAGGAGCAAGCTCTCGCTCGGCTGGTACGGCTAGGAGTCGTCGACGACTACAGCATTCCAAGAGAACGCGCGTTCAGTGTGACCGTTGCGGGTGTGAACGCTCAGACAGTTGCTTTGCGGCTTGAAGGTTATATTGAGCGCAGTCAGCCAGGTAGGTCACGCACGGTCCTCGAGCGCCTAGGTAACCAAGAACAACTGCCGCTTCGAAACGTCATTGAGAACTGCGCTCGCGAGCTCATCTCCTTCGTTTACGAGACTATTGAACGGTCGCGACGGCGGTCGGTGCGCGAGATGTGGCTCGCCGCTCGAGAGTCTTCAGCTGATTCGATTGACGCGAATCCTGACGAGGTGTTTAGAGCACGAATCCTCGATTACCTCTCAGAAGGTGAAGTCAGCCCCATCGTTGAGCGACTATCAATTGCGCCAGAGTTCTCTTTTGCCATGTGGCGCGAGCAACTTGAGGATCTCAGAGACGCGACCACCGCCCAAGAGTGGCGCGGAGCCACTGCTCGGCTGTTGACGTCAGATCCTACGAATACGGGCCTACTCATCGCTCGCGCAATTTCTGAAGGGCTCTCACTAGATCGCGACCTCGAGGAGGTTCGTTCCAATGTTGAAAGTGCGTTTGACACAGGTTTGAACCGATTCGGCGTCACCGAAGCGACGTTCAACGACATTGCTCACTGGATGCTTGGTTGGGCCTTTGAACGAGATTACGACTTGCTAGCCACTATTGAGATCGCAATCAAGCGCGCTGGGTATGGAGTCGTTGTTTCTGCACACCCCGGGCTGCAAGCAGCGCGTAGTCGCGGGATGAATGGTGCCATCATGGTGAATTACTGGCACGAGTCTCTTGTGCAACTCAACGACGATCTGAGTCAACTATTGAATATGACAAAGGAAGAAGGGATTCATGCCTGAAGGAGACGCGCTGACCTTGAGCGAAATACAGAAGAAGTTTGCTGAATCACTGCTTGTGATTGAGGAATTGAAGGAGAAACTGACGGCAATAGCCCAAACCGAATTGCACTCGGCGAAAGTCGGAGAGCAGTTGCAGTCAGCATCGAAAGTAGTCGAAGAGGCTTCGTCAGAGTTGAAGTCGTTTGCAGGGATGGCGAAGTCCGCAATCGAGGAATTTGGTGTGGCGATGGCCGAAGCCGGCCGAGTGGTACAACAGACAACTTTGGCTGAGCTTGAGTCGTCTGTGGCTTCCATCAAGTCATTACTAGAAAGCAGCGTGTTCGCCGCTCAAGCACGAGCAGAAGCTGCTGAAGTTGCGCTGGCCAGGATTCCAGAAAAATATAGGACGAAGTTCTCTAAATAGTCGATTCTTGTCGCGGCCGATTCACGCAGACTCTTCCGAGAGTTTGGGGACTACTGAAGATTTAGCTCTATTTGAATCATTTCACGATCATTTAAAGTCTTTGACGACGAGGTGTTTGTTTTGCTGCGTTAAGTAAGGAACGGCATCATGGCCGCAATTTCAAGAGTTGCTGCTCAAGGGTCTTTTTCAATTCGGTAGGAGCCAAATGGAAGTGAACCTCACGGTAAATTGCTGATCGAATGGCACGGATGACGGGTTCCGAGATGAGAACACGTCGCAGTGTCTCAATTGACTTTGCTTGTTCCTCGCGCCATTTAGCGATGGGACGATTCCGCTGTAACGATTCCTTGCTCATGAGCAAAAGTAACGCAGCGTGCTTCGATACTCGGGAGCCGTCCAAGAGGTCCAATTCTGTAACCAATGTCGTTGTCGTTGGTGTCCCTCCATCTATATGAAAGAGTTGCCAGATCTGACCGTTGGTGAGAATTGCCCATCGAATCCCACGGTGCAGGGCGTAAGTTTCCAACTGATTCAAATGCTTCGGTCGAAGCGGAATGCCAATGCGTTTTACTTCGACCAGTGCAATCATGTTGTTCTTGGCCCGTAGACCGTAGTCTGCCTTGCCTTCACGGATCTCGGATTCTTGATCGACGTCAGCTGCACTGTCATATCCCAGTGCGTAAGAAAGCATCTCGGAGACGACTGACCGGGTTGTCGCTTCATTGGCACCGTTGTCTCTCAAGATTCGGGCATGGCGCTTAATTTTGGGTAGCGCTTCGTCGATCCTTTGGCTCGCCTTCAACTCCCACGCCGCTTTGCCTGACTTGACTATTTCCATCGAAGATTCTCCTTGGTTGGCGTGGTTTTCAGAAGAATAGCCTTTGTGATTCAGTGGGATTTCTTGAGAGTTTTGTTGCTTGAAGTTCGAAGCATTTCGCGTAATAGCAACGCGATCAATGCGGGCGAATGTTAATCGCACTGTTTCAGTTATGCGAAAAGACTCGAACCGCTTGTTCGTAGTGCTCGCTTAAAAGTTCGATAGAAGGAGTTGATTCACCCTGAATTCGTAGGGAGGCTCCGTCGAGTTTCTTGTACGACGGGTATTTTGCGAGGCGAGGGGCGATCTCTATCTTCAATGATCTTGGATTCACGGATAGCAGTTTGGCGTCAAATAGAGAGTGATAATCCCTGCGCAATAGAAGACCTCCATCGCTTCTGTGTTCCGGTCGCTTTGCGAAGCTATATAGGTGAGCGGCTTCAAGTGTTTGGGGAGGTTGCGGACCAGAAAAAGCGCACTGTTCGCCGTAGCGACGCATCATTTCAAAACGAAATGCTCGCTGACCACGTCGGCGACGAACCACGGTCTCGACATGCCCGCCAAGAATGTTGCGGACTTCGTCTGTAGAAAAGTCGACTGAGATGTTTACGTCCCTTCCCGAGAGTTTGTCGAGGAACGGGGTCAGTAACTCTGTATCGAGTGGTCGGATTGCGTTAAAAGTACTAATGCTCGATTGAATCTCCGCGAGCTCACGAAAGTCAATTGGTCTCACAGCTTCGGTCCAAGTATTCGCGTAGTAAGCACGAAAGGTCGTTACAGACTCGTATTTTCTAATTGCTTCATTCTCTTCGAACTCAAGACCGCAGTCGCGATTATCGCATTTGTACGTAGGCGTAATTCGTGTTCTCCGGTGGTGACGAGCTTTTTGACAAGAAGGACATCGGATTATTAATTTTGATTGGTCTGGGACCACATCAATATGTTCAATGATTCCCCAACCGGCGACGTCGCTATCGACGCGGATTATGACGATGTCGCCTATGCGCACGCGCCGAGATTGGGCGACGTTTGAGTCGTAAGAGTAATAGATGCCAACGGAGTCGTCGTAGCCTTCGTTTGCTGACCAAGATCGCTCGCTGTCCGACATTGTTATGAAGACCCAAGCCTGTTCAGCAATGGAAGCCATTGGCTCTGAGCATACGCTCGCCTAGGAATCTTTGTCGTCCGTGCGACTCAGGCGCTAGCGAAAGACAGTTTCCAGATGCCACGAGAGAAAGTCGGGGGAAGGCTGATGCAGAGCTCGTGTCGGCAATCTGACGATCTGACCTTCCCTAGCGTAGAACTCGTCCCCGTTACCGAACTCTGATCGCAGTCGAGGACTAACGAGGAGTCGAAACTCATGGTCGATGCCGATGTATCCCCGGTCGAACAAGGTGTGGACATCAGATCTCAAGAGAATGCCATTGTCGATTCGATGTTCACCACCCTCCGCAACCGGAAGAATGTGCGCGGCCTGAAGTGTCGGAAGGATCTTGTGGCTCGTTATGGCGCAGCGACGCCCGTAAGCCTCTTGGACGACGGCCTTAAATCCTGCCTGACCTAAACGGGGAATGATTGTTCGTGGACTCCCATGTGTTGGGCCAAGATTTTCTACGTTCTCCAATGCCGACGACTTGGATTCTTCGTGAGACAGAATTCTTTGCACGATAACGTCAATGACGGCGTCTTCACCCGGATAAATGTACGACTTACCTTGGACGATGTTGGCGGAGAATGTTTGGGGTGCTGGAAGTAGTTCTTCATCGCTTAGGAACCAGGTGTCTCGAAGTAACACACACCCAATCTCTCGATCTCCGACGTCGTCCAGTGACTCGCCGGTGATGGCACGTAATCGATCAACTAGTTCTTCAATCGAACTAACTCCATTGCCTTCGCCAAAGAAATCCCAAGCTCGGGAGATATTGAGGGAGACGAAACCCTCGTAGATTGCACCACCAACAATTTTATTCTGAGGGTACCGGGTCTTGAAAATAAAAGGCTCACCCGGCACGAGGACTTTGAACACGCGAGATCCGTAAGGGCGCCAGAAATTGACTTCACGAATTTGGGTGCGTGCTGATAGGAATTTGTACCAATCGGAGTCAGTTACGCCGACGTACGCCTTCACAACTCTAAAAGTAGTGCAGGCGCTTCTTTGTCGCTTACCCTGTTTGCAGGTATTCGATTTTGTCGAGGAAGACTAAACGGACAAGCTCCGATAACCCGATGCCTCGAGTGACTTTCTAAGTAACTCAGCAACTTTTACATCGGTGCAGAAGATAAAGGTACCTTTCATTCCACGGGTCATCAGGGTTCGATACGTATTTCGAATCAGCCTATCTGCTCGCTCCGCAGTACCTGGCACGCCAACTTTGAGAGCGCTTTTATATCCCTGAAGTGACTTGTCATGCTTGGCTCTATTTTCAGGTTTACTGACAAGTAGACCGTCTTCAACTTCGAGGTCTGGTCCAACGATGACGCCCATGTAATCCCCTTCGAGGCCTTGGCACGTGTGAATGCAGCCCACCTCATGCACAGAATTGGGTGCAATTATCCAACTCGATCCGTCTGACGTTAGATTCCATCTCATTTTGAAATCTGTGCCGGGAAAGGCGATGTCATATTTGGTCGCGTCATTCTTACTGATCCACTGCCAGCAGTAGCCGGCAAGTAGACGAGATCGATTGTTTGATTTATTGAGATCGACGATCATGTCACGGAGTTCAGTGGGCGAATCCACAATTCGAATGTCGTACTCGCACGTTGACATATCGGGAAGTGCGTCGTCTGAGATTCCAAGGGTTGAATCGAGCCAGGTGAGGTACTCGCCTGAACCTGCGCAACGAAATTGTGCGTCGAGCTGTAATTCTTCTATCGGCGCTTTTTCAATTTGTGCCCAAGATCTAATCTCATCGAGAGTTCCAATGTCGCGCCACGTAACTAGCTGGCTCTCGTCGGTGAAAAAGACGCTTACTCTGCTTGCTCGTATCAACTCTCCAATCTGGTTGTCACCGAGGTTCTTGTAGAACCCAGATTTTTCAACCAGTCGATGTGCCTCATCCACTAAGAGGACGTCGTAGGAGTCACGTTCGAGAGTGTGGAAGGAGTCTGAACTCATGAAGAGATTTGAGACCGATGCGTTACTCATGTGTCCTCGCAACTTCTCCTGGTATACAGCACGAGGTGCCGCGTTTTTAGTTACGTAGCGAACGTTGAATCCGGCGTCAAGAAGCGCCACCAATGCGTTGACGGCAATAACCGACTTACCAGTTCCGGGTCCACCTTTCACAATGAGGGTCAGGCGCTCTCCGGGCAAGACGGAACTGACTCTCTCTCGAATGGTCTCGAACGCAGTCTTCTGTTCATCGATAAGTACGAACTCTTCATTACCTTCAAGCAGCGACGCCAGGACGTCTACGAGTTGCTTGGACGGTCTGATCGAACTCGCTTCGACGCGACGGATGACTTCGCTGCTGTCACCGGTCCTTATTCGCTCTTCGATGAACTGCTGAAGTTCGCTACGGTCGGCGTGGAGAAAAATAGGTGCCTGAAACAACATTTTCGTTGCCAATGAAGTCTTCATAGCCGTTCCGTCGAGACAGTTATGAAGATAGGCGCATGAGTCAATAGCTATCGGATCTTCGGTAACAACTTCGTAGAAATCTTGAAGTAACCGCGAGTACGACCAGACTTGATACGAAGGATGCAAAACATCACGAACGTTGCCGCCAAGAAATGTTTTGACATGATCATCTAAGAGGGAGCTTGTAACTGTTGTCCATTGTTTTAATTCGATCAGGACAATCTGTGATATTCCAGAATCATTTTTACCGGAGACTATGAAATCGATGCGCTGCTGTCGACCGTGAAGTCGATATTCAATTGCGATTCCCGAATTCGAAGGAATTCGAGAAGAGTTAATGACGTGATACATCGCGTTTCCGAGAGAGTTGCGCCAGCTTTGAAACTCTGGAGACGACTGAGATATGTGAATCCCGAGAGAATGCTCAACGGCGCTTCGTACAATTTCCTCGATTTCAGGAGCGTCTTGGAGGAATTGACCTTTCGTAGCGACGTAGGCCAGCATAAAACAGACGCTAATCGTTGAATGGGTATCGCAAAGGAACCGTTGCCGGTGCGTCAGTCGCGATCGCGTTGTATTGAAGTTACTTTCAAGCGTGGTGATCTCAATGAACTAATAAGTTTGGCTGCCTGAAGTTCGTCGAACCGGGCCCGAAGATGAGTTTTGGTTTCTTCAGTTTCTCTCTTGTGCTTTCGATACTCGACCCCATTTCGGTGACTACCAAGGTCGTTTCGACACCCATTCACGGAGATGCCCCTGATCCCTTGCAAGCCATCGGCTCGCGCCCCGTTCATTGCAAGCCGCAGGCGCCTGAATCCATTGATATATGAGTCATTCCAATACGCTAGTGGTCGCCAAAAGACGGGTGAATTCGCATGCGTTGCTTAAGTCGTTGCTGACGTTTTACATTACATAGTGATTGACCGGTTGGTTTGAATTACTGTGCTTCAGAAGTCATAGAAATGATTTCAGACTGGTTCGAAATATGAGGAAGGCATTGGCACCACGGAATAGGGATGGCGAGTCCTCTGGTGGGGAAGGTCAGTTTGATGGCATGCCGGAGTGTTCTTGGTCCGGAGTTCGGGCCAGATCACTGCAATGATTGGACCCGGATGCTGGTGGCAGGGTTTTGTTTTATGTGAAAGGAGAGAACTATCGCGACGATAAGTAGTTTTTCGATTTCAGGCCTAGCTGGCAGAAGTGACGTGCTTGAGTTTGACTTGGCGCGAGACCTAAATATTTACTTCGGCGTAAATGGAAGTGGTAAGACCTCGTTGCTGAAGATTCTGTATTCAGCTCTTCAGAATGATGTACGACATCTTAGAAGAGTGAAGTTTGATGAGGCTACGGTTGTTTTGTCTCATAAGCCCCATGGTGAGCCCGAGGAAATCACGAGATGGATATCATCGAAAGCTTTGGAAAGCATTCCGCCAGCGAGCCAATTAATAAACTTTCCGGGTCCAAGCGGGGTAGTTCAGGTGCCGGTCGGGATGCCTCAGCAGGGTTGGCGAAGCGAGCCTGCGTTTAATGATGGATTTCCGGCGACCTATCTTCCGATTTCGCGATTCGTAATTGAGAACAACAATCAGTTTCAGTGGAACCTTCAAGATCCGACTCCCTATAGCGAGGCGAACCTAGACCAGCAATTCGTGAACCAGATAAATCAGCGTTGGTTCGGTTATCAGAATGTAATGTTGAACCAAATTCGTCAGCTTCAAGCGCAGGGTATGGCTTCCATTTTGACGACGCTTTTTACGCGTAGACAAGATGCATTAGATAGTGAAGCGCCTGAGTCTGCTTATGCGTCAGTCCAACAGTTCTTCCTTAGGCAGAGTATGCCGTTTAGCGTCTCAAGAGAAGAATTCATCTCTTCGTACGCGGACACTCAAACGGCGAGGGTTGTTGGTGAAATTGACGACGTTGAACGGCGCATTGAAGAAATCGAATTGCCAAGGATTAGGTTGGACGAGCTCGTGAGCAGATTTATCACAACAAACAAGCGAGTTTCTTTTTCGGGACCAATGCCTGTCGTCTTGGTGGGCGATCAGCAAATAGGTCTTGATGCCCTATCTTCAGGAGAAAAGCAAATTCTACGATTATTGATTGACGCACTGAGCATGCAAGGAGAATGCATGCTGATTGACGAGCCCGAAATTTCATTGAACATTGACTGGCAACGTGAGTTGATTGAGGCAATCCAGACGGTTAATCCGAATGTTCAACTGATAATCGCGACTCATGCCCCCGAAATTATGGCAAAGGTTGCTGACGGAAACATCAATAAGATTTGAGTAGTGGGTGTCAAGACTGATCTTCTCCTACGCGGGAACCGTTCGGAGATTTCAAATTTCTCAAGTGTATCTCTGGGTTTTCGTAGAAGGTGACGTGGTTGATGCGCCGTTCTATGATCAAGTCTGCGCAGCTAACTCGTCAAGTCGATCTGGATTTAGCTACGAGATTGTCAAGGCGAATGAAGTCTCAGGTGTGAGTTCAGGGGGCAAGATGGCACTTCTCGCCCTGCATGCTTATCTTAAGGGTAGGGCTCGATTGTCGCTGAAGCCGGACTTTACCACCTTGTTTTTTCTTGATAAGGACATCGACGACATAAAACGATCTCTCGTTTCATCACTTCATATTTGCTACACACCTACTTACGATGTCGAAGGAGTTGTGTACTCGAATGGTGACCTGGTCCGTGCCATTTCGGCCATGCTTGGCGTGTCTTCTGTTTCAGTCCGAGGAAACATCAGGCTTCCGCAGGATTGGGTACAGAATTCTGCGGAATTATGGAGCGAGTGGATTGCAATCTGCCTTTTGATTAACTCAATGAGATCGACAACTGGATGGCCGTCGAATTTCTCGTCTCCGAGCCAGGTCAATGCGCCGTGGAATACGTCGGCTGGTAGAACCGCGATTGATGCTCATTTGAAGTTGATTGAAGGTAGAACAGGTCTTACCCTCGGCCATATTCGTAGGCAATACAAGAAGAAGCTCGCTGACGTCCGAGTTTTGTCATTCTCAGGAAGGATTCTTTCCGTTTTTAGCGGAAAGTGGTTCGGTTTCTTGATTGAAAAAGACCTAGAGGGTTGGTATCCAGCGGAGGCGCGAAGAATTCCGTCTCTTGGAGCAAGAATGGCTCAAAATTTGCTTTTGACAATCGATTACTCGTCTCTGGGGATGAGTCATTTTCATGATGCCATCGACGGGGTCATCTAGTCGCAGTTAATAATTCTCGATGTTGCTGAAATCGGATGATTCGACGCATGAGCGGACTCTTTGACGGCTTAATGCCGCGATCTGGTCTAAGCGTTGTCGTCTCTCGCAGCATCTCGACGGGCGATTGCCTGTTTTGCACCTTCCGGAAGTTTCGAGAACAACTCATCCACTCGTCGAGGCTCAGAAATCATGGCGTCGACAATCATATTGACCAAGTCGAAGAGCGGAGAAACCATATCTGGGTTCTCATCTAAGTCAATCTCGCCCGGATGAACTGCGTTGTTGCCGATTACACGAAGCGAGTCCATCGCCTTTTGGATCTGCGCCGTTAAGCGACCAGACGCAACAAGATATCCCACCGCATCGTCGAGGTTCTTCTCGGAGGATCCGAGTTCCCGAAGCAGTTGCTGCAAAGAGAGTCGCAGGAGAGCTGCGGCGGCCCTAGGGGACGTGGATGCGACCGAACGGGCCTCGTGGAAAGTTGATTGCACGGCTATAGGCATATCGCTGTTTGGCAACGGACTCAGATACGTTGACGGGTAAATCACTCTCTCGTTGATCCACAGCGCAGTATTCCGACAATGTGAACAACTCGATGACATCACGGGTGGATTAATGTCGTACGGCCCTTGCCTGAGGCACCATTTCCAATCCTGTTCGGCGTATGCGTCACAATTCGGACAATTGAATGCTGATATGGACATCGAAGGAATCACGCGAGGAGATGTCATTACTTAGGAAGTTAATCGATTTTGCGCGACGACGCATGCGAGATTCATATTAAAATTCTTGGTGAATCCGAATCTCGCCTTTCCAGCCTCTCACGATGAAAATTACTCTTAGTTACTCTTATTCCGGTTCGTCTTCGTTCGCGGTGTATTCGCGCTGGCAAGCAGTGACTCAACAAGTTGAATCACAATGTACTGGTCGCGGCTGTTGAGTTGATTGAACCGCACCGTAAAGCCACCCGCAGCAAACTTCTCGACACCTTCGGGCACGTCTTGTTAATACGTATAGGACCTTTCATCACACTCGCTCTTCAGGCACCTTGTAGTGTTATGTCCTAGAGCCCGAGGACGGCGGGCGCGAAGCGCCAAGCCGTCCGTTCGGGCTATCTGGGTGATCATCAAAATCGTTTAAAACTACGGAATTCAGAAAATATTTCGGTCCATTCTCAAAGTTTTTGTTCGAAAACGCGATTTTCGGTGTGGCTAGTTCTTATAGAGGGCGAAAATTTCGCTCCTCTGTAAGGAGCACGATGAGACTGCCCATTGACACCGGAACCGTGAAGTTTGCGGCGGCCGGACCTGCTGAACCGATTCTGGACGCTAGCGGTCAGAAGCAGTCGTGCGAGGAAAGCGAGATTGCTCGACCGTTGCGGATGGCAGATGTCCAGCTGCTCACCGTCACGGAAGTGGCATCGTACCTTGGCATCGGCCGCTCCAGCGTCTATGAATTGATGTACAGGGGCGAATTGAGGTCCGTGAAGATTGGTGGATCTCGCCGGATCCGTTACAGCGACTTGGGAGAGTACGTGCGGTACCTCGACAATGCTTCGTAGAATTCTGCAAATGTCGCTAGCCGAGTGGTTTGAGTTCGAAGGGGAGTCTCGTGGGCAGTCGAAGAGGTATAGGCGAGGGATCGATTTATCAGCGTGAGGACGGTAAATGGCTTGGCGCGATTGATCTCGGCTGGATTGATGGCAAGCGGTCGAGGAAAGTCGTCAGTGCGCGAACCAGAGGTGAGATCGTCAAGCGTCTCCGCGAACTCCATCCGGTCATCGCCCAAGGAGTGGTCCCCGCCTCTGACCGACTGACCGTCGGTGAGTATCTCAACGGTTGGGTCGCCAATCGGATTCCCGGCACGATTACGACGAGGACCGCGGCCATCTACGAGCGGGCGGTGAAGGTCTACATCAACCCATCGATTGGGAAGCTCCGTTTGAATAAACTCGCCCCGTCGGACGTCAGTCGGATGCTGCGGGACCTCGAAACCAAGGGCTATTCGCCCGCGACCCGACGAATAGCACGCTCGACGCTGCGACGGGCACTTCGCATGGCCGAACAGGACGGGGTCTTGAGTCGAAACGTCGCCTCGATCGCTGAAGGACCGAAGCTGGACCACCGCGAGGGCCGGAGCCTCACCCCAGACCAGGCGAAGCAGTTCCTCCGCGCCGTGGAGGGCCATCGCCACGAGGCCGCCTTCGTGCTCGCCCTGTCCCTCGGACTGCGCCGAGGCGAGATCCTCGGGCTTACGTGGCGCGACGTCGACCGGGCCGAGGACACCGTCGTACTCCACATCCGCAATCAGCTCGTACGTGACAAGAACGGGCTCCATCTCGTCGACTTGAAGACGGTGGGCAGTCGGCGGACGCTGCATCTCTCGCGACCCTTAATCGAAATCCTCGAGCGCCACCGGGCGCGCCAGGAAGCCGAGGAGCTGGTGCGCGGCAAGCTCTGGCACAATGACCACGAGCTGATCTTCACCTCCAGCATCGGGACGCCCCTCGATCCCGAAGATTTCGGCAAGACCGTGCCGAAGATCTGCGTCGAAGCGGGTCTCGGTCACTGGTCGATCCACGAACTGCGCCACTCGTGCGCGTCGCTCCTGATCGCCATGGAGGTGCCCATCGAAGTAGTCGCCGAGCAGATGGGCCACGCGTCTATTCGGGTCACCAAGGACGTCTACGGCCACCTCATGCCGCGCTCTCGGGCCAAGGCTGCCGAGGCGATGCGCTCGATGTTGTTCGATGATGTACCTGCCGTACTTCCGAGTCCGTCCAATGCGTTGGCTACATCTTTGGCGACATTAGAGTCCGAAAAAATAAATCTGGTGCCTCTGACGAGGGATTCTGTCGGTCACCCAGGTCTCGACTCCGGTGCTTTGGGATTAAAAGGGGGGTGCGTGTGGTCGGAATCGTCCGGTGGGGCGGGATTCATCCGAGAATCTAAGAAAACTCGTCCGGTGGTGTCGGATTGGTAACGGGATGGAATGTGGGAATTCTG
>Ga0307373_10001313_pt1 | contig 46602 bp, 46 predicted proteins | sample OX2MG_FD_202534 | JGI IMG/M metagenome (GOLD analysis project Ga0307373, IMG submission 202534) | Soil microbial communities from Risofladan, Vaasa, Finland - OX-2 | ecosystem: Environmental > Terrestrial > Soil > Coastal area > Acid sulfate soil | place: Finland: Risofladan, Vaasa | collected...
GCCGGCCAATGGAATTTCTGCGTGGCCGCGTCGCGGAGTCCATTGAGGCCGCTGGGCTCGCCATGGACCAAAAATAGCTGGCGCGGCGGCGCCTGAAATCCGGAAAGCCAGCGGAGCAGTTCGCTCTTTCCGGCGTGCGCGGAAAGCTGGCTGATTTCGACGATTTCCGCGCGCACGGGAACTTCCTCGCCATGGATGCGCAGATATTTCGCGCCATCCAGAAGCGCGCGCCCGCCGCATCCTTCTGCCTGATATCCGACGATCAGCACGGAGCTGCGCGAATCGGGCAAGCGGCGCGCCAGGTGATGCAGGATGCGTCCGCCGGTGATCATTCCGCTGGCGGAAATGATGATGCAGGGCGAAACCACGTCATTGATTTTCTTCGAGTCCTCCACCGTGCGGGTCATGTGCACTTCGTGTACGTTGAGCGGATCGTGATCGCCCTTGAGTTCCTCGTCTGAAAATTTCAGATCGTGCTCGCTTCTGTACTTCTCGTACAGGCTGGTGACGCTTATAGCCATGGGGCTATCGACGAACATCGGCAAACGGGGAATGCGCTGCTGGTCTTCGAGCAGGCGGAGGTAATAGAGCAGCGTTTGCGTTCGATCGACGGCGAAGGCCGGAATTACCACCGCGCCTCCGCGTTTGGCGGTGCGGTTGATCACGTCCGCGAGTTGCTCGGCTACGTCCGTGGTGGGATGTTCGCGGTCGCCGTAGGTGGATTCGCAGAGCACGTAATCGGCGCGCGTGGGCGATTCCGGATCTTTCAAAATAGGCTGATCGTAGCGGCCGACGTCACCGGAGAAAACAACGAGCGTCTGCTTGCCGTTTTCGGTGATGGTCAATTCGAGCCAAGTAGCGCCGAGGATATGTCCAGCGCCGTGCGGGCGCACGGAAAATTCCGGGCTGATCCTGCAAACATCGGCGCGCGGAATTATGCGGAACTGGCGCAGCGCGTTTTGCGCCTCTTCCACGGTATAAAGCGGGAGCGCAGGCTTGTGGCGGCTGTAGCCTTTTTTCGCCGCGTAGCGCGCGTCTTCCTCCTGCAGGTGCGCGGAATCGGGCAGCAGCAGTTCGCATAGGTCCTTGGTGGCGGCGTTGCAGAAAATCGAGCCGCGAAATCCATCGCGCACCAGGCGCGGCAGGTAGCCGGTATGGTCGATGTGGGCGTGGGTGAGCAGCACCCAGTCGATGCTGGATGGAGGAATGGGAAGGCGCTCCCAGTTGCGCTGGCGGAGTTCGCGCGTGCCTTCGAAGAGGCCGCAATCGACGAGGAGCTTTTTGTCCGCTGCTTCGACAAGATACTTCGAGCCGGTGACGGTGCCTGCGGCGCCGAGGAACGTTATTTTAGGCATGAGTGGCGTATTGTACGGCAGGATACGGAACAGACCGTTGGGAAATTTTGCCGAGCTGGCCGCATCCGGTCGGTGCGAAACGCGGATCGGTAAGCAAACTTTCGGGCAAATGACATGTGACGCGACGTTCCGCCCTTGCCTATGCTCGGTCCTTTGTTTTGTGTGACTTGCGTGTGTGCAAGGCCGATCGAGCGTTCCGCCCTTTAGGACGTGATTGGTGTCTCGTGAACAGCCAATGCGCGCGTCCCGGGCGGGAGTTGGGGGCGCGGCGGGAAGGAACCGCAGGCGAGGCGCTACCGGTGGCGCGCGCTGGATTTGAGTGGCGGGTTGCGGAGTATTGGGCGCGACAAAAGGCTGCTGGCCTGAAAGCCAGCGCGACATAAACAGTGGCGGGTGGCGTGCCGTGGTCGAGTTTTGCGTTCGGGCGCATCATCACAGATCGACCATAGAAGAGAGGGGGGTAGGAAAGCTACTGGTCGGAAGTACAGTTTTAGTACAGGCAGCGAGGCGGCCTTTGTGGCAGGCCGGTGGGAAACCAATGGTAGCCCGCTTCACAGAAGTTGAGTTATCGCGGGCCCAGTGCGAAGATAACTTGGATTTGAGTGTGAAACGCTACCGGTTGACCGAGAATGAGAGATGTCTCGTACTTCCAATCTTTTACTGCTTCAATTGACGCGCTCCGCAATTCTAACGGCCCACTAATAACCTGAGCGTTTTCCACTTGGCCGCTTCGATCCACGCTGACATCCAACAAAACGTCGCCCTGCACGCCTGTGGATCTTGCGATTTGTGGATACGTGGGAAGTGACTGCAGAAGCGTCAAACTAGCAGCGGTCCTCGGTGGCAGCGAAACCGGCTCAGTAATTGGAATGGCGCCAGCCGGCGGCGAAAAATCCGAATCTAAAATTGAAGATATCGGTTCAAGCGTGTTGATGTGCACCGTCGCACTCGTTTTGCCGTTCGCGTCGATGACTCGTATATCCCGGGCGACATATCGCCCGTCGAAAAGGACGATATTGTCGTACTCCGTTCGCGCCTTCCCCTGCGACGCTACTTTGAGCCGCAGGATGGGTTCGTCCTGCGCAAAGCAATAGACGCCGGTGCTGACGAACACCCCCGCCGATTGCAGTGTTACGCATTCAAGATGTACCGCTCCGATAGAAATCGGCTTCGTCTTCAGGTGAAGCCCAAAGAGATTCGCACTTTCAGGTACGGGTTCTATGAGCGTCTCGCCGATCAGGATTTCGGCTTTCGATGGCCAGTCCTGGCTGCCGATGCGGTAGTAGCCGTGATCCGTGCCGAATTCCGTTTCGGACGATGCCGCTGTCGTCAGAATGCGTTTGAATTTCGTTGGCGAAGCCCAAAACTCCTCAAATGTTCCCTTCGATTCAGGTTGGGCCGCGTCATCGAACGTCTGGAAACTAGCCTTGAGGTGCCACGGAGACATGCCGGCCGCATGTAGTCCGTTTATCGCGATTGCCAGCTTCAGGATGTCTGCGGGTTTCTCAGGCAAGCGTGAAGCAGGCGCAGGTCGGGTTGCGGACAGCGGTGCCGGCTGTGTGCCTTGCGCGCGGCTCGCGGCGGATGCAAGTGCGACAAATATGAGCACGAGGCTTATTCGCAAACAGGCCGTAAGGGTACGCGGCATGCTAGGAGTTGCGTTGTGAGCGGACATTTTTCGATTGCGTAATTCTTGGTGACCATATCACGCTGAAAGCGTCGCTTGGCGCTGAGGCAGTTTACCATTTTTCATGAAACGAGTTCGGGTCTCGAATAAGGGTCTATGCCGCCGCCGAGACAAAAACAAATACGAGCAAGGGTGGCGCGCGAACTACGGCCTGCGGGGGCTGGGTGGCGAAGCTGTCCGGAGGAAAAGTTCTGGCCAGCTGGGATTAGAATCTAGGCAGGAGCACACGAATATGGCGCTCGAACTCACTTCCACAGCTTTTCACGATGCGCAAGCGATACCGAAGAAGTACACGCGCGATGGGCAAGATGTGTCGCCCGACCTGGCGTGGAGCGGCGCGCCTGAAGAGACGAAAAGTTTGGCGCTGATTGTCGATGACCCGGACGCGCCCGCGGGAGTATGGGTGCATTGGGTGATTTACGATTTGCCGGCGGACGCGCGCGGATTGCCGGAAGGAGTGCCGCAGGATCGCGAGCTGCGCGACGGCGCGCGGTGAGGAAAGAACGACTTTGGCAAAATTGGGTACGGCGGGCCGTGCCCTCCGAACGGGTCGGCGCACCGCTATTTTTTCAAGCTATATGCGCTGCGAGAGAAAGTGGGGCTGAAGGCTGGGGCGAGCAAGGACGATTTAGAACGCGCGATGAAAGGGAAGATCGTGGCGCAGGCGACGCTGACTGGGAAATTCGGGCACTGATGCCGCATACCGCTTGTGGTCGGTACCTTTGCGCTCGCTAGCGCGACGGTCATTTCACAGGCGTCACGGGCGTCCTCTTGGCTTTGCGCTTCTGTTCGTATAGCGCTTCGTCGGCGCCGCTCATCATGTCTTCGGACACGTCGCCGATTCGAAATTGGTTGCAACCGTAGGAGAAACGGATTGGCAATGACTGGCCCTCAAACTTCACATCACCCGGAGTCAGGCGTCCGATAATCGCTTCGGCCTGCACCGAATCACACTCCGTAAGCAGCAGGGCGAACTCATCCCCGCCCAGCCGCGCCGCAACGTCAGTTTCCCGAGCGACCTTGCGGAGAGATTCCGCGAAGGCTTTCAGGACCATATCTCCGGCCGCATGCCCGAAGCGATCGTTGGTCTGTTTGAATTCATTGAGGTCGAAGACCACCAGACACAGCGGATAGCCCTGCCTTTGGGATCGTAGGATTTCTTCTTTCAGGCGCTTTTCAGCGTACCGGCGATTGGAAAGGCCGGTGAGAGGGTCGACCAAAGCGACCTCGCGCCACTGCGCGGAGGCGGCCTGATTCTGAGCGATTTCGAGCCGCAGGCGGTTAATGACAAGTTTCTCGTACGTGGAATGACTTCCGAAAAGCAAGATCAGGACGGTCAAACCGACGATCGAATCCAGCACATTTTTGTCACGAAGCGCGGCGCCGAAAGAAAGGAACGCCAACCCAGCTGTTAGGCACAACATGATCGCAAGCGAAGTTAGCCAAATGGACCATTCGCGCCGCTGGAGCTTGGTTAACTTCGCCTTGTACTCTTCCGCGGTTGGCGGAAGACTCTGGCTCGGAGAACCATGGGTTTGCTTGTCCAATTAGAACCTCTCCGGATCCACACTAAACGATCTCTTTCCCGTATTCGAGCGATTCAGTACGCATAGTACGGACTGCCTATTCCCCTTGGCGGGGCGTAGGACCATATTCATAGGCGTCCTAGTCATGGTTGCTGCGCTCATCTTCGTGTTTTCGGTTGCGGCCCTGGTTCGTTTCGGGCTGGCGCAATGGCGGTCTATGTGGCAGACCGTTGCGTGCCAACGCCTATCTCCGTCGCTTCGGGCGGTTACCGGTGTTGCAGGCGATTCAATTGGGCCACAGGATTTCGACATATTCGCCAAATTCTTCAGCGAGTCGGACCAATCTCCGGGAGAGCACAACAACTGGTTGAACGAGGTCCGGCTCTATTATCGCTGCTTGCACATACTCAGAAACGTCAGCGCCCAAAAGCTCCCGTCGCTCCAGAAATGGACCGATAGCGAACTGGTTCTCTGCTCTCGTTATGCGGGCGCTATTTTGGACCGGCGCCTGAATACCAAGTTCGCTTACGCAGCCGTCGTCGGCAAGGAATAATCGTTCGCTGGTTGCAAGGTTAGCATCTGGCGGTACTGGTGGATTGAGGGATCCGATTTTGCATCGGAACGTAAGCAAGCGCGTGAGTACAGATCGTGCGTATGTATGGCGTTAACGCAGCTCTTGTCAGCCTTTAGAATCTGATCTTTGCGAAGGCGCGACCGGAGCCGGATTCCAGGTATTTTTCGAAGGCGGATGCGCGAGGTGCATCGGTGAAGGCGATTTAGGTTCTAATGCGCCAGGGCCGGAATTTTGAGGCGTGCGAAACGGCGCCGGAGTTGTGTTTGGTGAGGCGAGCGTCAATATCTTCTGTGATGCCTGCGTAGAAATGGGGAACGGGGCCTAGGCTTTCGAGGATATAGACGTACTTCATGCGCGTAGCCTCTTGGCGATCAGCCATCCAAACGGCAGCTGAACATTGCGCCTTAAGACCTCAGGCTACAAAAGCAGAAAGGGAGAGCCTGCCTACGCCCTGCGGGCTTCGGCGCGGCAATTTTCGCTTGCGAGCGAAAATTGGTGGAGCCGAGGGGGTTCGAACCCCTGACCTCCTCGATGCCATCGAGGCGCGCTCCCAACTGCGCTACGGCCCCACGTGGGAATGATAGATACTTTTATAACATCGAACGGCGGGACCGTCAAACGAGCGATCCGCGCACGGGCTTTTAGCTAAGCGGAAGCAGGCAAAGATCTTACCGAGAGCCGCATGGTGGGGCAGGGGTGTACTTTTGTGGCACTTTTGCAAGCATGGATTTCTGTTATTCTTGGAACATAGTTGGGAACCCGGTGTCTAAAGCTGTAGAAGGCACCCCTGACGGAACGGCGGAGCAGATGTCCGAACTAGCGCAAGGTCTTGGATGGGGTCGAGACGAAGCGGCGTTGGTGACGGGGCTGCGGGCGGGCTCCGATGAAGCATTCGATTACTTGGTGACGTATTACCATGCGAGCGTTCACAACTTGGTGTATGGGATCTTGGGAGATAAGGCGGACGCAGCGGATGTCACGCAGGACGTGTTTATTCGAGTGTTTCGCGGGATTCACGGTTTTCGCGGAAGCAGTTCGCTGAAGACGTGGCTATACCGCGTGGCGGTGCGCCAGGCGCTGAATCACCGGCGCTGGTGCTGGCGGCATCATCGGCAGCAGGTGTCGATCGATGGCGAGGAAGAAGGGCAGAATCGCCACTTCGATTTGACGGACCGCAAGGCGACGCCGTTCGATGAGTGTGCCGCGCACGAGATGCAGGGGAAGGTCCGGAAGGCGCTGGCGAGTGTGCCGCCGCGATTCCGAAGCGCAGTGATTCTGAGGGATCTCGAAGGACTGGCTTACGAAGAGATTGCGGAAGTGCTGGAAGTCTCGGTGGGCACGGTGAAGTCGCGAATCCTGCGCGGGCGGCGAATTTTGAAAGAGAATCTGGAGCCGCTGCTGCGAACCGGAGTGGCGGAAATCCGGCGGAATTCGTGGGCTGCCAGCGCTTTTCAAGGGGCATTGGCAGACGGCGATTCGGGTGGCTTGTCGGGTCTTTCGATGGAGTCGCGTGGAGCGCGTAAATGAACTGTCAGGATGCACAGCGGCGCATTCCTGGGTACTTTGACGGCGCGATCAACGCGTCCGATCATGTTCGCGTGTGCGAGCATTTGCGCAGTTGCGGCGAATGCCGTGATGAGCTGGAGGAGTACCGGCTGTTGACGTGGCATCTGGCCAGCCTGGAGGCGGTGAAGGCGCCCGCGGATTTGGCTGTGCGCATTCGGATTAATGCGCTGGAGCGGCCTTCGCGTTGGAGCGCGGCGAGCCGGTTATGGACTCGCACCGTGCTCGCGTTTCAGAATATCTTTGAACCGCTGGCGGTCCCTGCCACGGGCGGAATTTTGACCGCGCTGGTGGTTTTCGCGTTTGTGGTGAGGAGCATGGTGGGGGGCATAACGTTGGGAAGGCCCGTGCCGAACGATCAGCCCCTGAATCTAGTGCAACCTGCGGCTTTGGAGCAGTTGGCTCCGTTCCCGGTAACCGCGATTATGGACGCGACCGATCATGGGAACGCCGGCGGGTTGGTGCTGGAAGCCACGCTGAACGCGCAGGGCGAAGTGCTGTATTACAAGATTCTTTCGGGGCCGGATTCAACCGCAGTGCAGCAGCAGATTGACGAGATCCTGCTGTTTTCGCGTTTCCGTCCGCAGCTGAATTTTGGGCAGCCGACTTCTGGCGGGCATGTGTTCCTGAGCTTCGACCAGGTTCGGGTGCGCGGTTAGCGGCGTCCCCCGAGCTGAACCAATCCGATCCGATCTCTCCTCAATTCTTGACTCCACAGAATCCCCTCGATACAGTTTGAGCGTACGCGCGAGGTGTTGTTCGGAGCGCGCGAAATTTTGGGGGAAGCGCGCGCTGATTTGCATCATTTTGGCGGCTCGTCGCGCGGTCAATTAGCATGCGAAATACCTTTCGTAGATACCTTGCGGCTGGACTACTGACTGGACTGGTTTGCGTGGGCGCGTCGGCTGCGACGGCTGGGCAGCAGGATGCCACGCAGCAGCCGGAAACGCAGCCGGTGCAGTCTGAATCGCCCATCAACGTGGAGGCGAACCCGCAGATATTCTCCGTAATGTGCGCGCTGGACGCGGCGGGGTTTGGCCTTGACCAAAGCACGCTGGGCGAGATGCCGCAGCGTCTGGCCTTGCGCGCGTCTTTGGCAAAGATGAATGGACCGGCGGCTGTGGCGGTGCGCGAATTTTACCGTCAACACGAGCTGGCGGACCCAGCGCAGGTGCTTTCGCGTTATATCTCTCTGGCCCTGGTTGTCGGGCCACCTCCTGATTTCAAATTTCAAGGCGACCAGCAATCGTTACCCCCGGACGTGCTTGGCATTCAGGGATTTCAACCGCTCCTGGTTAATTTTTATCAGGCAGCACAGCTGGATGTGCGGTGGAAGGAGATCGAGCCGGAATACGAACCGTCGATGGAGCCCTACCGGTCGGCTCTCGCGCAAATTGTGACCACCTCGGACGCCTACCTGCGCGAGATCGTGAAATCAACGGGCAGCACGTTCACTGTATACGTGGAGCCGCTGGTGGGCTCGCGGATCAATTTCCGGAATTACGGCGCGAACTACGAGATCGTGGTGGGCCGGAAGAACGATGCGTCGCTTCGGGCCATTCAGTACTCGTTCCTGCATTTCATGCTGGACCCGCTGGTGCTGCGCGACCAAGCCGCCATCCAAAAAAAATCGGCATTGTTGCAGATCGCCGCGCGCGCCCCGGAACTGCCGACCGAATACCAGAGTGATTTCATATCGTTTTTCGATGAGTGTCTGGTGCGCGCCGTCGACATGCGGGTGCGGAATGTGCCGTCAAACCAGATGGAAACGGAGCTCGCAAAAGACGATGCCTCCGGATTCATCCTGGTGCGGCCGTTGGTGGCTGAACTGAAAACATTCGAGAAGGCGGAGCCGGCGATGTCGTACTACTTCCCGGATATTGTGAACGGCATCGACGTGGCCGCCGAGCAACAGGCGCTACAAAACGTGAAATTTGCCTCCGGGCCATCGTCGCAGGCGGAGGAGTTGAGTTTTTCGCAGAACGCGCGTGCGACTGAGCTGGACCATCTGCTGGCGGAAGGTGATCGCGAAATTGCGCAGCAAAACGCGGCGGCAGCAGCGCGCACGTTCGAACAGGTGGTGGCGAAATACCCGGACGATTCGCGCGGATTGTACGGACTGGCAATTGCGTCGGTGCTTTCCGGAAAGGCCGGTCGCGCCAAGGAACTTTTCGAAAAGGTCGTGGCATCGTCAAAGACGCCGGCATCGAACGGCGCCAGCGCGTCAGCGCCGCAGAATTCCGAAATTCTGGCGTGGTCTTACGTATATCTAGGCCGCATTAATGACCTGGAAGGCGATCGCGAGACCGCGCTGACCGAGTACCGGGCGGCGCAGGCGGTTGACGGCGCTCCGGAGGCGGCCCGCATCGCGGCAGCAAATGGAGTAGAGGCGCCGTATGCTCCGCCAACCAGTGCGGGAAATGGTAAAGGATCGCAACAATAACCAGAACTTGGGCCCAAGTTGGGGCATACTCGCCCCACGTGGAACACAAGGAAAAGGAGGGGATCATGAGCCTTGCGGCCAAGCTCGGAATTGGTTTGGGAGCAGTCGTTTTTGTCGCAGGAATGGCTTGCGCCCCGGCGGCGTTGGCGCAAGCGCCGGCCTCCGGGACACCTACAGCGGGGCAGGAATCGGTCAATGCGATGCAGAACCAATTGCATTACTTGACCGACGTGCAACGCCAGTCCAGCGTCGATCCCTCGGAGCAGAATGCTTACAAGAAGTTTTACATCGTGAGCCCCCAAGATCCGGATCAGAAGATTAAACTGGGGACCGAGTTCTTCAAGAAGTATCCCACGAGTCCATTTACGGAGGGAGTCGACGTTGGGCTGACGAACGCGTATCTAGCCAAACAAGACTGGCAGAACTTTTATGCGTACGCGAACAAGTCTCTGGCGTTGAATCCGGATGAGGTCGACGTTCTTACTACCGTTGGGTGGGTGATCCCTCATCAATACGATCCCAATTCCGCGGGTGCAGCGCAGCAGTTGCAGACGGCCGAGACGGATGAAAAGCACGCGCTGGATTTACTTTCCAAGATGACGAAGCCCAAGAGCATGTCCGAACAGGAATTTGCGGCGATGAGAACGCAGAAGACGGAACAGGCGCACAGCGCGTTGGGGCTGATCTATTTTCGACGCGGCGATTACGCCAATTCCGCCAGCGAATTGCAGCAATCGACGCAGGCTGCGGCGAGCCCGGACCAGACCGACCTGTTTGTGCTGGGCGTGGATATGCAGAATTTGAATCGGCCGTCCGACGCAAAGGCAGCGTTCACGCGGTGCGGAAAGAATCCCGGCGCCTTGCAAACGCGGTGTCAGCAGAGCGCCCAGAAATAGCGGCAGTCCGTTCAGGAGAAATAAGGCGGAGCGCGATCGAAAACCCGACGAATTTCATGCAGTGAAAATGGAGTGACGCACGACACAAGAGGAGCAGATCATGAACTTGCCGTCGGCAAAATTCGGAACTGCGTTCTTAGCTGTGGCATTCGCGCTGACCTTGACGGCGGCGTCGGCATCCTATGCGCAGCTAATGCAGCCGCCGGGCGGTCCGTCGAATATGCAAAACCTGCAAGCGTCGCAGGATCAAATAAGCGTGCTGCAGGACGTGGAAACGCATTCGCCCATCGACCCGAAGCAAACCGATGCCTATAAGAAGTTTTTCGAAGTCGCTCCGCAAGATACGGATAAAAAGATCAAACTGGGAACCGCGTTCTTGGGACATTACCCGAAGAGCCCGTACACGGAGGCCGTGGAGGTGGGGCTTACGAACGCCTACCTTGCGAAACAGGATTTCACTGACTTTTTCTCGAGCGCGAACCGGGCCCTCGCATTGAATCCCAATGAAGTGGACGTGCTAACCACAGTTGGCTGGGTGATCCCGCACGTTTACGACCCTAAAGCTGCCAATGCGGCGCAGCAACTGGACGAAGCGGAACGCTACGAGAAGCGCGCGATTGACCTGCTGGACAAAATGAAAAAATCGGATGGGGTGTCGGACGCCGATTTTGCGCGATCGAAAAATCAATCGCTGCAACAGGCGCATAGCGCGCTGGGCCTGATTTATTTTCGGCGCGGCGATTACACCGACTCCGCCAGCGAGTTGCAGCAATCGACCAACGCAGCAGCGAATCCGGACCAAACGGACCTGTTCGTGTTAGGAGCGGATCTGCACAACCTAAATCGACATGCGGACGCCGCCAAAGTTTTCGCGCAGTGCAGTCAAATCGCCGGGGCTTTGCAGGATAATTGCAAGAAAAACGCAGATCAAGAGCAACAACTGAGCGCAGCACGGTGAACCGGCTGGCGAAGTTAAGCGAAGGCTAGGAAGACGGAGCCGAAGGTCATGAAAATGGGTTGGCGGTTCACGGGAATTGGCGCGCTTGGCGTCGCGCTGGCGGCGAGTCTGGCGATTCCGGCGGTTTGCCGGGCGCAGGGCACCGATCCGAATAACGTCGTGGACAAAGAACAGCAGCAGCAAACGAATCAGGATATGGAGGAGCGCACGCTCTCGAATCAATCGAACCAATCGGGCCAGTCAAGTCAACCGGGCCAGAAGGGGGCGCCGGCACCTAAAATCGATCCGAAAGAGAACGCCGCATACAAGGCCTTCTTCGATACCAACCCGCAGGATGCGGACACCCGAATCCAGCTTGGTGAAGCGTTTGTGAAACAATATCCGTCCGGGCCGTACACCGAAGCGGTTTACGCCGGCTTGGTTCAGGCCTACTACCTGAAGCAGGACTGGAAGAAGTTTTACGACAGCGCGGACAAAGCTCTGGCGATCAACCCGAACGACGTAGACGTGCTGGTAACCGTGGGATGGGTGATTCCGCACGTGTACAACGCCAACGACCCGGGAGCGAGCAAACAGCTCGACAAAGCCGAAGAATACGAAAAGCGCGCGCTGCAGGGTTTGGCCGCATTGCCGAAACCGGCCGACATGACCGACCAGCAGTTTACGGCGGCAAAAGCGGACAAAGTGGCGGAAGCACACAGCGGTTTGGGACTCGTCTATTTCCGCCGCCAGAATTTTGCCGAGGCCGCGAAGGAACTCGAGCAAGCTACCCAGGGAAGTTCACACCCCGATCCCACGGACTACTACGCGCTCGGCGCCGCACTTCAAAATACGCAACAATACGGTCAGGCAGCCGATGCGTTTGACCACTGCGCGCAGATTCCTGGTTCTCTGCAAGCCCAATGCAAGCAAAGCGCGGACGCGGCCAAGAAACTCGCCGCCCAAGGAAAGTAGCTGGGACCAGCAGATTGATGACCGAACAAGAGCGCGGCGAACTGGAAGTCTTGCTCGGCCATCGATTCGAGTTTCCCGACCTTCTGGAGCGTGCCCTCACGCACCGCTCGCTCCGCCAGGAGTCCAGTGGCATCGATAACGAGCGGCTCGAATTTCTTGGCGATCGGGTTCTCGGCTTGGTAGCGAGCGAGCGGCTGTTCGAAGAGTTTCCGCTGTGGGAAGCGGGAAAACTGTCGAAGGGACTGGCTCGCCTGGTTAGCGCCACGTCGATTTATTGCATCGCGCGGCGGCTCGATCTGGGTAAATACCTCCGCCTCGGGCCCGGAGAAGAGAAGACCGGCGGAAGGGAAAAGAAGCGGCTGCTGGCTGACGCGTACGAAGCCATCGTGGGGGCGCTCTATCTGGACGCCGGTCTTCCGGTTGCGGCTGCGTTTTTACGCCGCTCTTTAATCGAGCCGGCTTTCACGGGCCAGGGAAACGTGCTTCACGAACCCGATCACAAATCGGCTCTTCAGGAATGGCTGCAGCAGCGTGGGTTGGCCACGGTCTCCTACCGCGTACGCAAGGAATCTGGTCCCGAGCATCAAAAGGTTTTTGAAGTGGAAGTGTGGCATGCGGACCGCAGGCTGGCTGTGTCCGAGGGATTGAGCAAGAAAGAAGCGGAACAAGACGCGGCGCGCTTGGCGCTGGATCAGCTCGAAGCGAGCGTTTAGATGGATGCAATGGAAACTGGAGCGACGCCTGTAGGGGCCGAGCAAGCGCCTGCCGCGCCGACCGCAAAGGTATCTCCGGCAACTTCGACATCTTCGGTGGCGCGGCCGAAGAGCTTGTTCGCCGATTTCGTGGAATCGCTGCTGATTACCATACTGCTCGCGCTTTTCGCCACGACTTTTATCGTCCAGGCGTTCAAGATTCCCTCCGAGTCGATGGAACCGACGCTGCTGGTTGGCGATCATCTGCTGGTGAACAAGTTTATTTTCGAAGGGCGCGGCACATGGTACGACAAACTGCTGCCGTACCGCGCCATCCGCAGGGGCGACATTGTCGTCTTCAAATATCCCTTTGACGATCATCCATATTACGTGAAACGAGTGATCGGACTTCCCGGTGATCGTATCCACATTTCAAATTCGGTCGTGTTTGTGAATGGAAAGAAGCTATCCGAGCCGTACGTGGTACACGATCCGTTGATGGACGACCCGTTTGGCGAAGAGTTTCCTCCCGCGGCGGATGCCGTGCCGGCCAACCGGCTGCGACCCGAATGGGCGGCGCGGATTACGAACTATGTGGACGATCGCCAACTGGTGGTGCCACCTGACCATTATTTCGTGATGGGCGACAATCGCGACGACAGCTGGGACAGCCGCTACTGGGGCTTTGTGGACCGCCGCGCCATCGTGGGTGAGCCGATACTGATTTATTGGTCGGTGCGCGCGACGGCGGCAGACTATTCCGATCGCAGCCTGGCCGGATCGATGCGCGACATCGGATCGACGCTGGAACATCTTTCCGGCAGCACGCGCTGGGACCGGATGCTTCGGGAGGTCCACTAGGATCCCTGTGCGTTCCAAAGGCTCCTCCGAGGTTTTTGCCGCCAACGCGGCTTTCTGATTGAAATGCTCGTAGCGCATTCCACCGGATTGGATCTGAATTGGAAACTGCTGTCCGTGAACGATCGACCGAACAGTCCCGCGCGCCACGTCGCTGGTTGCGCCGCGGAACGATCGCGATCCTTGCGGTCGTAGCGCTGGTATGGGCGGGCGATGCGGCGCTATCGCTGCTGGTGCAGCACAGCCGGTTCCGTGCCCGGCTCACCACCCGGCTGGAAGCGGCTTTTGGCCGGCCAGTGGAAGTCGGCAGCTACGCTTTCAGCATATGGGACGGCCCCGTGCTGGAAGCGGATTCGGTGAAAATCGGAGAAGATCCGCGCTTCGGCAACGAGTACTTCATGCGCGCGGACTCGATTTCGGTGGGACTGCATTGGCTGAGTTTGCTACGCGGGCATGTTTCGATGGGAACTCTCTCGCTCGATCATCCCAGCCTGAATCTGGTGCGCGATGCGACCGGCGAATGGAACGTGGAGGAGTGGCTTCCCAGGCCTGAAGTGGGCGGCGCGCTGGGCGCTACCGGCGCGAGTGCGGGAGCAGGTGAATCGCCGATTCGGTTTCGTCGCGTCGAAATCAGCAATGGGCGGATCGACTTCAAACGCGGGAACGAGAAGCTGCCATTCGCGTTCGTGGACGTGAACGGAGCAGTGGAGACGGAATCTCCGGGCCGATGGTATGTGCAACTGACGGCCAGTCCTTGGCGCGCGGCTGTGCTTACGCAGCAGCCCGGAATCATTACCGTGAACGGGCACATCGGCGGGACATCGTCTCGGCTGCGCCCGGCGGCGCTGGAACTTTCATGGAAGAACGCGTCGATTTCCGATTTCTTTCGGCTGCTCCGCGGAGACGATTACGGCGTTCGCGGGCATCTTGAAATATCCATTAGCGCGCACACGGAGCCTCGCGAGCCCGTGAATGGCTGGGTTTTGCAAGGGAAAGCGGAGATTAGCGGGCTGCATCGTTGGGACCTGGCCGCGCGCGCGGACAACCCTTCGATCAACATTGTCGCCAAGCAAGTGCTGCTGGACCCGAGCCTTTCCGAAGCGCGCGTGGTGGATGCGCGCATCGAGGCGCCGCACTCTTTCGCGCTGGCGACCGCCGCGCTGAATTGGACGGGCGAGCAACCCAATGGCGAGCCTGCCGTTGCACCTTCCGATGCCATCGACATTACTTCCTCGCAGATCGATCTGGGTGACGTGCTCGGTTGGGTGCGCGCATTTCATTCTGGCGTTGCGGTCAGCACTTCCGCACATGGCTTGCTGGATGCACGCGTGAATTTTTCCGGCTGGCCGCTAAGTTTGATCAACGGATCGGTCACCGCCGAAAGCGCTGATTTGACGGCAGCAGGGTTGTCTGGCCCGCGGCGCGTCGGTCCAGTCAACCTTCGCTACTCCCACGGAATGATTTCGCTGCGGCCGGTAACCGTTTCCTGGGGGCCGCGAGCAGATCGCACGGAGGCGTCGTTTCAAGTGGAGGCTTCTCAGAATCGTCGCTTGGCGATGTTTCCGGCGTGGCGCATCGCCGGCAGCACGGAGGACGCGCGCGGCATCACTGCCACGGCGGCGGCGTTCGGTCTGAATATTTCGCGAGGCTGGGATCTGCGAGGGCCGCTTTCGTGCGATCTGCGCTGGCCCGGCGCGCCGTACCCCTGGGACGCGAAACCGATCGGGACAATTTCGATTGGAGCGCTGGATGGTAAGTCCGGCGGCGCTTCGCTTCGCGCGCCATTCCTCAATTTGCCCATCGAGCAGATTCGCGCGCGCGTCGACCTGAAGCCGGGGATGCGGAAAGTCATGCTGGATTCGGCCGCCGCCTTTGGCACCAACTGGAGCGGCACGTTCGAGCGACAGCCCGCCGATCCTGAATGGCATTTTGCGCTTGCGGCGGGGCAACTGTCCGCCTCGGAACTGGATCGCTGGCTCGATCCGCGCTGGCGCGAAAGCTTTCTCGACCGAATACTCCCGTTTTTCGGGCCGTCGCAGTCCGCGGCTACGCCGGAAGAGTTGCTCGCGTCCGGAACATTGAAGCTCGGAGAATTCGCTCTCCATCCACTGATCTTGCGGCGGCTTCAAGGCAATTTGAACATTGCCGGGCGCGACATCGAACTTTCCGGCGCCAACGGCCAATTCTATGGTGGCGAGGTGAGTGGGCTTTTGCGAGCGAAGCTTTCCGCTACTCCGAATTACCACGCGGAAATCGCGTTTGCGGGCGTGGACGGCGGAGCACTCGCCGCCGCGAGCCCTAAATTGGCCGGAGTGGCGGCGAAAAGCGCCGGTGGACGTATAACCATCGACGCGAAGGGATCCTCACGCGCGGATCTTATTGCGTCGCTTTCGTGTCGCGGAATCGCGCAGGCTGCTGGACTTGATATCCGCGGGCTGAATTTGGAATCCGCCGCCGATCCGCTGCCGCACGCCGTCGAGACGACGAAGATTCCGGCGGCGTCCGCGGAATTCACGTGCTCGAAAAGTGCGATTCAATTTGAACGAATCGCTCTGGCGCTCAGCGGCGGTGAATCGCTGGCTGGGTCGGGCTCGGTGGGTTTCGATAGCAGCCTCGACCTGCGCTTCCGCAAGCCATCGGACGCGGCCAGTGTTCGTCCTACTCCATCCATTCGCATCGGCGGGCAACTGTCGTCTCCTCAGATCACGAACTTAGTTGCGCCGGCTCGCGGGCGATAAATCACGAAAATTGATTGGCGGAATTGCGGCTTGTCCATGCGTGTGCTAGCGTTCGAACGATGAAGGGGAACGGCTTGTTTTGCTGGTGGCGTGCCGCGGCGCGCTTGATTTTGGCGTGTGCGTTTTTCGCGCTTCCGGTGGCGCATGTTTGCGCGGCGCGCGAACGCATTCATATCCAACCGAAATTTCAGCCGGGCGACACGCTCTACTACCAGATCGAGATGCACTCGGTCTCGACGGGCAAAACTACGACTCCCATCATCAATCCCGAGGGTGGCACCAAGTTCAGCGAAAACGTGGATTTGCTGGTGCAACTTGATGTGCTGCCGGAGCCGAGCGCGGTGACTGGAAGTGCGAAGCCGGAGCAAGCTGCCGGCGGCGAGCCGGTGCGCATGCGCGTCACATATTTGAAGGCTCATGCCGATTCGCAAAGCGACGCACCGGCATTCGATACGTCCTTGGCCGGCAGCGAGTACGACCGGCTCGCGGGGCATTCGTTCGAGTTCACGCTGGAGCCTGGCGGCGGAATTGCGGATTTTAAGGACGTCGATCACATTTTGCCGAACTCGTCGGACCCGGCGCAGACGCTTTCGTGGATGAAGAATCTCGCATCGGGCAATGAGTTTCCGCAGCGGGGAATTGCCATTGGGCAAAAGTGGGCCAGCGAAAAACCGCTCGCCAGCGCGCCGCTGACCGGGCTGGTATGGCAGGCGGATTCCACCTATTTGCGGAACGAGCCATGCAGTTCGCCGGCTGCAACGGCGAGGGCGAAACGGAATTCGAGCGCTGCTTCAGGCCAATGCGCGGTGATCATGACGGAATTTCAGATTGTGCGGCATAGCTCGAAGCATTCGGAAACTCCTCCCGATTACCTGCGCCACGGGCTGCGCACTTCCGGGGCGATTACCGGTTCGGGCGAAAGCCTCGATTCTATTTCGCTGGAGACGGGTCTGCTGACAAGCTCCACGCAGTCCAGCACGCAAAACGCCGATTTCGACATCACCAGCGCCGCCAACGGCGAAGCCATTCATCGCGTGGGCCAGGTGCAAACGCAAACGAACATAACGCAGGTAAGCGCGCCGCCCGCTGCGGCAACGCAGCCTTAAAAATGCGGCCGTTGCCGATCGGCGCGCCCAGCCGAAAAAATTATCGCATCTTTATGCGCAGCGGTGCATAATTATGCTTAGCTGCCAACGGTGATTCGGACGCGCAATGCCGTACTTCCTGACGTGGAGCACATCCACGCCATCATCGAGCCATACGCGGACGCAGGCACGCTGCTCCCTCGTTCGATGGCCGAGCTGTGTGAAAACGTGCGCGATTTCGTGGTGGCCGAAGAAGGCGGTCGCGTGATCGGTTGCGGCGCGCTGCATCTCTATGGCATGCATCTGGCGGAGATTCGCTCGATTGCGGTAGCGACCGAGGCGAAAGGGAAGGGCGCTGGCCGCGCGCTCGTCAACGCGCTGATGGACGAAGCGAGGCGGCAGAGCGTCACTTGCGTCTGCCTTTTCACACGCACGCCTGGATTTTTCGGCCACCTTGGCTTTCAAGTGGCGCTCCGCCAAGCGCTGCCGGACAAGATTTACAAGGATTGCGTTACTTGCCCGAAACTTTCCAATTGTGACGAAATCGCCATGATTATCGGCCAAATCCCCGCCAATACCAACGGCCTGCGCGACCCGCGCATCTCAATTCCTCTGGTCCAAATCGAACGCTAGACAGTTCGCGTATAATAGTAATTTTAGGTTTGACCCATTATGCGGACTGAGGCCGCCGACTATGGACTTTAAACTCGCCAGCGATTACGAGCCCCGAGGCGACCAGCCCGAAGCCATTTCGAGGCTTCTCCGCGGACTAAACGACGGAGACCGCCACCAGGTGTTGCTCGGCGTCACCGGCTCTGGCAAGACGTTCACGATGGCCAAAGTGATCGAGGCGGCCAACCGGCCGGCGATCGTCCTGGCGCACAACAAAACTCTGGCCGCGCAACTTTTCCACGAATTCAAATCGTTCTTTCCGCAGAACGCCGTCGAATACTTCGTCAGCTACTACGATTATTACCAGCCCGAAGCGTACGTTCCGGCGAGCGACACTTTTATCGAAAAAGAAGCCACGATTAACGACGAACTCGACAAGCTGCGCATGAGCGCCACGCGCTCGCTTTTCGAGCGGCGCGACGTGGTGGTGGTCGCCTCGGTCTCGTGCATTTACGGCCTGGGCTCGCCGGAAGCGTATTACGGCATGCTATTGATGCTCGAAAAAGGGCAGTCCATCGCGCGCGAAGCGATTCTGCGCAAGCTGGTGGAAATTCAATATGAACGCGCCGAGGATCTTCGCCGCGGCACCTTTCGCGTTCGCGGCGACACGATCGAAATCTATCCTCCGTACGACGACCTGGCGGTGCGGATTGAAATGTGGGGCAGCCAGATCGAAGCGATTCGCAAGATCGATCCGCTGACTGGGGAAATTCGTTCGCGCGAGGGCGAAATCGCGCGCCAGCCGATTTATCCGAAGACACACTACGTGCTGCCCGCGGAGCAGCGCGAGCGCGCCATCCAAACCATTTACGAGGAACTCAACTGGTGGAAAAAAGAGCTGGGGCGGCAGGGACGGATCGTGGAATCGCAGCGCATCGTGCAGCGAACGCTGTTCGATATCGAAATGATGCGCACCATCGGCTATTGCCACGGCATTGAGAATTATTCGCGGCATCTTTCCGGGCGCTTGCCCGGGGAAGCGCCACCGACGCTGCTCGATTACGTGCCCTCTGATTTTTTGCTGTTCGTCGACGAATCGCACCAGACCATTCCGCAGATTCGCGGAATGTATCATGGCGACCGTTCACGCAAACAGACGCTGGTGGATTACGGCTTCCGCATGCCTTCGGCGCTCGATAACCGGCCGCTCAATTTCGAGGAGTTCGAGCATCGCGTGAATCAGGCCGTCTACGTTTCGGCAACGCCAGGTCCGTACGAGCTGACGAAATCTGGCGGCGTGGTGGCGGAGCAGGTGATTCGTCCCACGGGGCTAGTCGATCCGGAAGTGGAAGTGCGGCCGGTGAAGGGCCAAGTGGATGATCTGCTCGAAGAGATTCGCGTGCGCGCGGCTCGCAACGAGCGCGTTCTGGTGACGACGCTAACCAAGCGCATGGCGGAGGATTTGGCGGAATATTTCGGTGAAGTAGGCGTGCGCTGCCGCTATCTACATTCCGAGATTGAGACGCTCGAACGCGTGCGAATCCTGCGCGATCTGCGCCGCGGTGAATTCGACGTGCTCATTGGCATCAACCTGCTGCGCGAAGGTCTCGATCTGCCGGAAGTGTCGCTCGTCGCGATTCTCGATGCTGATAAGGAAGGCTATCTGCGCAGCGCCACTTCCTTGATCCAAAGCATGGGCCGCTGCGCGCGCCACGTGGAGGGCCGCGCCATTTTGTACGCGGATAACATGACCGATTCGATGCGCCAGGCCATCGGCGAAACCAGCCGCCGGCGCGCCAAGCAGCAGGCGTACAATCGCGAAAACAACATCACGCCGCAATCGGTGATCAAATCCGTGGATATGCAGCTGGCGAAAATTGTGGAAGCTGATTACGTCACCGTGCCGGTGGATGACGTTTCCACCAGCGACATTGCCAGCGAGGAGCAATTGCTGCAAGTGATCGCGCAGATGGATGCGCAGATGCGCGACGCGGCCAAAAATTTTGATTTCGAGCGCGCTGCGGCGTTGCGCGATCGTATCCGTTCGCTGAAGCAGCGCGATCTGGGGGTGATCGCTGCGACCGATGCTCCTGCGGTGACGTCGCTGCCTGTCGCGCCCGCTACTTCGTCCAGTGGTTCGCCCGAATCCAGAATGCCGAGCAGGCGCCGCAGGTGATCGCCTGCGGGCGCCTGTGCCCAGCTCGGTATGTTCGCGCTTTAGTTTTCTTTGTCGCTGCCGCGTGTTCCGTGCTCGTCGCGCCTCCAGCCGGTGCGCAGCAGAGCCAGCCGAAAAATGAGCTTGGAGTGTGGGGCTCGTACTCTGCGAATTCACCGGATGTGTGGGGCAGCCGCGGGCATGTGCAATTCGGAGCCGTCGCCTTTCGCTACGCCTGGCTCATCGACTCCACGAAGAATCTCAACATCGAATACACACTCGACGTCGAGCCAGTGGAGATCACGCCCGAAAATCGCTACGTTCCGTGCGTGATTCTGTCCGGTGGCGCGTTCACTCAATCGAATTGCGCAATCGGCAAACAGGTGGTGTATGGCGGCGGGCTGAGCCCTTTTGGCTGGAAGTTCAACTTGCGTCCCGCGAGCCAATGGCAGCCATTTGGCGCTGTGACCGGAGGGTTCGTTATGTCTCAGAAATCGATACCGTGGGACATTCCGCGCGCCACGCGATTTAACTTCACCTTTGATTTTCAGGTGGGAGTGCAACGCTTCAATGCCGCGCACACTCGAGTGTGGACGTTCGGCTATAAGCTGCAACACATTTCCAATGCGTTCCGCAGCTCTATCAATCCCGGCGTCGACCTGAATATGCTTTTCGTCGGCTACTCGTTTTTCAAGTAGAGTATCTGTGCGAATATTCGCGGTAGTGCTATTCAGACCACGCCGCGGCGCAATTCATCGAGCGGATAAAACGTGCCCCGCCAGACGATTCCGCCCTGCCACAGCGTGACGATCGTCGACCGCGTCAGCATCCAGGCGAAAATCAGCGCGCCGATGGGGTAGGTGAAGGCGTAGACGATCGGAGCGCGAAATTCGAGTGCAACGCCAGCCGTCGCGATCAGCGGCAATACCACGGCAATCGCGGCAAAAATGCGCGCCCATCCGTGGACGAACGGAAGCGCAAACACCGGCGCGTCGCACATCAGCACCAGGCCGAAGATTTGCAGCAGCGCCAGCGGCAGGCTGTATCCCGAAGCGGCGAAGAAATTTTTGGTGGTGCCGCGAACCATATTGCGCACGCCCGCGTGCCAGTGGACGCTAACCTCATCTCCGGCCTTGGCCGCGCCGGAGCGCACGCCGGCTTCTTTCGCCAATTTTCCGAGCTTCATATCGTCGATCACTTCCATCGCCAGCCGTCGGTGCGTGCCCATTTTTTCGTACGCGCTGCGGCGCACCATCTGAAACGCGCCCACGCCCGAATACCCTTGCGAGCGAGTGTTGTGCGCCGACCAAGGACGCGTGCCGCCGACGAGCGCGAGGCCAAAGAAGGTCATGGCGATTTTTTCGCCGATCGTGTACATCTTCGCGCGGCCGAGCAGCGTCACGTGATCCCAATGCTTTGCTTCGGCTAGCGCGATGGTGCGCTGCAAGAGATCCGGGGCGAAATGGACGTCGGCGTCGGTGAAAATCAGCCATTCGCCGGTGGAATGTTCATATGCCTGCTGCAGCGCGTGCGGCTTGCCCAGCCAGCCTTGAGGAAGAGAATCAACGCGCACGGGCTTAAGCCGCGCATCGCGAAGCGCGCCGGCCTCAAGTATCGAGCCGGTGGCATCAGCGGAACGGTCGTCGACGGCGACCACTTCGTAGTTGGGATAATCGAGCGAGAGCAAAGTCTCTAGCGCGTGCGGAAGTTTTTCAGCTTCATCGCGCGCCGCAAATAGAATCGACACGCGCGGGCGGCGCTCGTCGGGCAGCGGCGGCACATCGTCAATGGACGCGAGCGACGGCACCCCGATGGCGAGGTCGACCGCCTCGGCGATCCACAAGAGTGCGACTAGGCCCAGCAGCACGCTCCAAAATACGTGCACGTGCAATTTCCTCCGCGTGGGAATCGAGACAAGTTATGCTACCACGTGGAATGGCGCGCACAATTTCCATCATCGGCGCAGGACGCGTAGGCGCAACACTCGGCAAGCGCCTGCGGCAGCTGGGTTGGCGCGTGCGCGCCGTTGTTACGCGCTCGGAGTGGACTTCGCGCGCGGCAGTTCGCGCCATCGGAGGCGGAACTGCGCGCTCGTTGCTGAGCGCGGACGTGCTCGACGCGGATGTGATTCTGCTGACCACTCCAGACAATGCGCTCGCCGAAGTGGCGCGCTTGCTGGCGAAAATTGGAGGGCGCGCGTGCCGCGGCAAAGTGATCCTGCATACCAGCGGCGCGCTCGATCGCGGCATGCTCGATCCGCTGGCGCGGCTCGGGGCGTCGACTGGCTCGCTGCATCCGATGCAGACGTTCAGCGGGCGCAACATGCCGCGGCTCGAAGGCGTAACCTTCGCCGTCGAAGGCGAAGCAAAAGCTCTGCGTGCCGCGAAGCGCATCGCGCGCAGTCTCGGCGGCGCTCCAGTGGCGATTGCGAGCGCGGACAAGCCCGTGTACCACGCCACAGCCGTGCTGGCCGCGGGCAGCGGCTTCGCACTGATCGAAGCGGCCGTGCAGATGCTGGTAAAAATCGGATTCACGCGCCGACGCGCATTCGAAACGCTGCTACCGTTAACTCGCCAAATGCTCGATAATGTAGAGCGGCTTGGCCCGCGCGCTGCGTGGACTGGCCCGCTATCGCGCGGCGATTTTGCCGTGATCGCGAAGCACGTTCGAGCGCTTCGCCGCTACTCGCGCGAGTTTCAGGAATCGTACGCCGCGCTGGCGCTGCTTGCCGGCCGAGTGCTGGCGAAAAATCCGGATGCCACGCTGCGGAATCTCCGGCGCGTGCTGAAAAAATCCAAGGGAGACAATCGTTGAATTCCACTCCGAAGAAGTTGCACATCCCCGTCGAGCACACCAAGCTCGCAAACGGCCTCCGCGTGGTCGCGTCGCCCGACCGCTCCGCTCCGGTCGTCACCGTCGGCGTTTATTATCAGATCGGCTTTCGCTTGGAGCCGCGCGGGCGCAGCGGCTTCGCGCATCTTTTCGAGCACATGATGTTTCAAGGTTCGGAGAACGCTCCTAAGATGGAGCACATTCGACTGATCAACTCGTCGGGCGGACTGCTCAACGGCACCACCAACTACGATTTGACGAATTATTTCGAGTCGGTTCCTTCGAACGCGCTGGAACGCGTGCTGTGGCTCGAAGCCGATCGCATGCGTGCGTTGAAAGTGGATGATGAAAATCTTCGCAATCAGCGCGACGTGGTGAAGGAAGAAGTTCGCGTGAACGTGATGAACCAGCCGTACGGCGGGTTTCCGTGGCTCGACCTGCCTCCCGTGGCGTTTCGCAATTGGCCGAACGCGCATAATTTCTACGGCGATTTCGCCGATCTTGACGCCGCCACTCTCGCCGACGTGCAGACATTTTTCTGCACCTTTTATTCGCCGAATAATGCTGTGCTGGTGATGCTTGGCGACCTCGATCCGGCCGAGGCGTTCAAAATGGCTAAGCGCTATTTTGAAAATATTCCCGCCGCGCCGCCACCGCCGCACACGGACGTTAACGAGCCTCCGCAGGAATCGGAGCGTCATGGCGAAGTACAGGAAAAGCTCGGGCCTCTTCCGGCCATCGCCATCGGTTACACCATGCCGCGCCGCGAAAGTGCGGATTGGTACGCCGCGGGAGTCGTCGAGCGCGTGTTGCACGGGGGCCGCGCCGGGCGCGTGTTTCGCAAGCTGGTGCTGGAAGACCAAATCGCCGTGGACGCGGACGGCAGCGCGGATCTGCTTGAGACCAATGGCCCCACGCAAATGGTCTCGCGCATTTTTCACAAGCCGGAATTTACGTCCGAAGGAACGGTGGCTGTGTACGACGAAATTATCGAAGAGTTGCAGCGCAAGGGAGTCGCGCCAGACGAGCTGGAACCGGTGAAAGTGAAATTGCGCTCGGATTTCTACTCGATGCTGGAAGGCGGGATGGGCTCCTACATGCCGCGATTCGGGCTGATGCACTATCTCGCGTGTTTCACGCTTTTCGATGGCGACCCCGATCGCGTGAACACAATTCTCAATGGTTTTCTGGAAGTGACGCCCGAGCAGTCCCAGGAGTTTGCGCAGAAGTATCTGGTGCCGAAAAATCGCGCGGTGCTTTTCCGCCGTCCGACCGCACAGCCTGAGGTTGTTGCGGGAGGTTCGCGATGAGCTCTCCCACGCAGCAGGCGCAACCCGCGCGCGCCACTTCAGTTCCGGCCCTCGCGCCTGAACGCCCCGTGGTTTGGCCGAAGCGCACCGTCCGCACGTTCGCCAACGGATTGCAGGTGGTGCTTGCCGAATCGCGCGCGTTTCCGAAAATTACCGCGCAGCTTTACTTCCGCGGCGGCAATGCGGTTACCGCGCTCAGCAATCCGGGGCTCGCGGAAATGACTTCCGCGGTAGTGCGCACCGGCACCGCATCGCGCACCAGCCGGCAAATCGAGGAAGATTTGCGGCGCATCGGCGCGGGCCTTGGCACGCACGCGGGCGCCGATTCCAGCGCGATTTCTGCTTCAGGGTTGGCGGAATTTTCCGGCGAATTGCTGGAATTAATAGCCGATCTGGCGCGCAACGCCACCTTTCCGCAGGAAGAATTCGATCGCGAGCAGCGCCAGCGCTACGAGGAATTAAAAATCGAGCGTACCACGCCGGGATTCCTAGCGAACGAGCGCATTCGCCGCGTTCTGTTTGGCGCGCACCCGTACGCGATCGTGGCACCGACGTTAGAGAAGGTGGAAGCGTACAAGCGCGAGCAGTTGGTGGAATTCTATCGCCGGCACTACGTGCCCGCGGATTCCTTGCTGATCGTCGTAGGAGATTTTTCCGCCGGCGCGATGATGGGCCAGATCGAGATAATCTTTGGCAGTTGGTCGGCGCCCAAACCCGCAGCTATGAAGTCCGAGGAACCGGAGCCGCATTTCGGAAGGCGCGTGTATCTCGTGGACCGGCCGGGCACGGTGCAGACGCAATTGCTGGCCGGGAATCTCGCGCTCACGCGCCGCGATCCCGATTGGTATCGCGCCGTGCTGGCAAATTCGATTTACGGCGGCGCGTTCCATTCGCGGCTGGTGATGAACATTCGCGAGCAGAAAGGCTACACCTACAGCCCTCGCAGCTCGCTGAACTCTCTGCGCGAATATGGCTATTTCACGGTGAGCGCGGCGGTGCGCAATGACGTTGCCGCCGCTACGCTGACGGAAATTTTCTACGAAATGGACCGTATGCGCTCGTTGCCGGTGAGCACCGAGGAACTGGAAAGCGCGCGCAACTATCTGACTGGAGTTTTTTCGCTCGGCGTGGCCACGCAGGATGGTCTTTTGGGCCAGCTTTCCGTGGTGTATCTCGACCGCTTGCCCGAGGATTATCTCGAAACCTATCGCCAGCGAATCCATGAGCTCTCGGCGGAAGACGTTGTGGCTGCGGCGCGGCGCCATCTCGATTCCGCCAACTCGCAGATCGTGATGGTCGGCGACCGCGCGCAGATTGGCGAACAGGCTGCGCTCTTCGGCCAGGTCACCGCTTTCGACGCGCAGGGCAACGAAATCCGCTAAGCCCGGCATCGCTTTTATATGCGCGGTCTGCGAATTGCACCCGGCGCATAACAAAATTTGCAGCCGTTATAAAACGTGACGCGCGCGCCATGAGCCGCCATGAGCCATGACGAGCCCGTCATCAGCGCAACGTGAGCCCATCATGAACCCCTCATGAAAGACGACCAGCAACTCGAAAGTCCCTCTGTGGACGCGCTGCAGTCTGCCATCGCTCCGCGAGCCCCCGCAACTGGCGATAAGCACCCCAAGCCCAGCCGCTTCGTCGCCCGATTGCGATTTTTCCGCGCGATGCTCTGGGTGCTGGTGTATGCGTTTGCCGGAATCTTTTTGATGTCGCTGATAATTCTTGGTGGATTGCGGCTGCCGGCAAAAATCATTGGAGGCGCGCTGCTGCTGGTTCTCGCCCTGATTGCGGCGACCTACGGATTGCAGTGGTACAGCTGACCTCCAGCTGATATATTCCCGCGCGAGGCGGGTCCCTTCGCGGGCGTCGCTCTTCATCCAAGTTAAAGGAGGCGAGCTGATGACGCAATTTGCTCGGCGGTTTGCGATTTGCTTCGCTGCAGTTTTCCTCGTGCTTTTCGCCGGGCAGTCGTCCGCTCGAACGAAAAAACACCCGCCCGCGAAACCTATCGACCTGAATACCGCGACGCTCGGTCAGCTGGAGGAATTGCCTGGAGTGGGCCCGGTGACGGCGAAAGATATTCTGGATTTTCGCGCCAAAAGCGGCCCTTTCAAGCGCGTGGACGACCTTCTATCGGTCCACCGCATCTCGCAGAAAAAATTGGACAAGCTGCGCCCCTACGTAACAGTCGGCCCGGCGCATCATTCACCCGCGAACCAGCCCACCACGCAGCCAGCAAAGCATCCGCAATAACGCTGCCGACGACGCACTCCCCAAAAAACTAAAATACCTGATGGCCGTGTTTGGCGGTCTCGCGCACGCGCAGCGACACCTGATCGGTGATTTCCAGCCCGTAGCCGGTGAGCGCGACCACTTTGCGCGGCAAGTTCGTCAGCACCCGGATTCGCCGCAGCCCCAGGTCCTTCAAAATCTGCGCGCCGATACCGCTTTCATGCTGGATCAGCCGCTGCGCGCCCAGATCGCGATCGGCCTGCCCTCGTTCGTGATAAATGATCCGAGGCAACGCGGCGCCTTCTTCCGTGCGCGTATCCACCAAAAATCCCCGCCCGGTGTGATGCAGGTACACAAAAACTCCGCGATCTTCAGAGGCGATGGCTTTCAGCGATCCTTCGATCATTTCGCGGCAATCGCAGGCGGTTGAGTCCAGAACGTCGCCAGTGAGGCAATGGGAGTGGACGCGCACCAAAGGCGGACCGTCGTTGGAAATCTCGCCGCGCACCAGCGCGACGTGAACTTCATGATCCACATCGCTCGAATACGCGATCATCCGGAACTCGCCGTACTTCGTCGGCAGGATTGATTCGGCGATGCGGCGAACGTACCGTTCGTGCTGCATGCGGTAGCGAATCAGTTCGGCCACGGTGAGCAACTTCAGCCCGTGCTCGTGGCAGAACTCGGTGAGCTGCGGAATGCGCGCCATCGTGCCGTCGTCGTTCATGATTTCGCAGATTACGCCCGAAGGTTCGAGCCCGGCGATACGCGCCAAATCGACGGAAGCCTCCGTTTGCCCGGCGCGCACCAGCACGCCACCAGCACGAGCGCGCAGCGTGTAAATGTGTCCAGGGCGCGCCAAATCTTCGGGCCGCGTTTTCGGATCGATCGCTGCCAGTATCGTGGTGGCGCGGTCGGCGGCGCTGATGCCGGTAGTGGTGCCGCGCCGCGCGTCGATCGGCTCGCAGAACGGCGTGCCGAATGCCGACGTGTTGCGCGCGGAAATCGGCAGCAGGTGCAGGTCGTCGCAGCGCTGTTCGGTTAATGTCAGGCAGACCAGCCCGCGTCCAAACTTGGCCATGAAGTTGATGGCTTCCGGAGTGATTTTCTCCGCGGCCATCGCCAAATCGCCTTCGTTTTCGCGGTCTTCATCGTCCACCAGGACGATCATGCGCCCCTGGCGAATCTCCTCAATGGCTTCTTCCACCGTTGCAAATGGCGGTCTTCGCTCGCTCATGTGGCACCCTGTCTGGAATGGCAATCCCCCGGGTAGGAAATATGATAGCGCATTGTAGGCCATCGGCAGACCGAAACGCGCCTTAGCCTGGTCGACACGCCAGTCCAGAAGACGCCATCCGCTCCGAAGCCAAACCGCAAAGCGGGTGACTTAAAATCACGCGCACGGTATCCTTTTGCGTGTCCCTCGGCCATTCGATTTTCCTCTTCTTTGCCGCTTTGCTTGCGGGAGTGTTGAATTCCGTGGCGGGTGGCGGCAGCTTCATCTCTTTTCCGGCGCTGCTTTTCTCAGGAATCGCTCCGATCGCGGCCAATGCCACCAATACCTGCGCGCTTTGGCCTGGAACGATCGCCAGCACCGTCGCCTACCGCAAAGCCTTCACGCCACAAGCGCGAAAGATGCTGCCGCCACTGCTCGTGCTGGGCGCAATCGGAGGCGTACTGGGGGCGATCATCCTGCTGCACACACCGCAAGAGACCTTTATGAAGCTGATCCCGTGGCTGCTGTTGCTGGCCACTCTGGTGTTCCTGTTCAGCTCGCGGATCACTGCATGGTTGCGCGGCCGGACTGCCGATCGCAGCCACCAACTGGCATCGCTCGGTTCAGCGGCTGCCGAAAAACGCACTCCCATGCCTTTGTTGGTTGGCGGCCTGATTATCGAAGTGCTGCTGGCCACATACATTGGCTACTTCGGCGCCGGCGCGGGAATTCTGGTTTTGGCGCTGTTGGCGCTGCTGGGAATGGAAAACATCCACACCATGAACGGCGTTAAGACGTTGCTCGTCAGTCTGGTAAACGGAGTCGCATTGCTGACGTTTATCATCGGCCATCGCATCATCTGGGCCGACGCCGCTGTAATGGTTGTAGGCGCCGCCGCCGGAGGCTACGCGGGAGCCCATTTCGCGCAGAAAATGAACCCGCGTCACGTGCGCCGGGCGGTCATCGCCGTCGGCTTCGCGATGTCCGGCTACTTTTTCTTTCGCTACCGCTGAGCTTGCGATTTTCAAGACGGAATGCCGGGCATTTGCGGCATTCGATGCGACCTCCGCGCGCGTGCTGCCATTAGCGGGCAGGTGGCGAAACGGGATCGGCGGATGCGTCTATCGACTGGCCGAAAGCATTCGGCGCATACTCTTGGGGATTTTCGATGGCGCGGCGATCCGCCTCCAGAAGGCCCGCCACCGTCTGCTGGGCGATGTGGTGGATGATCGGTTTGGCCAACCACCACAGCAGTCCCGGGACGTCGCGGCTGAGCGAGATCGTTTCGACCTGCATGTAAACGCCGCCGTCCTTTTGTTCGTAACGCCAGAAATCATCCATGCGCCACAGGTATCCCGAATCCTGGCCGGCGGGAAGGTCCGCGCTGTCCGGTTCTGACGGATTCTTCAATTGTTCGATTCGCGTGGATACGGAGTCGCTCGTGATGCGCGTGGGGCACAGCCACTGCCGGTGAACCTTGTAGTAAGCGTTGTAGGACACTTCCCGCGGGGAGCCCCTGTAAAGCTGCAGATACAAGCGAAAGTCGTCGCCATCGCGCGAAAGAATCTTCGAACGGCGAACCTGCGGCGCGTAGATTCGCGAGTAGTCTGCGTAGTCTTGCAGAACGGCTTCCGCGTCTTTCAGTGTGCTGCCGGGAACGAACGCGATCCCAATCCAGTGATGCACCATGCCATCGGGAATCACGATCGGGCGCCCATCATCGTAGGTTTGCAGGTTTTGAACGATGAATTTTCCGGATCGAAGTTCCCGGTATAAGCGCGCGCGAATGGGTTTCGGCTGCGAATCGACCCAAAGGAAAGGCCCGTCCGCCTTAAGGGTGGAACTGAATTGCTCTTGGGCCACTTTCACGTAGTGCTCGAATGCGGCGATGGTTGCCTGCTGCAACTCGGTGGCGTTGCAATCTACTGCGACCAGGATCAGCACCAAAGCAGCTAAACCGGCGTATGCCAGCTGGCGGCTCGCAACAGCATTCGATGACCTGGGCATGTCGGTTCCCCCGTAGCTGTCTAGACACTCTACGCCTAGTTGCCAACGCGTACACCAAGCGCTTCCTCGTGGTTACACTGACGCTGGCGTTCCGGGCCGCCGGGGGTGACCCGAGTTCTATTCTAGCGGGTCTGCTGGCGCGCGTCGATTTCATCGCCGTCCTGTGCGCGTATCAGCATCCACCGCTCGAAGGGTTCCTCCAGTAGGATGATCCAGACGGCTCGAAGGTAGCGCGCACCGAGGAGGAAGGTCGCAAATTGGCAAAACCCCTCGTAGGCGTGATGCCGGCTCGGAATAGTCATTCTTCCACGGAAAGAGGGTCCGCGATGGATTCCAGACGCGAGCGCTCCGCTTTCACGCCGTATACAAGCTCCACCACGGCGGCGCCGAACATCAGGAACGCTGCCACAAGGTAGCCGTAAAAGACATTGATGGGCGAACCGGAACCGATCAGCTCGCCGAAAAACCACGGCGCCACGATTCCGCCAATTGCTGTGCCCAGTGCGTAGAAAAAAGCGATCGAAAGCGCGCGGATCTCCAGCGGGAAAATTTCGCTGACGGTCAGGTATCCCGAACTCGCCGCCGCCGAGGCGAAAAAGAAAATGACCGTCCAGGACACGGTCTGTGTGGTGGCCGAAAGATCGCCGCGCGCGAAAAGCCAGCCGGTTAGCGTCAGCAGCGCGGCGGAAATTGCGTAGGTGAACGAAATCATCGGCCGCCGCCCGATGGTGTCAAAGAAATGTCCCAGGAGCAGTGGGCCCAGAAAATTTCCAACGGCGAATGGCAAAAGGTAGAGGCCGGTGCGCCCGTCCGGCACGTTGTAAAACCTCGTCAGAATCAGCGCATAGGTGAAAAACACTGCGTTGTACAAAAACGCCTGCGAGGTGATCAGCGACAGGCTCAAAAACGAGCGGCTCAGATATTTGTGAAACATTCTGCTGGCCACCAGCCCAAAGCCGAAGCTCCGCCGCGGATGAATCACCAGCGGCTCTCCTTCCGGAGGAGGCAGCGGCCTGCCGAGATGCTCTTCAGAGCGCGTCTCGATTTCGTTCATCACGCTGTCGGCCTCTGTCTGCTCTCCATGGGTCATCAGCCAGCGCGGGCTTTCTGGAACGTGCCGGCGCAGCAGCAGGATGAAAAGTCCCAGGAGCGCCCCCACTCCGAACCCGAATCGCCAGCCCAGTTGCGGCGCCAAAATACGCGGATCGAGTATCACCAGCGTGGACGCGGCGCCGGCCGCCGCTCCGATCCAATAACTTCCGTTGATAATCAAGTTGACGCGCCCGCGAAATTCCGCCGGGATCAGCTCGTCGATGGCCGATCCGATAGCCGAGTATTCGCCGCCAATTCCAGCGCCGGTGATCAGCCGGAACGCGGCGAAGCTCCAAAAACTCCACGAAAATGCCGTCAGCAGCGTGCCAGTCAAATAAACGGCCAAGGTGATGAAGAAGAGTTTTTTGCGGCCCCAGCGGTCCGTCAGATACCCGAATACCAGCGCGCCGCCCACCGCGCCAATCAGGTAAGCCGACGCAATGGAACCAATCTGCGGCGCCGAAAAGTTCATCACGCCCGGCTCTTGCAGCACTCCGCTGATCGCGCCGTTTAGCGTCACTTCCAGGCCGTCGAGCGACCATGTGATCCCCAGCGCGATTACCACCAGCCAGTGAAATTTGTTCCACGGCAAGCGGTCAAGCCGGGCAGGAATTTCTGTTTCAAAGGGTTTGTAAGTCGGCACTGAGGTCACCGGCCATCGGGCGGACGTGCAGAGCGGGGGCCAATTGTCGGTTTATCATTCCCCGCAGCTCCAACGCAAGCGGAATGCCTGAACCCTAACACGTAGCCTTCCACCGGAGAGTTGTTTCTGCCCGAATGAACGTGCCTCGATCCCGCCGATCGCGCGGACGGTTGGATCACACCGCAGTGTGACGGCTATCACCGTCGCGCTTTGCGGCGAATCCTAAAGTACAAATGGGTGCCGTATCAGACGCCCGGGGGTACAGCGATCATGAAAATTCTTCTAGCGATTGATGGCTTGAAAAATGGCGGATCACCTGTCCAAGAGCTATTGAGGCGCCGCTGGGAGCCGGGAACCGAGGTACGTATTCTCTCGGTCGTCCATCCGGTTCCGTTGGTTGCCGATCCGATCCTGATCTTGGCGGCCTCACACGTCGAGTCACTCAAAGAAGAGCAGCTCCGCGCCTCTCGGGCGGTGAACGATGCTGCGGAACAGATCTCCAAAGGCGCGCCCGAGCTGAAGGTGTCGACACAAGTGCTCGAGGGCTCGCCAAAAAAGGCAATTGTTGAGGAAGCTGAGCGCTGGGGCGCCGACCTGATTTTGGTCGGTTCGCACGGCCGCGGCCGCGCCGAACGATTTCTGCTCGGCTCGGTAGCGCAAGCGGTTGCCGAGCACGCGCTGTGCTCCGTTGAAATCGCGCGGCCACCGCGCTCCGCTGCCGCGTAGCGCGGACAAAAGCGCGTATATGCACACGACAGTGAAGAGTCCGGTGATCCCGTTATGAGTTCGGCCGAAGATCTGCATTTCGAACCAAAGAAGATTCTCTGCGCCGTGGACTTGACGCCCGCGTCCAAGCTTGTGCTGAAGTGGGCGCGCTTCTTTGCCGACGCCTACGGCGCGAAGCTCGACGTTGTGCATGCGGACTACTTCGACTATCCGCCCTACATGCTTCCTTCCGAATCCGGGCGATTCGTGGCGGAAGGTGAAGCGCGCCGCTCCGACTTGCACCGCCAGCTCGCGGCCCTCGTTGGCGACGCAATCGGCATGCTTCCTTCGGTCGAACTTACCATTCTCGACGGGCACCCGGTCGAAGCGCTTCTCAGGCGCGTCGATTCGAGCGCTCCTGACATGATCGCGATCGGCAGTCATGGCCACAGTGGCTTCAGCCGGCTTTATCTGGGTTCCGTAGCCGAGAGTCTTGTCCGCACTACTGTTGCTCCCACGCTTGTGGCTCGGACGCGCGAAAATCAGCCCGTCCCGAAAGTCGGCACCGTGCTTTGTCCCATCAACTTTGACGCCACGGGACACCGCAGCCTGCAGGTTGCCGCCCAGGTGGCGCGGATGTTCCGCGCGCAACTAAGCGTCTTGCACGCAGTCGACGAAGCGCATTTCGATCTCGATGCTAGCTATCGCGAAATCTGCCAATGGGTCTCGCCGAAAGTTCGCGAGCAGTGCGCGATCGTAGAGGTCGTTCGCCACGGCAATCCCGCCGAGCAGATACTGTTAGCCGCAAGGGAGCAGTCGACGGATCTGATCGTGCTCGGCGCGGAGCGTCGTCCGTTCTTTGACCTGCGCATTCTGGGAGTCACGGCGGAGCGCGTCCTGCGGCACGCCGAGTCGTCTGTGCTGGTGCTACCGTCGGAACGGGAGTTTGCGACATGAGCGAATGGCTGACGCTACTGATTTTTCTGCTCGCCTACACCCTGGTGATGCGATGGATTCTGCCGCGTCTCGGGCACCCGGCGTGAATGTCTAACGCATCCGATGCCGCGTCGCGGCGAAAAGCGAATGCGCGTAAAGAGCAGCATGGCAACAGCGCCCCTCCAGCGCATTCGGAAAGGTAGGTAGTTCCATGACAGTTACCAAAAACACCGGCTACGGTGCTGTTTGCGAAACGAGCTTGAGCTTCGAAAAGGCGGTTTCACAGCTGGAATCCGCCCTAAAGCAAGAAGGCTTCGGCGTTCTCGCGCAGATCGATATTCAAGCCAAATTGAAGGAGAAGCTCGGCGTCGAATTCCCACGCTACGTCATTCTTGGCGTTTGCAATCCGCCCATCGCACATCGTGCGCTGCAGCAGGACGTAAACCTGGGCCTTTTGCTTCCCTGCAACGCCGTCGTTTATGAACGCGATGGCCGCATTTACGTGGGAGTTGTGGACGCCGCGAAAATGCTTTCAATCACCGGCCGCCCGGAACTGGAACCTCTGGCACGCGAAGTGGACGAACGGCTCCGGCGTGCCTTGAATGCGGTCGCGCCATCCGCGGCTGCCGCTTCCTAACGGCCAAAGTCCGGACCATGGACAAATCCCCGAAACGCACCTACGACGTCGTAGCTTTTGGCGCACACCCGGATGACCTGGAAGCGGTGCTGGGCGGAACCGCGGCCAAGCTGGCCCGCAACAAATTCGCGATTTTGTTCGTCGATTTGTGCGAAGGCGAGCCTACGCGCTACGCTCCGCGCGGCGAACGGCACAAGCAAGCCGCCCAGGCTGCGGAAATCCTCGGCGTCCATCGCGCGACTCTCGATCTACAAGACCGGCTGATCCGCGACACGATTGGCGCGCGCATCGAGATAGCCCGCTTGCTCCGCGAACATCGTCCCCGAATGGTGTTTGCGACTTCCGGTTCCGGCGTTCATCCCGATCACCAAGCGCTGACGGAGATCGTCATCAACGGCGTCTTTTATGCCCGCCTGCCCAAATGGGAAGAAGTTCCGGGTGGAGAATCGCTGCGCGACTTCCCACCGCACGAAATCGACCGGCTCTTCTTTGGTCACTGCCGTATGGAGCCCGCTTGGGACCGTTTTGATTTTGCCGTCGACGTCACGGACGTTTATGATCGCAAAGTTTCCGCCCTTCACGCGTATGAGTCTGTGTTTAGCGGAGACCAGGCCACTCTTCTCGACAAATACAGCGCCGAGGACCGCTACGTTGGCAGCCTGGTTGGCGTGCGGTACGCCGAATCCTTTCGCGCGCGTAGCCCTCTGCTCGTGGCCGGTCCCGAAGTCTTCTTCAAATCCCGTTTTGGCTGAATCCTCGCGCCGTCCCGCTCCTGCGCAAGCACGGTTAGGACCGATCCTCCCAGCCGCGGCAGTCCTCTCCCTTCTGTGATCGAAGTCACACGGTACGGTGAGACCGGTCGCATTCCAGCCCGTCCAGCGGGGTTCAAATAGGCTTGAAAGAGGGAAAACAATGTACAGCGAATCGACATTCCTACGCACGCAAGCATACCCTGTGCTGCACGTAGAGATTGGCGGCAGGGAAGAGTGCTGGAAAACTTTGGCGGCGCTGATTCAAAAGCGTGCCAGCGCGATTTTTCAAAGGCGAGCTGAGTCCGCTGAAGAGGGAACTGAACTCTGGAAACTGGCCGAGAGTCAGATTGAACGGCCTCTGTGCTGCGGCATGTTGAAACTGACCGGAGGCTGGCTGGTCAGCTTCAACTCCGCGGAGCTGGGAACAACGGACGTGCAAGTCTGCGCCGAACCGCTCCGGCTGGTCTTTTTTGGCCGCAACGCGTCAATCGGCGGCACCGGCATTACCGATCCGGTCGTTCGCGTCTTGAGGCTCCCGGAAGCAATCGATCCCTCATCGCTGAAGGTAAGGCAGGAGGGACCTATACTCGACATCGAATTGCGTTCCGCCGCCGCTTCAACGCTAGCGAAGGCTGCCGTGGCCACGGGACGGGCTGCGTAACCCGCGAGTTGCTGTCGGGACGATGCGAGAGGGAAGCAACGGATACCGGTCGCGCAGGACGAGAAGAATCGAGATGAAGGCGCCAGTAATCAAACCGAACAAACAGCCGCCAGGCGTAGAACCCGTTCACTGGGGCGTGATCCTCTCCTATGTGTTCCTGATGATCGCCATGCTCTGGCTGTGGCAGAACGCCACCCATCAAGCTGAGTACCGCACCATCCCGTACAGCGATTTCAAAGCGTACCTCGCGCATGGAGACGTGACGGAGTGCTCCGTTCAGGACACGAAAATTGAGGGCAAGATTCAGCTGCCCACGAAGGGAAGCTCTCAGCCGTTAACTCCGCAAGCAGTCCCGAAAGCGCAGCCGCCATCATCCACAGAACCGGGCGGCGCTCAGTCTTCTCCTTCTACGTCAGGGAAGCCTTCGTCTTCCGGCGAAGCAACTTCGCAAACCGCCGGGCCATTCATGTTTGAAACCGTGCGCGTCGACGACCCGGACTTAGTCCGCCAACTTGAGGCCCACAACGTCAACTTCAAAGGCGTGAAGAGCAGCTCCTGGCCGCAGTTCCTCTGGATCTGGATTCTGCCCATTGGATTGATTTTTCTGCTGTGGATGTTTTTATCGCGATCGATGCGCGGCATGGGCGCATCCGCGATGCGTTTCGGTCAGAGCGGCGCGAAACTCATCGCTGACACGGACGTGAAAGTGACCTTTAACGACGTGGCCGGCTGCGAAGAGGCCAAATACGAGTTGCAGGAAGTGGTCATGTTTTTGAAAGAGCCGGAGCGCTACCAGGCATTGGGCGCCAAAGTGCCCAAAGGCGTGCTGCTCGTCGGCCCTCCCGGAACCGGCAAAACTCTTCTCGCTCGCGCCGTCGCCGGGGAAGCGAAAGTCCCATTCTTCTCCATTAGCGGCAGTGAATTTGTGGAGATGTTCGTTGGCGTCGGCGCGGCGCGCGTCCGCGACCTTTTCCAGCAGGCCAAGGCGCACGCGCCTTGCATTGTTTTCATTGATGAGCTCGATGCCGTTGGCCGCCATCGCGGCGTGCACATCGGTGGCGGCGGGAACGACGAGCGCGAGCAGACCCTGAATCAGCTCTTGGTTGGTCTGGACGGCTTCGACCCGAATGTAGGAATCATCGTGTTGGCGGCTACCAATCGCCCCGACGTCCTCGACCGAGCCTTGTTGCGCCCGGGGCGTTTCGACCGTCAAGTAGTGCTCGATGCTCCCGATCTGGAAGGTCGCAGCGCCATTCTGCAGCTTCACGGCCGTGGCAAACCTCTCGCCGCGGATGCTGACCTCCGAAAAATCGCCCAGGAGACTCCCGGCTTCTCCGGCGCCGATCTAGCCAATGTGCTCAACGAAGCCGCGCTTCTGACGGCTCGGCACGATGGAACGAAAATAGGCCAAAAAGATTTGGAAGCCGCGGTCGAAAAAGTGGTCGCTGGACCGGAGCGCAAGAGCCGCCGCCTGGGCGCGGACGAGAAGCGCCGCGTTGCGTTTCACGAAATCGGACACGCCGTTGTCGCTGCTTATTGCGAGCACGCCGATACGATTCGCAAGATTAGCATCGTTCCGCGGGGCCGCGCCGCTCTCGGCTATACCTTGCAGTTGCCGGAAACCGAAAAATTCATGATGAGCCGCGACGAATTGCTGGACAAGATTCGTGGGCTGCTCGGCGGGCGCGCCGCCGAGGAAATCGTCTTCGGCAGTGTGACCACTGGCGCCGAGGATGACCTGGAACACGCCACCGCCCTGGTACGCCAGATGATCTGCATGTACGGCATGGGCGATTCAGTGGGCCTGGTTCACTGCGCGGGGCATCACGACCAATTCCTGGCGGCCGGCATGGATGGTCTCGCTCAGCGGGAGTGCAGCGAACAGACCGCTCGCGACATTGATCAGGAAGCCAGAAAGGTGCTGGATGCGGCTTACGCCGACGCCAAAGCGACGCTGCAAGCGCATCGTGCCCAGGTGGATCTGCTGGCGGGTGAGCTGCTAAAACGCGAAACACTAGATGCGCAGACGTTCAAAGATCTCATGCTCCGCGCGGTTCCCGAACCAGCACGTCTTCTTGCAAAGGTCGATTACGACGCTGCCTTAAACGCGCGCTCCTGAACTTGGGGCGGCATGATCGGGCGCTGCGCGGGAATATTCATGGTTCGGCGCTGCGCCAGGAGTTTGTCCAGCATCTCCAGAAACTCGCTCGGCCTCATGCCCGCCTCGCCCGTGGACTTCTGACCTTCAGGCGCGATCGGAAGCCACCAGCAGCTATCTTCGTCTGGGCGGCAGTGGAAGATATTGCAGCTGCTGGTGCCGAGCAGCGGCAATACGGCGTCGAACCGCGACAGCGGCTGGGTGCTCAATATCAGGTCGAAGGTGTGCTCTTGATAAAGCGTAGCGGCTTCCTTGGTAGAGTGCGCGAACCAGCAGTGGCACCCGCGATTCTCAAGCTGCCAGCGCAGGTACGACGATCCGCTAGGATTCTCTCCCATCAGAAGCACTTTCATGAATGAGTGGTCCATCGCTCACTCCTTCTCCAAGTAGTGCGCCAGAAAGTCCCCGCGCCTGCGTTCCAGACGCGTGCTACATGCTGGCCGCCGCCCGGCCCTCGTACTGCATGTTTGAGGGAGGCGGCATAGTGATCGGCATCGGCGGCTGCAGTACACCTCGCAACATGCGCCGAGCTCGGCACAGCCGCGATTTCGAGTTATTTGCCGTGATGCCCGTCATCTTGCTAATTTCCGCGTGCCGGTACCCGAGCACATCGTGCAGCATCAGCACTTTGCTGTATCCCGCGGGCAGTTGCTGTATCGCTGCTTCCAGCAGCACTCCGTCGGTCGCGTGCGACTCGGCCTGTGGCTGCGTCGTATGGTTGGCGAGGTCGATAAGCTCGTCGCGATCGCGCCCGTCCTCCGATTCCAGGGTGGCGAATTTTGGCTTCCTGAGCTGCATCAGCGCCACGTTCTTCGTCACCCGATACAGCCAGGTACTGAATTGCGAATCTCCTCGGAACGTGTGGATCTTCTTAATCACTCGCAGAAAGGTTTCTTGCGTAAGGTCTTCCGCGTCGCTCGGGTTGCGCACCATTCGCAAACAGATTCGGTACACATTTTCGCGATACGACCCGTACACCTCCGCCAGAGCTTCGCGGTCTCCCTGGCGTGCGCGCATGATCATTTCCTCGTGCGAGTTCACATTCGCCTCCATGACATCTGCGTTTTAGTTTTGTTGCTGCGGGAGCGGCGCGTCGCCATCTTGCGGGCGAGTTCGCCTCTCCGCTCAGTAACTCCCGGTCGCGTACGCGGCGCGCCTTGATACCAGACCCGCGCCGATTTCCTGAACTCTTTCCTGATCTCTGTCTCGCGAAGCGGCCGCCGGTGCCGATTTCAATATCTTCACCAGCGCCTTGCTGAACTCACGCGAGTGCAGCGCCACCGCTTCCATGCACATCTGTCCTTCTTGCATCACCGGTATCCACCAGCAACCGTCTTCCACCGGGAACGAGAGGAACAGCCAGCCGCAAGCCGCTTCCACCGTGGGAAGCAACTCCCTGGCATTTCCGTCCTGCAGCTTCGCCTTGCTCAACACCAACCGAAATTTTCGCTGTTGCAATGCGGCCAGCGCCTCCTCGCATGAAGCGACGTAATGGCACTCGCATCCGGGCGATTTCAGCGCACGCGCCACCGATGCACTCAGCGCTGGATATTCGCCCACGAACAGCACTCCTGCTTCCGGCAAATCCATAAAAAATCCCCCGTTGCCGGCCCGCATCTCACCGGCTGTGAAGTTCCACTGAAACGACGGCCCAGCAGCGCTTTTCGCGCCTCTTGTCTTTCGTTTCGGCTACTTCGCTCGCCGATGTCGAGATCAGTTCGGCTTAAAAAAATTTGGCCGGGGCCGCTGTTCAGCGCGTGGGTAAGGGAAGGAACTGGCGATGAGCGGTACCCCGGCCACGTTCAAGATAAAAAACCCATCATTTTCAAACAATTAGCTCTTTACCTGATGATCACTTATGAGTTTTACCTGAGGTGGTATATACGAGTTATAGCGAGGGGTCGTTCTAGTATCGCGGTAAGTTACAGAAGCAGAAAGATTTACGCAGATTTGGAAAAACGCGCCAAGCCCCGTTGCAGAGCTTTGCTTGCCGCTGCCGCGCGGCTTCGCACGCCTAATTTGTAGAAAATCCGGTTCACGTGCAGTTTTACGGTACCTTCGGTAATCTTCAGCGCATCGCCGATCTGTTTATTGGTTCGGCCCTCTGCAAGTAATTGCAATATCTCGGCTTGTCGCAGCGTGAGTTCTGGAGCTTGAATGCGTTCCGCCAGCTTGGCTGCCGGGCCAGGGGCCAACAACGTGCCGCCCCCGCGCACGATGCGGATGCACTCGCGCAGCTCCGCTCCGCTGCAATTTTTTAGCATGAATCCGCTCGCGCCCGCCTGCATAACTCCGTACACATCTTCTTCCGCGTCGAATGCCGACAGCATCACCACGCCCACTTCCGGGCACGCTTTGCGGATTGCCGCCACGCCTTCCGCCGCACTCATGCCGGGCATGCGCACGTCCAGCAGGGCCACCTCGGGATGGTGCGCCAGGACCTGCTCCACGGCTTCGGGCCACTGCGCCGCCTCTGCCACCACGCACATGTCCGTGCCTCGATTAATCATCGTGCACAAGCCTTCGCGCACAACTGTGTGATCGTCCGCGATTACTACCCGGATCGAATTGCCTTCGCTCATAATGTGGTCCCGGCCGGCAATCAGTTATCAACTGCAAAGGGGATGACGGCAATTACCTGGGTACCTTGCCTTGGTAGAGTGTACATCCACCAGAGCCCCCCAGCATTCTTGGTTCTTTCGCGCATGCCGGTCAGGCCGAACCCTTCGCGCGGCTTGCCGACATCGAATCCGCGCCCATCGTCCTCCACGCACAGCTGCACTTGCCCATGGCTCGCGTGCAGCTTCACTCGCAGTTCGCTCGCATCCGCATGCTTCACGGCGTTGTGGACCGCCTCGCGGATAATTCGCACCACTTCCCATTGAGTGGACGGCGGCAGATCGTCCGCTCCCGGATCGATCCAGCACTTCGTTTTCAGCTGCGTACCGCCCGTCAGCATCTCCAGCATCTGCTGCACGGATTCGCCTAGCGATTTTCCGGGTTCCGCGGGAGGCCGCAATCCTCGGAGGAGCGATCTTGCCTCCGCCAAACTCTGTTGCCCGATCCTCAAGGCGCGGTCGCCCAGCTTCTGAGCTTCCGGTCTGCCATCGAGCAGCTCCTGCTGCGCTTCGAGGTTGATGATCATGCCTGCGAATCCCTGCGCCAGCGTGTCGTGAATTTCGCGCGCTAGCCGCGCGCGTTCCTGTAGCATTCCCTCGTTCCTCAGCTTTTCTTCGAATGCTACCCGCGAGTTTCGCTCCTCCATAAATGAAGCCCACGCGTACGCACACCATCCAGCGACCAGCCCCACACTTAGGTCGTCTAACCACGTAGCCGCCGGCCGAATTCCCAGCCGGTCCAATTCCGCGTCGAGAAGGGCGCTAGCTGCTGCAACCACCAATCCCAACACTACGGCGATTACTACACGTTTCCATCGCTCATGCATGTCTGCAACGAACCCTGTCTGAACTGATCTGTACTGCACTGCGAACGCTGTTACCTGGATGGACTGAATGCCCGGAAGCAATAGAATTATCACACCGCCGCACGGCGCGAATCAACGGGGGTACTCGTTTAAAAAAGCCGCGCCGACTTATCGAGGTGCTTTTACACAATCGTTTCCGCACTCTCTTCCACCTTCGCTGGCGTTCGTCTCGTCATGCCGCTTCGATGCACTTGCGAATTGTTACTTCGGCGCGTTCACTGAGGAAAGATGCGCCCCGGCTGCGCTGTCGGCAATCTATGTCCGCAGCCCAGGTATTGCAAGGATTCTGAAATAACACCTGGATATACATCCTTCGATGTCTTTACAGGAACGTACCGATGCCCATGTCCTCCTATTTCGCGCTTGCTTGGATTCTGCAGCGCGGCTGGCTGCGGCATTAGCTGTGACAGCGCTCACAGCGTCGTCGGCCAAGCTTGATCTACTTTCTGGCCGACTCTATGCTCGACTCTACTGCCGCTAGCCTTGGCGCATTCGGGCTCTGAGTTTGGCGGAGCTGTCCTTGCGCCCCTTTTCTTCCTGCTTATAATGCCAAGCGTTTTCTCTCGCCGAATAACAAGCCCCAGCCTGCCGCCGAATTATCGGTCGGTCATTCCCATGCCTGGTTTTTGAGAATCGGTCGATATTTTCCCCGAATCTTTTCCTCAAACTGACCAGCGCGCCTCGTTTCGCTTGAAATTCCGCCGATTCGTATTAGCATGGTTGCAGTGTGCTGGTTTTGACCGAACCCGGTCGCGCGGCTCGCCGGGAAGGCCCGGTAAGCGTCGGGACCGGCCTTGACCGGCAGGTCAGATCGATACACGTTCGGCTAAAATTACTTCTAACTCCCCGTAAACAAGCCCTTGAGTTCTCGTCAGATCGATACATTTTCGTCTCGACCGCCGCCGCGAATCTGTTCAGCTTTTGTTCGCCGCTGAAAACCTCTCGAAGCTACGGCCCGGGAATTTCAGAATGAAGAGTTCAACCGCGCTCCCTGGCGCTTCAGCCGATTCCGCCGCCGGACTTCGCCGCCATCTCTTTTACGAAACCTCGCATTCGCCCGCGCTCGCCGACCTGGTCGGCTACGAGCGCGCCAAAGACATCATCGATTTCTGCTTCATCGCCAATCCCTATTACCCGACCGCGGAAATGCTCGCGGACATGCAGCGCAATCTGCCGAATCTGATCAAGTCGTATCCTTCCAGCAATCCGCTGCTGAGCCAGCAAAATCTCGCCGCCGTGCTGAATGTAGACCCCGAGCACCTCATCATCGGCAATGGCGCTACCGAACTCATCGCGCTGCTGAATGTGACCCTGATCGATCGCCTCGCCGTGCCCATACCCACCTTTGGCGAGTACATCGAGAAAATGAAAGATCTGCGCGACGCCGAGCTGTACGCGCTCGATCCGCGCAAGCACTACGAATTGAATTTGGACGATTATCTCGCGTGGGTACACGCCCGCAACCTGAAGGCGCTGCTGATTATCAATCCCGGAAATCCCACAGGCCAGTTCATCCCGTTTGACGAAATGGAAGATTTTCTTCGCCGCGTGAAGGATCTTGAACTCGTGATCGTCGACGAATCGTTCATCGATTTCGCCGGCGACCCTATCCCGAGCCTCCTTCCCGTCGCGGAGCGCTATTCCAATCTTCTAATCGTCCGCAGCATGAGCAAGCATTGCGGAGTGCCGGGGCTGCGCCTGGGGTATTGCTACAGCTCGAATCTCTACGTGCTGAATCGCTTGCGCCGTTTCATGCCCACCTGGAACCTCAACACGCTGGCGCAATATTTCCTGTCTCTTCTGCCAGCTACCGACGCCGCGTATCACGAAGGTCGCAAGCGCCTGATCGCGGATGTCTGCGTACTGCACGACGCGATGAAAACCATCCCCGGCATCGACGTTTATTCCACCGGCGCCAATTTCGTCCTCTTCAAAGTCTGCAACGGAATGACGGCTACCGACCTGCAAGCGCGCCTGCTCACCGAACACGGTATGTACGTCCGTGATTGTTCCAACAAGCAGGGCATGGACGCCTACCACATTCGCGTGGCTTCCCAGGGCCGCGAGAAAGACGCGCGCCTGGTCGAAGCCCTCCGGATGCTGACGCAGTGAACGCCTCATGACCAAGCGCCCGATCGTGCTGGTTACCACCCGCCAGACGCCTCGCGGCATCCGCAACATCGATTACGTCGGCGAACTTCATCTGCAGCTTCTTTTCAGGCTGAAAATCATGCCGCTGATCGTCCCCATCATCGAGGGCGTTCGCGCGTGCCTTCCCGAATACATGCGGCAAATGGACGGTCTGCTTCTCGTCGAGGGCGAAGATATCGAGCCCAAACGCTACGCCGCGCAAAAAGAAAATTTCCGATATCTCGAAAAAACGCATCCCCTAAAGGACGAAGTGGAGCTGCGCTTGCTGCGTCACGCCCTCCGAAACAAAATTCCCGTGCTCGGAATCTGCCGCGGCTCGCAGCTGATCAACGTCGCCTGCGGCGGCGTGCTCTACGGCGACGTGAAGAAAGAGAAGCGCTCCCGCCTGCGACACATTCATCCCGACCGCTATGACGTTTATCGCCACCCAGTCGAAGTTGTCCCCGGCACTCCTCTGGCGCGTTGGTACGGCCGCAAGATGCTGCGCGTGAATAGCTACCATCACCAGGGAATTCGCCGCTTGGCGCACCGCCTTCGTCCTATGGCCCACGCGCCCGATGGACTGGTGGAAGCGTACTTCGATCCGCGCGCCGAGTTTTTGGTGGGCCTGCAATTTCATCCCGAACGCATGCTCCCCGAATATCGGGGGAATTTTCGGGTCTGGGAGGCGTTTGCGGCGGCGGTTCACAGGCGGGCAGGAAAGTAGTATATTTCCCCCATATCAGGGTGCCGTAAAGAACGGATTGATCCGTTCAGGGCACAAACTAGACTGGTCGAGCGTGCCATGAGTTTTCGAGCCGCTTACGCGCTGACCGCCGCCCTCGCTTTCAGCGGGCTTCTGATAAGTGCGGACTGCGCGGACGCCGCTCCGCAGGCGGTTATCCCGCAGACCTCCTCAATCTCCCCCGCCACGCAAACCGCCGGACCGCCCGCCCGGCTCACCGCCGGTACCGAACTTCTGCTCGTCCGCTACGTGGATGGAGAATTTGCCAAAGCAGTTCGCGGTATTCCCGCCGGACGCAAAGGCTTCAAAATTATGCTCGGCAAACCCGTAAATCCACAGGATCTGAGCGACGCGTTGCGCCTTTACGGAACAGTTGCCAATCCCGGCGACCGCGTGCAAATCACGCAACTCGATTTCGACGGGCACTCCATTCGGGTGGAGATTAATGGCGGCGGGCGCAAGCATTTCAACTGGCGGCAGCATCTGCAAGTCGGCATCGGGAATATGGCCACTCCGCCTCCGGATCCCAATCCCAAGCAGCCGACTGGCGGCGTCCTGATCGTCGATTTCGGCCGTCAAGACGTGCCGAATCTCAGCGCTGACGCCCTGAAGCAGTATCTCTCCCCGTTCCTCGATTTCTCCAAGCATTCAGCGGCCGTGAATTGGGTCGACGCGCTTCCGCCGAAGTTCCAAAAGGGCATTAAGCAGCATCAAGCGGTTGTCGGAATGAATCAGGAAATGGTCATCGCTGCCATGGGCTTGCCGGACAAAAAAGTCCGGCAATGGGACGATCAGGGCCGCGAAACCGTGGATTGGATTTACGGCCTGCCTCCGTCTCCCTCCACGTTCGTCACGTTTGCGAGCGAAAACGTGATCCGCGTCAAGCAGTACGCGATGGAAGACGCGTCGATGGACGCTCGTTGACTTTTCCCTCCATGGCTTTTAGCATCGGCTAGGTCAATTCAGTCTCGCACGCCAATCTCGCGAGGGCCGTTTCCCGCGCCGAATTTCCCGGAGGACTAATGGCAGTCAAAGTTGGCATCAACGGCTTTGGACGTATCGGCAGAAATATCTACCGCGCTGCGATGGGCGATTCGGCGATTGAAATCGTCGCCGTGAACGACATCACCGATTCGAAGACCTTGGCGCACCTGCTGAAATACGACTCCATCCTTGGGAATTTGCCAAACAAGGTGACCCACACCGACGATTCCATCTCTGTTGATGGAAAAAGCTTCAAAGTCTTCCGTACCAAAGACCCCGCGGAAATTGATTGGGCCTCCGTCGGAGCAACGTTCGTAGTCGAGTCCACCGGACTTTTTACCAAAGGTCCTGACGCGCGAAAACACATTCGCGGCCCGGTGAAAAAAGTTTTGATCTCCGCCCCGGCTACCGATCCCGACCACACCATCGTCCTCGGCGTGAACGACAACACGTATGATCCTGCGAAGCATCATGTGGTTTCCAACGCGTCATGCACCACCAATTGCCTCGCCCCGGTCGCCAAAGTGCTGCACGACTCCTTCGGCATTAGCGTCGGCAGCATGACCACCATTCACTCCTACACCAACGACCAAAAGCTGCTCGATCTGCCGCACAAAGATTTGCGCCGCGCGCGCGCCGCCGCACTTTCCATGATTCCAACCTCCACCGGCGCCGCGAAAGCTCTGCATCTGGTGATCCCGGCGCTAAAGGGCAAGCTGGATGGTTACGCCATGCGCGTGCCCACGCCCAACGTGAGCGTGGTCGATCTGACCGTGATCACGGAAAAGCCGGTAACCGCGGAAAGCGTAAACGCCGTGATGAAGGCCGCCGCCGAAGGCCCGATGAAGGGCATCCTGCAATACGAGGAAGAAGAATTGGTCTCCATCGACTTCCGCGGAAATCCGAATTCTTCCATTCTCGATGCCAAATCCACGCGCGTAATAGGCAACAACTGCGTGAAAGTCCTGGCGTGGTACGACAACGAGTGGGGCTATTCCTGCCGCTGCGTCGATCTGATCAAATTTATGGCCGCGAAATCCTGACGCGCCGGATCAATCGACATGAACAAGCTATCGATTCGAGATCTGGATCTTTCCGGCAAGCGCGTTTTCATCCGCGTCGATTTCAACGTGCCGCTCGAAAAGGGAGCGGTCTCGGACGACACTCGCATCCGCGAAACGCTGCCCACGCTGCGGCTGGCCATCGACCGCGGCGCGCGGCTGGTGCTCGCGTCGCATCTCGGCCGCCCGAAGGGCAAAGTCGATCCGAAATACGGTCTGCAGCCCGTGGCGGCGCGCCTTAAGGAATTGCTCGGCAAAGATGTAGCCTTCGCGTCTGATTGCGTGGGCCCGGACGCTGAGGCAAAAAGCAAAGCCCTGAAAAACGGGGAAGTGCTGCTGCTCGAAAACGTGCGCTTCCATCCCGAGGAAGAAAAGAATGACGCGGAATTCGCGAAGAAACTTGCCGCGCTTTGCGACCAGCTGTTCGTGTGCGACGCCTTTGGCTCGGCGCATCGCGCGCACGCGTCCGTGGTGGGAATTACGAAATTCGTGAAGCAAGCCGCTGCCGGGCTGCTGATGGAGAAAGAACTCGCGTATCTCGGCAAAGCCATTTCGAATCCGGAGCACCCGTTCGCGTCCATGCTGGGCGGCGCGAAAGTTTCCGACAAAATCGAAGTGGTCCAAAATTTGATGAAGCTTGCCGATGCGATGCTGATCGGTGGCGCGATGGCCTACACCTTCCTGAAATCGCAGGGCAAGCCGGTAGGGAAGTCGCTGGTGGAAGACGACAAACTCGACCTCGCCAAGGGTCTGCTGGAAGATGCGCGCAAGCGCAATTTCAAGCTGCTCCTTCCCGTCGACCACGTAATCGCCGAGTCGCCTGATTCGTCCCCCACGAAAACCGTCGCGATCGACGCAACGCCCGATGGCTGGATGGGCCTCGATATCGGCCCGAAGACCGTCGAGCTATTCAGC
>Ga0307373_10001314_pt1 | contig 46597 bp, 40 predicted proteins | sample OX2MG_FD_202534 | JGI IMG/M metagenome (GOLD analysis project Ga0307373, IMG submission 202534) | Soil microbial communities from Risofladan, Vaasa, Finland - OX-2 | ecosystem: Environmental > Terrestrial > Soil > Coastal area > Acid sulfate soil | place: Finland: Risofladan, Vaasa | collected...
CGGCGCGGCACCGGCCCGGCCATGATCTCGCGCCGCACGCTTGTTGCGGGCATCGGCCTGCTGCTCGTCGCTGGCCGGCCGGCGAAGTCGGCCGGCGCGGCATCCGATCCGGTCGCGGTCATCCGTTCGTTCTATGGCACGCTGCTTGGCGTCATGAAAGACGGCCAGAAGCTGGGCTTTGCCGGACGGCGCGACCGGCTCGCCCCGGCGATCCGGCAGGCCTACGACTTTCCTCTCATGACGCGGCTGACGGTCGGACCGCGCTGGCAGGAGCTCAATAGTGACGAGCAGACGCAGATCATCGACGCCTTCACCGCCTTCAGCATTGCCACTTACGCCAATCGATTCGATGGCTATTCCGGCGAGCAGTTTGCCGTAAACGACGCGCCGCAGCATCTCCCCAACGGCAACGACGTCGTGAAGAGCCAGTTGATCAAAAGCGACGGCAGCAAGGTCGAGCTCGACTATCTCATGACCCAGAACAGCGGCGCGTGGCGGATCATCGACGTCTATCTCAGCGGCACCGTGAGCGAGTTGGCGGTGCGCCGCTCGGAATTCTCCTCGGTCATGCAGCGCGGCGGCGCGGCGGCGCTCGTTACCCTGCTACAGCGCAAGACGGCGGAGCTGAGCAGCTAGCCGTCGCCCTCCGTCACTGCGGCTGCTGCGGCGCGGCCGCGGGCGGATCGAAGCTCGGCAGCGGAGCCGGCCTGCCATGGCGCAGCTCGCTGGCGCGGTGCTGGCGGTAGAGGCTGCGGATTTCGGCATAGAAATCGAGGGCCGTACGCTGCAATTCGTCGATGTTTTCGATGTTGCGTGCGCGCAGATCGACGCCCGAGGCCGCCATGCGGCCGATGGTGGCGCTGTTGGCGGCGCCATAGGCGCCGGCGAGATAGCCGAACGGATCCATGAGGCCGTCGACCCCCATGCCGATGGCGTCGCGCGGATCGGAGGGGCCGAAGATCGGCAGGACGAGGTATGGCCCGGCGGGCACCCCCCAGCTATAGAGCGTCTGGCCGAAATCGCCCGATTGCCGTTCGATGCCGGTGGCACCTGCGAAGTCGAGGATGCCGCCGACGCCGAAGGTGCTGTTGATGAGAAACCGGGCGAAGGAGTCGTTCGCGAGCTTGAATTCGCCCTGCATCATATCATTGGCAAAAATCACCGGCTCGCCGAGATTGTCAAGGAAGTGGCGGATGGCATTGCGGCCGAATTCCGGCACGACCGTTTGATAGCCTTGCGCCACCGGCTTGATGAGAATCCGGTCGGCGAATTGATTGAACGCGAAGATGTCGCGGTTCATCGGTTCGAGCGGATCGTTGGTCGCCTCGAAATCGGCGCGCGCCGCGGGATTGGTGGGCGGCGTCGCGCAGCCTGCGGCGAGCGCGATGAACCCCAGGGCGGCGAGCATCGTCAGAGGTCGGGCCAAGGCGGCGAGTATGGATTCCACGGTTGAGCCACGCATGATGTTCTTGATATTCGCCCGCGTTCCCGAGGGCGCGGCATGGTTGACAAGGAAGGGGACGAATGCAACAGCAATTTTGCACGCTGCCGGGCGGAGGGCGGCGGGGACGATGATATGATCGTGAATGCAATGGCAGTCGCGGCGGCCGCGCTGGTCGCGTTGAGCGGCGCGGGCTGCGCTTACCTCGTGCTCTCGGCCTGGGCGGTCCGGCGGCTCGCACGCCGGCGGCAAGTGCCCGGCGCCGCCGCTGCACCGGTGAGTGTGCTCAAGCCGCTCTGTGGCGAGGACGCGGAACTCGAGGACAACCTGCGCTCGTTCTGCCGCCAGGACTATCCCCATTTCCAGGTCGTGTTCGGCGTGCGCGACGACGGCGATCCCGCGCTTCCCGTTGTGCGCCGCGTCATGGCCGCGTTTCCGGACCGGGACCTGCGGCTCGTCGTCGCGCCGCCGCACCACGCCAGCAACCTCAAGGTCGCCAATCTCCTCAACATGCTGCCGGCGGCCCGGCACGACATTCTCGTCATCTCCGACAGCGACATGCGCGTGACGCCCGGTTATCTCGCCGCGGTGACCGCGCCGCTGGCCGATCCCGCCGTGGGGATCGTCACCTGTCTCTATCGCGGCATCCCCGCCGGCGGCATCTGGTCCACGTTTGGCTGCCTCCATGTCAATCACGGGTTCCTGCCCCAGGCGGCGGTTGCCGCGGTGATCGGTGCGGGCGCCGGTTGCTTCGGCGCCTCGATCGCGCTCCGTCGCGACACGCTCGAGCGCATCGGCGGCTTCGCCGCGGTCGCCGACGCGCTCGCCGACGACTATGCGCTGGGTGCGGCGGTGCGGCGGATCGGGCGGCGAATCGAGCTGTCGGCGCAGCTCGTCGATAACGTCATTGCCGAGCCCGGTCTCGCGGCGCTCATGCGCCACGAGCTGCGCTGGGCGCGCACGATCCGGCTGGTGGCGCCGGCGGGCTTCGCGGGCTCGATCGTGACGCAGCCCGTCGCCGTGGCGCTGCTCGCGGTGGCGTTGGGGGCGCTGCCGGCTGCCGCGCCGGCGATGCTGGTCCTTGCCCTCGTCTGCCGCGCCGCGACGGCACGGGCGATCGACCGCAGCCTCGGCCTGCCGCCCGCGCCGCTTCATCTCCTGCCGTTGCGCGACGTGTTGTCGTTTACGGTTTTTGTCGCTAGTTTCTTCGCCCGACGCGTGGCCTGGCGGGATCGCACCTTCCGGGTGAGCCCGAGCGGCGAGATGACCCTCGACGGAGACAGTCCCGCATGATGAAAACACTCTTTCTGCAGCCGCCGTCCTTCGACGGGTTCGACGGCGGCGCGGGCTCGCGTTATCAGGCGCGGCGGGAGATCCGCTCGTTCTGGTATCCGACGTGGCTCGCGCAGCCGGCGGCGCTGGTCGAAGGCAGCCGTCTCGTCGATGCGCCGCCGGCGCGATTGGCGCTCGCCGACGTCCTGCCGCTCGCGCCGCACTACGAACTGGCCGTGCTCCACACGTCGTCGCCGTCCTTCCCCAACGACGTGCGCGTCGCGGCGGCGATGAAGGACGCCAATCCCGCGCTCAAGATCGGCTTCGTCGGCGCCAAGGTTGCGGTCGATCCCGCGGGCAGCCTCGCGGCCGCTGCCCCGGTGGATTTTGTCGCCCGCAACGAATTCGATTTCACGATCAAGGAGGTCGCCGAAGGCCGGCCGTTCGACCGCATTGACGGGCTGAGCTATCGCAACGCGGCGGGCGTGATCCAGCACAACCCCGAGCGCGCCATTCTCGAGAACATGGACCTGCTGCCCTTCGTCACCACGGTCTACAAGCGCGATCTCGCGATCGAGGATTACTTCATCGGCTACCTCAAGCATCCCTATTTGTCGCTCTATACGGGGCGCGGGTGCAAGTCGCGCTGCACCTTCTGCCTGTGGCCGCAGACGGTCGGCGGGCACCGCTACCGCGTGCGCAGCGTCGGCCACGTCATCGACGAGATCCGCTATGCCAAGAGCTGCTTCCCGCAGGTGAGGGAGTTCTTCTTCGACGACGACACCTTCACCGACAATCTGCCGCGCGCCGAGGCGATCGCCCGCGAACTCGGCCGGCTCGGTGTCACCTGGTCATGCAATGCCAAGGCCAACGTGCCGCGCGCCACGCTCAAAGTGCTGCGCGACAATGGTCTGCGCCTGCTGCTCGTCGGCTACGAATCGGGCAACCAGCAGATCCTGCACAACATCAAGAAGGGCATGCTGATCGACGTGGCGCGGCGCTTCACCAAGGATTGCCACGAGCTCGGCATCACCATTCACGGCACCTTCATTCTCGGGCTGCCCGGCGAGACCAAGGCGACGATCGAGGAGACGATCCGCTTCGCCACCGAGATCAACCCGCACACCATCCAGGTCTCGCTGGCCGCGCCCTATCCCGGCACGTTCCTGCATCGCCAGGCGGTGGAAAACGGCTGGCTCGATGCCGCGCATGCCGAGCTGGTGGACGAGCACGGCATCCAGATCGCGCCGCTCCAATATCCCCATCTCTCGCACCGCGAGATCTTCGATTCGGTCGAGGTCTTCTACAAGCGGTTCTATTTCCGGGCCGGCAAGATCGCTTCGATCGTCTCGGAGATGGTGCGCAGCCCTGAAATGATGCGCCGCCGCCTGCGCGAGGGGGTCGAGTTCTTCCAATTCCTGCGCGAGCGGGAGATGGCGCACTGACGCTGCGGCGCCTCATCGTTTGCGCCGACGATTTCGGGCTCGACGCGGCCGTCAACGAGGCGGTCGAGTGCGCGCACCGCGACGGCATCCTCACCGCCGCGAGCCTGATGGTGGGCGCGCCCGCCGCTGCCGATGCGGTCGCGCGGGCCCGGCGCCTGCCGGGGCTTCATGTCGGTCTGCACCTCGTTCTCGTCGCCGGCCGGCCGGTCTTGCCGGCGCAGCAGGTCCCGGCGCTGGTGGGCAGCGACGGTGCCTTTCGTGCCGGACTGGTTCGCGCCGGGTTCCGATTCTTCTTCCGGCGCCGCGCGCGCCAACAGCTCGCGCGCGAGATCGCCGCGCAGTTCGATGCTTATCGTGCGACCGGGCTCGCGCTCGATCACGTCAATGCGCACTGTCACATGCATCTTCATCCGACCGTCGGCCGGCTCGTGGTCGCGCTCGCGCGCGATTACGGCGTGCGGGCGGTGCGCATCCCGGCCGAGCCGGTCGCGGTCCTGCGGCGCGCCGGCGCGGACCCGGCGGCCTGCGCCACGGCCGCGTTCCATGCGCCGTTCGCGGCATTGTTGCGCCGCCGCGTGCGCCGGGCAGGGCTTGTCGCCAACGACCGCCTGCTTGGCCTCGCCTGGAGCGGCGGGCTCACCGAATCCCGGCTGCTGCGGCTGCTCGATGCGCTTCCGCCGGGCGTGAGCGAGGTCTACTGCCATCCGGCCATGTCGCGGCCCGCGCCGCTGGTGCGCGCCATGCCGTATTACCGACACAGGGATGAATTCGACGCGCTCGTGAGTCCGGCGGTGCGCCAGCGCGTCGCTGCCGGCGCGATCGCGCTGATCGGCTACCGCGCGCTCGGCTGATCCCCGTCGCCGCGCACCGGGCCCAGCAGCGCCGGCAGGACGAGGAAGGTCGAGACCAGCGTGTAGGCGAGCGCGATCGAGAGCAGCTTGCCCATCTCGGACATGCCGGTGTTGTTCGAAAGCACGAGGCTGCCGAACGCCGTCCCCGTCGTCAGCGCGCTGAACAGAATGGCACGGGCGGTACTCGACTGCAGCAGCCCGCCCTGCCCGTTGCGCCAGCGCATGACAAAATAGACGTCGAAGGCGACGCCGATGCCGAGCAGCAAGGGCAGGGTGATGATGTTGGCGAAATTGAGCGACATGCCGAACAGCACGCCCGTCGCCAGCGTCAGCACCCCGGCGACGGCGAGCGGCACCAGCACCAGCGCGACATCGCGCGGCCACCGCATCACCGCCAGCAGCAGAATGGCGATGGCGATGACGGCGATGATCCCCGCGGTCGCGAACGCGCTCGTCACGGTGTTGGCGGATTCGATGATCGTGACGGGCGTTCCCGTGGCGTCGGGCGCGACCGGCGTCACCTGATCGACGAAGCGACGCAACGCCGCATTGTCGGGCGCGCCGCCCTTGGGAAAGACCTCGATCCGCGCCCTGTCGTCGGGCGCGATCCATTCGCGCTTGAGAGCGGCCGGCAGCGTGGCGATCGAGACCGGACCCGCCGTCAGCGACAGCCGTAGATCGTCGAGCCGCTCGCTGAGGCCGGTCGTGAGATCGGCGCGCAGCATCGGCAGCGCGGCCGCACCGCGCGTCAGAACCTGGCGTAGCTGCGCGGCGAGAGACTGCGCCGCGGTAACGCCGTGCTTGCCGGCTTCCTCCATATCCGTGGCCGTGGCTGCGATCGCCGCGAGCGTGTCGGCGTCGCTCGGCGGCGGCTTGGTCGAAGTTGGCGACAGCGTCGGGCCGAACAGCGTCGCCGCGTCGGCGAGCAGCGCGAGCTTCGCTTTCTGGTCCTCGGGGACGAAGCTTGCGGCGGTGACGGTCTGCGCCACGTCCGGCAGCTTGTCGAGCCGGGCGGCGAGCGCCTGGGCGGCGTCGAGCGATGGCGCCAGTATCTCGATCGTATTCGGCGTGTCGTTCGGGTCCGAGCGCAGCATGTTGATGACCCGCATCGCCTCGGTGTGCTGATTCTGGAGATCGAGCGGATTGAAATCGAAATTGAGCCACGGCATCAGCGCGAGCGCCGCGGCCGTGACGATGGCGGCAACGATCAGCACCAGGCGCCGGCGCTCGACCAGGAACCGGTCGACAGGTGCAGCCCAGGCGAAGCCCACCGGACGCCGCTCGCCGTGCGGACGCAGCAGTGTCAGCAGCGCCGGCAACAGCGTGAAGCTCAGCGCCAGCGCTACCACCATGCCCACCCCGGCAATGAGGCCGAGCTCGGAAACGCCGGTGTAATCCGTCGGCACGAAGGAAAAGAATCCGACCGCGGTCGCCGCCGCCGCCACCGTGAGCGGACCACCGATGCCGCGCGCGGTCTCGCGCAGCGCCGTGGCGAGGTCGCCGGTACGGAACCGCTCGTCGCGATAGCGTACGCCGAACTGGATGCCGAAATCGACCGCGAGCCCGATGAACAGGACGGCGAAGGCGGCCGAGATCGGGTTGAGCGGCCCGACCGCAGCGACCGCGAACGTGGCGCATGCGATGAGCCCGACGACGAGCGTGACGACGATCGCAGCGACGAGGCGCGGCGAGCGCAGCGCCAGCAGCAGCCACAGGCACAAGAGGCCGATCGACAGCGCGGTGGTGAACCCCGCCCCCTCGGACAAGGTGGCGAGCTGCGCGTCGTCGAGCGCGACCGAGCCGGTGATGCCGATGCTCACGCCGCGCGCAGGCGTGAGGCCCAGCGCCTCGGCGGCGCTGCGCACCGCTGCAGTGGCGCGCGCGCCGGGCTCAAGCGCGTTGTAATCAAGCACCGGCTGCACCAGCACGAAGCGCCGCAGTTCCCGCTTCAGCGGCTTGCGCCCGCTGAGCAGCGTCTGCCACGACAGCGGCGCGAAGCGGCCGGCCTGGGCATTCGTGACGGCATCGGTAACGGCGGCGAGCGGCGCGGCGAGTGCCGGGGCGGCGATGTCGCCCCGGCTCGCCCCCTGCGCCAACAGGTCAAGCGCGGCAAAGATGCCCCTAAGGCTGGGGTCGGCGGCCAGCGTCCCGATCATCGGCTGTGCCGCGATCATCTGATTGGTGAAGTCCTGCACCTCCGCGGTCGGTAGGAACAGGATGCCCTCGCGCCGGAAGAACGGGCCGCCTTCGGGTTCCTCGACGCTCTTGAACAGCGCCGGCATCGCCCGGAGGCGCGCGGCGAGCGCGGCGGCCGAGTCGGCGGCCAGGTCGGGGGTGGCACCGTCGATGACGATCGCCAGCACGTCGACGCGCTGCGGAAAGAGCCGGTCCATCTGGGCATCGCGCTGCCGCCACGGCAAATGGGGCGAGATGAGATTGTTAACGTCGGTGTCGATGCTGATACGGCTCGCCGTGAAGACGCCGCCCGCCAGCGCGAGCAGCAGCATGGCGAGCGTTACCGCGCCGGCATGGCGGCGGCACGCATCGACCACGGTGGCAAGAAGCTGCTCCATCGCTCACGCCTCGCCGGCGGGACGGCGGCCGAATGCGGGGGCGGGGCGAACATGGGCCACCCGGAGGCGGCGCCGGAGGCGGACCATGCGCGCCTTTATCGAAGAGCCGGCGCCGCGGCGCAAGCCCGGGAATCGTCGCGGCCGGCCGGCGCGCCTCGTCCCATTACAATGACCAGCCCAGCCGGAGGCCGACATTGGTGATGCCTGGGTTGTGCTTGCCGATGTCGGCGTTGGAGACGTGATCGATATAGACCGCCACGCTCGCGACCGGCGTCACGCGGTAGCCGATCTCGACACTCTCGTGGAAGAGGAGCCGCGTGCCCAGGCCCTTGTGATCGCGCGCCGTGCTTTCGTTCGGGCCGCTGTGCACCGCGCCGCCAAGGCCGAGATCGGCAAACAGGGCTTCGGTGACTGGCGCCAGCCACGTGAGCCCGGCATAGGCATAGCTGGTCTTGCCAGCGCTGTTGACGGTGACGCCGATATGAGGCCGCGGGGCGAAAACCGGGGCGAGCAACCCTGGCGAGAGGAACAGCAGCTCGCCGTTGAAATCGGCACCGGGCTCGTCGTGGTCCGCGCCGATGGGGATGTCGTGATCGAGGATGCCGATTTTCGCCTCATCGAAGATGCCTTGGGCGGCGAAGGCCCGCGGTGGCGCCGTCAGGGCAATGCAGCCGGCAAGGCATATGACGGTCCCGGTTCTCATCTTTTTCCGATGGTAAGTCCACGCGCGCGCCCGCATGTCGCACAAATCGCCAGGTTTGCCAAGCTTCGATCACGGCAAGGCGTCGCCATGTCCGGCCGAAACAGAGGGGAATCGCCGCCGCGGTGTGGGTCCAAAGCCGCCGGCCGCCATTGCCTTTCCGGTTGCGTCCGCGGCCGCGACGATGTTTCCTCGCTGGTGCCCGCGAGGACCGAGACGATGCACGAGGAAACTCTTCCGCAGCTTGCCGCCGCGCTTGCCACCGGCCGCACCTCGAGCCGCGCGCTCGTCGAGGAGGCGCTGGCACGGATTGCCGACCCCGGCGGCGAAGGCGGGCGCGCCTTCATCGCCGTCGCCGCCTCGCACGCGCGCCAAGCTGCCGACGCGCAGGACAAGCTGCGCCAGGCCGGCTACGTCGCCTCGCCGCTCGCCGGGCTCCCGGTCTCGATCAAGGATCTGTTCGACGTGGCGGGCGAGCGCACGCTGGCGGGCTCGAAGGCGCTCGACGACGCGCCGCCGGCACCGCGCGATGCCGCCATCGTGGCGCGCCTCAAGACGGCAGGCGCGGTGCTCGTGGGTCGCACCAACATGACCGAGTTCGCATTCTCCGGCGTCGGCATCAATCCGCATTACGGCACGCCCGGCAACCCCTTCGACCGCACGCGCATTCCGGGGGGTTCGTCGTCGGGTGCGGCGGTCTCGGTCGCGGACGGCTTCGCCGCGCTGGCCATCGGCACCGATACCGGCGGCTCGGTACGGATTCCCGCGGCGCTGTGCGGCCTCGTCGGAATGAAGCCGACGCAGCATCGCGTACCGCTGGCGGGCACGCTGCCATTGTCGCCGACGCTCGATTCGATCGGCCCGCTCGGGCGCAGCGTCGCCTGCTGCGCGCTCGCCGACGCCGTCCTCGCGGGCGATTCGCCGGAAGTGCCGCCGCCGCTGCCGGTTGCCGGGTTGCGGCTCGGCGTGCCGCAGCGCGTCGTGCTCGATGGGCTCGACGATCAGGTGGCGGCCGGATTCGCGCGTGCATGCACGGCCTTGTCGCGCGCGGGCGCGCGCCTCGTCGACCTGCCGCTTGACGCGCTCACGGACTATGTCGCGATCAACGCCACCGGCGGATTCTCCGCTGCCGAGGCCTTCGCCTGGCATCGCAAGCTGCTTGAGCGCCGCGGTGGCGAATACGATCCGCGCGTGCGCGTGCGCATCGAGCGCGGCGGGCAGATGAGCGCTGCCGATTACGTCACGCTGGTCCGGGAGCGGGCCGATCTCATCGCCCGGGTCGATGCCGAGACCGTTTCTTTCGACGCGCTTGTCCTGCCGACGGTGCCGGTGATCGCGCCGCCCATTGCCGCCTTCGCCGACGACCGCGACTTCGCCCGCCTCAATATGCTCATTCTGCGCAATCCGGCGATCGTTAACTTTCTCGACCGTTGCGCGCTCACACTGCCGGTCGCGCCGCGGGGGGCGCTGCCGGTCGGGCTCATGGTCGTGGCCCGGCACGACGAGGACCGCCGGCTGCTCGCCATCGGGCAGGGTCTGGAGTCGGCGCTGGCGCCGTCCCGCGGCGGCTAACCGCAGCCGCCGCCGTCGAGCGCCTCCATGAAAGGTCCGATCGCCTTGAGGAGCGGCACCAGGACCTCGCCCAAAGCTGCGCCGCTGGCCAGGCGGTGGCGTCCCTCGAGCACCGCGTAGTCGCCGTGCCGGCCGGCGCCGGGCGCCGCCTTGACGATGGTGTAGAGCGGGCTCGCGTGGGTATGGCGGAAGACCGAGAACACGGCCGCGCCCTCGTATTGGTCGATGGCATAGTCGCGCCAGGCGCCGCGCGCCACCTGACGGCTGTAGAGCGACAGCAGCTGATGGAGCTCGAGGCGAGTGAAAAAGATGCGCTTGTGCCGGCGGCGAAAATCGGCGAGGCGGAGAACCTGGCTCATCGGCCGCCTGTCATGGATGTGACATGAGACCAGTCTTTCCCATTTCCCGGCCGAGGTCCAGGCCCAAGGTGGCGCGACAAATCGTCCTTAGGGGGCACGAATTTGCTTCGCTCGGGAGCGGAAGCTATGGTAATGGCACCGCCCTGAAACCGGCGATGCGAGGCGCTTGGTGAGCGATATCTTCCGCGAAATCGAAGAGGAGTTGCGGCGCGACAACTTCTTCAAGCTGTGGCAGCGCTATGGCAAGTACGTCATCGCGCTGGCGGTGATCGCGGTCGTGGCGACGGCGCTGGCGGTGGGTTGGCGCCAGTACCGCGTGCGCGCGAGCCAGGCCGAAGGCGTGCGCTATGCCGCCGCGCTCGACCTCTTGACTCAAGGCAAGGCGAAAGATGCCGCCGCGGCCTTCGCGGCGATGGGCGCGACGGCGACCGGCAGCCGCGCCATGCTGATCAAGTTCGAACAGGCGTCGATCAAGGCCAAGGCGAACGACTTTGCCGGTGCCACGGCCCTTTACGATCAGATCGCTTCGAACAGCGACAATGCGCGGATCTATCGCGATCTCGCGAACCTGCTCGTGGGCGACCTCGCCATCACCACCGACCCCAAGGCAGCGGTCGCGCGCTTGAAGCCGCTCACCGATGCGTCCAACCCGTGGCACTACAGCGCGCGCGAGCTGACCGCCGTGGCCGACATGGGGCTGGGCGACGTCGCGTCGGCGCGCAAGATCTATCGTCAACTCGCCGACGACCTCGCGGCGCCGCGAGGGCTGCGCGCCCGCGCGACGGAGATGACCGCGGCACTCGCTCCATGACACGGCTCCGCGCCGTCGCGCGGCTCGGTTTCGCGCTCGTCGCCGTCGCCGCACTCGCCGGCTGCGACTGGGTCGGCGACCTCTTCACCACGAACAAGGAGCCGCTGCCGGGCAAGCGGATCGCGGTGCTGAGCCTCGACCGTCCGATGGTGGTCGATCCCAAGGTCGAGGCCGTGCCGGTGCGGCTGCCGCCGCCTTATGACAATCCGGCCTGGCCCGATGCCGGGGGCTATCCCAGCCATGCCATGTACCATCTCGCGCTCGGCAATGTGATCAAGAAGGTCTGGTCGGCCGATGCCGGCGACGGCGCCGGCCGCTACGGCCGTGTCGTGGCGCAGCCGGTGATCGACGGCGGCCGGGTGTTCACGATGGATGCCTTCGACGTGGTTTCGGCCTTCGAGGCCGAGACCGGCAAGCGGCTGTGGCGGTTCGACCCCCGGCCCAAGAATGCCCAGGACGAGACCTATGGCGGCGGGGTTGCGGCTACCGCCGGCCGGGTCTTCGTCGCCACCGGCTATGGCCAGGTTCTGGCCCTCGATGCCGCCACCGGCAAGCGCATCTGGGTCGAGAATGTCGGCGCGCCGGTGCATGGCTCGCCCACTGTCGCCGACGGCCGCGTCTTTGCCATCACCGTTATCAATCAGCTCGAAGTGCTCGATGCCGCCGACGGCCACGTATTGTGGACGCATAGCGGCATTCCCGAGCCCGCCAGCCTCTTGGGTGCGGCGAGCCCGGCGGTCGCCGGCGACATCGTCGTCGTGCCCTATACCTCGGGCGAGATTTTCGCGCTCAGGGTGGAGAACGGGCGGGTGCTGTGGTCGGACAATCTCGCCATGGCGCGGCCGCTGGGGGCGCTCAATTCGATCGCCGACGTGCGCGGGCAGCCGGTGATCGACCGCGACCGGGTGTTCGCGGTGAGCCAGAGCGGGCTCATGGTGGCCATCGATCTGCGGACCGGCGACCGCGTGTGGGAGCAGAACGTCGGCAGCTCGCATGCGCCGTGGGCGGCCGGCCACTACATCTACGTGCTCAATAATGACAACGAACTCGTCTGCCTGACCCGCGACGACGGCCAGGTGCGGTGGGTGCGCGAGCTGCCGCATTGGGAAGACGAGGCCAAGCGCAGCGACGCGATCGAGTGGACCGGGCCGGTCCTTGCCGGCAACCGCATCATCGTCGTGGCTTCGACCGGCGAGGCGCTGTCGATCTCGCCCTATGACGGCAAGCCGCTCGGGGAGACGGAATTCCCGGACCGCGTGTACATCATGCCGGCGGTCGCGGACAAGACGCTGTACGTGCTGACCGACGGGGCCGAACTCATCGCGTTGCGCTAGCGGACCATGACGCTGACGGTGGCCATCATCGGCCGTCCCAATGTCGGAAAATCGACCTTGTTCAACCGCCTCGCCGGGCGGCGCCTGGCGCTCGTGGATGACACGCCGGGCGTGACGCGCGACCGCCGCGAGGCCGAGGCCAGTCTCGGCGGCCTGCACTTCCGCATCATCGATACCGCGGGCCTCGACGCGGAAACGGACCAAGGCGCGCTCGCGTGGCGCGTCCAGGCCCAGACCGCACGCGCGCTGGCCCAGGCCGATGTCGCGCTGTTCGTCGTCGATGCGCGCGCCGGCGTGACGCCGCTCGACCGCCATTTCGCCACCTGGCTGCGCCGCGCGGGCAAGCCCGTGATCCTCGTCGCCAACAAGACCGAGGGACGCGGCGGCAGCGGCGCGATCGAAGCCCATGAACTGGGGCTCGGCGTTCCCATTCCGATCTCGGCCGAGCATGGCGAGGGTCTGGCCGATCTCTACGAAGCGCTCGCCGCGCACGCCGAGCCTGCCGCCCCGCCGGCGCCCGAAGCGGCGGAAGCGCGGCCGCTGCAGCTCGCGGTCATCGGCCGGCCCAATGTCGGCAAGTCCACCCTCGTCAACCGGCTGCTCGGCGAGGACCGCATGCTCACCGGGCCCGAGCCGGGGATCACGCGCGATGCGGTCGCGAGCGAATGGCGCTGGCATGACCGGGCGGTGCGGCTGATCGATACCGCCGGGCTGCGGCGCCGGCCGCGGATCGAGGGGAAGATCGAGAAGCTCTCGGTTGCCGATACGCTGCGCACCATCCGCTTTGCCGAGGTGGTGGTGCTGGTGGTCGATGCGACCCAGCTCCTGGAGCGCCAGGACCTGACCCTGGCGCGGCTCGTCGCCGACGAGGGCCGCGCGCTGGTGCTGGCGGTCAACAAGTGGGACCTGGTCGAAGACAAGACGCAGGCGCTGGCACGGCTCAAGGACTCCATCGCGCAGGCGCTGCCGCAGCTTGCAGGACTGGCGGCGGTGCCGCTGTCGGCGCTCACCGGGACGGGGATCGCGCGGCTCATGCCGGCCGTCCTCGCCGCCGAGGCGGCCTGGAACCGGCACGTCCCGACGCCGCGCCTCAACCGCCTTCTGGCGCAGGCACAGGAACGCCATCCGCCGCCGCTCGTCGCCGGAAGGCGACTCAAGCTGCGCTATATGACGCAGGCGAATATCCGCCCGCCCACCTTCGCGCTCTTCGCCTCGAGGCCGGGCGAACTGCCCGAAAGCTGGCGCCGCTATCTGGTCAATCTGCTGCGCGACGCCTTCGACCTCCAGGGCGTCCCCATCCGCGTCATGCTGCGCAAGGGCAAGAACCCCTACGCGGGCACCTGACATCGAGCGGCCGCGGCATCCGGTCTGACGCGTGGGCATGGCTCGTCGCCGCGCCGCGCGCGCAAATGACCATGAATGCCTATTGCGGCACGCCGGAGTTCTGAACTTTACCTCTAATCATTTGATATAGCACGTAGATTTGGCGACGGCGCCGGCTCCGCCAGCGCCTTGGAAGCGCCTTTCCGCCGCTCGGGATCGCTGTTGCCGGCGATGGGCGATGCGCGCGCGTCACCGGCGTATGGCCGCCGCGGTGCGCGGCCCCGCCCACATCGTGAAATCCGGCAAGACGCCGGTGCTCGACCCGGCCGAGGCGCGCGGTGCTCGACAGCATCGACGTGACGACGCTGGCGGGCTTGCGTGACCGCGCGCTGATCGGGCTCATGGTCTATTCCTTCGCGCGCATCGGCGCGGCGCTCGCGATGAAGCTCGAGGACGTGTTCACCCAGCACCGGCGGCTCTGGGTGCGGTTGCGCGAGAAAGGCGGCAAGCGCCATGCCATGCCGTGCCATCATAACCTCGATGAGTACCTGGCCGCCTATCTCGACGGCGCGGGCCTGCGCGACGATCCCAAGGGGCCGCTGTTCCGCACCATCGGCCGCGGCACCGGCCAGCTCACGCGCACGGCGCTGCCGCAGGCGAATGCCTACGCGATGATCCGCCGCCGCGCCGATGCTGCCGGCATCGCCACCAAGATCGGCAATCACACGTTCCGGGCAACGGGGATCACGGCCTATCTGAAGAACGGCGGCACGCTCGAAAAGGCCGCCGCGATGGCGGACCACGCCTCCACACGCACGACGCAGCTCTATGGTCGCCGGCGCGACGAGGTGAGTCTCGATGAAGTTGAGCGGATCGGGATTTAGGCCAAGAACCTGCTATAAATCGCAAGCTACAAACGTTCTGGGGACCAATGTTCATAATCGCGCAGTTCCCGCTGGCCGACTTCCGGCCGCTCATCAAAGGCGGAAAGGGACAACTCTCTGTCCCGGATTGGGCGTCTGATAATCTTGATTCGGGCTTCATCAGGGGATTCGGCCAAATCTCAGCTCGAAATGGGTCCAGCCTCGGCTTGGGAGGTGAACGCTCCTTCGCTGATATGAACAATGCGATCCGTTTTGGTCCGGTGGGTTTCCGTCAGTCGGGGTGGAACAAATCGTTGCCGCTCGCGCTCTGGTTCCGCCGCCTCTATTTCGACGGTGAGATGGCTGGCCGTTTCGAGGTCGGATTTATGGTGCCCCAAGGAGATATGCTCGACACGTTCAGAAACCAACCTGTGGACCCGCCTTTGATCGCACAGGCAATCCTCTCGAATTATGTTGAGGTTCACTCCGTCGACGGTTCGAAGCGACGAGTGGCCTTTGCCGCCTGTTCTGAACCACTGGGTCTAGCGTATCTCGCCAGCACGACGCGAAATGATGCCCTAAGCGAATTCCCGATAGCAGAGACCTATGGTGCGGAAGTCTTCGTTGGTAAGCCCACTTTGCATATTCGCATCCCCTTGGGCCTCGAGATTAAAACCAGCAACGACCGGCGTTGTTTGAACGCCGACGATGAGCCGGAATTTTTTATCACGTCGGCCCGCGACTCTGACACACGAAATAATGTTCTGGTTCAAGCGTCAGCCCACGGGGTGCGGGACGAAAGTGCAGGCGAGCGCGTCACGCGCGTACTCTTTGCCCATCTCAATGCGCTGCTATTTGCCCACGCGCAATTCGTGAAGGCCGGTCGGGAGATTAGCGGCCTCAATGGACGGGATGTCCTGCGCGCCGCTATTTCAAAGATGATTGAACGTTTCGGTCGGTTTTCGCAGATCGAAGATAACGAGACTGACAAAGGATTTGCAGAAGGTATGCGGCTCTTTGCTAGAGCCTATGCCGGGCGTATCGACGATCTGGTAGCGAAACTTCACGATCTCTCGGCCGAGTGGAACAAGCCTACGACCGTTGAAAGCTTCAAGCGGTACGCCAAAGCGCTGCACGACCTGATCTTGACCACGGCGGTCAAGACGATGGTAGCGAAGGCGCTTGAGCCGAAATAATACTGGAAAGGGTTGGGCAGCGCCGAACGCTTAGCCCGTCTAGCCCGTTGTGGCGGCGAACCGCCGAAACCAGTGACACAAACATAAGGTGTACGCACGCCAACGTCAAGATGGGGGGAGGTGCGTCGGCTGGAAGTTGGGGCAGCGATAAACCGGATTATCACGCACATCGTCTCGACGGTGAAAGCCCCGGTCATCGCTGACCGGGGCTCTCGAAATACGGCTCGCGCCGGATAGGAAGCGCCGTCCGTATGGTTGGCGATCCCTCATGGATCGCTACACTCCCGTAGGGAAGGGTATCCACGCCTTGCGTTGCCGCGATCTCACGGGGCCGAAGCCCTTTCGCCTTTCAGCGCCTATCACGCCGTTTTGCCCGGAGGCCGTGTCACCCCGCGCTCGGGGGTGTTTCCGGGTCAGTCAAAAGCTTGGTCAACATGACCTCCTTTCGCTGACCCGGTTCAGTTGGGCACGATCCTTTACCTGGTCAAGTCGATGACAGGCGGGGGCGTCGACCATGAACTGCACCAGAATTACGCACCAGAAAAGCCCTGCCGGTTCAGCGGCCTAATTTTGGTTCGAAATTCTTGATTTATGCATATCCCCCGCGCCGTTGACGGCGCTCGCCTCGTCGCTGCGCTTCTGTGGCTCTGCTCTCGGGCGGCGCGGCGTTGGGGTGATCGCGGCGCGGCGGGGTGCGCTCCGGCTCGCTTCCCCGCGTCACCCTTGAGGTCGCCGCCTCCGCACCCTTTAATGGCCGCGTTGCGGCTGCGATGACGGGGCATTCCATGGGCGCGTTCGGCATTGGGCAGGCGGTGAGCCGGTTCGAGGATCCGCGGCTGCTGCGCGGCGGCGGGCGGTTCATCGACGATTTCAACCTGCCGGGCCAAGCCTATGCCTATGTCCTGCGCTCGCCGCACGCACATGCGCGGATGGACCGGATCGATCTTGCGGCGGCCAAGGCGATGCCGGGCGTCGTCGGCATTTTCACGCAGGCCGATCTCGCCGCCGACGGGCTCGGCACCACGCGGGTGAATTTCCAGCGCAAGCGGCCGGACGGCTCGCCGCTGTTCGCGCGGCCCCATCCCGGGCTCGCGCGCGAGCGCGTGCGCTATGTCGGCGATCCCATCGTCCTCGTCGTCGCCGCGACGCTCGACCAGGCCAAGGACGCGGCCGAGGCGATCGCGATCGACTTCACGCCGCTGCCGGCGGTGACCGCGACCGCGGCGGCGACCGCGCCGGGCGCGCCTTCGGTATGGGACGAGTGCCCCGACAACGTCTCGCACGTGTTCGAGACCGGCAACAAGGCCGCGACCGATGCCGCCTTCGCCGCCGCTGCGCATGTGGTGAAGCGGCGCTATGTCATCAGCCGCGTGCATGCGCAGTACATGGAGCCGCGCGGCGTGCTGGGATCGTGGGATGCCCGCGAGGAGCGCTTCACGCTCCATGCCGACGTGCAGTATCCGCACCGCGTGCGCCAGATGCTCGCGAACAACATCTTCAAGCTGCCGGAGCAGAGCATCCGCGTCATCGCCGGCGATGTCGGCGGCGGGTTCGGCACCAAGGGCTGGCAGTATCCCGAGCACCGGCTGATGCTATGGGCGTCGCGCAAGCTCGGCCGGCCGGTGAAATGGCGCTGCGAGCGCAGCGAGGCGGTGCTTGCCGACGAGCACGGCCGCGACGTCATCGCCGATGCCGAACTCGCGCTCGATGCGAGCGGCAAGTTCCTGGCCTTGCGCGTGCACACGATCAGCAATGTCGGCGCCTATCTCTCGTCCGACCGCAACCTCTTGGCCACCTTCACCAGCCTGGGTGCGGTGGTCGGCACCTATGCGATCCCGGCGGCCTACGCGCATCTCACCGTCGCGTTCTCGAACGCCAACGCGACCGCGCCCTATCGCGGCGCCGGCCGGCCCGAGGCGATCTATATCATCGAGCGCATCATCGACGATGCGGCGCGCGAATTGGGCCGCGACCGCGTCGCGTTGCGGCGGATGAACCTGATTCCGTCCGCGGCGATGCCCTACAAGACGCCGCTCGGCGGCCTCAACTACGATTGCGGCGAGTTCCAGCGCAACATGGACATGGCTGCTTCGCTCGCCGACGTCGCCGGTTTCGAGGCGCGGCGCGCGGCATCGGCCAAGCGCGGCAGGCTGCGCGGGCTTGCCGTCGTCAACGCGATCGAGCGCGCGGCCGGGCCCGGCGCCGAATTTGCCGAAGTCCGCTTCGACACCAGCGGCGGCGCCACGCTGCTGATGGGCTCCAAGAACCAGGGCCAGGGCCATGCCACGATCTTCCGCCAGATCCTGATCGAGAAGCTCGGCCTCGCGCCCGAGGACATCCGCTACACCGACGGTGACACCGATCTCGTCGCCTTCGGCATCGGCACCAACGGCTCGCGCTCGACCGTGATCGGCGGCACCGCCGTCACCATCGCCGCGGACAAGGTGATTGCCAAGGCAAAGAAGCTCGCTGCCCACATGCTCGAGGCGAGCGAGGCCGATCTCACCCTTGCCGACGGCCGCTTCGTCGTCGCCGGCACCGACCGCGGCGTCACCCTCAAGGAAGTGGCGCGCACCTCCTATCTCGTGCCGCGCCTGCCCAAGGGGATGGAGCCGGGACTCTACGAGACCGGCACCTTCGCGCCGGTGCAGGACACCTATCCCAATGGCTGCCATGTCTGCGAGGTCGAAATCGATCCCGATACCGGCGCCGTTCAGATCGTCGCCTATGCGGTCGTCGACGATGTCGGCACGGTGATCAATCCCAAGACGCTCAAGGGCCAGATCCACGGCGGCGTCGCCCAGGGCGCGGGGCAGGTGCTGATGGAGCAGGTCGTCTATGACGGCGAGTCGGGCCAGCTCCTCACCGCGTCGTTCATGGATTATGCGATGCCGCGCGCCGACTCGTTTCCCGACTTCGCGGTCGAGAGCAATCCGGTGCCGACCGCGCTCAATCCGCTCGGCGCGAAGGGGGCGGGCGAAGCCGGGACGGTGGGCGCGCTGCCGGCGGTGATGAACGCGATCATCGACGCGCTCGCGCCGCTGGGCGTCCGCGATCTCGACATGCCGGCGACGAGCGAGCGGGTGTGGCGCGCGCTGGCGGCCGCGCGGCGGTCGTGACGTTTCTCCCCTCGGTGTTGACGAGGCTGCAACTCTCATAGAGCCGCCAAGCCATAAAACGGCGGTGAGGAAACGGTCGATGAAGGCGATGGTGATGCGCGGGTTCGGTCCGCCCGAGGTCATGCAGCTCGAGGACGTGCCGACGCCCGAGCCCGGTCCGGGCGAGGTGCTGATCGAGGTGCATGCCGTCTCGGTCAATCGCACGCTCGACCTGACCGTGCGCGCGGGACAATATCCGCGGCCGGTGCGGCTGCCGCATGTGCTTGGCGTCGATCCCTCGGGCGTCATCGTCAAGCTCGGGCCGGGGGTGACGTCGCGCCGGGTCGGCGACCGCGTCGCGACTTATCTGCGGCTCAATCCCGAGGACGGCAAGTCGGCGCCCGAGCTGCTCGGCCTGACGGTGTGGGGCGGCTATGCGCAATATGTGAAGCTTCCGGCGGCGCGCACCTATCTCGTTCCCGACGGTCTCGACCTCGACACCGCGACCGTGGTGGCGCGGCACGCGCCGCTGGCCTTCAGCATGCTGCGCGACAAGGCGAAGCTTGTGCCGCGCGAGTGGGTGCTCGTCATGGGCGCGGCCGGCGGGCTCGGCAGCAGCGCCGTGCAGACGGCGAAATATCTCGGCGCGCGCGTGATCGCGGGCGCCGGCGCCGACGAGCGCGTCGCGGCGGCGCTACGGCTCGGCGCCGATTTCGGCGTCAACTATCGCGCCGCCGACCTGACCGCCGAGGTGAAGCGGATCACCGGCGGCACCGGTGCCGACATCGTGCTCGAGAATATCGGCGATCCCGATCTCTTCAGCCGCGCCTTCATAAGCCTCGGCCGCGGCGGCAGGCTGGTCACCGCCGGCGCGCATGGCGGCGGCATCGTGCCGGTCAATGTGAGCCATCTCTACATCAACCATCTCACCATCATCGGCTGGACCGGGCAGAGCGATGCCGACGTGAACGACAGCCTCAAGGCCGCCGCCCAAGGCCACCTGCACGTCCTCATCGACCGGAGCCTGCCATTGTCCGCCGCCGCCGAGGCGCACCGCATCGTCGCCGCGCGTTCGGGCCTTGGCAAAGTGATCCTTCACCCCCGGTCGATCGACTGACGCCGCCGTGCCGCGCTCGGATCGACCCGGCGGCTGCCCAAGGACCAGTCGGGAGTGAGCCCCGATCGGGAAGCGCCGGCGGAGCGCGCGGCGGAAGATGCGATCATCCGCTGGATCCTGACCGAGGGAAGGTCGGCCCCGAGCGTCGCGCGCTTCATCGGCGGGCTGTGCCGTCACCTCGTTGCCGCGGGCGTGCCGCTGTGGCGCGCGACGATCTATGCCGCGACGCTGCACCCGCAGCTGCGCGGATTCGGCTGGCGCTGGTGGCGCAACCGTAGCGTCACCGAGGAGGTGCGGATCGCGCGGGGCATCGAGCGCAGCGCCGAATATCTCGACAGCCCGCTGCGCGGCGTCATCGAGACCGGAGCCGCGTTCGACCGTCGGCTCGACGGCGGTGCGGGCGCGCTTCCGTTGCTCGACGATCTGGCGCGCGAGGGCGGCACGGAATATATCGCCGCGCCGCTCAACCGCATCGGCGAGCGCTTCCCGGCGGTGGCCTGGGCGACCGATCGGGCCGGCGGATTTTCGGCCGGCGACCGCGCGCTGCTCGAGGCGATCCGCCCGGCGCTGGCTGCGGTGATCGAGGCTGCGGTGCTGCGCCGCACGGCGCGCAGCCTGTTCTCGATCTATCACGGCCGCCATGTCGGTGACCGCATCTTCGAGGGAAAGATCCTGCGCGGCGGCGTCGATCTCCTGCGCGCGGTCATCATGGCCACCGATCTGCGGGGATTTACCGGGATGTCCGACCGCCTGCCGGGCGAGGCGGTGATCGGCGCTCTCGACGCCTATTTCGAGCTTGTGACGGTTGCCGTCCACGCCGTCGGCGGGCACGTCCTCAAATTCATCGGCGACGGCGTGCTTGCCATTGTCGCGGCCGAGGAGGGGCATGACGGTGCGGCCGCTTCCGCCGGGCTTGCCGCGGCGCGCGCCATCCTCGCCGGACTCGAGGCCCATAACGCCGCGGCGGCGAGCGCGCGGCGGGTCGTGCTTCGGGCCGGAATCGGTCTTCACCTCGGCACGGTCATGTACGGCAATGTCGGCGCGCCCGACCGGCTCGACTTCACGGCGATCGGCCCTGCCGTCAACCTCGCGTTCCGGCTCGAGGAGTTGACCAAGGGCCTCGGCCGCCCGGTGCTCGCCTCGGCCGACTTCGCCGCGGCGGCAGCGGAGGCGGAGGCGCTCGCCCCGCTGGGACGCCATCCGATCCGCGGGCTCAGCGACGACGAAGAGGTTTTCGGCCTGCCCGAGCACGACGAAGGACCGGACCCGCGGCGTCGGGCGATCGAGGCCGAATGAATGCGTTCGCCCGCTGACCCTCGGGCGCGACGTTTCGACCTTCGCGCGACGCCTTCCGATGCGATCCAAGCTGGAAACCGCGGCGAACGTGTCCCCGCGCAGCCTTGACGCGCGACACTGCCCTATGGTCGAATATCGGCACATCACTTGCTTCCGATATGTAATGGGCTGGCGATTGACGCGATTGGCGGAGCGCGGAAGCTGAGCACAGGCGGCGCGATCCGTTTCATGCGGCGTGGAGCTCCCGGCGGAGAATGCGCAATCGACGCGGCGAAGGCCATGGAGAGGCACATGCACGATTATATGTTCGCCAAGTACGAGGGTCTGTTCATTCCGACCGTTACGCCATTCGATCCAAGGGGCGAGCTCGATCTCAAGAGCCTCGACCGCGTGGCGCGGTATCAGGCATCCATCCCGGGTGTCGCCGGCATCGTGTCTTGCGCGCGCATCGGCGAAGGGACGGTGCTCGGTCTCGACGAGAAGATGAAAGTCTACGAGACCATGGGGGCCGCCGCCCGCGCGCATGGCAAGGTGCATACCGCTGCGATCGCGCCACAATCGACGCGAGAGGCGATCGGCCTGATCCGCGCGCTCGAGACGATGCCGGTCGATGCCGTCATGATCTTTCCGCCACTGCTCTTCGCCTGGGGAAAGGTCGGCGGCGACCTGAAGGTGCGGTTCTACGAGGATATCGTCAACGCGACCGCGATGCCGATTACGCTCTTTCAGATTCCGGTGGCGAACTACTGGTACGATCCCGACACGATTTGCCGCATCGCCGCGCTGAAGCATGTCGTCTCGTTCAAGGAGGCGTCCTTCAACGTCGAGCTCTTTACCGAGACCTGCCGCCGCCTTAAGCAAAGCGGGCTGGAGATGCGGATCCTGACCGGCAATGATCGCTTCGTCGGCAAGAGCTACGAGCTGGGCGCGGTGGGCGCGCTCATCGGCATGGCCAATGTCGCACCCGACCAGTGGGCGGCGCTTGACCGCGCCGGACGCGCCGGCCAGTTCGACCGCGCGCTTGCGCTCCAGCACGAGCTCGCGCCGCTGAGCGACCTCATCTTTGCGGAGCCGATCGTCGAAGCGGTGGCGCGGATCAAGGCCGTTCTGAAGAACGAGGGACTCATCGCGCATGACACGGTGCGCCCGCCGCAGATGGGGATCGCCGAGGCCGAGAGGACCGAACTGCTGAAGCGGTATGCGGCGCTTCGGGCGAAGACGAATGCCAAGCTCGGTGCCGTCGGCGACTGAACGTCACAGCCGAAGGGATGCGGCTTATGAAAGATCGGCCCATGACGAACGTCTCGGAATTCCGCCGCGTGGAGGTGCTTCGTCCGAAGGCCAAGGCGGCGCCGCCGGAGAAGATCGCCGCCAACGTCATGAAGGCGGTTCAGTTCTATAGTCCTTATGGCTACCGCGCGAAAATCGGCATGGTCCTGCCCGGCGTGAACACGATCACCGAGCCGGAATTCTATCGCATCGCGCCGCGGGGCGTCTCGATTCACACCACCCGCGTGATGCTGACCGGAAAGGCGACGCCGGAATCCTATCTGCGCATGGAGCGCGACATCGAACGCGCCGCCGCGGAGCTCGAAACCGCGGAAGTGGACGTGGCCACCTGGGTCTGCACCTCGGGCGGCGCGCTGCTCGACCGGCACAAGATCGAGGAGAAAATCACCCGCATCATCGGCTGCCCGGCCGCCAGCACGCTCACCTCCGCCATCGCCGCGCTGAAGGCGCTCGACATCAAGCGGATCGCCCTCGGCACGCCTTATGTCGGCTTCATCAACGAGACCGAGATCGAGGTCCTGGAGAAGGAAGGGTTTAAGGTCGTGTCGATGTACGGCCTCGAGCTTGGCGCGACGCAGGAGGAGCGACGCGGCATCGGCCGCGTGCCGCCGCAGTCGCTCCATCGCTTTGCGCGGCATATCGACCATCCCGAGGCGGATGCGATCTTCTTCAGCTGCGCCAACGTCTCGGGCGTCGAAGAGCTGGCCGAGATCGAGGCTGCGTGCGGCAAGCCGGTGATCACGAGCAACCTCGTCACCATCTGGCATGCCCTGCGCCTTGCCGGGATCAACGACAAGCTTCAAGGGTTCGGCCGCCTTTTGGCCGAGTGCTGATACCCTGCGTCCGCCTCGCATGTCGGGCATAGCCGGCAACCGGTGACGCGCGCCTTTCCACCTGCCGCCGTGCTGGGCTAAGCTTGCATCAACCCGGGCGCGAGCCCTTGTGCGTCGACGCGCCGGGCCCTGGGGCGGCACGCGGGGCATGAGCGATGGCGAAGTTGCGAGCGGCGTTCGGCACGTCGCATACGCCGATGCTGAACAGCCCGGCCGAGGATATTCCCAAACACGCGGCGATCGATCGGACCGGGCGGGCGCTGCTCGATATGGAGGGCCGCCGCACGAGCTACGACGCGCTCGAGCGCGCGGGCGATCCCGCGCTGTTGCGCGAGATCACGCCGGAGATGCTTCGCGAAAAGGTGGCGCGCTGCCAGGCGGGCGTTCGTCGCCTTGCCGAGGCCATCGGCGCTGCGGCGCTCGATGTCCTGATCGTGGTCGGCGATGACCAGCGCGAGCAGTTCATCGACGACAACATGCCGGCGATCTCGATCTATTGGGGCGACGACATTCCGAATACGGTGTCGGATCTGCCGGAGAACGCGCCGGATTTCTGGAAGCTGGCCCGCGCGCAGTACCATGAGCCGTCCGGCACGCGCCGCTATCCGGTCGCCGCGGATCTGGCGCGGCATCTGATCGAAGCGCTGACGGAGCGGGAGTTCGACGTCAGCGCCTCCCGCGAGTTGCGGTTCGCGCGGGGCGAGGGGCACGCGTTCGGCTTCGTGCACCGCCGGCTCATGCCGGAGCACGCGATTCCGATCGTGCCGGTCGCCTTGAACACCTATTACGCGCCCAATCAGCCGCTGCCCCGCCGCAGTTACCGGCTGGGGCAGGCGATCCGGCACGCGGTCGAAGGCTGGGAGCGTGACGCGGCCGTCGGCATCCTCGCCTCGGGCGGACTCAGCCATTTCGTCGTCGATGAGGCGCTCGACCGGATGGTGCTGAAGGCGTGCCGGGACAACGATGGCGCGGCGCTCTCCGCGCTCCCGCCGCAGCGGCTCCAGTCGGGCAATTCCGAGATCCGCAACTGGATCGTCGCCGCCGGCGCGGCGGAGGAACTCGCCTTCGCCTGGTCCGACTACATCCCGTGCTACCGCTCGCTGGCCGGCACCGGCACCGGCGTCGCCTTCGCCGCTTGGGGCCGTCGCACAAGTATTGGATGACGCCGCCGGGCGGCATCCTGTCCGAAATATCGCGGCGATCCCGGATCGAGCCGGCCGCCGAAATCGTCGCGCAAAACGCGATGATCCGTCATCCGTTCGTGGCGCCGATCCATGCCGGCGCGCTGAGGCGGCGCAGAGCATCGCCAAGCACCGATCGGCCGGAGCCGCCGTCAGCCACGTTCGTACCAGCGACGCGTCCGTAGCACGATCCGTACGACAGAGAGCATGACCGGAACTTCGATCAGGACTCCGACGACCGTTGCCAGCGCGGCGCCAGAATTCAGGCCAAAAAGTGCAATAGCGGTGGCCACCGCGAGCTCGAAGAAGTTACTCGCACCGATCAGGGCGGAGGGACCGGCCACGCAAAAGGCCGACCCTAGCTGCCGATTCAGCCAATATGCCAATCCTGCGTTGAGATAAACCTGGATCAGAATTGGAACGGCCAACAGCAGGATCACCAACGGCTGCGCCAGGATTTGCTCGCCTTGAAAGCCGAATAGCAGAACCAACGTGAGAAGCAACGCGCCGAGCGAAACCGGTCCGAGCCGCTTCAGCGTTGCCGCCAATTGTTCTTCGCTGCCGTGCGATAGCAATCGACGGCGCCAAAGCTGCGCCACGATAACCGGCACCACGATATAAAGGACGACCGAGAGAAGCAGTGTTTGCCAGGGAACCGTGATTGACGAGAGTCCGAGAAGGAGGCCCACGATAGGAGCAAAGGCGAACACCATGATCACATCATTGAGGGCAACCTGGGTCAACGTGAAGTGCGGTTCCCCGTCAAGAAGATTGCTCCACACAAACACCATTGCCGTGCATGGTGCTGCCGCCAGCAGAATCAAGCCGGCGACATAAGACGGAATCTGGTCCGCCGGCAGCAACGACGCGAAAGCATGGCTGATGAAAATCCAGGCAAGAAAGGCCATCGAGAAAGGTTTGATCGCCCAGTTGACGAAGAGCGTCACGCCGACCCCACGCCAATGTTCGCGAACTCGATAGAGGGCGCCAAAGTCAATTTTCAATAGCATCGGGATGATCATGAGCCAGACCAGGATCGCGACCGGAAGATTGACCTCGGCTACCGTGACGCGCCCGAGAAACTGAAATGGCATTGGTACTACGCGGCCCAGTCCGACCCCGGCAACGATGCAAAGCGCGACCCATAACGTCAGATACCGCTCGAAAAGTCCCAGCGACGCTTTAAGCTTTGTTCCGGCAACGTCCGTGGCAACAGTGCTCATCGCGTTTCACCTTCGGCAGTCGCGATAGTGCTCATGTTGCCAATCTTGTCGGCTTCCCGTTTGAGCGCCAAGCGGTCAAGCTTTTCGATGGGCAGAGAGACGAACAGTTTGATGCGTGCGTCGAGGCGCCGGTGGGCTTCCTTGAACGCCGCCATGCGCTCGATTTCCGACCCGTCAACCGCCGCAGGATCAGGGATGCCCCAGTGCGCCGTGATGGGCTGTCCCGGCCAGACGGGACACACTTCATTCGCCGCTTGGTCACAAACGGTGACGACGAAGTCCATGACGGGCGCGTCGGGCTTAGCAAATTCGTTCCAGCTTTTCGACCGCAGCCCTTCGGTTGGCAGCTTGAGTATCCGCAGCAACTCCAACGCCATCGGGTTGACTCCGCCCTTTGGGAAGCTACCGGCGCTGAACACGTTGAAGCGCCCTCTGCCCCAGTGCTTTAGCAGGACTTCGCCGAGGATGCTCCGTGCGGAATTTCCCGTACACAGAAACAGGACATTGAAGACGCGCGACATCTTATTCGCCCACCGCTTTCGTCCCGCATCCGCAGGAGCGGGGATCGCGTAGAGGCGGAATAGCCTTTACCGCTGCGAGTTCTGCCAATGGCGGTGTGCAGCAGGAAGCCCCCGCAGTGTGGCTGGCGGCGGCGCGCCGTTCGACGCCATAGACGGTGGCTTCGCCCTTCGTCAGAAAGGTTTCCCATGCCACGCCCTGCGGATCGGCGATCCATCGCTTGTCCGAGTTCGCGTAGCAGCACGTGGTGGCCTTCTCTTCAACAATGGGACGCTCGGCCCGGCTGAGCCTGTCATAGACTTCCACGAGTTCACCTTCATTCTCGACCTGAATGCCGAGATGCTCGATGCCGAGACGGGCGCCGCGCTTCGAGATCGCAAAATTGACGCGGGGATCTTCCAGCATCCACTTGGCGTAATCCGATTTGAGCACTGTAGGTTCGGCGGCGAAAAGGGTTGTGTAGAAGCGGATCGACTGCTCGACGTTCTCAACCGATACGTGGACGTGCATGCGTTTCATGCCGATCTCCTTTGCTTTCGGCCCTTTGCCGTGGCGTTAACGACGACGGCGGGGTTGCATGCTGGGCCGCAGCATTCGGCATCGTTGCCGCTGCCGCAGCAGTTCTCTGTCAGATACGAAACGAGTCCATTCATCGCTGCAAAATCGGCGGCGTAGATGAGCTGACGACCAAGCCGCCGCTGCGTCACCAAACCGGCATGCAACAATTGCTGAAGATGGAAGGTCAGTGACGAGGGGGGCACATCGAGCCGCTCGGCGATCGTGCCAGCGGGCAGCCCATCGGGTCCCTGTTCAACCAACATGCGGTAGGCTGCCAGCCGGTGATCGTGGGCAATGGCACCCAATGCCGCGACGACCTGTTTCTGGTTCATGTCGCCGTCCTTACATTTCGATAATGATCAAAATATACGGACGGGAGCGGCGCTGTCAACGATATTTCTCGAATAGTCGTATATTCATTTGCGCGTTCGCTTCACATTCATCACTCGCGCCGGCGTTTCGGCCGTTGCCGTGACTCAGCCGAAGACCGAGCCGGGCTAAGGTCCAATGGGCGCCGCCGGCATGATGAATGGCGGAATCTTGGCTGATAGATTCTCGCGTGGATCGAGAGTCGACGCGCCACTGACGCCGCGCTGACGAGATGCGGCCGTGAAGCTTCGCTAATCCCGGCTCAAGTCACCTGCGCGCTGTCAGCGCGTCGAATCCTGCGCACCGCTTCGTGCGCCTTATTTGTTGAGCTTGCCGCCCGGCAGCCGCGCCCAGGTCTGTACCAGCTTCGAAAGCGCGTTGAGCCGGTGAATGACCGTCTGCGGCTCGCGAACCTGAATCCCGGCCGTCGGCATAGCTTACCCTCTGGCACAGTCTCGCGGCCGGCGAGTGTGCCAAATTGTGCCAAAAAAGCCCGCTGATTTTTCTAAGTTGTTGATTTTGCTGGAGCGGGTGAAGGGAATCGAACCCTCGTCGTAAGCTTGGGAAGCTTCTGCTCTGCCATTGAGCTACACCCGCGCCGCGAATGCGGCCGACTCTAATCTCGGCTCCGACCGTGTTCAAGCGCGAGCGGCCCGGCGGCCGCTTCAGCCCGCGGCCGGGCGCAAGCCCGCATGCTCGCGGCTGGACGAGGCCCGGATCGCGGCGGCGGGCTAGGGGCTGGTGATGAACTGCCGCAGCGAGCTTGCCTCGTCTTCCACCTCGTCGAGCCGGTTCTTCACCACGTCGCCGATACTGACGATGCCGACCAGGCGGCCGTTCTCGAGCACCGGCAGATGCCGGATGCGCCGCTCGGTCATTTCCGCCATCAGCTCGGCGATGCCGTCGCCCGGCTTGCAGGCAAAGACGTGGCGCGTCATCAGCGCCGCGACCGGCAGCTCGAGCAGGGCGGCGCCGCGCTCGGCGAGCGCGTGCACGATGTCGCGTTCCGACAGGATGCCTGCCATCGTCGCGCCGTCCGCGCTCACGACCAGCGCTCCGATCCCCTTGGCGCGCAGCAGCGCGGCCGCCGCCGCGATGCTCGCATCGGGCGCGATGGTGACGACCGACCTTCCCTTGGATCTGAGAATGACTTCGACATTGTTCATGGGCGCCTCCTCGCTCATGCGTGGGCGGCCCTCGCCGGTGCGGCCAAGGCCGCCCTCCACCGCGCCAGAGCTTCGCGCCGGCACGGTCCCGAATATTCTATGATGAAGCGTGTCCTCTGGGAACGGGCAATACTGTGGCTTCGTCCTGGGACCCGGACGGCCGTTCGTGCTATGGAGGAGCCGCGCCATCGGGAGAATCCCCATGCAATCGACGCCGATCAACGATTTCCTGACCGTGGCCGGGCAGATCACGCGCGAGGAAATCGCGCAAATCGCCAGCGATGGCTATGGCACCATCATCAACAATCGCCCCGACGACGAGGAGCGCGGTCAACTCGATCACGAGGAAGCCGAGGCCGAGGCGAAGCGGCTCGGCCTTGAATACCGCTATATCCCGGTGGTGACCGGCGCGATCACGCGGCGCGACATCACCGCTTTTCAGAACGCCGTACTGCGCGGGCCGCAGCCGGTGCTGGCGCATTGCCGCAGCGGCACGCGCTGCTATCTGCTGTGGGCGGCGTCGCGGGTGCTCTTCAACGGCGAGAGCGCGCTCAAGCTGGTCGCCCAGGCGGCGCTCAAGGGCTACGATCTTCGCGTCCTGCCGGGCCTCGTCGACAAGCTCATGAGCGAGGACCAAGCCTAGCGCCCGGCCAGCGCCGCGATGGCGGCGCGATCCTCGGCGCCGAGCGTGAAGTCGAAGATATCGAGATTGGCGGCGAGGTGGGCGTGGCTCGCGGCCTTGGGAATGACGGCGACGCCGTCCTGATCGATGAGCCAGCGCAGCGTCACCTGGACCGCGCTCTTGCCGTATTTCCGGCCGATCGCGGCGAGCGCCGTGTCGCGCGCCACCCGTCCCTTGGCCACTGGCGAATAGGCGGTGACCATCACGCCATAGCCGCGCGCCGCTGCCAGAACGGCGCTCTGCGACAGGTAAGGATGGTATTCGATCTGGTTGCACAGGAGGTCGGCGCCGTGACGCTCGACCGCCTCGCCGAGCAGTGTGACCGAAAAATTGCTGACGCCGATATGGCGCGTCCGGCCGGAAGCGCGCAGCGCCGCGAAGGCGCCGAGCGTCTCGCCCAGCGGCACGGCACTGTTGGGCCAATGAACGAGCAGCAGGTCGACATGATCGAGCCGGAGACGCCGCAGGCTGTCCTCGGCGCAGCGCTCGATATCGGCGGGGCGAAGCTTGGCTGGCGGCACCTTGGTGGTAAGGAAGATCGCCTCGCGGGCGATGCCCGACTCGCGGATCGCGCGCCCGACCTCGCTCTCGTTGCCATACATCTCGGCGGTGTCGATGTGGCGGTAGCCGAGCTCGAGCGCCGTGCGCACGGCATCGTAACAGGCGCGTCCGCTCAACGCCCAGGTGCCGAGACCGAGCGCCGGCACGACGGTTCCTTTGACAGCGACCTGTTCCATCCCCATTTCTCCCCTGGCCTGTCGAAGCGGAGGGACGATGCGCATTCTCGTGCTCGGTGCCGGTGCCATCGGCGGCTATTTCGGCGGCCGCCTCGCCGAGAGCGGCGCCGACGTGACCTTTCTCGTGCGCAGCGCGCGCAAGGCGCAGCTAGACACCGACGGTCTCGTCGTCAAGAGCGCGGTGGGCGATATCGCGCTCCGCGTGCGGACGCTCGCTGCGGGCGAGACCGCTTCGCCCTTCGACCTCGTGCTGCTGTCGTGCAAATCCTACGACCTCGAATCCGCCATCGCCACCATCGCGTCCTATCTCGGTGCGGGGAGCGCGATTCTGCCGCTGCTCAACGGCATCCGCCATCTCGATCGGCTCGGTGCGCGGTTCGGCGCCGAGCGCGTGCTGGGCGGCGCCTGCTATATCAGCGTCGCGCTCGACAATGGCGTCGTGCGCCATCGCGGCGAGTTGCAGGCGCTGGTCTTCGGCGAGGTTTCGGGCGCGGTCGGCGCGCGAACGAAGGCGATCGAGGCGGCCTTTGCCGCGACTCGGGTCAAGGCGACGCTCTCGACCGCGATCCTCCAGGCGATGTGGGAAAAGTGGGTCATGCTCGCCGCGCTCGCGGCAGCGACGACGCTGGCGCGGGCGACGGTCGGCGAGATCATGGCGGCGCCGTCGGGCGAGGAATTCCTGCTGGGCGCGCTCGGCGAATGCGCCGCCGTCGCCACTGCCGAGGGCCATGCGCCTAGCGCTGCCGCGCTCGCCCAGGCGCGCACGCTCTTGACCCAGCGCGGCTCGGGCTTTGCCGCCTCGATGCTGCACGACCTCGCGGCCGGCGGGCGGACCGAGGCCGACCACGTCATCGGCGACCTGGTCGAGCGCGCGCATGGGCACGGCTTGGCCGTCCCGATCCTGCGGGTGGCGCTCGCCAATCTCGAGGTGCACGAGGCCCGCCGGCAACGCGGTTGAAGCCGGCCGCCGGCGCCGCGCCGGCTCAGAAATCGGTGCAGCGGCCGTTGAATTCCCAATCGCCGTGGCGCGTCGGCTCCGGGCCCTTGGGGCCGCCGATCTCGCGGGCGGGCGCCTCGGGCATCGCCGCCGGCGATGCGGGGGTGTCGGGCTTTGGGGCCGGGATGGCAGGGTCGGGCTTGCGGTTCGTCGCCATACTGCAAATATGATGCCTCGGATGGCTCTTGCGTAGGGCTATGCGAGGGCTTGCAGGACGCGGCCGGCGGCGGGAACGATGACCCTGCCCGGGCGTTTGCAGCCGCTCAAGCACACGCGCGCTTCGGGATCGATCCTTGTCCGAACCTTCTGCTTCCGGCTCCGCGCCGCCGACGGCCCGCAGCGTCGCCATCGACCTGATCGGCGTGGTCCTGCGGCGCAGGCGGCCGCTCGATGACGCCATGGTGGAAAACGATGCGCTGCCGGCGCTGCCGGCGCGCGATCGGGCCTTCGCGCGGCTTCTGGTCGCGGTGGTGCTGCGCCGGCTGGGGCAGATCGACGCGCTGATCGCGCATTGCCTCAACACGCCGCTGCCGCCGCGCGCGGCGATGGTACACGACATGCTGCGCCTGGGCGTGGCCCAGCTTCTGTTCCTGCGTACGCCGCCTCATGCCGCGGTCGCGACCAGCGTCGATCTTGCCGAGGCGCGCGGCTTCCCCTCGCACAAGGGGCTGGTCAATGCCGTGCTGCGGCGGCTCAGCCAGGAAGGGCCGGCGCTGGTCGAGGCGCAGGACGCGGCGCGGCTCAACACGCCGGCGTGGTTGTGGCGGGGCTGGTGCGAGGCCTATGGCGAGAGCGTGACCCACGCCATCGCGCTCGCCCATCTCAAGGAGGCGCCGCTCGACATCACCGTGCGCAGCGACGTCGCCTATTGGCGCGAGCAGCTCGACGCCGAGCTGCTGCCCACCGGGACGCTGCGGCGCCGCACCGGCGGCGCCATCACCGCGCTTCCCGGCTTCGCCGAAGGGGCGTGGTGGGTGCAGGACGCGGCTGCGGCCATCCCGGCCAAGCTCTTCGGCGACGTGACGGATGCGGCGGTGGTCGATCTGTGCGCGGCGCCCGGCGGCAAGACCGCCCAGCTCGTCGCGGCCGGAGCGCGCGTCACCGCCGTCGACCGCTCGCCGCGGCGGGCGGCGCGGCTCAATGCCAATCTCGCACGGCTTTCGCTCGCTGCCGAGTGCGTCATCGCGGATGCGATGACGTGGCGGCCGGCGGCACCGGTGCGCTATGTGCTGCTCGATGCGCCATGCAGTGCCACCGGTGCGATTCGCCGCCACCCCGACGTCCCGCATCTCAAGACTCCGGACGACGTCACGCGCCTCGCCGCGGTGCAGACGCGGCTGCTCGATGCAGCGGTGGACATGCTGGCGCCGGGCGGGATGCTGATCTACTGCACCTGCTCGCTCGAGCCGCAGGAGGGGATCGACCAGGTGACGCACCTGTTCGCGCGCGGCAGCCCGGTCGAGCGGCGGCCGATCGCGGCGGACGAGATCGGCGGGCTTGCGGAGTGCCTCACCGACGACGGCGATCTGCGCACGCTTCCCTGCCATCTGGCCGACCGTGACGGGATCGACGGCTTCTACGCGGCACGACTCGTCCGTCGCGGCTGAGGTGGGGCGGTCGCTCAACGCGACCGTCCCGGTTCGGCTTGCGGCGGCGTGCTTTCCCTGTTAGTCAGACGCGATGCAGCAGGCGATCCGCATCGCGGCATCGGTTCTCTCGGCGGATTTCGCGCGGCTCGGCGAGGAGGTGCGCGCCATCACGGCGGCCGGCGCCGACTACATTCATGTCGACGTGATGGACGGACATTTCGTTCCCAACCTCACGATCGGTCCGGTGGTCGTGAAAGCGCTGCGGCCGCACTCGCCGCTCCCGTTCGATGTGCATCTCATGATCGCACCCGCGGATCCCTATATTTCCGACTTCGCCGTCGCGGGGGGCGACATCATCACGGTCCACCCCGAATCGGGCCCGCATCTCCACCGCACGCTCGCTTTGATCACGTCGCTCGGCAAGAAGGCGGGCGTGTCGCTCAATCCTGCCACGCCGGTCGATGCGCTCGACTATGTGCTGGATGGGATCGATCTGGTGCTGGTGATGACGGTCGATCCTGGATTTGGCGGCCAGGACTTCATCGCCGCGCAGCTCGACAAGATCCGCGCTGTGCGCCGCCGTATCGACGCTTCGGGGCGGGCGATCGATCTCGAAGTCGATGGCGGCATCAATGACGCGACCGCGCGCCAGGCGGTTGCCGCCGGCGCCGATGTTCTGGTGGCTGGCACGGCGAGCTTTGCCGGCGGCGCGGCGGCCTACGCCGACAACATCCGGCGCCTGCGCGGCGGGTGATGCCTCCGCTTCGCGCGCTGTTCTACGGCTCCGCGCCCTACCACCTCGCTTTGTGGAGCCCGCCGCCGAGCGCCCCGGTGCTGCATCTGCGCACGCCCTGGCCGGGCAGCCGGGAACGCGGTGCGGCGCTGCTCGGCGGCGTCTTCGCCTTCGGCGGCGTTTCGGCCGAGAGCGCGATGCCGCCGTGGGAGGCCGACCGGCCCGAATCGTGGCGCGCCGCGCTGCACGGCTTCGCATGGCTGGCCGATCTCGCCGCGTTCGACAGCGAGGCGGCGGTGAAGCGGGCACGAGAATGGACCGCCGACTGGGTACGCCGCTTCGACGTCTATGACAGCCTCGCCTGGCGCGCCGACGTGACCGGCAACCGGCTGTTCGCCTGGATCGAGCATTACGATCTTCTCAACGCCGGCGCCGGATCGAGCCGCGACGGCGATGCGCTGACGGCCAGTATCGCGCGCCAGGCGCGTCACCTCGCGCATGTCGCCGGGCGCGAAGGGGCAGGGCTGCGACGCCTCGCGGCGCTGCGCGGCCTGCTTGCCGCGGCGGCTGCGCTGGGACGGCGGCGGGCGCTGGCGCAGGCGCTGAAGCGGCTCGCGCGCGCGCTCGACGAGCAGGTTCTTGGTGATGGCGGCCATCGCGGGCACGGGCCGTCGGCACAGGCCGAGGCGCTCCGCTACATGATCGATGCGCGCACGGCGCTCGTCGCCGCGGACGAGACGGTGCCCGCATTCCTTGCCGCGGCGATCGACCGGGCCGGGCCGATGCTGCGCTTCTTCCGCCACGGCGACGGCAGAATGGCGCTGTTCAATGGCGCCGGCGAGGGTGATCCCGCGCAGATCGACCGCATCCTCGCACACGCCGGATCGAAGGGCCGCGCGCCGCTTTCCGCGCCCGAGTCCGGCTTCGAGCGTCTCCTGGCCGGAGGGACGCTGGTCGTCTTCGACTGCGGCGGTCCCGCGCCGCCCGGCTACGACGATGATGCGCATGCCGGCATGCTCGCCTTCGAGATGAGCCACGCGCGCGAGCGTATCATCGTCAATTGCGGCGACTATCGGGGGCCGAGCGCCGAATGGCGGACCGCGATGCGCGCCACCGCCGCCCATTCCACCGTCGTCGTTTCCGACACCAACGCGGTCGAGATTGGCGCCGACGGCACGATCGGCGACCGCCCCACCTCCGTGCCGCATCAGCGCGCCGAGGACGGCGGCAATCTCTGGGTTGCGGCGACGCATGACGGTTATCGCCGCTTTGGCCTGACGCATGCCCGCCGGCTTTTCCTCGCCGCCGACGGCGATGATCTGCGCGGCGAAGATTCGCTGACCGGCGCGGCCGGGCGCGGCTTCGCCATCCGCTTCCATCTCCACCCCCGCGCCATGGCCATGTTCCATCCCGAGGGCAATGCCGCGCTGATTCGGCTTGCCGGCGGCAGCCAGTGGCGCCTCAGGGCCGAAGGCGCGGTGCTGAGCCTCGCCGAAAGCGTCTATATGGGCGAGGGCGCGCCGCAGAAGACGCAGCAGATCGTGCTCGATGGCCATGTCGGCAGCGGCGGCGCGACCGTGCGCTGGGCGATCCGGCGCGAATAGGCGGCCCGCGCGCGCCGGCGCCGCGCGCTTACCCGATATGGGTCCGATGGTTCTGCAGGTACCACGCCGCGATTTCCTCGCGCGTCGTCCACCACACGTCGGGAAAGCGCTTGGCGTAGGCGAGGAAGTCGCGCAGCGAGCGGATGCGGTGGGGCTGGCCGGTGACGTGCGGATGCAGGCCGAGATTATAGAGCCGCCCGCTGGTCGCGCCCTCGCGATAGAGCTCGTCGAACGCCTCGATATAGACCGCCAACGCCTCGTCGACATTGCGTCCCTGGTGCAGGAACATCTGGAAGTCGTTGAGCTCGGCGGTGTAGGGAATGGACACGAGCGGCCGGCCCGATTTCGTCTGGATGAGATAGGGCTGATCGTCGTTCAAATAGTCGGTGAAGAAGACGAGCCCTTCCTCGGCGATGATGTCGGCGGTGTTGGGCGAACACCGGAGCGAGGTCGAGAGCCAGCCCTTGGCCGGCTTGCCCACCACTTCGCGATAGACCTTGAGCGTCTCGCGGATCACGCGGCGTTCGCCATCGGGGTCGAATTCGTAATCCGCCAGCGGCTCGGTCTGCACGTAGTTATGCGCGACGAGCTCGAAGCCATGCGCCACCGCGTGATCGACGATGGCGCGCCGCTCGAGCGCGAGACGCGCGTTCACGGTGCAGCTCGACTTGACGCCCGCGCGCTCGAACTCGTCGAACATGCGCCACACGCCGACGCGCTGACCGTACTCGCGCCAGGTCCAGTTGGGGTTGTCGTAATAGCGTCCCGTCATCATGTTGGTGACGACGCCGGGGCCGCCGGGATAAGCGGGCTTGTCGGTGTCGCGCGACTGTTCCCAGAACTCGAGATTGGTCGTCACGATCACCGCGAGCCGCGCGCCGTTCGGCCATTTGAGCGGCTTGCGCTGCGGCAGCGGCACATAGTCGTATTGCATCGCCCGCACTCCTATTGCCAGGTCGGCGATGGCCATTGCGGTTTCGCACTGGCGAGGTTGGGCGGCCAGACCACCACGAACTTGCCGTGCTGCACCTGGACCGTCAGGTCGACGGTGTCGGGGAAGCCGTTCGCGTCGAAAGTGATGTTGCCCGAGGGCGCCTTGAACGTGCCCTTGTAAAGCGCCTCGCGCACCTTCTCGCGATCGACCGCGCCGGCGCGCTCGATCGCCTGCATCATCACCAGATACGAAACGAAGCGCGTCACCGTTGCCGTGTTCTCGAACACGTTGAGCCCGGCTTCCTTGAGTACCTTGACGGTAAGATCGCCATAGTCGCCCGGCACGCCCGGCGCCCACGGCATCTCGCCGGTCATGCCTTCCATCCCGCCATAGCCCTTGGTCTGCTCCTGCAGCGCCTGCGACGGGATGGTGTGATGGACGTTGAGCGCCTTGATCCGCTGCAGGCGCAATTGCTGCACCAGCGGCACTGACGGGTTGTCGAACGAGCTGATGAAGATGATGTCGGGCCGGGCCGCGCGGATCTTCAGGACGATCGAACTGAAATCCTTGAGGTCGTTGGGAAAGATGTCCCGGCCGAGCACCTTCATGCCCTGCTTCTCGGCCTTGGGCGCCCAGATGTCGGTGATCGACTTGAACACCGGGTTGTCCTGGGTCACGAAATAGATGCTCTTGGGCTTGGGGTTCATGTGGGCGAGCATGTCGTAATAGCGCTCGGCCCAGCGCGGCGTCACCGGATAGGGCGTCGCCCACATGTATTTGAGGCCGCGATGGAACAGGGACGGCGTCGCGACGTTGCCGCAGACGATCGGGATCTTGTATTTCTCGGCGACCGTCGTCACCGGCAGGGCGACGAAGGACCAGTCGGTGCCGACGAAGAAATCGACCTTGTCGACCGTCGCCATCTTCTCATAGAGGCTGGTCGCGACCGCGGGGTTGCTCTGATCGTCATAGATGACGAACTTGATCGGCACCTTCTTGTTGCACGATTTGAGGAAGATGCCGCCGCCCTTGTTGATCTCCTTGGCAAAGTCCTCGGTCATCTTGTCCCAGTGCGTCGTCAGCGACGCCTGCGGCCCCGTCTCCGAGATCGTTGTTCCGAGCAGAATCGGATCGGTGCAGGAGCCGAGCGTCGCCTGCGCCGTGCCCGGCAGCACATATGATGCCAACGCCACGCCCACGACCATGAGTCCCGAGGCCCATTTCATGCCGCCCTCCCTGCTGCGGTCACGTTATTGACGGTCGCAATCATTTGCCAGATCGCGGGTCAATTCAAGCATCGCGGCGGCGGGCGCCGCCCGGGGCCGCGGGCCCGCGCATGAAGCCCATTGACTCGACGCGCCCGTGCCTTAAGCCTTGCGCAGCGGCAAGGCGGGGCGGGGCATGCCGATCGATATCATCATCCAGATTCTGCTGGGCGGGATTCTCCTGGGTGGGCTCTATGCGCTCGTCGCGTTCGGCCTTTCGCTCATCTACGGCGTCGCCCGCATCCTCAATATTGCGCACGGCACCATGCTCGCGATCACTGGCGTGGTCGCGAGCGAACTCTACGCCGCGACGTCGTGGAATCCGCTGCTGCTGATGGTGGCGGTGGTGCCGCCGGTGTTCGTCTTCGGCTATGCCTTCCATGCCGCGCTGCTTCGTCCGCTGGCGCGGCGGCGCAAGCACGAAGAGATCATCGGCACGGTGCTGATCACCACCGGCCTCCTCATCATCATGAGCGACGTGACGGGCGTTGTCGCCGGCACCGCCCAGCGCAACATTCCGCTCGCCGGCGCGGTGCTCGCGTTCGGCGACGTGATCGTGCCGCTGACGCAGGTGTGGATTTTTGCCGGCATTCTCGTCCTCACCCTCGCGCTTCATCTCTTCCTCAAACGCTCGTGGTTCGGGCGCGCGGTTCGCGGCGTGACCCAGGACGGAATCGGCGCCGCCATTTGCGGCGTCAACAGCGCGCGTGCCCATGCCATGACCTTTGCCATCGGCTCGGGCATCGTCGCGGTGGCGGGCGTGCTCTATGCCATGACCTATCCGGTCGATCCCTATATGGGGTTCAGCCTGACGGTGAAGGCGTTCACCATCATCATCGTCGGCGGCATCGGCAATCTCGCCGGGGCGCTCGCGGCCGGCATCCTGCTCGGCGTCGCCGAATCCTTCACCGCCTTTCTCTGGGCACCGCAATGGGCGCCGCTGATCAGCGTGGTGGTGCTGCTGGTCATTCTGGTGGTGTTTCCGCGCGGCCTCGCGGCTTGGCGGACGGCGTGAAATTCGACGCCGGCGCCGTCACGGGACTGGTCGTCCTAGCGGCGGTCATCGCCGTCGTGCCGTTGCTGGGCGGCGCCTATCTCACCACCGTTGCGCTCTCCATGCTGGTGTCGTTCGTGCTCGCCGAAAGCTGGGACTGGCTCGGCGGCGAGATGGGCTATCTCAATCTCGGCCATTACGCCTTCTACGGCATCGGCGCCTACAGCTTCTGCCTGTTCCTCGTCGGCGGTGCCGCGCTCGCACCGTCCTTTGTCGCCGCGGTCGCGGTGCCGGCGGTGTTCGCCGCGCTGCTGGCGGTGCCGATGTTCCGGTTGAAGGGCGACTATTTCGCCTTCGCCACGCTGGCGATCGTGCCGCTCTGCGGTCTTTTGACCGACAATCTTTCGGGCATCACCAAGGGCTCGGAGGGGGTCAGCCTGCCGCCGCATTACGTGCTGATCCCGGCCTATACGATGGCGGGGCTGCTGGCGCTCGCGACCGTGGCGGCGACGCTCGCGCTCACCGGCTCGCGCTTCGGCTATGCCTTGAAGGCGATCCGCAATGACGAGCAGGCGGCCGAAGTGGTGGGGGTTCGGCTGTTTCCGGCGAAATTGCGCGTCCTGGTGTTGAGCGCCGGTTTCGCCGGGCTCGCCGGCGCGGTTCAGGCGTGGCAGTTCAGCTTCATCGATCCCGATTCGATGTTCGGGCTGAGCTTCGCGCTGGTGCCGGTGGCGATGGCGCTGCTGGGCGGCTCGGGGCTGCTGTGGGGGCCGCTGGTCGGTGTCGTCCTCCTCACCGGCGCGCAGCAATTGCTGCTGATCAAGCTCAGCATGCTGCAGGCTACGATCTACGGCGCGACGATCCTGCTGATCGGCCGCTATCTCCCGGGCGGGCTGCTGCGCGCCCGGGCGCTGCAGCGCATTCCCATTCTCGCGCCGCTCGGCCGCGAGCATCACGCGCGCATCGCCCGGCGCGTCGCCGCCGCCGCGGGCGATGCGCTGCCGCTGCCGCCGATCGCCGCCGCAGCCGATGCATCGATCCTCGGCTGCCGCGATCTCACGCTGAGCTTCGGCGGGCTCGTCGCCGTCGACAATCTGACGCTGAACGTCGCCAAGGGTGAGATCATCGGCCTCGTCGGTCCCAACGGCTCGGGCAAGACCACGCTGTTCAATCTTATCTCCGGGGTCTACCGGCCGCAGCGCGGCGCGCTCGCATTCGACGGTCGCTCGCTCGTGGGCTTGCGGCGCGACCAGGTGGCGCGGCTCGGCATCGGCCGCACTTATCAGATCCCGCGTCCGTTCGGCGATCTCACCGTGCGCGAGAACATCGCCATCGCGCTGATGTTCCGCGAAGACGGCATCGTGCTCGCCGAAGCGATGGCCGAGGCGGCGCCGTTCGCCGCCTTTGCCGGGCTCGTCGCGCGGCTCGAGACGCGGGCCGACGCGCTCGGGCTGCAGGAGCGCAAGGCGCTCGAGCTCGCGCGCGCGCTCGCCGGACGGCCCAAGCTTCTGCTGATCGACGAGGTCGCGTCCGGACTTTCCACCGTCGAGGTGCGGCGCTTCGTCGATCACATCCGCGAGATCCGCGACCGCTACGGTATTACCGTGATCTGGGTCGAGCATATCTTCTCGGCGCTTGCCCAGGTCGTGGACCGCCTCGTGGTGCTCGACGCCGGACGGGTGATCGCCGACGCGCCGCTCGCCGATGCGGTGCGCGATGCCCGCGTGCTCGCGACCTATCTCGGCGCCGCGTCGGGAGCGGCGCGATGAGCCTGCTCGAAGTGGAAGGACTCGTCGTCGAGCATGACCGCCTGCGCGCGCTCTGGGACGTGAGCCTCGCGGTCGAGGACGGCGAACGGGTCGGGCTGCTCGGCGCCAACGGGGCCGGCAAATCGACCACGTTGGGTGCGATCATCGGGCTTTATCCGCCGCTCGCGGGCGAGATCCGCTTTGCCGGCGAAGCCATCGCGCGGCGCGCGGTGAGCGACATCATCGCCCGCGGCATCGCCCTCGTTCCGGAGGGGAGGCGGCTTTTTCCCGAGATGTCGGTGCGCGAGAATCTCGAGATGGGGGCCTATCTTCCTGCCGCGCGGCGGCGCATCGCCGAGCGGATCACGAACGTGTTCGCACTGTTTCCGGCGCTCCAGGAAAAGACGCACCAGGCGGCCGGCCAGCTCAGCGGCGGCCAGCAGCAGATGTTGGCGATCGGCCGCGCGCTGATGTCGGGGCCGCGTCTCCTTCTGCTCGACGAGCCCTTCATCGGCGTCGCGCCCCTCGTCATCGCCGACGTGATGGCGGCGCTCGAGCGGATCGTCGCCGAAGGGGTGACGGTGCTGCTGGTCGAGCAGAACATTCATCGCGCGCTCGATTTCGTCACGCGCGCTTATGTCATCGAGAACGGCCGCGTCGTGCTCTCGGGCACGCGCGAAGCGCTGCTCGCCGACGCCGGCTTCGGCGCCAAGTTCCTGGGGCTCGATTGACGCAGCGCCGCCGCTTGAATGCGCCGGCCGCTCCTTCTATCGTCGCCTTCTCTCCGCTGTAGGAAATCGCCGATGACCGAAGCCTCCTTGCGTCCGATCGCGCGGGCGCTTCTGTCCGTTTCCGACAAGACCGGGCTCGTCCCTTTCGCGCGCGCGCTGGCGGCGATGGGGGTGGCGCTGGTCTCGACCGGCGGCACCGCGCGGGCGCTGGCCGAAGCCGGGCTTGCGGTCGAGGACGTGGCCGCGGTCACCGGCTTCCCGGAAATGCTCGACGGCCGGGTGAAGACGCTTCATCCTGCCATCCATGGCGGCATTCTCGCGCGCCGCGACCTTGCCGCCCATCGCGCGGCGCTCACGGCGCATGCCATCGCAACGATCGATCTCGTCGTGGTCAATCTCTATCCCTTCGCCGCGACCGTGGCCGAGGGCGCACCGTTCGAGACCTGCATCGAGAACATCGACATCGGCGGACCATCGCTCATTCGCGGCGCCGCCAAGAACTACGAATTCGTCGCCGTCGTGACCGATCCCAACGACTACGATGCGGTCGTGGCGGAGATGCGCGCGCGTGGCGGCGCCACCACGCGCGAATTGCGCGTCCGGCTCGCCGCCGCCGCCTTCGCTTGCACCGCAGCGTACGACGCGGCGATCGCCGGCTGGTTCGCCGCCGAGCGTGGCGAGACCTTTCCCGCGACCATGGCGCTCGCCGCCGCGCGCGCGCAGATTCTGCGCTATGGCGAGAATCCGCATCAGCAGGCGGCGCTCTATGTCGGCGGCGGGCGCCGGCCCGGCGTCGCCACGGCGCGGCAGATCCAGGGCAAGGAGCTTTCCTTCAACAACCTCAACGACACCGACGCCGCCTATGAACTGGTCGCGGAGTTTGCCGCACCCGCGGTCGCGATCATCAAGCATGCCAATCCTTGCGGCGTCGCCGTCGCCGGCGACCTTGCCGCTGCCTATGCCAAGGCGCTCGCCTGTGATCCGGTGAGCGCCTTCGGCGGCATCGTCGCGGTCAACCGGCCGCTCGATGCCGCCACCGCCACGGCGATCGGCAAGCTCTTCGTCGAAGTGGTGATCGCGCCCGAGATCACCCCCGAGGCGCACGCGGTCCTGGCGCGCAAGACGGCGCTGCGGCTGCTGGTCGCGCTCGGGCTGCCCGATCCTGCCGTCCCGGGCTTGGTGTTGCGCACGCTCGCCGGTGGCTATCTGCTGCAGACCCGCGACAACGGTCGTACCGACGGGGCCGCGCTCAAAGCGGTGACGCGGCGCGCACCGACGGCGGCGGAGACTCAGGACCTGCTCTTCGCCTTTACCGTGGCGAAGCACGTCAAGTCGAACGCCATCGTCTATGCCAAGGAAGGCGCCACGGTCGGCATCGGCGCCGGGCAAATGAGCCGCGTCGACGCGGCCCGCATCGCCGCGTGGAAGGCCGAAGAGGCGGGACGGGAAGCCGGCCTCGCGGCGCCGCCGACGCGCGGCGCGGTGGCGGCGTCCGATGCCTTCTTTCCCTTCGCCGACGGGCTCGAGGCGACGATCGCGGCCGGGGCGACGGCGGTGATCCAGCCGGGCGGTTCGGTGCGCGACCAGGAAGTCATCGATGCGGCCGACCGCGCCGGCATCGCCATGGTGTTCACCGGGATGCGCCACTTCCGCCACTGAAGGCGCAGCGCCCTTGCGCCCGAGACCGCCTTCGCTGCGCTGGCGCTCAGACCACGATGTCGACGATGCGGCCGCGGCCCTGTGTCGCCGGGGCCGCGGTTCCCGGCGCACGCGCGCCCGCTGTCTTGGTCATGGGCAAGGCGACGCCCGGCGTGCCGCGGTCCGGCGCATTCTGGATCACCGTAAGCTGTGGCAGCGACAGCGGAGGCGATGGGGGTGTGGCGGTCACGGTGCGGGGGTCTCGCGGCGTTGGCCCCAAGCGTCGCAGCGTCGCGTAAATCTTGTCTTAAACCGCGGTCGAAATGTACGCAAGCCGCCGCGGCGCGAACGGTTACATTCCGATACATAACGTCACACAAAATTACTTCATTGGGGTAAGGCAACCACCGATCCTGAAGGATGAGGGCGCGCGTCGCGAGCGCGGTCGCGGGAATGGAGGGATGAATGATCGCACCGGGAGCGAATGGCAGCATCGATCCTGCCGCCGCGGTTGCCGCCTCCGACAGCACCATCGCCGTCGTTGATTCGAGCCGGTTGCGCCGCGAATGCCTGAGGCTCGCCATGGCCCAGCACAGCCCCGATCGGAACGTCGTGGAAGCGACGACCGCGGCGGATGTGGTCCAACTCGCCGCCGGCGGCACCCGGTTCGATCTCGTCCTGATGGGCGCGGCGACCGCCGATCACATCGAATTGCGCCAGATCGAGGCGCTGCGTCGCGCGCTGCCCGACACCCCGGTCGTGGTCGTGGCCGAGGCCGACAATCCGCAGCGCGCGCGGCAGATTCTCGGCACCGGCGCGCGCGGTTTCCTGCCGGTCTCGTTGAGCCTCAGGGTGCTGATGGGGGCGATCGATCTGGTTCTCGCGGGCGGTGTCTATGTCCCGTCCTCGCTGATCGAGGGCGGCCCTTACCGCCCCAGCGCCGATCCGGCCCTTGCCGAAGCTGCCGAGCCTTGCTCGGAGCTCACCCGGCGCCAGCGCGACGTGCTCGCGCTCATCTCGCAGGGCAAGTCGAACAAGCTCATCGCCGACGCGCTGTCGATGTCGGAGAGCACGGTCAAGGCGCATGTGAAACAGATCATCAAGCGGCTCAACGTCGCCAACCGGACCCAGGCGGCGCTGGTCGCGACCGGCCGCGGCTACTTCGCGCCGCAACCGCGCGCCGGCAACGGCGGTGCCGAGCCGGCGGCCGGCGACTGATCGGCTGACGCGGCGCTTTCCTCCAGCGGCGCCGGCCGCGCCAGCCTACCAGCGCCCGATCCAGTCCGCGATGAAGCCGAACCACCACAGCGCCACGCCGATCGCCACGACGACCGCCGCGCCGAGATAGAGGCGCCACGGCCGCTTCTTCTCGGCATAGGGATCGGTGAACGAGCGCTCCGCCCGTTCCGGAAGCTTGGCCAGCAAGGTGAGTGCGGTGCCGAATGGAATGTTGATTCGAAGGCGCGCATTGACCGCCCAACCGCAGGCATCGAGGATCGGGCCGAGATTGCGGTTGCGCAGCTTGAGCGCGGCGATGAGCACCGACGGGCCCGAGACGACGAGCGCGATCCCAAGGAGCGCGAGCGGCATCTGCCACCATGCCAGCCGCAGCAGGCCGGTGACGATCGAAGCGACCGCCGTGCCGATCGCGCCGATCGCGAGCCCGATCGCCGCGAAGATGCCGGCGAAGCGGGCCGCGTCGAACGCCGGCTCGCGGGCGGCGGGCGGCTCTTGGGTCGCGGCTGCGGCTGTGGGTGCGGGGGCAGGCGCCGGCGCCGGGCCGCCGATCCGCGTCAAGGTCTGCGTCATGCCGGTCGATGTGGCGCTCGCGCGCGCCGCCGCGAATTTCTGGACCAGGTCCGACACGGCCCGCGCGAATTGCTTGTACGGCAGCCAGAAGGCTTGGCGGATGCTGATCGGATGCTCGATGATCTTGACGATCGTCGCGTCCCAGTCCCGGCCCTTGCGGTCGTAGAACACGCCGTTGCGTCCGACCAGGAGATTGTCGGAATCGCCGGCGGTGAAGGCGGCGGCGATCGTCATCTTCTCGGCCGCGCCGCGGCGGGTGCAGCGGCAATAGGCAAGATAGATGCGGCTCAGCGTGGCAAGCTGCGCGTGCCTCGTCTCGTCGTCGACCGTGACGCACAGCTCGCAGCTCCTTCCGTCGAGATAGAGCGTGCCCGCCTGGAACAGGGCCTTGCCGCTGCGCGTGTAGAAGTCGCGGAAGGAAACGAAGTTGTTGAGGAGCGGCGCCAGGTCGCGGCGGAAGCGGATGAGCTTCTCGACCGCGGCGATCGCCGTCATTTCGGGCTCGAGCGCCTTGTCGCGGGCGATGAGCGCGCCGATGCTGGATGCAAGCGCCGACCCGGCCAGCGCGCGGATGCGGTCGGGGCCGAGCTTTTCCAACGCGGTCGGGGGCTTGCGCTCGGCCCACGCCTCGTGCGCGGCAAGACGCGCCTCGATGGTGCGCCATTCGGCCTCCTCGAGGCTCGCGCGCGCGCCGAGCAGCGGTGTGACGACAAGGCGGCCGAACGCAGCGATCGCCTCCGCCCAGGCGGGATTGATGCCGTCGCCGAGCGGCAGCGGCTTTCCCGCCGCGATCCGCGCGATCGGCAGCGCCGCGATCTCGGCCTCGTCGGCGACCACGGTTTGCGCTGCGATCGCGGCATAGGCCGGCAGCGCGGGATCGAGCGCGTCGAGCGCGCGGGGATCGAATTCGACGATGCGGCAGCGCGCGAAATAGTCGTCGAGCTTGGGCCGAAGCTTGCGCACCAGCGCCGCGGCGGCCGCGGTGTCCGCGTCGAGCGGCAGGAGCGCGGGGTCGGATTCCGCCTCGCTCCACCATCGCGCATAGGCGTCGGCGGCGGCGAAGAACCGGTCGACCTTGTCCTGGGAAACGCCGGGCCGGCCGCTGCGGTCCGTCTCCGCGCCGAGACAATCGATGATGTCGGCCATGGCGGTGCGCGTCGCTTCGTCCTCGGCCGCCGCGGCGGGGACGATGCCGTCGCCGTTGAAGTCGGTGTGATTGAGCGCCGTCTCGATGTCGAGCGTGTCCTGAAGCGAAATCGCTGCGGCGTCGGGCCGCTCCAGCATGCGCAGGATGGTGCGCGCGGAGGCGAGGACGGTGGTTCCCTCGGGCGCGGCATCGTTGATGGCGGCGAGCGGCAGGGTCGCGCCGGCGCCGACGAGATCGTCCGGACGGCGCAGCAATCCGACCGCCCAAGCGGCAGCGGCGAGAAGCTCGGGCGCGCGAATGCGACCGTCGCCGTCGGTATCGATCAGGTCGAGCGTGCGCGCGTCGAATTCGACGCCGCGCGTGGGGCAGGCGAGCGCGACCCAGAGCTTCTGGTCGAGCCTCGCCAGGGCGGCGATGTCGGCGCCCGTGTCGATCCGCACCTGATCGAAGCCGCCGGCGCGGAAGAAGCGCCAGACATGAGCATCGCGTTCGTCCGTGCCTGCCATCGGGTCCCCCTGCCGAACTTCCGCCCCACCCGGGCGACGCGCCGCCGCCCGGGCCTCGCCGACGAGCCTGCATCGTCGCGACGCCGGCGGCAAGACCATCCCGGGGCCAGGCCGCTCCATCTTGTCAGCGTCCGCCTTGTCAGCGTCCGCGCTTCGCGCATAATCGGCCGACGATCAGCGGGAGCGAGCGCCATGTCCACGATCTTTCCGGTCCCCTCATCCGTTGCCGAACGCGCCTGGATCGACGAGGCGGGGTATTTCCGGCTCTACCAGGAGTCGCTCGACAATCCCGATCGGTTCTGGGGCGAGCAGGGCAAGCGTCTCCACTGGATCAAGCCCTATACCAAGGTGAAGAACGCCAGTTTCACCGGCAATGTCGCCATCAAGTGGTTCGAGGACGGCACGCTCAACGCCGCCTATAACTGCATCGACCGGCATCTCGCCACCCGCGCCGACCAGACCGCGATCCTGTGGGAAGGCGACAGCCCGTCCGAGCACCGCCACGTCAGCTATGCCGAGCTTCACGACAGCGTGTGCCGCCTCGCCAACGTGCTGAAGGCGCACGGCGTCAAGAAGGGCGACCGGGTCACGATCTATCTGCCGATGATCCCCGAGGCGGCGGTGGCGATCCTCGCCTGCGCCCGGATCGGCGCCATCCATTCCGTGGTGTTCGGCGGATTCTCGCCGGAAAGCCTCGTGGGCCGCATCCAGGATTGCGCTTCGACCTTCGTCATCACCGCCGACGAGGGCCTGCGCGGCGGGCGCAAGGTGCCGCTCAAGGCCAACACCGACGAGGCGCTCAAATCCTGTCCCGACGTCAAGCAGGTGCTGGTGGTGCGCCGCACCGGCGGCAGGATCAACTGGGTCGAGGGCCGCGACATCTGGTATCACGATGCGGTGGCGAACGCGTCGCGCGACTGCCCGCCGGCGGCGATGTCGGCCGAGGACCCGCTGTTCATCCTCTACACGTCGGGCTCGACCGGCAAGCCCAAGGGCGTGCTGCACACCACCGGCGGCTATCTCGTCTATGTCGCGATGACGCATCAATACGTGTTCGACCATCACGACGGCGACATCTACTGGTGCACGGCCG